>Ga0213833_1000141_pt1 | contig 125526 bp, 111 predicted proteins | sample SWATP21_FD_160575 | JGI IMG/M metagenome (GOLD analysis project Ga0213833, IMG submission 160575) | Coastal seawater microbial communities from Marineland, Florida, United States - SWA TP2 #1 | ecosystem: Environmental > Aquatic > Marine > Coastal | place: USA: Florida | collected 2016-08-14
GAAGTTCTGACACTTACACTTTAGATGCTGGGGCTGGGTTCTCTTCTTACTTATGGAGTGATTTAACCACAACATCACAAACATATGATGTCACTTTAGCTAACATGGGTACCATCTTTGTCGTGGTCACAGATGGTAATGGATGTTTGGGAGTGGATACTGTTTTTGTTGATTTTATCTTAAATGTACCTACACTTAACAAAGCGTCTGTAAACATTTATCCAAATCCAGCCGCAGATTACCTTAACATTGACATGGAAGGGTTCAATGGGCAACAAGTACAAGTGATCATCACTGATATGAGTGGAAAACAAGTCATCAACAACACATTAAAAGTTAATGGAAGTCAAACTTCTACTTTAGATGTTTCAAATCTTCCTACGGGGACTTACTTTATTCAAATCCAGACTGAAGATCAGAATGTGGTAAAGCCTATTGTAATTAGATAGTATATATAGATACCACACAAATTGAAAAAGCCGTCTGTACAGACGGCTTTTTTATTATCTCATATTTGACCTCAACTGATTCAGATAGGAATCTGCCACCTGAGCACCTTCACTTCTGGCGCGCATAGCACACTCTAAAGCACCTGTATAATCTCCCAGACTATTTTTCACCACAGACAAATTCAACCAAACACTACCAGAGTGTTCGTTAATTTGTAAGGCTTGTGTAAAAGCCCATGAAGCTTGTTCCAGATCATTCTTTTGGTAATACAAACTGCCTAAATTATTATATGCATCAAAATAATTAGGATTGATAGACACCGCTTGCTCTAAGTCTCTTTGGGCAGCTTCCATGTCTGAGTTTAACAAAGCAGTACCTCTATTATACCAGGCATTTGCATAATTGGGATTCAATGTAATAGATGTATTAAAATCCGCCAATGCCTCGGGTAAATTCCCTGTCATAAGATATAAATTCCCCCGATTATTATATCCTAAATATGATTCTGGGTTTAATTCAATAACTTTATTAAAATCGGCCAAAGCATTCGCTCCATCATTTAAATGAATATAAAACTGACCCCTATTGATATATGCCTGCTCATATTTGGGACGCTGTAAAATGGCTTGAGAATATGTGGATACAGCCTGTTGTACCTCACCCATTTGGTATTGTAAATCTCCCAAATTAAAATAATTATCTACCTGATTCGGAGCTATTTGTATAGCCATTTTAAAATCGGCTAATGCCTTCGTATTCTTTCCCTTCTCCTGATAAAAGTTCCCACGACCTATATATCCATACCAATCATCAGGATTTTCCAAAATAGACTTGCTCCACAACGCTTCACTATTCTTCCATACCTTCACCTGCTGGAACGAAGTAAAGAAAAACAATACTCCAGCAATTAAACCAAGTACATAAAACGAAGATTTATTCTCTTCAACCTTCTTTACAGATTTCAACAACACAGTAAACAGTAAAAACAATCCCAAATACGATAAGTAAGTATATCTTTCGGCAACAATCGCCCGACCTATACTTACCAATTGTAATATCAAAACAAGGTTGAGGAGATAGAATAAAATTCCAAAACTCAACTTTCGATCTCTTTTAACACCCCACACTCCCAAAATCAGCAAGCCCAATCCCATCAACATTGGAAGCATAAATCCTCCGCTTGTCATTTCATTTTCAACTGGATAAGGATGCATCGCAGTAAGACCCGTTGGCCAAATACTCTGAATGGTGTAAAAGAATATTCCATATAAAGCAAAACCTATGCGCTGAACTATAGAATAAGTTTCAAGATCGTTTATCGCATCATTACTTTGCAACTGGACCGTCAATACACCTATGATCACACTCCCTACAAACAACGGTAAGATCTCCAATAATTTTTTCACTTTAATAGTGCCATATTCCAAATAGTACAATAATCCTAAAGCCACCGGAAGTGTGATTGCTGCAGGTTTTGACAATAGCGAAAGTGTACCCAAAACCAGCGTCCACCACAAGAATTTTTGCTGCGAACTCTTCAAATACTGATAATAAACCAGTAATGCGCTGAGATAGAAAAAAGTATACACTAAATCTTTACGACTTGAAATCCAGGCAACAGATTCAATATGCATCGGATGAATGGCGAAAAGCAAAGCCACAAAAAAAGGCGCTCCATTCTGTTCAGGTAAAACTCTTTGAACCAGGAGGAAAACCAAAATTACATTTAGAATGTGCCAGAATACATTACTGACATGGAACATGGAAGCACTTCCATCTCCTAAAGTATGGTCTAACCACAAACTCATCATCGTTAACGGATGGAAGTTTCCTGTTCCCGATCCGTTTAAAAGAGAAGTCATCGTAGGCGATTGTACAAACTCATTCTCCAAAACATACACCTGATCGTCATAATTGACAAAGTCGAATTGGAAAGATGGCAGGTATAAAATCAGAGTTATGAGGATAATCCCCAACAGTTCAAATACAGACTTTCTATCTAAACTCATCTCCTAATTAATTGGCTGATAATATCCCGGATCTACCTGAACGCCCAAAGTTGTCGCATAATCAAAGTCCGCATTCGCAGATGCCTGATCTCCAAGTAATCGATAAGAAATTCCCCGGTTAAAATAATAAATACCTTCATTAGGTTCCAGTTGAATCGCTGTATTTAATACCATCACAGATGAATCAAAAGAACCCAAGTACTGATATTCCACAGCTACTGCATTCCAAATCCCATGATTATCCGGTTCCAGTTCCACACATTTTTGATAATCTTTTTTGGCTTGTTCCCGTTGATTCAGCACACTATAAATGATCCCCCGATTCATATAGGCATTTACAAAATTCGGATCCAAATCAATAGCTCTGGACAAATCCTGAACCGCTTCATCATATTGCCCTCTACGTCCGAAAATGGCGCCCCTGTTGGCAAATGCATTTTCATCGGTTGAATCTAAACGAATACAATTATTGTAATCAAACAAAGCATTATCGTCTTGCCCTAAATCGAAGAATATGTTTCCACGGTTACTATAAAACATAGCTTCATTGGGATTAAGAGTCACCGCTTGATTTAAATCTTTTAACGCTTTAGAATATTTTTTCTCCATACGGTAATATACTCCTCTGCCGCCCCATGAACCCGCAACTTCCGGGAATTTTTCTATTGCATCTGTCCAAAGTGTCTCACCATTCTTCCACACTTTCACTCTATTAAAAGACACCAGAGAAAATCCAATCAGTACGAACATAAAAGCAATGCTTAACGTCTTTTCAGTCTTTAGTTTCTTAAATAGCACATCTTCCAGAATAAAGTAAATAGCCAAACTCAATCCGATATACGCCAAATACGTATAGCGTTCCGAAATAATTGTACTGCCTACTGTAACCAATTGTACCAACAAAGCCAGAGAAGACAGAAAAAATAAAACACCAAAGACCACATTTCTATTTTGACGCCATTTCCATAACACCCCGCCTAATCCTGCTGCAAATATGATTGGTGCAATACTTACCAATGTTTCAAATGGTCTTGATGGATAAGGATAAAAAGAAGATAAATGTATTGGCGCAATAAATTTTGCGACATACATATTTAACGCATAACTCGCCAATTGCAATCTTTCAATAACCGAATACGCATCTACATTTACTGCCCCAGCATCTGTTTGCACCAATACTGTGGCCAATCCAATCAATACAGAAACCATGAAAAATGGCACTTTTTCCAAGATTAGTTTTATGGAAAATTCACGTGATTGTAAATAATCCATTAACAATAAGTGTATCGGAAATATAACTGCAGTGGGCTTTGATAATGCGGAAAAAATGAAAAACAACAATGCTCCGATCAAATACTTTCGGGCACTTGATTTATGAAACTCCTGATAACTTAAAAGTCCTAAGAAATAGAAACAAAAAAACAAGACATCCTTTCTCGAAGAAATCCATGCTACCGATTCCACATGCATGGGATGTAAGGCAAAAACCCCAGCAATAAATAAAGGTAAATACTTACGCGTAGGCCAAATTCTTCTGACCCAGATATAAAGCAAAGCGGTATTAAAAACATGAAAAATCAGGTTAAACAAATGATATCCAAAAGCGTTTTCACCTCCCAAAACATAATTAAATGCTAAACTCAACATCGTTATGGGATGGTAATTAGCTGTATTGCCTTGAGTAAAAAATGAAACCAGGTTCTCCATGGTCGGATTAGTGACTTCTAAATTGTTAATGACATAATAATCATCATCCCAATTCACAAAATCAAAAGAAAGTGATTGAAAATACACGAATAGTGTCACAATCAAAATACCGGCTAATAGCTTTTTATGTTTTTGGTTCAAGTTGTTTTTTTAAGTGTATACAAATCTATTATTCTCACATGTTTACTTTGTGAAAAACCGATATTAATTTCAACAATCGTTTTGGGAACTTACATAAACAAAAAGCGCCTGTAGAAATCTACAGGCGCTAAGAATCCATCTTGTTTTTGTCTATTTGATTTTAATGAACTTCTGACCGCTCTCATAGAAGTCCGTATTTAGAAGTTCGTCAAATTCTTTTCTTGACGGTTGAATTTGGTATGCAATAACCTTCCCCTCCTCATCAGTTTTTTCAGAAACTTCCGTAGTATTACGAATTTCCTCCAGATCACCTACCCCTAAACTCAAATCATTTATGGTTAAATAACCATCATTATCAAATTTCAGAATCCGTACCTCCCAGGTTCCATCACTATTTTCATAATTCAAATAGCAAATTCGATCTTCATATTTCAAAATTCGATTATTACCTAGTTTAAAAACTTCCTTGGTAAAGTCTACAATATAGGAAGACGAATCATCATTTGGAGTAATTACCAAATCAGCCTCATCCGCATCTACATTGATATTTCGTACCGCAGTTTCAATGTTCTCATTGGAATCCACAGTCACTTCAAAATTCCAATTTCGTAGAATCTCACGTTTTGAAACAATCAGGATAGAACTATCTTCAACACATAAATACTTACCGGTAAATTTACGTTTGAACTTCTCTGCATTTTCCACATCCGAAGGTTGCGGTTCTGTAAAACCCACTTCAGGTTCACAAGAAACGATCGATAGTCCCAATAAGACTAAAAAAAATAAACTCTTCCCAATTTTCATTTTACCTTAACTATTTAACTCGGGTCCACACAGTGGTACGCCCCATTAAACTAAATCCAATATACCCCCTTACATTTATGGTATTCATATCTTCATATGTAATCTCACAACTATAGGTCTTGCCGCTCTCCGGATCATAAATCGTGCCTTCTTCATATTCTCCATCATCCCATTCAAATCCTTCTAACAGATTTAAACCTAAAATTGGTCTTGTACGTAAATCTTCATCTGAATTATGCTTATCCACTTTTGGTTTTCCCTGCTCATTATTAGGGTCTCTCAACCATATGATAGAACCGTAATACTTACCATCTTTTTTAGTGATTTCGATTTTGGATTTTCCACCTTCTGTTAACCAGGTACCGATGAGGTCATCCGCCTTTTGGGCATACATCATTGATGACAAAGCGAACAATACACATAAACTCAATAATTTTTTCATACTTGTAGTTATTTATTTTATCCCTCAAATTTAATCATAGATTTCGTCCATCATGCGTTAAAAAAAATGAAATTGTATATCCTGTGACAATTATTCTTGAAGATGACGTATACATTCGTAGCATTAAAAAAACCATTAAATCATTTAGTTATGAAAGAATCAAAGAACATTTTTAAAGCAGGCGCAGTTATTTTAGGCGCTATCGTATTGAGCGCATTTGCTGTATTCACAACCACCGAAATTCAAGCCGATGAGATTTCCGCACAAGCAAACCAATCAACTGAACTCCTGGCATTAAATACCGTTGACTTTGATGGTAAATGTGGTGAAGGAAAATGCGGAGAAGGTAAAAAATCTGAGAAAAAAGAAGAAAAAGCTAAAAAATCAGAAAAGAAAGAAGGAAAATGTGGAGAGGGAAAATGCGGAGAAGGTAAGTGTGGCGAAGGAAAAAAATCGGAGAAAAAGGAAGAAAAGAAAGAGCATAAATGTGGCGAAGGAAAATGTGGCGGCCAATAGTATAGTTTACAATCACACAGATAAAAAATACCCAGGCGAATGTCTGGGTATTTTTTTGCCCACACATTTCAACTATTGATAGATTAAAATACTTTTGATACTCTGAAGCAATCCATATGGGAAATAAAAATGTAACATCTGATTCCATCAAGGTGTTTTCTGAAAAGCCACATCGAAACACGTTAAACAGGCGTCATTTCTTATTGGGTATGGTTGCTATATCTGCTACCGTTGTAATTCCCTCTGTAATTGCTTGTTCAGCAACACCCATTCACGACATTCACAATCAGCTCTCAGACAAAGACTTCAATACACTCATAGCAGTACAAAATCATTTATTTCCAACGAGTAAAAATAGTCCTGGAGCACAAGATATTCATGCGGCACAATATTATACCTGGGTACTAACCGATCCATATCGTGATCCGGACAGTATCAAGCAAATGCGCAACGGAATCAGATGGACGCAAGAAACAGCTACGGAAACTTACAATGAAGATTTCGTTTCACTGAATTTTGAGGAGAAAGAAAACGTTCTTCAAATTATGGCTCAGGAGGGTTGGGGAGAAAACTGGTTAAGTGTGGTATTGACACTCATTTTTGAAGCCTTGTTGAGCGATCCGATCTATGGTTCCAATGACCATGAAGCCGGATGGAAATGGTTAGAACATACTCCCGGAGTTCCCAGAGCTACTAATGAAAACATGTATCACAAATTGATCTTATCATAATGACAGTAGAAACAGAAGTTTGTATTGTAGGGAGTGGTGCCGGAGCGGGTCCCATTGCATATACTTTGTCTCAAGCCGGGAAAAAAGTTTTGGTTTTGGAAAAAGGCCCTTGGTATACGGAAAAAGATTTTAGCAAAGATGAGATTTCAGTATGTAGAAGAAGCATGTATACGCCTAATTTGAAGGATGAACGCCATGTTTTAGAAACCAAACATAAAGATCATTGGGACGCTAAATCCACGTATGACAGCGGTAGAGATTTCTGGAATGGTAGCCTCGTTGGCGGTTCCAGTAATTTAATGAGTGGCTATTTTCACCGTTTAAAACCGAATGATTTCAACTTGTTATCTACCTATGGTCCTATTGAAGGAGCTAATGTTGCAGACTGGCCCATTAAGTATGAAGATCTGGAACCATTTTATGCCATGACGGAGGAAGTAGTTGGGGTCTCAGGGAAAGTAGTTCCTCATTCATTTCAGGAACCCCGTTCTACACCAGATTTCCCATATCCAAAACTGACTGAAAATTATATTTCAGAGCTCATTGATCAGGCATGTAATGAGATGGGATATACCTCTATTCCAACTCCAAGAGCGATTGTATCCAAACCAAAAGATGAGCGTAATCCTTGCTATTACAGCAATTATTGTGGGAGCTACCCATGTTCTTCAGGGGCTAAAGGAAGCGCACGCGCAGCATTGTTAGACCCCGCATTGAAAACTGGAAACCTGACCATTACGCCTTATGCTAAGGTTTTTAAACTCTCTACTGATGAAAGTGGTAAAGTGGTTTCTGCGCATTATTACGATGAAAATAAAAATGAGATCATCGTTAAAGCCAAGACTTTTGTGGTCGCATGTCAGGCTATTGAAACTTCCAGACTTTTATTCATGTCACCTGGGGAGAAACACCCAAATGGAATTGGTAATAACAACGGCCAATTAGGAAAAAACATCATTTTTTCGGCTGGAGGTGTAGGACATGGAGAGTTTCCATATGATAAGTTCTCAGATGAAGAAGTCACCAAACTAAAATCGCGTGGCACATTTGTCAATCGTTCTTTACAGGAATGGTATGAAATTGATGATGAAGAATTGGGCGGTAAGGTCAAAGGTGGAACGGTAGACTTCTTATGGAAGCATGCGAATCCAATTGCGCGTTCTATTCGATTAAAATGGGGCAAAGATGGTTTGATTTGGGGAGAGGCTCTAAAACAAAGAATGCATCACTATTTCACACAAGAACGTCATCTGACCTTTGAAATATTTAACGACTGGTTACCTACGGATGATTGCTTTGTAACATTGGATGATGAAGTCACCGATAAATGGGGGGACCCAGTAGCTAAAGTCAGATTGGGGTATCACGAGCACGACTTAAAAATTGGGGAATACATTGCTGAAAAAACCGAAAAAGTTTTGGAACAAATGGGCGCAGAACGTATTCGTTCCAGCGTAAGCGGTTCCGCTCCAGCCAATCTGGTAGCTGGAGGTTGTCGTTTTGGAGATGACCCCCAAACATCTGTACTGGACAAAAATTGCAAAGTTCACGATTGTGAAAACCTGTATGTCACAGATGCCAGCTTTATGCCCACCGGAGGAAGTGTTCCATATACCTTTACGATATATGCCAACTCATTTCGTGTGGCAGAGCATTTAAAGGAAAAACTATCGCGCTAAATTTTTACTCCTTTTAGTTTACGTTTCTTTTTCTCATGCACATTCTTTAAAGACTTCTTTATTTCAAGAAAGGCACCTTCGCCTTCAACAATCTTCATACTTTTTCCACCGTAACTCACATACAAACCACTATCGGTTTCTGAAGCATTGAGTTGGTACAATTCTCCGTTTCGATTTTTATCGTTTTTAAAGGTTAGGAATGTATCATCCCCTTCTTCAAAGAATATTTGCATCAGATGTGCCTGATCCGCTTTTGCCACTGCTTTGGTATGTTTGGGAATATGAATATGATAGTAATAATAACCATTTTTGAATTCCACCTTACCTCTGTTTATTTTATCATTCATAGAGCTGGATTTATATACCAACCGAATGGGTGCATCATTATAAAACTGGACCTGGTTAATGGTTAAATCTTTAGAACTTTCAATTCTTAATCTGGTAGATTCGGTAAAATGAACTTTACAGGAACTTAGGATAAGAAAAGACATAGATAGAATTAATATTGGATTTTTCATAAGGCATTTTATTTTATTGAAAGCAAAACCTTTAGCAAAATCCATACCAGTACTATGGTGATAGTTTCTCTTTACCGATAAGGTAACTCACACCTAATTTGAAATTTACGGTAGACCAAAAAATCGGGAAATCTAACTGATTATCCTGAGATTTTGTCGCATAAGTAAGTCTTAAATAATAGGCCGGATTAAAAACAAATGACCACTTTTCATTAATTCTTTTTCGTACAGCAATCCCAGTATTCAAAGCTCCAAAACCCGGAGAATAAATATCTTCAGACCTATCCTGCTTTTCACCATTCAGATATGTCACTTCCACTTTTGGATTTACGACTGTTGCCACAACAATTCCTGTTGAAAAATTGACATTCCAGTCTTTACTTTCTTTTACGCCTAAAACAAATTGAATATCCCAAAGAATTATGGTGGACCTAAAATCCCTTTGAATGGTACTTTTAGGTGAAGGATAAACATCAAAGTACTTTTCCGAATAATTACATTTTACCGGATTAATCCCCAACCCTACTTTAAATCGATTGATTTGTTGAAAAATCGACACATATGCTCCGTAGTTAAAACTATTTATTACATCTCTACCATTTTCAATATATATATACTGACTATATGTTGGTCCAAACTCAGCTAATAGTCTATTTGTAGACTGTCCCAATCCAATTATCGAAACAAACATCAACACCAATATAGTCAACACTTTAATCATTCAATAATTATTTTTTTTGTTAGCAACTCCCCGCTTAAGAAATCACTTACTTTAACAATAAAAACACCATGTCTATCTCCTAAATTAATTGTAGATAATGTATTCGTTTCTGAATTTGAAAAATATATTAATTCACCATTTAAATTTACGATTTTGACTTCATATTTCTTGATTTTTTTTGGAACTTCCAGGGTAAAATTACTTTTTGACGGATTAGGGAATACTTTTAAATCACTTTCCTCTAGATTTAAAGTTTCAACAATAGATTCTTCACGTTTATTCTCTAAACTTAAACATAGAGGACTTACAATATCTGCTAAAAATTTACCTCCAGATTCCACAGAAAACCCAACTCCTAAAGTGATACTATGCTCAGCCAAAACATCCACCTGATGATTAGTTGGAACGGTAAAACTCCCACCAATATCAACATTAACTCCTGTGACCGAGTTTAAAACCTTCGAATTCGGATCGAGTATAAACGGATTTTCATTAGATATTGAAACATCCTGACCACATGGTTTTCTTTTGTAAACCTTGATCCAATCCACTTCCATCTGTAAAGGAAATACCGTAGACCCATCAGGAACATTATCTCCGTTCTGAACCGCCATATTAAATATCACCGCCATGGGATGTACAGGGTAATTAAAATTCATCACATATGGCTGAAATCCTTGTATCATACATCCCGGGTGAGAAGTACCAGTTACTGTATGATACCTTTGTTCCACTCTTATCAATATTCCATCTACATACCACTTAATAAACTGCTTCTCAAAGTCCACAGTAAAAACATGAAAATCTTTAGAGAAATCTACGTAATCATTCTCACCAGGCATTTTTATGACAACTGCCTTCCCACAGTCTTTATGTCCATAAGACCCATACTCCGTATGAATATTTGTTTCAATCATACGTTGGTTTAAACTTGGATTATAATTATCTCCCAAAAGAACACAATTATATACATTTCTAAACTCAAAAATATCTATTTCACTCCAGGGCGCTCCAAAAGTCCAAAATGCAGGAGCTAAGCCTTTACCAGATGGTAGTTTTACTCTTGCTTCAAATTTCCCATAGAAAAATTCTGCATATGATTCTATCTCTGATCCGGTATAATCAAAATCCACATACTTTCCTTCTATTCCATTTCCATGTTCATCCCATTTTGTAGTCAAATAAAAATTATTGACCTCTTCCTCCTTTGCCATTAACTTTAACTTCCCATCCTCCACAACTACATTTTCAAATAAGTTTAAGTACTTGGTACTTTCAAAATTCGGATCTCGAACTACCGCATACTTCTTAAACCACTTATATTCATCGAGTTGATAGCCATCAAAATCATCTTCAAAGATCAATGTCCAGGGATCATCATTACATATATAAAAATCATAAGTTGGAATAATCTTTTTTTCGTGACAGTATTCGCTGAAAAGAAAATTTGGTTCAGGAACGCAGTTAGGATCTTTAATTACCTCTTGACCAAATAAGTGTAAACTAGTTATCAATAAGGTTGTCAATACAATTTTTTTCATCATCCAGGTTTAAAACATTTTTATACGGTTAATTGAAAGGTCTATTTATGAATCCGCCAAACGAAATCCAAAGCGCATAAGTAGTTGGTTGGTTTTTGGGCCATAAAAGAAACTTCTGGTTCATCACTTAAAACGGACAAACCATTGCTTATTTTAAAATTGATACCCAACCCAATTTTGGAATTCAACATATAACGACCTCCTATTCCATAAACAAAACCCATGTTTAACGGGTTATATAATTCCTTTTTTGATTCACTTCTGCCGGAAAAACTACCATATGGGTCAACTTTAAACTCATGACCGATCAACGCATCAAATGAAATACCTATTTCAGGATATATCATGATCTTATTCCCAAATCGTCCTTTTATACTTATTAAATTGGATAAATATTGTACTTTATTCTTTGTTGAAATTTCACCAACAATAATTCCATTCTCATCAGTAGCATCAAAAATGAAAGTTCCTCCTTTGGTCATATTTCCCAATGAATACCCTACACGGAAATGATCAAACAACTCATATTCTATTGAAACTCCTCCAAACGGAGTAGTTAATCCTTCCTGCGCTTTTATATTATCCGTCTTTTCCAAACTGGCAAAACTCACCCCCATAAAAGCACTTAAATCCAAAGTCCCTTTTTGAGCAATTACAACATTGGTAATCCATAAAAAAGAGAACACTAAAACGACAAATCTTAATTTAATAGACATAAATTATTTTTTTAATTGTTCCACCTCTTTCTGTAGCGCCTCAATCAACTTTTGTTGCTCCTTTATCGCCTCCAGTAACACAGGTATCATCATCCCATAATCCACTGCCAAATATTCTGTACCGGGAACAGTGGTGACCACCTCGGGGAATTCTTCCTGTAATTCTTGCGCTACAAACCCAATCTTATTTTTTGCTTCTTCAATTAAAACTTCCTCTTTACCTTCTGGTGATTTGGGAAACATTTCAGGATCCATGTCATATCTATACGCATTTAAATTCATAATTTTTGAAAGTACACTTTCATTCCATACTTGTAGATTTGTTTTTAATCTACGATCTGAAAACGAATACACAGATGCACCCTGACTTTGATATAATCTGGTCGCAAACACACGATATAACTCGTAATTCGCATTTCCCAACCACATAGATTTTGTCCATTGCGGTCTTAAAATAGGTTCATTAAAGGTTGATCCACCAGATGAATAACTATAATTTTCAAAGTAAAAACCGGAAGAAGCGGGAGCTGGCCCTTGATAACTACTGCCCCAAATAGCCAGAAAATTATTGGGTGGGGCGGTAGCTGCAGGCCCTAATGTGATTTTGTTGGTATTCCAGACTTTGATTTGCGCATTTACACTTTGCGACCAGCCCAAAATGACTATGATCCATACAATAGATAGGGTGTTTGGTTTTCGTAGAGTAAATTCCTTTTTCATGATTAAATTTTAAATTGAGTTTCTATAAGTTAACTCAACAAAGCTAAAAAAATAATCTAACACGCTATAAAAAAGAAACATTTTTTTCCCTTTTATCATATTTACTTTTAACACTATAAAAGAATATTACGAAAGAAAAGAACCATACATTTCATTATTCATCACTTCTTCTTTTATACGCATACTCCACTACAAAACAGAATACGATAATTCCAACCGCTATAAAAATTCCCTTCGCATTAGAAGCATATTGCTGTACGATTAAAGCCACTAAAGCAATGGTGCATAACAAACTCCCAACCATAGGGATCACTTTATTACCATTAACTTCTTTGTAGCGCTTATATCCCACGTAGTTTACAATTGCAAAAATCATTAAGAATCCAATACTACCTGCAATGGAGATACTTTCCAGGTTCAATGTATTGGTCATCATCAGTGTCACAATTGCTGTGATTAACAATCCTTCCGGTTGTCCCCACAGTTTACCGGTAAGTTGGTGTGGTAATTCATCATCTTCAGCTATTTCATAACTCACCTGACTTCCGCCATATAAAGAAGCATTGATGGCTGAGAAGGTAGAAATCAATGCGGCTACGGTAATAATCGTAAAACCTACCTGACCCAGCATCGGTTTTGCAGCTTCGGCCAATACATAATCCTGTGCGGTGGCAATATCACTAAATGGTAATGAACCCACCGTAATAAAAGCAATAACGATATATAATACAATTACAAAGATGACGGAATAGTAATACGCTTTAGGAATATTCTTCATTGGGTTCTCAATATCCGGAGCTGCATTCGCAATCAACTCAAAGCCTTCATAGGCCACAAATATAACCATCCCTCCGGTCAATAATTGAATCGGTGTTTCCCAATTCTCAATAGACAATTGGGCCAGATTTGGATTTCCTATCAATCCATAGGCCCCAATCCCTACAAAGGAAATCAGAATAATCAGTTTAATCACGACTGCCCATTTTTCAATTTTACCCACTACCGCAATGCTATAATAATTGATGAGAGTCGCCAATATGATGATCGCACTGGAATATACATGTACGTCCAAACTTTTATCTCCAGTGATTTCATATAAATTAGGCGCGTAGGACCCAAAGGCAGAAGCATAAAGAGACAACATGATGATATAACTCACCCAAAGCAGGTTATTTATTGCACCACTAAATACACCTTTTCCAAATCCCTGATTGATGAAATTCACCGTTCCTCCTCGATCCGGGTAAGTAATGGATAGTTTCACATAACTATAGGATGTAATCAAAGCAATAAGACCCGCGATTAAAAATGAAACAGGCGTTCCACCTTGTGCCAAAGAAACAGCTAACCCAAGCACAGCAAATATCCCACCGCCAACCATACCACCTATTCCAATAGATATGGCTTCTTTTAATCCTATTTTACTTGAACTCATCTCCTGTTTGCGATTTGGTTAAAATGAAAAAAGGAATAAAAATAGCTTTTTATTCCTTTTCTATAATTCGAGTAACTCGTTAACTAAGTCAGTGCCTGTTCTAAATCGGCAATTAAATCATCGGCATCTTCTACACCCACGCTTAAACGGATCAGAGAATCCACCACTCCGGATTTTTCTCTTTCCTCTTTTGGAATCGAAGCATGCGTCATTGTAGCTGGATGTCCAATTAAAGACTCTACTCCACCCAAGGACTCTGCTAACGAGAATAACTTTACATTTTTAACGATCTCATGCGCATCTTCCATTTTGTTCCCTTTTAAGGTAAATGAAATCATGCCGCCAAAATCATCCATTTGGCGTTTGGCCACATCGTGATTTGGATGAGATTCGAATCCTGGCCAGTATACCTGATCCACCTTTGGTTGTTCTTTTAACCAGTGCGCAATCTTAGATCCGTTTTCACAGTGTCTTTGTACGCGTAAGTGAAGCGTTTTAATCCCTCTCAACACTAAGAATGAATCCATTGGTCCGGTGACTCCACCACTACTATTTTGGATTCTGTAAATTTCATTGGCCAAATCTTCATCTTTTACTACCAATGCGCCCATCACTACATCAGAGTGTCCTCCTAAATATTTTGTTGCAGAATGCATCACGATATCCGCTCCTAAATCCAAAGGACGTTGCAAATATGGAGTGGCGAATGTATTGTCCACAGCCAATAGAATATGATGCTTTTTCGAGATGGCCGCCAAGGCTTCAATATCGATAATGTTCATCATTGGGTTTGTGGGTGTTTCTGCCCAAATCAATTTCGTATGCTCATTAACCAATGCTTCCACATCCTCAGGATTTCCCATTGGGGTAAAATGAAATACAATCCCGTACTTCTCAAATATGGTTTTAAAGATTCGATATGACCCCCCATATAAATCGTTTGTGGAGATCACCTCATCACCCGGATTCAACATTTTAATCACCGCATCAATCGCAGCTAGTCCACTACCAAAACAAGCTCCAAAATTTCCATTTTCGATAGCCGCTAAATTTTTCTCCAAAGCATCACGTGTTGGATTTAGTGTTCTGGAATATTCGTATCCTTTATGATTTCCTACTCCATCCTGGATGTAAGTTGATGTCTGATATATTGGCGTCATAATCGCTCCGGTGGCTGGATCCGGTTCTAAACCTCCGTGAATCGCCTTGGTCGCAAATTTACTTTTTGATGTATCCATATTGATGATCTTTTAAAGCAACGAAATTATTCAATATCACCAGATACAATTGTATGAAAGAGGAATAAAATTCGGATTCAAAAACAAATTTCACACGAATCAAATCACTTCAAGCTGATCACGTATCTAAAACCAATATTCACATTCGCACTATCTACACCAATAAATCGATCTTTACCATCTATTTGAATTTCGTCTAACCCACTGGTCCAACTACCTCCTCTGGCACCCAGTTTGATCTTGTCTTTTCCGTAATACACCATCTCAGCCACATTCCCACTCATGCAAAACAAGCCATAATTATTCGGGGCATATGACCATACCGGAGCCGTAATCTCTATCCCATCCACATCCGTTGATTCTCCATCCGGACGGAAATTAGCCAAATAACATCCTCTATCATTTTTAGCATATGGACCACCCCAGGGATATGCAGAACTTTGAATACCACCTTTAGCCGCATAAACCCACTCCACATTTGTAGGAATGCGCACATCATTTATCAATGTTTTTCCCTTTTTCTTCAATACCTGATTCACTTCATTTGTTAACCAGTTACAATACATTTCAGCGCCTTCACGACTAATATTATTTACAGGGTAACCTCCAAATGCAGGATGCGAAAAATAGTATTCGGCCATAGAAGCGTATAGATGATCATTGACTTCTCTCCATTGCGACTGATCTGGTTTAGCCTTCAAAAACTCTTCTTTTCGATCTGAAACTAACAGATCAAACAAAAAAGTGAGATAATCTAAATTGCTGACTTCAGTCTTTAACATCGCAAATGAATTTACTGAAACAGAAATACCGTCTATTTGCATTGTTCCGGCAGGAATTTCAGAAAAACGTTTCTTATCCGTTTTGATCACCTGTTTGATCAGTTTAAATTTTCTTTTCTGATTTTCCTTAACTTGTTCTTCGGTAAGTGTAGGAAACCTATACACTTCAACCTGAGTTTTTTCTTCCTTTTGTGGAATCTCTTCAATCTGAACAAAACCCGGAATCATTTCCATTTCTTTCAATTCAACCTCAAAAGGCATTTCAAAGTTTTCTTCGGTAACTTCTTCAGGAATTAAAATCAATCGGTTTTCAGATTTGAATTCCAGTTTTTGCTCTGCTCTATTTGTGGAATCTCCAGATAGCCCCCATTCTGATTCATTTTCTCGTACATCTACACTTTTATGGATTGGTTTTTCGATGACAGAAGGATTAAAAAAATTTGAATAAATGAGAACTCCTATTCCAATAGCACTAAATATTGTGGTCATGATAACGATAAATTTTGTTGAAAAAAGAGAAGGTTCATTTCCCGAATGAAAATCAGGTGCATTTACAGCACCAATAAATGCGGATCGTGTTTCTTCAAAACTTACCAGAGGCGCATCATTTTTAGCTTGATGAAATAAGCGTCTTAGTTCATATTCTTCCTTATGACATTCCATATTTCACCCCCTTTATTTTATTGCTGTTAGAATCTGATAAAACTTCCTGAAGTTTTGTTCGCCCACGTTTTAATCGTTGCTTCACCGCTGATTCAGAGACCTGTTGTATTTGCATAATCTCCTTTATCGCAAACCCCGAAATTTCAAACAAAATGAGACACTCTCGCTGTTCATCAGGAAGTCTGCTCAAAGCTTGATACAATATCGACACTTCTGTTTTTCGCGAAGTATCTGCATCCTGATCTTCCACATCAAAATGTGGATGTTGCGGCCATGATTCCTCTCTTTTTTTCTTATGATTATTAGATAAAATACGAATACTTATCCCAATTAAGTATGACAAAAAAGAATCTTTGGATTTAAGAGATTTCAATTTCTGAAACGCAATTAGCAACGTCTCATTCATCAAATCCTGATGATCCATATTTCCATAAACTCTTGCCCTGCAGAAGCGTTCGAACCTATCATGAATCGGTTCATATAGTTTCAAGAAATATTCTTGTTTCTTTTTGTGCATCATGTAATTTAAGTACCCGTATGATATTAGTGTCGTTACTTTAATAAAAGTTACATCGAAAGGATATTTTTTTACGAAACTACTCTTTAAGGCCTTTATTTTAGAGCTCTTCATAGAATAAAAACTAATCCTTAAATTCACCGATTCAATCACACACACTCACAAATCAAATTGTTTGAATTCTTTCTACACATATATCTGCTCCATACTTTTGGTATCTGTTACTCTTAACGGTTTTGGTCAATTCCAGGACCGTATAAAATCTGATATCAGACTATCTCAAATTGATCAACAGCTCAAATCCAATATTGATTCCGCGTATTATCTGGCTGAAAAATTACTTCAGGAACCAGATATTGATCACCAGGAAACCAAATGGGCCTATTCCATTTTGGCATTGGTCAAACAACTGAAAGGAAACGGATATGATGCGGTCATTCATTTGGAAAAATCAAACACTTATAAAGTTGAAGATCCTTATCTCAATGCCTACTCCCTATATGTGGATGCACTTATTAGTATTGAAATTGCCAATGAATCTCAAGCATTGGAAACTATCCTGGAAGCCATTGACATTTTTGAAAGTTTGAATTCTGATGAAAATTTGGCTGGCTGTTACACCATTTTAAGTAAAATCTACTCGAATTTGGACAAATCTGCTCTAGCAAATGAAAACCTTCAAAAGGCGCTGTCCATACATACTAAAAACAATAACATGAATAGAATTGCCGGAGATTATCATAATCTGGCTATACTATCTTTAGGCACAGATCCGGATTCAAGTTTAAAATTGCTGAATAAAGCGATTCTAATCAACTTACAAAATGAAAATTTCAGATGGTTGGCGAATAACTACTATATGAAATCCAATGTATTTATTATACTCCAAAAAATGGATAGTGCATTTCAATACATTCGGAAAGCTGAAAATCTATACACCAAACTCCATGATAAATCCTCAAAATTAGATAGTCAATCTGCGCTAGGTCATTTATACTTTAAAACAAACCAATTGGATTCCGCTAAGTCCATATATAAGTTTGTTATTAGAGAATCTAAAAAACAATCCAACCAGATAGATCTATCCGGTGTATACAATAACCTTTCGGACATTTATTTTAGGGAAACTCAATTTGATTCTTCCAGAAACTATACCCAACTTTTTATGGATACAAAAGACAGTATCAATAAAAAGAAGAATCAACATATTCTATCAATCGTCACTCTGAGAAATAAATTCGAATTACAAAAAGAAGAACTTTTACTCGAAAATGATCGGATCAAACTTTCCGTTCAAAGAAAAAACACCCTCATCATTGCTTTGATTATCCTCATCATAATGATTTCATTTTTTATCTATAACATCTATCGCTGGAAAAAACTAGACAAGAAAAAGAATGAAGTCAATGCACAATTGATGCAAAAAGAAATTGAATTAAAAAATAAAGAGCTGACCTTAGCTGTCATGGGGCAGTTGAAACAAACTAAATCTCTTGACAAACTAGAAGAACAATTGACTTTAATTGAAAACAAAGCTTCAAAAAGACTTAAGCCTGAAATCCAGAAACTAATTTCAGAAGTGTCGCGAGACAATGGTCCTTTGCTCTGGAAAGAATTTGAACTGCGATTTAGTAATGTTCATAATGCGTTTTACGAACGTCTCAAAGAACGTGCTCCCGATTTGACTCCAGCCGAAATAAAGGTGTGCTCTTTTTTGAAACTAGGACTTAACTCGAAGGAAATTTCAGCACTTCTTTTCAAAACTCCAGCATCTATTGAAGTGGATCGTGCAAGAATTCGGAAGAAATTAGGCCTCACCAACTCTAAAACAAACTTGAGTCAATATATATTTGATATTTAAATATTTATCATTCAAAAACACCCTTCTGCTAAGGTCTTTCTAAGGTCAAAAAACGGATCAAAGTTTATTTTCTACAGTTAACGCCTGTAGTTTTACGTTCGAAATTTTAAAATTCCGTTCGAATATGAAAAAACTTTATGCTTTAGTTTTCACGTTAGCTGCGTTCTCCTTCTCGGTTAACAGTCAGACCAAATATGTGGTAATCGAAGAACACACCGGAAGTTGGTGCCAGTGGTGTCCTGGAGGCACCTACTATATGGATTCTTTAATACACACATATTCCAATGTTATTGGAATTGCTGCACATAGTAGCGACCCCATGGAATATCCCGCTTACCTATCCAATCTAGGTCTATCCAGTGCACCATCTGCTCACACAGACAGAGGCGGTCAGGCTTCCAGTATAGGCAATTGGTTTAGTGATGTCAATGCTGCAATGGGCCAGACACCAGTTGCAGATGTAGAAGTATTCCAATCGTTTAACTCTACATCCAGAGTATTAACGGTTCGCGTTAAAGCGACATTTTACAGTGCTATTTCCGGTACTTACAAATTGGGCGGAATGATCACAGAAGATGCGGTTCACGGCACTGGTCCTGACTATGCACAATCTAACGCGTATGGAGGAAACGGTAATGGTCCCATGGGAGGTTTTCATACGCTACCAAAGAGCGTTCCCGGAAGTATGTTATGCTATAATCATGTTGCGCGTCATATGTTAGGTGGGTTTGATGGCCAGACAAATTCTGTTCCTGCAAACATCCAACCTGGCGACACAGCGAGTTATGTTTTCACACATACACTTCCGGCAGATTGGGATGAAAACTACATTCGTTCAGTGGGATTCTTATTTGATGGAAACAGCGCGATCGATAACGCTGGAAAATCAGATTATTTGGATGGAACTGACAATGCAGCTCCGGTATTCCTTTCGAATCCGGTAACCAATGGATTCGTTAACTCATTCTATTCTTTGAATGTATTTGCCAGCGATCCAGATGACAAAAACATTACGATTACGGCAAACACTATTCCTTCATGGTTAAGCATTACCAGTACTTCAACTTTAGGTTATATTCATACCAAAGCGGTGCTAGAAGGCACACCTACTGCAACAGGGACCTTCCCGGTCGAACTCGTAGTTTCTGACGGATCTAAATCAACGACAATGAATTTTGACATTGTGGTAGCCCCAGAATTACCAGGAAGTTGGACGTTAGTTGGAAATCAAGGGTTTGTAAATTCCAGTTTTATTGTCGATATGGCTGCCAATAAAAATGGAACGTTGTATGCCCTTATTGATAATGGTTCCTCTACCCAGGTGTATGAAAAAAATGGAAATGCAACATGGGCGCAAATGGGAAATTTATCTTCATCAGATTACCATGGTGGAATCAGAATCGGATCTGATGGACTGACTCCATATGTAGCCATTGGTGGAGGTAGTGGAATCAGTGTAAAGAAATTTGAATCCGGAGGCTGGACACAAATTGGTAATTTACTTCCTGGTGGAGTCCAGATTGGATTTGATTTGGATGCGGATGATCAACCATATGTTGCTTTTCAAGATGGCAGTGCAGGTTATGCCGGAAGCTGTTATACATTCGAGAATAATTCCTGGGTAAAAGTGGGTAATACCACGTACTCCAACAGCGACCCAGCGGTTTGGAATGATCTTAAAGTAGACCCATCGTCTGGTGATGTTTACGTTCTTTGGGTAAACTTTAATAATGGTAGAGTTCCTGTGGTATCTAAATGGGATGGTTCAGCATGGAGCAACCTTGGAGGAACACAAGTAGTCAATGCTCAGGTGGCTTTCGAGCAATGTATTGATATCAATCCGGTCACTGGTGAAATCAACGTGGTATTTGCTGAAGGTAGTGGATCAGAAGGAAGTTTAAGCGCTTACCAATACAATGGTACCAGTTGGAGTCAAATTGGCTCAGATGTCGCAAATGGAATGATCGCAGATTTAGATATGACCATCAATGAAAAAGGCGTAATGCTTCTTTCTTTTCAAGATAAAGCATTTTCTGATGCCGTAAGCGCCATGAGCTACTCTTATGGAAACTGGACATTTATTGGACCACGTGCATTCTCTGGAGGCACCGCATCTCAAACAGCGATTGCTTCTCACGATAACATGCCTTATGTATTATATAAAGATAACACAGCATCGGATAAAGCCACGGTAAAATATTATGATGCTCCGGTGGTTTCAGTATCTGAAATTAGCGAAGTTTCTCAGCATCATGTTTATCCAAATCCAGCAAATAACTTTATCCAAATTGAAGGATTGGAAAAGAGCACTGAAGGAAGAATCTATAGTATTCAAGGAGCATTAATCTGGTCGGGATATATTCAACCAAATGGAAATATCTCTACTCAGAGTTTAGATAACGGAATTTATATTTTACGCATCGATCAGTCACAATATAAAGTGGTTGTTCAACACTAAGCAAGGTTTAATATTTAGAACTCTCATGCGTTAAAATTAGGGCTGTCGAAAATAGTTATCCAATTCGACAGCCCAATTTTACTTTTATACCCACCTCATCCTAAACCGCTTAATGGCATTTTAGAAATAATTTTTGTAACTTTAAGAGTCTAAAATTCAATGCCATGTCAAGATTAATTACCAAACTCAACAAGTATGGAAACTCGTTTCGAGTTTTCGAGCCTAACATCGCCAGAGTTCTTCTAGGCGTTTTTGTTCTTTATAAAGGACTTACATTCTTACAACATACTAACATTTTAATGGAAATTCTAAATCCTTCAGATGCGGGACTCACAGAGATTTTCATTGTACACTATGTCCAAATGGGGCATATCGTTGGTGGACTATTTCTCATTTTCGGGTTATTAACCAGAATCGCTGCTATTACGCAAATTCCCATTCTTATAGGAGCAGTTATTGTCAATGCACAATTGGGAGATTTGAATCAACTGGTGATTTCATCTATTGTCCTGGTGTTTCTGGTTTTCTTTACCATCATTGGTTCAGGAAAAGTTTCTATGGATTACAACCTTAAAATGGAAATGTAAATCGTATTACAATGCATTAAACTCGTGCAGCCAAATTTGATATTGACGTAAATATTCTAAAATCGCAAATGCCTCTTCTTTAGAATCAATCCGGGCGCCACAATCTATTTCATATTTCCTTCGGGTCATTATGGTGAGAGAATCTCTTTGTAACATTTCATCTTTATTCAACAAAAAATTGGCCACCCACTCTTCATGCCGATAACCCAAAATATCACTAATATCCGGTCCGGTATTTTTATATTCCATGGTATGACATGTGCTACATTTATTTTCGAATAACTGCTTCCCGAAATTCATCAAAGAATCATTAATAGGGGCTAAATCCAAGGATGTAATAGGACCAACACCTTTTAAATCTCTGGACAATTCAGGTTTGGACTCACATGAAATTAATACCCAAAGTAACACACAGAAAACAAACCTTATGCTCATATTCTTAATATAAAATGATCACCCCAACTATAAAAATAAGTGCCAGAATGCCACTTGTTACTTTCCAAAAGACATGTGCCTTTTTCGTTTCTACAAATTGAAATAAGACACTAAGGAATTTAATTGCGGAGATCAAAACAATAATATATCCTGCACCCTGAATTCCATTGATAAATACACCTATCAACGTCAACCCCATCAGAATACCCCAAAACAATTTATTTGTTCTTAGTTCTTTCATATCAAATACAAAATTGGAAAAATTAAGATCCAAATCAGATCACACATGTGCCAGTAAGTTCCACTAGCCTCCACATCTGAAAAATCTTCAGCAGAATATTTTTTCCTTTTAATTCCTATATGCATGTAGGACAATAACCCTACTCCAAACAATACATGAATAAAATGAAATCCGGTCATTAACCAATACAATGTGAAAAACGTATCATAACCCATTCCAAGGCCTTCATTAAGTTTCAGATAGTATTCTACCGTTTTAATGCTCAGAAAAAGCACTCCAAATAATAGTGCCCATAAAATATATCTGGAAGCTCCTCTCGTATCATCAACTCTCAATTTAACTAACGAATTCGCCATAAAATAACCGCTGGTAATCAGAACTAGTGTGTTGACTGTCCCCCACAGCGGATTCATCTGATTGCTATAAAACGAAAACGCTTCTGTGTCTATATTTCTGTAATACATGAATATAAAAACACCACCTAGAAACGTCATAATTTCCACCATCATGATCAACCATATCAAAATTCCACCCGGTGGATAAAACACGGAACTATCTTCATATACTGATTCATTTTCTGACATACCCGCTATAGTTTTTGAATTTCAAATTTGGGATATCCTTTATTCCCTGATTCATCATAAAAATCGGTAAAGCGTAGTTTATAAAATATTCCTTCAGTCGTTTTTAAGACATAACTCTTTTTAGGATCTATGACAAAGGAATTATCCTGACTATTCCTAATTTTCCAATCATATCCAATCACATCCCAATCCGATCTATATGTAAACGATACCGTATCACTCAATGTAATTTCTGTAAACCTACTCCTATCATCGACTCCCACCACTACGTATTGATCATGATTAATCAAAACCTGAGTCAATACGAATGGCAACGGCAGATTACTGAACTTATGATAGTGATTGGTAAATAACAAATCCCATGAACGCTTTTCAGGCTCCAATTGTAAAGTCTGCCCTCCATTTTGAAATGTAAAGTGAATATAGTTTACAGTCGCATTTTTATGTAGTATATATTGTTGTTCATTCTGCCCATCCAAATCGGAAAAACGAAACTTATACCCGGTTAACGTCACAGCTTGAAATTGGATTTTCTTATATCCCAAATGTTTTCCCTGTGCGTCATATTGTAGATCTAAAATGTAAACATTGTTTTTATTTCTCCAGTCGTGTATGGCCGTTGAATCAGCATTTCCAGAAGGTGCATCCCACAACCATTTGGCATCCTGTACATCGCTGATAGAGTTAAACGGCACACTCCCCATATTGGCTATAAATTCACCCTTGGCAGTGTTTAGCCTCACTCTATACCCATCCGGAGCACATTCAAAAGCTAAATCCCATTCATATTTCGTATTGGAACGGACAACCTTATTTGTTCCACAATCGTAGTACACCTGATTCAAATATGGATAGCCTATTTCAATTTGAACAGTTTCAATGTTTCCCGGAGAAATTGGTGCCATAGGAGAATCCTTTTGAAAACAAGAATTCAATCCTAGTATCATCATTAAACCATATTTAAAAAACCATTTCATCTTATAAATCAAAATTCATGGATATAAAAAAGGTCCTACCCCAAAGCACGCTTAAGGACGATGCATTTTTAGAACTGGATACGCCAAAAACATTTCCAACTAACGCCACATCATTAACGTCAAATAGATTCTTAACTCCTGCCACGCACTTTAACTTTCGTTTCCAAAAATGCTTCGACACAGTTACATCCAATGTATGAAACCCTCCAATGTAACTAGGCTGAATCATATCATTATCATCAACATAACTATTTCGAAGCGGTCCGGTATACTTGTAGAAACAACTCAGTTCTACACCCAAACTATCCCAGCGATAAGAAAGTTCTGATGCAATATCGGTGGAATAGAAATATGAATTTTGATGATCAGAGCGGTCAAACATAGAGTTATAATTTCCGTAATGACTTCCTGTTATGGAATACTTCATAGACTTCCATTGATAGTATAAAGCCAAAGACATTCCTTTGGTAATCAAGAAATCCACATTAGCATATTTCCAGTCTACATCTGAGATTTGTACTAAATCAATCAATTGATTGATTTTAGAGTAATACATTTTAGGTGTCACTCTGATTTTATGACCGTTAAAATCTTTAAGATAATCTAAGGAAAAGTTTAAATGATCCGATTTTTCAGCATTTAATCGTTCGTTTCCCCATAGATTAATGGTCGCATTATAATGAAACTCCAAATACAATTCCTTTAAAGATGGCGCTCTAAACCCTTTGGCATAAGAACCCCGAATTGTCATTTGAGGATTGGGTTTCCATAATAAATTTAGGGATGGCACCAAAGGTGCATTATACTTGGTATTATATGCATATCTTAATGCCGGTTGAATTCTTATTTTCTGCGTGGGTTGATATTGCAAATGTCCAAATAAGGCATAATCTCCAATATTTTGCTGGTTTCCGGTCACACGATTGGCATCAATTTGATCATACTTCATTTCCATCCCGACTAAATAATTCACTTTAACCTCATCATTTTTACTGCTTAAAACAACACGCGACATATATGAGTTAAAGCGGGTGGTATCCTGATCGCTTTCTGAATCAGTTAACGTCTGCTCCAGACTGACCAAATCCTTGAAATAAATATTTCTTGTTCGCTCATAATAGGTTTGGGATAAAGTAATATCTAAATACTGAGCAGGTGATATTCTTCCCGATAATAAAACCTTGTTTGAAAATCGTCTGGTTTTAAAGTATGCATCAAAAGCGCTGGTATAATATGGATATCTGGGCGCTCCTTTACTAACCATTTTTTCAGAAAACCCATCAAGGATATAGGAGAACTTCAAATGACCAAAATTTCGATTATAGACAAATGTACCAAAGTACTGTTCTCTGGGTTTCCAGTCCTGATACCTCAAGGTATCACTTACCGCATATCCACCAAAAAAGTTACGTCCTCCAGATAGCTTAAAGGTGCTTTTTTTATGCTTAAACCCCAGTCGACCACTCACGTTATATTGCCCAACAGTTTCATAATACATTTTCACTCCAACATCCAATTTTTGATGTTGCTGTTTTTTAGTGATAATGTTTATAACACCTCCCAGGGCATTTGTTCCATATACAACCGATGTTGGCCCTTCAATGATTTCTATCCGTTCAATTTGATCTAAATTTATTTGAGATAAATCCAGATTCCCATTTATACGTCCTTCCACAGGAACACCATCGATCATAATTTTCACATGATTCCCAGACAATCCGTTTAATATTACCGCGGTTTCATTGGCATGCCCATTATTTGATTTAAAGTTAATCTCAGCATTCAAAGCTTCGCGCAAATTGTTCGCACCTTTCTGTTCTACTTTTTTATCACTTATAGTCTTAACTGCATAGATCGCATCCTGCTTTTCTATTGGGATAAACTGCGCGGTAACTATGACATCTTTCAATCCAAAAACACTTGGCTTTAATAGAATTTTCTTTGAAATTCCCGGGCCAATTGTCAGCACATATGCATCAAAACCGATATAGGAAATCTCCACTCGAACAGAATCTAAAAAAGGAACACGTACCTCTCCGTTTATATCGGTTACTTCCCATTTCACCTGATCTTTTTGAACCCCTGAAACACAAGTAAACTTAACATGTGCCAGATATACTGGATTTTGGTCTTCCGAATTAATAACACGAAGAATTCCTTGAGACAAATCTTGAGAAAAAGCAAATAGATGCAGGCAAACCAAAGTCCATATTGTTATGCTTCTTTTTACCCACATCCTTTACCCGATTATCTTTTTATTCTGTTCAATCTACCTATTCTACGATCAACTTTTGCATTGTTTTTAGGTTGGAATTACTCAGTACTACAAAGTATACTCCGCTATTCAGATGACTAATATTTACCTGTTTTTGAGTCACTCCTGAATTCAATCCAAATGAATTGTTCCAGACGATTTTTCCAGTAATATCCATTATTTGCATATTCACGGTACCTTGAAGTGAATTATCCATAAGAATGGTTACATTTTCAGCTGCTGGATTTGGATATAGACTCCAGGTCATTTTTTGTTCCGGTTCTTCAACAGAAACGGTGAACAATTCTTCCGTTTCGAAAATGGCTTTTCCTGTTCCCATTCCTTCAAAACCAGTAAATACCATTCTGTACCAATCGGTACTGTCATTGACATAAAGGAAATACGCGATCGAATCGTAGGTGATCCAACCAGAAGAAGAACTATATTTTTTCCATTCTCTACCGATGTTATCGATTCTGTCTGTATATGCCGTTTGCGGTGATGTTGATACAGAAGCTGCAGCATAATCCGTTTCATGTGATTTAGCAGTATACACCCCTCGGTTGCTAAAGACACTAGTCATTGATTGATACATCCCAGGAGGGTTCAAATAATCAACATGTTTCGTGAATGTAATATCCCAGGTATCGTTATCTGGCTCTCGGTCCACAATCTGATCATTTAGTACGGAATGATATACAAAATTTCTTTTCGGGTATACAGATTTATCTATGGTAAAAACCTGCTCATTCGACCCATCAATATTTGCATATTTATATTCCCAAACACCTGTTTTCAAACTTACTATCCACAGTTTTCTAAACGAGCCATCATTTAAACGAAGTAAATAAAGAGAATCTCCAAATGTCCAGTAATTATTACTTGGATTTAAAATCCCCCAACCCATATCAAACATTCCAGCCGCTCCGCGATATTTGTTAAATGCACCATTGGTCCATGTGGTATCAGAATTTAATAATCTTTCCCAATTTTCATGTCCCGTAGTATCAAACCCACTCCAATTGGATGTATCCCCGGGATATTTCCATAAAACGGTATTAAACTCGTTGATCCAAATCGCACTTCCGGCAGCTCCATTTCCATGCGTGGTAAAAGCCAGATCCCAATTGGTATTATCTTCATTCGCTACTTCTCCATTCTCGAGGCTATAAAAGATTTGATTTACATAAAATTGCCCCATGGTTATTGAATCGGAAACTGGTTGAGCCCAAGCACTAAAAGTTCCGAATAAAACACTAAATATTGTAACTAAATTTTTCATACGCATCATTTATTTCTATCAAAAAAAACACATTTTAGGCAGAGGAAATATGATGTAAAATTGCTGATACACTGAGTTTTATCACTTTTTACAGGTTTCTGAAATATCAAAGTTATTCGGTCATTTATTTGTCATAAAATGGGTATTTACAACATAAAAAAACCTCTATAAAAAATAAGAAGGAGGGAAAATTCCCTCCTTCAAACTCATAATTCCTATTTAAATCTAATCCAATTAATAAATATCATGAGTTGTATTGTAAATATTGAATTTACCCGTTGGATTCTCTACCCAATCATCTTGAATGATCTCTTTCAATTCAAGAGTTTCATCATCGTATATTAAAATTGCACTTTTTTGTCCCATAAAGGCAGATACCCAAACTTCATCACCGGCTTTATTGTATTCCATATGAACCATTCTACCGTCTACACCTTCTGGCATTGTAATGTTCTTCTTCAACTCTAAAGTTTCAATATCAAATACATCCACCGTTGAGTTTAATTCTGGAGTTGGATTTAAGGTTCTATCCACCCATAGGTGTTTTGATTTAGGGTGTGATTTCACAAATAATGCTCCACCACCTGAACCGGTTGCTTTCACTTCTTTTACCACTGTCCACTGACCTTCTCCCGGATCGGTTTTAATGAACGATAATTTGTTTTCACCTAAGTGAGATGTTACCCATAAACTTCCCAAATCATTTTTAATATTCGTACCACGTCCAGGGTGTGGTTTGTTACCCGTTTCAATAATGCTCACTAATTTTTTATTTGGAACATCAACCACCACAATCTTGTTACTGGCGTTTGCTGCTACTAAGAAGTAATGTCCTGTTGCATCCCAACCGCCATCATGTAAGAATCTCGCTGAAGGAATTTGTGTAGATACTGGATTTCTTGGATCCGTATAATCTACAATCCAAACCATCCCTGTTTCTTTCACATTACAAATCCATACCGGATCAGTGTGAGAAGCTACAATAGACGCTACACGTGCTTCTTCAATATATTCTTTATCTCCATCACACGCATTACCACTTGTAGAAGTTACACTTAATGGCTCCAGAGTTTGCGCATCAAAAATTACGAAGTGACTTGGGCTATATCCACCAGCTACAAGATACTTGTCTTCATAACCTTTAAATTTAGATACCTCAACAGAACGTGCATCAAACGATTCTCTTACCTCAGCAACAATTTGTGGTGTTTTTGGATATGTATCAATCATTGTAATACGTCCATCTCTACCAATAGAGTAAATATAACGTCCGGATGCTGATGTTCTTAAAATATGAACAGCAAATCCTGTTTTTAGTACTGCTAATTGTTCTTTAGTATCTCCATCTATAATGGCTACTTTACCCGCATCTCTCATAATTACACCAAAATAATTATCGATGTTTCGATTATGTTGAGGTTTTGTAGGACGATCTGCTACCGGAACAATTAACTTCCAGGATTCCGTGATTTCTTTCATTCCGAATGGTGGCACCACAGGGGGCTCCACTTGTAAGAAACGAGTCATTACTTCAATTTCTTCTTCAGTCATCACACCTTTCCATTCAGGCATACCACCACCGGTACCATTTTCGATAAATGCTCTTAAACCAGCTGAACCTAACATTTTAGTAGCTGGATATTTCCCATCACCATCTGGTAACAAAGAAGGTCCTGTTGCTCCTTTTCTTGAAGATCCATGACAGCCTGCACAACGATCAAAATACACTGCGGCAGCGCTTTCCATTTCAGCTTCGGTAATACTAATTTCTTCGCTCTCTGTTTCTTCAACAGGAGCCTTGGTTTCTGCAGGGGCTTTTTGTGGTTCACCTCCGCAGCTAAATAGCGCCACCGAACTGAACATTGTTAAATAAACTAAGTGTAATTTTTTCATCGTTGTGTTTTTAGTTTTGATTTATGTTATACAGATATTCTTTTTATTTGACGATATAAAGATGTTCATATCTTTTATTCGAAAAAAGAACATATCTCATACAAATCATCGCAAAATCCTTGATTTTCAAATGACTAAAATCAGCTTTTAGCCTATCAGAAAAGCAACAACTTGATTTTCAAACAAATAATTCCTCACTGGAATATTCCCGGATTTTGATGGAAAAAGAAAAGTTTGTCACAATACCTTCACGTATACACAAACTTTAATGGGGTCAATTAGTATAATAAGATTCGATTACGCCTTTATGGCATCATATAACATAAAAACAATTGCCAGTCCAAATGCGATTCCAGCTGCGATTAAAACTTCCTTTATGAATGGCCATCCTACAAAATCTCCAATTGAACCAATGACCGCCAACTGTAAACCTATGGCTAATGCTATTTTCACTTTTTTACTCATCCTTCCATACATTTAATTCAACGTTATGACTGATATTTAATCTTATCATAAATTCTGGCCAAAGATTGTAACAACTCTACTGGTGTGGTCATGATATCATAATGATTAGCCCCAAACATTTGCGGTAAATAATACTTTGCCTCCGACTCAATGGCTAAAGCATAGGTGTTGATGTTTCTTTGATTTAACTCCCGTAGTGCTTGTTTGACATCATAAATTCCATAACGTCCTTCATATTTGTCAAAATCATTTGGTTTCCCATCCGAAATTAAAATAATCCATTTGTTTTTACTTTCTCTTTGATCCAATAAGGCTCCGGAATGTCTTAAAGCCGGGCCAATACGTGTATATCCGGCAGGTTCCGCCATTCCGATTTTATTTCGTCCAGCAGCCCATTTCTCATCGAAATCTTTTAAGGTGAGATATGTGGTATAATTTCTCGTTTTAGAATGGAAACAATTGATAGAAAAGTCTACATTGAACTCATCTAAAATTTCTCCAAATAAAATTGAGACTTGTTTTTCTACATCAATCACACGATTACCAGCAGCATATGAATCACTTGATAAACTGGCATCAAGCAAAAACAAAATGGATAGGTCTTTTTCTTTTTTGCGCTTGGATAAATATATGTTATCTGATGGCGTATATCCAGAGTGTACATCTACAAAACGTTCGGTTAACGCTTCCAGGTCAAATTCCTCTCCCTGATTCTGTCTCCGTTGAACTTTGTATTTATTATTCACCGAAGTCAGCATTTTTCTTAACCCCATAAGAGTTGAGGCATTTTCAGCAATTGTTTCCTTATAATATTTAGTGCTCTGTTTTACCTGCAGTTTTGGGTATACTTTACAATAATTCACTTTATACGCAGATTTGGAATAATCCCATTCATCATATTTTAAATGATGTCCTTTTTCATCCAACTCCAAACTTTCGGAAATATTGGTATTCTCCACAAAATCGGCCTGTAAAACGGAATGTACCTCATCATCTACACGGACCGTATATTTCATTTGAAGTTCATCTAATGCATTTTCATGATCTTCTAATTCATCTTCTCCGTCAAAATCTCTCCAGGTTCCACCACCAAATTCCTCAGCACTTTCCACTTGCTCAAAATAATTACTCACCACATGATCTTCCTGTTGTTTTTTATCTACAGTTAGATTCTCCATTTCCTCCACAGGATTTGCTTTCAAGGTAGTTTCTACTTTTTCAGGTTTCGCACGCTTTACCTGATCTGTTACATTTTTAAGTGGATCTTCCTGCTCCTGTGGATTATTAAACATCCACTTACCGTATAACCAGGACAAGTCGTTGTCCTCGGTATCAGATTTTAAAATTCCCAGGAATTCATCATGTTTTTCTTTTGCCCACGGATATTCATTCTGCAATACCTCTAGCACTTGCGGGGCGCAATTTTCAGCTTGTTGTCGTGCTTCTTCAAGCTCTACATTTTTATCTCCTTCTGTGAAATTGAAGTCTAAATTCTTTTGAACGGATAAAAACAAAATACGGTATAACAAATAATCATTATTCTGTTGAACTGTTGGAAACAATGACATCTGTTTCGGGATAAAAAAATTGTCATTTTTATATCCTCCTTCTCGCTCTGCAGGAAACAACTCTATGGGTCTACCAGTAATAGCTCTCGAAATCAGGGTTAATTTCGGCCGTAAATCTTCTAAATAGGCAGATTTCTCGAGAATATCTTTTCGATTTAATTTTCGGTTTTTCAAATAATTGGCCACCGCTCCAAATAGATATTCCTGCAAATCCATATTCTAAATCATTAAGTCACTCAAATCTTTAATCGCAGATGTAATTTCCACATCATCGCTTAACGGTTCAACGATAGCTACATGTACAGAAAGCCTTTTGGGCAAACCGGTAGAAATCAACTTTGCCGCATCAATCAAGAGTCGGGTAGATACTGTTTCAGTTAAGCCCAGTTCTGTAAGGTTTCTAATCTTAGTCGCAATTTTCACCAATTTCATAGCAGTATCTTTATCAATCTCGGTTTCATTGATCAAAATATCCGCTTCCACTTTTTCATTTGGATAATCAAACGCTAACGCAACAAATCTTTGTTTAGTTGAAGGTTTTATCTCTTTAAACCCTTTTTGATAGCCGGGGTTAAACGAAACTACCATCATAAAATCTTCATGGGCTTTATAGGTTTCACCCAGTTTATCCACATATAATTCTCTACGGTGATCGGTCAATGAGTGAATCGCTACAATGACGTCTGGTCGCGCCTCTGCAATTTCGTCTAAATAAATTATGGCACCTTCCTTCACTGCTTTAGTCAATGGACCATCCATCCAAATCGTTTCCGCTCCCTTAATGATATATCTACCTATTAAATCGGTTGCTGAAGTTTCTTCATGACAACTCACCGTAATCACTTTTTGCTGATACTGATGCGCCATAAACTCCACAAATCTTGTCTTTCCGGTTCCTGTAGGACCTTTCAGTAATAATGGCAGCTTACTTTTATAAGCGTGCTCAAATACTTCTACTTCTTTTCCTACTTTTTGATAATATGGTAAATCACTCATTTTAAAAATTTTAAGAATCTGATTTCATGAGATGAAAAAACCGAGATTAACAACTATATATTCCTAGCTCTAATCTCGGTTTATAATCAGAAAATAATAAAAAATCAACCCTGCTCTAAAGCTTCATCGCTAGGCAATCCATATTTGATAAAATCAATTATGAATAATAATAATCCTGTAGTCAATACTGTTGCTCCTAATACCAATACAAAGAAATGTACTTGTAATTCGTTTTGCACCTGCATAAACTCTTCTTTGTAAACTCTTTCCAGATATACCTGAGCTACTCCTGCAACGGCAAAAGCGCCTGTCATGGAGAACATGCCTACATTGGACAACCAGAATGCGGCCTGACCCGTAGGTTTTTTATAAATCTTTCTACCGGTTAGATTAGGCATTGCGTAAGATATTAATGCCAATACAATCATGGCATACGCTCCCCAAAATGCCAGGTGACCATGTGAAGCCGTTGCTAATGTTCCGTGTGTATATAAGTTGGTTTGAGGTAATGTATGTGCCAATCCGAGAACTCCAGCCCCCAAGAAAGAAACAACCGCAGAACCTACTGTCCAGAACATCGCTAATTTATTTGGATGCTTTTTCTCTCCTTTTTGGAACATCACCATAGCCCATATGGCCATTCCCAGGAACGCTAATGGCTCAAGTGCTGAGAAGATTCCTCCAACGATTAACCAAATTTTATTCACTCCAATATAGTAGTAGTGGTGTCCCGTTCCCAAAACTCCGGAAAGGAATGTGAGTCCAATAACCACATATAACCATTTTTCAACAACTTCTCTATCTACTCCGGTAAGTTTAATTAATAAGAAAGCCAAAATACCTCCCATGATCAATTCCCATACGCCTTCTACCCAAAGGTGAACTACCCACCAACGGAAAAAAGAATCCAGTACCTGACTATCGAATGTGATCATTCCTGGTAAATACAATAAAGCCGCTGCGACTAAACCTCCATACAGCACCAAAGCCGTAGTTGTTTTCTTTTTACCTTTTATAAGGGTCATTAATAGAATAACCAAAAACAGTATAACGTTGAGCGCTACCGGCCAATCCAAAAATCTTGGAATTTCCAAAAACTTACGACCTTCCCAGGTATTAAAGTGAAAACCTAATACGGCCACAACACCTACCACAGCCAGTGAAATAAGCTGTACATATGCCAGCTTAACAGACCATAATTCGGTTTCTGCTTCCTCAGGAATAATGAAATACGCGGCTCCCATAAATCCTGACAACAACCAAACAACTAATAAATTCAAGTGTACCGTATGCGCGGTATTAAATGGAATTATTTCATGTAATCCGTCAAAACCCATACGGGCAAACCCCATGATAAAACCATATGTCAATTGCAACACCAATAAAAGCATGGATAATGCAAAGAACCAATATGCTACTTTTTGTGATTTAAATTTCATATCATGTATCGTTTAATTGTTTTTATTCTCTTTCGCCAATGGAGAAACCACACGGTCAAATCCATTTAAATCAATCTCACCTACCCATTTGAAAAATGCAATCACATCGTTAGCTTCTTGCTCAGAAAATCCGTACGCGACCATTTTTCTTCCATTAGGTTCCCATGGAACCGGAGACATTAATATTGCTTTAATCATTCCTTCTCCTCTTCTGTCATATACCTTAGTAAGTTCCGGACCATAATATGCTCCTTCTCCCATAAGGGTATGACATCCCATGCAATTGTTCTTTTCCCAAATCTCTTTTCCTCTAACCACATCTTCGGTCATGAGGTCATGATTGGCCTGATCCTGAGCACTAGAAAGAGAGAATATCGTCAGCCCGATAAAAATTAAAAACGTGACTGCAGTCCCCCCTAAAAAAAATGCCCGTGCTTGTTTTTTTGATAGCATACTCTTAAAGTTTGAATTGAATAATATATTTAAAGACCTTTTTATCTTTTAATAATTCAAATGTAGATTTTCCTATTTTACAATATCATGACATTTGTCAGTGTATCAGGAAATTTAAGTCGCTATCAAACTGAACAAAAACTATTCTAGTCTTCTTTAACGGGTAAATTTTTAATGAAAGACTCACCGTCTTTGACAGAAATTACTAAATCAGAGATTTTCTTAGAATTGAATAAATCCCAAAGTCCATCACGATAAATCTTAAAATCATCATGGAGCGGACATGGATGTTCGTTTGAGCATTCTTTTAAACCCAAACCACAACTGTTGAAAAAAGAAAGTCCGTCAATTACCTCTATAATTTTAATCAGCGCTACCTTTTTGTTCTCCTCACTCAAATAAAAGCCACCATTCGGTCCTTTTACTGATTGAATGATTTTATGCTTAGTAAGTTGCTGTAGTATCTTACCTAAATAAGGTGTAGGCAGATCTAACTCTTCGGCAATTGCCTTAATACCCAATTTAGAATCGGATGACGCACGACAAGCTATGAAAATTATTGATCTAAGCGCGTATACACAGGATTTAGAAAGCATACAATCTGATTAACTTTAAGAAATAATTGAAGCCGCCAAAAATATAAATTATTATCAGGTTGTAAACTACAAAAGACCATTCTCTAGCTCAATGGCCTTAGGAAATAAAACATTATTCTCTAAGTGAATATGCTGAAAAAGGTCATTTTGGAATTCCTCCAGTTTTGAATACATCGCTTTATATGTATTACATGCATCAGCCGGAGGTGTAAAATTATTACTGAGCTCCGCAATCTCTTTTATGATATCCCCTGCCCCATCATGCTCATTATGCATCACATGAATTGGATTTTGAACTGTTCCAAATCCAGCAGGTTGGATTGGCGTATTATTTCGTTTGGCATTCACCAATTCTTTTACATATGGAAATAAAATGTTTTCTTCTTTTAATAAATGCGGACCTAATTCTTCCACCAAAGCGTAAGCCAATTGATTAATTCGCACTACCTCCGGATGGTTTACGCCATGTACGGTAGCTACGCGCTGGGTATATTGCAACATCAACTCGGCATTACCTCTTACATAAGCATGATGTGTATTCATGATATAATCAATTAAGAAATCCAGTTCCCAGGCATTGTAATCATGAACGGCTCCTTTTTCCGCCATAGACTCGTTCAAATCATTTACGATTTGGTCAACATCCAAACCTTTTCGTTCGCATGCTTTGGCTACATTAACATTTCCTCCACAACAAAAATCAATTCCATTTTTCTTAAAGACATCTGCTGTTTTTATATTCTCTGTTACAATTTCTGCAACCGTTTTATCTGCTAAATTTTGCATAACCTTAAATTTTAGGGTACAAAATTACGCAAAACTCTTAATAAAAGATATTAATGTCTTTTATTTTTTAAACTGGATTAACTTTCGTTTCAGATAAACCCGTTGTATCCATTGCGGCAGTATGATTGCTCCAATAAATAAGTACGGATAATAGGTAAACAATCTCCACAATACAGCTAAAACGATAGACAATCCTAGAGGTGTAAAGTCACTCAAAAAACTACCAAATGCCAACTCCGCCACTCCGGCACTTCCAGGTGTTGGACTAATTAGCATAATCACCCACATAATTAATTGACGCGCTAAAACCACCAGATTATCTACAAATGACAATTGGGTAAAAGCCATTAACAGGAAATTCGCCACCAAAAATCTGGAAGTCCATGACAATGCAGTTGCACCAAAAGTTTTTAACCAAAATAGGAACGACTTTCCTTTTAGCTCGTTACTGGTTATAATCACCTCATCACCTGTTTCTTTCGCAGATCTCCTCCACTTCTTTAGAAATGGCAACCTGAACACGAAAAGGAGCAAACGTTTAAATCCTTGTGGGCTCAAGAAAATTCCATAAAAAATAACGGATATCAAGAAAATAATAAATCCATATCCCGCCCAAAAGACTTGCTTAATACCTAACTCCATCCCCAATACATTCATTTCAGGAACTGTATCGGGAAACAAAAACGCACTGCCTGCAAACACAAATAATAATGGTACCATGACCACATAAAACAACTCATCTAAAAAAGCAGTGATCATTACAATTGCCGTACTTCTTCCCACTTTAATTCCTTCTTTGCTCAAAATAAAAATGGCCACACCTGATCCCCCCACCACAGATGGGGTGATAGCAGATGAAAATTCCCACAACATGATATCATCAAATACATTTCGCCAGGAAATTTGTTTTTCGCTCAGAATTCGCAACCGGAACATATATCCGATATCACGAAATGCAGCAGCGCATAAGGCTACAATCAACATTAAAACTACACGTGAATTAAATTCAATTGCACCTAAAGCTTTTAAGTTCAAGTCTCTAAAAAGTAGAAAACCAGCAATGGCCACACCAATTACGATTGGAATGGCCATTTTTTGTGGACTCAATAATTGTCTTATGGGACTAGATTGTTTAGTCTTCTTTACCTTTGCCATTTTAATCATAAATCAATGCAAAACACTGTATTTTACCTTCAAACTTGTGACACCTGCAAAAGAATCATTAAAGATCTAGCATTGGATACCGGGTTTGAAATGCGAGAAATCAAAGGTAATCAAATAACTCCTGAAGAATTAGATGAAATGAAGGATCTTGCAGGAAGTTACGAAGCTTTATTTAGTAGACGTTCCAGACAATATGCTGCAAGAGATCTTAAGAACAAAACTTTGACTGAAGATGATTACAGAAGTTTGATTCTTGAAGAATACACCTTTCTGAAAAGGCCGGTAACCATATTAAATGGCGAAATATTTATTGGTAATTCCAAAAAGGAAATTGAAAGGTTAAGAGAAGCAAAGAGCTAAAATTTAGCTCTTACTTATCCTCCTCAATTTTCAAAATTCGTATTTGCTGGATTTCCACCGGATGCTGCTTGTCAAAATTGCTTGGTTTCTTAAACCCATTGGTACAATTGTAACTTATACCAGTGTACTCCATATCCAAAATAAAATCCATATTCTCTAGATTTTCATTGGATTGTAATTCTTCAGGCAAACCATCTGCAATTTCCAACAAATATTCAAAATGTTGGGTCTTACATTTAACAAATATTCCGGTACAGGTTCCCGGGTTGGTATGGTCTACTTCGTATATCTGGGCTTTCATTTGCATGTGCTTTTTCCCTTTTAACGAATAGTAATAATCGGTTTTTGAAGCTTGAATTTCTGGTGTTTCTTTTTCACAAGCCATAAAAAAAACCGCTAATGAACTGAATAGTGTAATGTAAATTAGATTTTTCATAACTGTTAGGTTTTTGATTCTGTTATCAAATTTACCGAGTTTTATGTTCACCCCCAAAAAACAAAACTCATTAAACATTGATTATCTGGTGATTACACATGCGAGTTACATAACGAAAAACCACTCATACTCAAAATAAACCTTCAAACCTTACAAATTCCCCATAAATTAATTCCTTATGTATCTGGAACAATTTGTCCAATTCACACCCAACTTTTACCATCTGACTACAAGCATATTACACAAAAACATCCATAGTAAAACATTTCTTTACACATCATATATATCCTTGCGAGAATTCTAGTTGTATACACTACTTTTGCAGCCGTTAATTTAAGTAAATCAAAATGTCGCAATTATCAGAACAGGAAGTAGTTCGTAGAGAAGCTATGAACAAACTTCGGGAATTGGGAATCAACCCATATCCTGCGGAGGAATATGTGTCAACACATTATTCAGAAGATGTAAAAACAATTTTTGAACAAACAGAGGAATTGAAGGATATCTCGTTATCTGGTCGTATTATGGCCAAACGGGTAATGGGTAAGGCGTCATTTGCAGAATTAAAAGATCAAAAAGGTCGTATTCAATTGTACTTTAACCGTGATGAAATTTGTCCTACCGATGATAAATCCATGTACAATGTGGTATTCAAAAAACTACTAGATATAGGTGATTTTATCGGAATTAAAGGATATGCTTTTAGAACTCAAGTTGGTGAGATTTCAATTCACGTTACCGGATTTACTGTTTTAAGTAAATCACTTAGACCGTTACCAATCGTTAAAACTGACGCAGATGGTAATGTGCATGATGCTTTTACAGATCCGGAACAACGTTATCGTCAACGTTATGTAGATTTAATCGTAAACGAGGGAGTTAAAGAAACTTTTATCACACGTACTAAGATAATGAATGCGATGCGTGAATTCTTTAATTCTAAAGATTACCTGGAAGTGGAGACCCCGATTCTACAACCTATTCCAGGCGGTGCTGCAGCACGTCCATTTGAAACACATCATAATGCCTTAAATATCCCGCTTTATTTAAGAATCGCCAATGAGCTTTACCTGAAAAGATTAATCGTAGGTGGTTTTGATGGTGTTTATGAATTCGCTAAAGATTTCCGTAACGAAGGAATGGATAGAACCCATAACCCGGAATTTACGGTGATGGAAATTTATGTAGCGTACAAGGACTATCACTGGATGATGGATTTCACCGAAAAAATGCTGGAGCATGTAGTAAAATCTACTAACAACGGTGGCACACGTGTGAAACTTGGCGATATGGATATCGACTTTGCCGGTCCTTATCCAAGAATCCCAATTCTGGACGCGATTAAAGCGCATACGGGATATGATTTAAATGGAAAAACTGAAGCGGAAATCTATGATGTAGCTAAAAACTTAGGTATTGAAGTAGATGAAACCATGGGTAAAGGAAAGCTGATTGATGAAATCTTCGGGGAGAAATGTGAAGGGAACTTCATTCAGCCGACATTCATCACGGATTATCCTGTAGAGATGTCTCCATTATGTAAAAAGCATAGAGACAATCCTGAATTGACTGAACGTTTTGAGTTAATGATCAATGGTAAAGAAATTGCAAATGCATATTCTGAGTTGAATGATCCAATTGACCAAAGAGAACGTTTCGAGTCGCAATTGGCGTTAAGTGAAAAAGGTGATGACGAAGCCATGTTCATTGATCATGATTTCTTACGTGCACTGGAGTATGGAATGCCACCTACTTCAGGTATGGGCATCGGTATTGATCGTTTAACGATGTTGTTAACGAATCAAACTTCTATTCAGGAAGTATTGTTATTCCCACAAATGAAACCAGAGAAGAAAATTGTTCTTCCTACTGCTGATGATTTTATTGGTATTGGAGTTTCTGAAGTTTGGGCAGAACATGTACAAAGTTTAGGCTTTAAAACCATTGATGAATTTAAAGAAACCAAGTCTACACAACTTCACCAGAAATTGAACGGACTTCGTAAAAAGAATAAGTTAGATATCCCGGCATTAAAGCTGGAAGATGTTGAAGCCTGGAAGTAATTCAAATAAAAAAGGGGAGCTAAGTAGCTCCCCTTTTTTATTCTCTTTTATCAGGTCTTATTTGATCACCCGACTCTTTCCTTTCGCTGCTGGGGTATAATCCGGCTTTAACTCCAGCGCTTTATCATAATCACTTTGAGCTTGTGGGAACATTTGATTTCTTTCAAATGCCAACCCTCTGTTATAATATGCCTTAAAATTATATGGATTTAATGCCAACAATTTATCGTAATACATAATCGCACTATCATTTTCCTGTAGCATTTCTAAATAGATAAAACCAATATTATAATATGCATCCTGATAACCTTCATTCACACGAATAATACGCTCGTATTGATCCAATGCATCACGCGCAATTCCCCATTGTTGGAGGTGCATTCCAAATGCATACAATGCATCAATATTATTTGAATCGATGCGTAAAGCGTTTTCGTAAAATGCTCCGGCCAATGTATCTTCTGCAACATCATACATATAACCCAATTGCAACCACGCCTCTATATAATCATTATCCTGCTCCGTGGCTGTTCTAAAATTAGATACCGCCAATTTAAAATTACCTAACTCTTTATACGCCAAACCCTTTAAGTAATAAGGTTCCGGAATATATTGATTTTGCTTTAATACATTATTCGCATAGGTAAAACATGACTCATGTTGTCCGGCAATTAAACTAATCCATGCCATTTTCTGGTTAGCATGTTCGTTCTCTTCATCTTTTTCCAGTACTTTCAAATACACATTTTTCGCATTCAGCATATCCTGCGCATCATAATATGCATCTGCTTTGAAATTGTAATACGCAATATTGTTAGAATCTAATCCAATCGCTTTATCCGTCTCAATAACTGCATTCTCCACACTTCCGGTCTTCAGCATATATCTGGCCTTTGCCATATATAAACCCGGATCATTTGGATGCTCTAATATTTGCGCATTAATCCATCCCAAAGAGTCTTCTTTGACCTTTTCTTTAGGTTGTTCTCCCTGTTCAACTGTTTTTTTAGGCTCGGTATCACAAGCCCAAACCAATATGGATAGAAATAGTACTAAAAATAGATTTTTCATATTCAACGCTTAAACCCCAACTTTACATACGTAAAATTGGGGTCCGAAAGTAGGGTTAAATTAACATTCTTCAAAAAGAACACTAATTTAAAGGGTTAATCCTGCGAATTAAGATGTTATAATTCTATTTCTAATTTTCTTCTTTGGCTGCGCGTACTTTTCCTTCGATTTCTTCAGCTAATTCCGGATTATCTTCAATCAATTGTTTTACGGCATCTCGACCTTGACCTAATTTAGTGTCTCCATAACTAAACCATGAACCACTTTTCTTCACCACGCCCATTTCAACTCCCAGGTCTAGTAACTCTCCGGATCTTGAAATTCCTTTACCATACATGATATCAAATTCTGCTTTTGTAAATGGAGGTGCAACCTTGTTTTTCACCACTTTTACTCTTGTATGGTTTCCTACTACAGTGTCTCCATTTTTAATCTGTCCTACTCTACGAATATCCAATCTGACAGAAGCATAGAATTTTAATGCGTTTCCACCTGTAGTCGTTTCAGGGTTTCCAAACATAACCCCAATCTTTTCACGTAACTGGTTAATGAAAATCACTGTACAGTTTGTTTTACTAATTGTTCCGGTTAATTTACGTAATGCCTGAGACATCAAACGTGCATGAAGTCCCATTTTACTATCACCCATCTCTCCTTCAATCTCTGCTTTTGGGGTTAAAGCCGCAACAGAATCCACGACTACAATATCCACCGCACCTGAACGAATCAAATTATCCGCAATTTCTAAAGCTTGCTCTCCGTTATCCGGTTGCGCAATTAATAAGTTTTCAATATCTACACCTAAATTATCCGCATAAAAACGGTCAAAAGCATGTTCCGCATCAATAATCGCTGCAATTCCACCTTGCTTTTGCGCTTCAGCCATTGCATGAATAGCCAGAGTCGTTTTACCAGAAGATTCAGGACCAAAAATCTCGATGATTCTTCCTTTTGGCAATCCTTGAACTCCAAGAGCCATATCTAACATGATAGAACCTGTTGGAATTACATCTACTTTTTCAATAGCAGCATCACCTAGTTTCATGATTGCTCCCTTACCGTAATTCTTTTCCAATTTATCCATTGTCAGCTTTAACGCTTTCAATTTTTCTGATGCTGCTTCTTTTGCCATTTTGTTTATGTTTTAACTAATTACTCTGCAAACGTAAGGTCGGTAACCGTAATCTATTTGCGGTGTAAATTTTTTCTTCGTTTTTTTTATTATCTACTTCAAATTATTATCCCAATACTTCCAAAATCTGCTCCGTATGCGTTTTGGTTTTTACTTTAAGAATAACTTTCTCAATCACACCTTTCTCATCAATAATAAAAGTCTCACGATAAATTCCTTCATATTCCCTTCCATATAACTTCTTCATTCCCCAAACACCATAGGACTTGATGATTTCTTTAGACTCATCCGCCAATAAAATAAATGGAAGGTCATATTTTTCTGTAAACTTTTGATGACGTTTTACACTATCGGCAGAAACTCCAATCACCACAAATCCTTTTTCCGTTAAAGCAGCATAGTTCTCTCCCAAATTACAAGCCTGTGCTGTACAACCCGGAGTCATATCCTTAGGATAGAAGTATAAAATCACTTTCTTCCCTTTAAAATCCGATAACTTCACTTGTTGTTCATTTTGATCAATTCCAGTAAACTCTGGAGCCTGATCTCCTTCTTTTAAATGCGTCATTTGTCTAATTTGAATGGTCCAAAAGTAAATGTTTCCATTCCAAAAAGAGCAGAAAAAACAAGAAACGAATAGAATTTGTTAAAATATTTAACATGCGTTGTAAAACGCAGTTTATCCTTATAGACATTTGTAATTTATATCACAATATTTCCTACCCACAACTACTTACATTTGTAAAAACTTTAAAATAATGAGTTACTATATAGGTAAAGTCGTAGACATGGAATTCAATGAAGCAGTTGATTCCATTACAGCTACACTAAAAGATCAGGGGTTTGGTATTATTACCGATATTGATATGAGTGCCACTTTAAAAAATAAAATTGATAAGGATATTCCTTCCTATAGAATTTTAGGCGCGTGTAATCCCGGATATGCATATGAAGCAGTAACCCACGAACCTCAAATTGGTGTCATGCTTCCATGTAGTGTTGCTGTAAGACAACTGGAGAACGATCAGGTTGAAATCTCAGTCATTGACCCAATCGCTTCCATGATGGCTGTAGAAAATGATCAACTTCATGGATTTGCCACGGAGGTTAAAGAAAAGCTAACTGCTGCGGTAAATAATTTATAATCTAATCGCACTGTCCACAATCGAAACAACACTATGATTGATCCATAGGTTGTTTCGGTTGGTGCGATTCATAAATCGCTAAATCACGCGTATTTTTTTGTACTGCAATAGCGCCAAATAATGCCAATAAATAAGAAAATGCATAAAACCCTTTTTCACTAGGTAACAAATCTGCATTCCACAACCCTACAACTAAAAGAACCAGAGTTAGAATGGTCGAAAACCAACTCAATCCATAGTAAATATCCGTTACGGGAATTCCTTCTAGTTTATCTCTCACACTTTTTTGAACGGATACTACAGCAAATAGTCCAAACATAATTCCAATGGATTATGATTTTTCACTTAACATCATTTCCGAACGCCACAATCCAATTAAATATCCCGAAACACCAATAATCAGTGCAATCCAGGATGATGCAATAAATGCATTTGATGGTTTTAAATTCATAATTTCTGATTTTTAAGTTCATATTGGGTATGCTGGTTAGCCACATACCATAAGTAGCTCGTTGCCGAGTCGATTCAAAATCTACGATGCATCTATTTCTCAAGATTCACGAATTAACATTTATTTAAGAATTTGTGGGTTATGGTAAAATTTGTAAAATAAAAAATCATAATCCATCGGAATCTTGTTTATTTGGCCGCATTCAAATTACAGCAATGAGAACTTTATTACTGCATTCTTCTTTAATCATGATCATCATACTCGTCAGTTGTACTTCATTAAGTACCGTGAACAGTATTGATGAAAACAATTCAAAGACGGCTATTTACAAAAACTATGATGCTGCCAGTCAAATTAAATATCTGGTATCCAATGATGATCAAAACCTTCATTTGAGTTTAAAAACCAATCACCGGCCTACGATTGCCAAAATACTTCGTGCGGGACTAACCATTTACTTTGATTCTGAAGGCAAAAAGAAAAAGAATGTTTATGTAAAATATCCATTAGAGTCACCTCAAGACTTGAATCAGTTAAAAGGGAATGGTGGCCCCAAAAAACCTGACTATTTAAAATCTCTGATCCATGCGACTTCTGTTGGGGCCGAATATGGTTTTTTCGATCAAAAGCAGTCTTTCGTGATCACTAATCCAAACACTGATATTCAAATTTCATTACAGACTAATAGTGAAAAAGAGCTGGTCTATGATCTCATTATTCCTTTTAAAAAATTATCTACCAATGGACGTGCAGATTTATCTAACCTTTCCATCGGAATCGTTACCGGAAGTTTTGACATCCCATCCTCTCGTCCGCAAATGACTCAAGATAGAGGAGGAAGCAGTCGGGAAGGTATTGGAATTCCACAGCAAGGTTACGCTACTGGAAACGCAAATTATTCCGGAGGGGGTCAGCGTGGAGGTAGATCTGGTAGACCACCACATGAAGGTTTTTCCGAATTGAGCCAGGACTCAAAAATTTGGTTTTTGGTGGCTCTGTATCGCTAAAACCAACGCACACGCTTGCATTTCATTCATTATTACGCTCTCCCTTTAAATCTCGTACTTGAACGGATTATCCAATTAGTTGGACGGATATTCATGTAAACTGGTCATCGAAATGAACCTTAAAACTTCACCTGCGTTTATGGGTGTTTTGGCTAAAGGTAAATTCAAAAAGAACATTGAAGATTATCAAATTGCTATTCAACATAATGTTCTTACCGGAGAACATGTGACGAAGGACAACTTCAAAGAAATCAAAAAAAAGTATCAGAGCTAAATCCGTTTATTGAAATTTAATGGTAAAAACGAAGATGTCCCGGGTGATCTTGTAGATCAAAAACCAATGAACAAAATGTTTACCGATACCAATCTACAAGAAGAATTTTGGGACATTCTAAACATGCTCTACCATGTGATATAAATATGAGCGGGTAGAGCCTATTTCTAACCCACTCATAATTCATTTAAATTTGATGTTCATCTTTAACAAAGTACATATGTCATACGACTCCATTGGTGATTATCCACAAAACTATTCTTCTGGGAATATCATTTCCCGATTTATTGATGGTCTGGGGTTTCGCTATTATTGGGCCACTGAAGGGTTAACGGAAAATGACCTAAAATTCAAACCTTCAGAAACTGGTCAGAGCACCATAGAAACCATACGCCATATTTATTGGTTGGCATATATGGTGAACAACACGCTTTATAACAGGCCTTCAAACAGATCGTTTAATACAGAAATAGAACCATTAAGTTTTAATGAAGTCAGAAGTGGGACATTGGATTTGATCAAAGAAGCCAGCCGTTTATCTGGTGATTTATCCGAAGAGCAATTATCCCAATTAAAGGTACAAATTCAAAGTGGAGATAAAATCAATCCTTATCCGTTTTGGAATATGATGAATGGTCCACTTTCTGATGCATTGTATCATACCGGGCAAATTGTATCGTTTAGAAGGTCATCAGGAAATCCAATTCATAAAGGGGTTAATGTATTTTTGGGACAACTAATCGATTAGTTCCAAATCAAAAAGAGCCCCCAAATGGCGGCTCTTTTCCTTTTTTGTTTACTGTTTTTTATTTCGGATTACCGATTCCTGTTTTATTCGGGTATTCCGGTACAACCACTTTTGCCGGTGGATTTGCTTTCAACGATGCATTGATCAACTCAATAGCTTTATCCAACTGGGCATCAATACCGTTGTACATATCTTCTGCTTGTGCATCTACCTCATAATCCGGAGAAACACCAACACCTTCTACATCCCACTCACCATCTAAATTAAAGAAAGCAAAATTTGGTGCGGTTAAGAATCCGCCATCTACTAACGGTGGAATTCCGCTAATTCCTACCAATCCTCCCCAGGTACGTTTACCTACTACAGGACCTACTTTTTCCTGTTTAAAGATGTAAGGGAACATGTCACCACCAGATCCGGCCCATTGGTTAGCCAACATCACTTTAGGTCCATCCATTCCGTTAAAAGGAATTGGCCATGGCTTTTTATCTCTTCTAGAGAAATGACTGCGAATCGGGCGATTCAATAACTCCACAAATCTATCCGGGATTTGTCCCCCACTATTCCACCTCTCATCAATAATCATGGCGCTTAAATGGAATTGCCCCTGATACATTCTGAACAATTGATTTTGTCCATCAACACCTGTATTTGGCACATAAATATACCCGCATTTTCCATTGGTTGCTTCCAATACTTTTTTACGATTATTTTCTATCCAGGCCAGATTACGCAAGCGCGCTTCATTACTCATCAACTTCACCTCAACATCTCTGGCTCCTTTACCACTGGCATCAGAAGCAATACTAAGTACTACAACTTTTCGATTCAAATTCTGGAAAGATGCATATGGGCTTTGTGTTCCATCCACTGGCTGATGATTTACCGCAACAATATATTCGCCTTCCTTCACATCTACCCCAGCCTCATTTAATGGTGATCTGGTAATATCCCACGGAGCCCCGGCATAAATCTTATCAATACGAATAGCATTCTTACCATCTGTAGATAAATCCGCTCCTAACATGCCCACACCTACTCTTTCAGCTCTAGGCATATCTCCTCCTCCAACGTAAGCGTGACCTACATTCAGTTCACCAATCATTTCACCAATAATGTAGTTCAAATCACTTCTGCTAGAACAGAAAGCCATCAACTTACTGTAGCGTTCTCTGACTTCTTTCCAGTCTACACGATGCATGTTCGGATCATAGAAAAAATCTCTTTCTAATCTCCAGGCCTCATTAAAAATTTGATTCCACTCCTCTACAGGATTAATTTCAGCACGTACATCTTTCATAGATAATGCACCATCTCCAGGTTTTTGACCTGCACGTACGCTTACAATAGCATAACCACCTCTATTTCCATAGATAATTTTCTTTCCATCTGCAGATAATTCATATCCTGAAGCTCCTGAAACAATAGTGCTTTCTTCTTGCCCATCAATATCCCAAAATCTAATTTCAGAACCTCCTCTACCATATGATTGATAAACAATTTTGCCATCTGTAGCAGTTAAATACCCATAATTTCCAGGTTCTACTGGTAATGCTACCGCTCGCCACTCAATTCCTTCAAAATCAATTTTTATACCTTCTTCTTCAGCTGCATCTTCCTTATCTGACTTCTCCTCCTTTTTATCTCCATCTTCCTTGACTTCTTCCACATCATTCTCGGGTGCTAAGATGGATGGCTCGTCTTTTGACAAAGTTGTCGCCATTAACACCGTAGATCTATCATATACCCAGGTTCCATCGAAATTACTGTAAGTTGGCATAAATGCACGGTTAGAAGTATAAAACAGATATTTTCCATCTGCTGAAAACACAGGGTCCTGACAATTATAAAATTCACTGGTTAATTGATGTCCTTTTCCTTCTTTAAGACTGTAAGCAATAATCACTGAATTTTGGCTCACAATAGATTTTGAGTAGGTCAGCCATTGACTATCATGAGACCATCTGTAATCACGAATATTATCCATCTCGCTAAAATCCACTTTAGTGATTTTCTTACTATCCACATTTATGTAATACAGTGTTCCGTCATATTTCGTAAAAGCAATTTTCTTACTATCTGGAGACCATAATGTGCCACTATAATACCCTTCCAGATTTTTAGTCAAAGCTTTTGTTTCTCCTGAACCGTCTGCAGGACGAATCATCAATTGATATTCTCCGGTTTCATCTGAAAAATAAGCGATATATTTTCCATCCGGAGACCAATTTGGAGATTGTTCTGAAACTCCCGAAGTATGCGTAATATTTTGCGTAATTCCCTTTTCTGCCGGAACGGTAAAAATCTCACCGCGTACATCAAACAAACCTCTTTTACCTGTTGGAGAAATAAAGTAGGTACGAATATCTTTACTTAAATCTTTCCACTCCGAACGGGCCATTATATGTTCTGAAGGCACTTTAATTTCCACAGGCTTTGATTTACCTGTAGCGAGGTCATATAAATGTAGTTTACCACCATTTTCCAATACAATATGTCCTTTACCCATACTAGGAAACTTCACATCATAGGTCTCAAAATTGGTTTCTTGTTTGAATTCTTTGTTATTCACATCGTACGACCAGATATTGGCTTTATGATTCTCTCCACGATCACTTAGGAAATAAATTTTATTTCCGTTCCACATGGGTAACGCATCCGTTCCCTTATATGACGTAATTTGTGTTGATTTTTTAGTCTTCTCATCATAGATCAGGATATCACTTGCTGTTCCTCCCTGATAACGTTTCCAGTTTCTAGAGACTCTATTTAAGTACTGATACGCCAATTGGGTACCATCAGCATTATAACTCCCCAACTCAGCAAAAAACAATGGCAATTGTTCCGCATTTCCACCTTCAGTTGATACGGTAAAAAACTGATTAAATCGATTGGATGGGGACTTCCTTCTGGAAGCAAATAAAACGCCTGATCCATCGGGTTTCCAATCTACCGTACGGTCATTACCCGGATGATAGGTGAGTCTCTTTACATTATAACCATGATGATGAATCGTATATACATCATAGTTGCCATCATAATTCCCACTAAATGCGATGGTATTTCCATCTGGTGAGAACTTAGGATAATACTCCATACCAGGAGTTGAGGTAATTCTTTTGGCCATACCTCCGGTTATGGGTACAACCCATACATCTTCTGCATACACAAAAGTGATTTCATTTTCCGATACATCGGGAAAGCGCAACATTAATGCGTCTGGGGAATCCGTGTTCTGCGCAAAAGAAAAAAGTGCGACAGACAGCACAGATAAGAGGGTGTAAATTCTTTTCATCTTGATCGTATTTTTACGCAAGTTAAACTGTTTTACAGCCTAAATTTTATTTTTTTGGTAAAGGGTTTATTTTTAGTATAAATGGAATTCATCTGTTAAAAACTCTGAATTAATCCCACCTTATCTGCCAGATATTAAATCGACTTTACGCTTTTATAAAACTAATATGAACCGGATTTAATAATTTCTAAATACGATTCCTTGAAGTTGACAATACCCTAACTCACGCAAAATTTTTATTTAACATATCCGTTTTCCAAGGCAGCTCATCCACACATAACTACCTTATTTTCATGTGATTTTCAAAACACATGAATTTAACCTTGATTTAAATTATCATAAAGATTTGATAAATCGATCGATATTCAACCTCCCGAATGTACCCGGTTTCTTTGCAGCAGCTAAATCAACAACTATGAACAAAATTTTTACATTTTTAATGGCAACTGCGATGGGAGGCTCTGCACTTGCTCAAAATCCATTCCCTCCTCTTCAAAAAAACTTTTACGATTCTACAGCTTACGGTTCGGATTTAACAGAGGTGATGGTTCCAGCATCTCCAATGAAATACGATGTCCTATTCGTTGGTGGAACTGATATGGTTTATAACAATTCAGGTCAATCTGCTCCGGCAAAAGAATGGCAGGATTTTACAGGCTACGTACCTATCGATGGCAGAAGTGATTCGGGATATGTAATTGTAAACCACGAAAGAGTTCAATCCGATCCGGTAAACGGTGACGGTGGAGGTATGACCGTTTTTATTGCACATAAAGATGCTACCGGCCACTGGAATGTAGTAGATCAGGGTGCTGGTGTGAAATTTAAAAACGTTGATTTCTCAAATGTAGGTGGTACTGGTGCCAACTGTGGCGGTATTCAAAGTTCCTGGGGAGCAGTTTTTACTGCTGAAGAGTGGGGTTCTGCTTTCAACGGATACTGGTTAAAAGATCAAAACGGTGTAGATAGCTTTTATGTAACAGGTAATGCACGTATCGCAAGCCAGGGTTTTTCTGATACTACAGACTGGAACGTGGCGAGCTTTAACGGAGCTGCTTTAAACCAAAGCATTAAAAGAAACCAAAACTTCCAATACATTGTTGAGGTAGATCCTGCAACTGCACAAGCAGTTCGTAAAAACTACAACATGGGAAGATACGATCACGAAGGTGGTTGGATTGCTGGTGACCACAAAACGGTTTATTTATCTGATGATGCTTCTTCTGGTTCTGTACTTTTCAAATTCGTTGCAGATCAGCCTAAAGATTTCTCTAAAGGAAGTTTATTTGCCTATAAACAGTCTACCGATGGTTCATCCGGTTCCTGGTTAACTATGCCAATGAGCCTAGATTCAATGGTAGTGGCTCGTGACGTGGCTTTACACATGGGAGCAACGATCTTTATGAGACTAGAGTGGGTTGAAGGACAAGGAAACAATGTATATATCACTGAAACCGGAAGAGGTAAAACTTTCAATGTTTCCGGTGCGATCAGCAAAGGTGGTGTTTTAGCAAAACACTTAAGAGATTTGGATACGGATAATGATGGTAAAGCTGAGGATATCTTCGGTCGTGTTTTAAGATTAGATGCACAATCTAACAAAATTGAAATTATGCTAGAAGGTGGGGGTACTTTAGATGGTAATAACCTTCCAACCGGAAACCACTTAACTTCTCCTGATGGATTGGCTTTAGGAAACATCAACGGAAAAACCTATTTGGTGATCAATGAAGATTTAAACCCAAATTCTTCTCCAGCTTCTCCAGCACAATTCTCTAAAAAATTAAACGAGATTTATTTCTTAGATATTACTGGTGACGTTGCTGGTAAAACTTACCAGGTTTCCGAATTAATTCGTTTCGTTGCAGGTCCTAAGGGTTGTGAAACTACTGGGGGTAGATTTACTCCGGATGGACTGACTTACTTCTTTAACGTTCAACACCCAGATCCAGCAAACACATACCCTTTTAACCATTCCGTTACAGTTGCAGTAACCGGTTTTGAAGACTACTTAACCTCTGTTCAAAATACCGATTCTAAGGGATTAGGATTGAATATCTGGCCAAACCCGGTGGCTAGAGAGTTACACCTTAACAAGGTAACTGATGTACGTTTAATTGAAATTGCAACCGGGAAAGTTGTTCGTGTTCAAAGAAATACGAATAGAATGGATGTATCCGGATTACCAATAGGTAACTACGTGATCCAAACTATCGAAGGAGAAGTTCAGAAAGTAATCATCCAATAACAATCTATTTATCCTTTTTCAATAGGCGGCCCATGGCCGCCTATTGTTATTTAAAACATTTTCTATGAAACGTCTTATTTTCTTAGTAGCCCTCATTGGAGCTATTTACTTTTTAAATTCTTTTCAAATTGAGACACAGAACGCTGCTACACAATCCATCCAAACGGAGTGGATCAAACACATTCAGTTATTTCAAGATCAACTGGAAGCATTCTCCAAAAAGGTAGATTCCAATACTGTAAAACCTGCGGATTTCATAGAAGTAAAACTTCAATACAAACGTATTGAAACGCTTACAGCTTATTTCTTCCCCGCCCTGGATAAATCATTTAATGGTGCTCCGTTAAATACGGTGTATACTGACGTCATTGTATCTGACGTAGAAAAGCCAACTGGTTTACAGGTTCTGGAAGAAGCTCTGTTTGCCGAAAATGAAGCTCAGATTACTGAAGCCTTAGAACAAACTCATTTTTTAATTAAAAAAAGCACCTATTTAAAAGACCGTGCGCAAAAGCTTCATCTGGAAGACCGTCAGGTTTTTGAATCTTCACGTCAAGAAATCTTACGTATAGAAACCATGGGAATTACTGGTTTCGACTCCCCTGTTTTTGGTAATTCTTTACCTGGTGTTTCACCTGCACTCGCTCAGATAGAGTATAATATATCCAGATATTATGACTTTGCAACGCAACAAAACTCTAAAGCACCACAAGCGCTACAAACTCTTTTCAAACAAGCACAACTTTACCTCAAAGAAAATCAGGATTTCGATACTTTCAATCGCGCCTATTTTATTCGCCATTATATGGATCCCTTATATGCTGGTATTTTAGAATTACATCTGGATTGTCAGATCGAAACTATTGATCTGGTATCTTCCATACCTCAAAAACTAAACTACTTTGCTACGCAACTATTTGCAGAAGACTTTCTAAACCCCTATGCCTTTTCTAAAATTGGAAAAGAAACACAAAACAAAGCTCTGGCTCAAATAGGAGAACAACTATTTTTTGATCCGATTCTATCTGCCAATAACGAACGTGCCTGTGCGTCTTGTCATTTACCTGAAAAGGCTTTTACTGATGGTTATACGACCAGTAAAAACTTTAAACAAGATGGTTTTGTTACGCGTAACTCTCCAACTGTTTTGAATGCTGCTACACAGGATGCTTTTTTCTGGGACGGTCGATCCGGGAACTTAAACGATCAAATTGATCATGTGGCATTAAATCCGGACGAGTTCAATTCTTCCGTGGCTGAGGTTGTAATGAAAATTCGTACTAGTTCTGAATATCTAAGCTTATACACTCAAGCCTATAATAGAGAAATCGTTCCTGAAGAATTTGGAATTGCAGACATCAAATCCGCATTAAGTCAATATATCCGTACCCTGAATTCTTACAACTCTCCTTTCGATAGGTATATGAGAAAAGAGACCAATTCAATTGATCCACGAGTGGAGAATGGATTTAATGTTTTTATGGGCAAAGCCACATGTGCTACCTGTCATTTTCCTCCTACCTTTTATGGACTTGTACCTCCATTATTCCAGGATTCCGAATTTGAAGTCATTGGTGTTCCATCTACCGCCTCAAATAAATCCTGGGACACCGACATGGGCAGATTTAACGCATTCCCTCTACAATTCTACAAAGGGGCGTTCAAAACACCTACGATCAGAAATGTGGCATATACTGCGCCATATATGCACAATGGCGTATATACGGAACTCAAACAAGTGGTGGATTTCTACAACAACGGTGGAGGAACCGGACATGGTTTTAACATTCCCCATCAAACACTACCCGCGGATTCATTGCATTTAACCGATCAGGAAATCAATGATCTCATTATGTTTATGGAATCATTGAGTGACACCACCACTCTTAATCATCGTCCACAAAGTCTACCGGGTTTTGAAAACTCAAATTTGAATTCACGTCCTATTGGCGGTTCCTATTAAAGCCAAACACTAGTTAACTAAAACAAAAAAGGGTGAGAATTTAATTCTCACCCTTTTTTTCCATTGTAAGGAATCTCCAACTATTGACTCATCATAACTCTTTTCGCTTCAGCTTCTAAATCGATGTATGGGGTACCTTCTACTGTTACCGCCACAAAACCAATTTTACCACCTGAAAACTTGCTTGGAGAAGGATATAACTCACTTACTCCATCACCACTATCATATCCAACACAAAGTCCATCACCTGAAAGGGTGAACTTGGCAGGTTGTGTTCTCATTGGCCCTTCAGCCACTATTTTTTCATCAATATACAGTTTTGTAGTTCCAATAGACTCTCCTTTATCACCAGCACTTTCACGAATAAATTCCATTCCTATGGTATACTTGCCAGGAGCTAATTTCATGGATGATTCGAACACCTGCTCCGGTTTTATACCCAAGAAATTATATACGTAATACAACTTATTATTCTTGATAAACAGAGAATGCCCACCAAAACGAGACCCATGTGCAAATACTACTCCTGAAGAGTTTTGAGTAATCTCAATATTCGCTAGAATCTTGTACGAACGCCCTCTAATATTTACCGCATTTCCTTCCGGTACCGGAGCTGCATTTGGATAATACACATATCGGTCTCTGGCCGGTTCCTGAGAAGGTCGCTCTATAGTTAGTATCTCAGCCGCACTTCTATCGTCTAATGGCAATACATTATTCTTCTCCGCTTCTGCAAACCACGCATCAATCAGCTCTTGTAATTTTTCAGGATTTTCTTTAGCTAAATCTTTAGATTCTGATCTATCCTCAGCCACGTGATATAACTCCCAATCATCTTTATCAAAGTTTCCTTTTCCTGAAAGTGGCGCATGAACTGCTGCCGCTTTCCAACCATCTTTCCAGATACCTCTCGATCCCAACATGGCATAATACTGTACATGCTTCTGGGTAGGGTCATTTGGTTGCGCATCAAAGGTATATGCCATCGATACTCCGGATAACGGAACTTGCTTTACTCCGTTATATGTTTCCGGCATTTCTAATCCAATGGCCTCAAGAAGTGTTGGAACAATATCTACCGAGTGGTGATATTGATGTCTGATCTCTCCTTTAGCCTGAATTCCTTTTGGCCAGGAAATCACCAATGGATCATTGGTCCCACCAGCATATTGCGAATATCGCTTGAACATTTTAAATGGTGCAGAAAACGCAGACGCCCATCCCGTTGGATAATGCTCATAAGTCTCCGGACCACCCAGAACATCCAGATATTTCATATTTTCGGAAAGTTCATCCGGGAAATTATTGAAGAATTTATTTTCATTCACCGAGCCATTTGGAGAACCTTCACCTGACGCTCCATTATCAGCTGCATATAGAACAATTGTATTTTCAAGCTGTCCGGTTTCCTCCAGATAATCAATGACTCTTCCCACCTGTACATCCGTATACTCTGAAAATCCGGCATAAACCTCAGCCATACGTGCAAAAAGTTTCTTTTCATCATCATTTAGAGTATTCCATGGACGCACATTATCGATAGCTGCAGCCATATCCTCACGCATTGAATTCATTGGCGTGTTTACTGTTCCTTCAGGCAAAATCCCTTTTTCAATCATTCGATTGGTGACCCACTCTCTATATACGTCATAACCTTCATCAAATTTCCCTTTGTATTTATCTATATATTCCTGTGGGGCATGGTGTGGCGCGTGATTCGCACCAGGATTATACCACATATACCATGGTTTTGATGGATTGGTTGCTTGTTGATCCTGTAACATTCCCAGAGCATGATCTGCTAAGTCCTTGGATAAGTGATATCCATCTTCCGGGCCATATTCTGCTTCAACAAAATGATTATCTTCAATCAAATCCGGATACCAGTTATTGGTTTCTCCACCAATAAACCCATAAAAACGATCCCAGCCCATTTGCAAAGGCCATTGTTTTTTACTTCCTCCTGAGGCTACATCTTGTTCCGGCACATTATGATTCTTACCAATCCAAAAAGTACTATAGCCATTGTCTTGTAAAATCTTAGAAAATGGTGTCACTTCAGGCCCCATTCTACCATTTGATCCCGGAAACCCATCTGCTGTTTCAGTAATGGCCGCCATTCCATTTAAATGGTGGTTTCTTCCGGTTTGAATCGTTGATCTGGTCGGAGAGCACAATGCGGTAGTATGCCATTGTGTATAGGTCAAACCATTTGCCGCAAGCTTATCCATAGTAGGCATATTAATCGCTCCTCCATACGGAGACCATGCTCCAAGCCCGGTGTCATCGTAAAGAATAAATAGAATGTTTGGCGCTCCTTTAGGTGCTGCTTTTGGCGTATAAGGAGTCCAATCTGCTTTGGAATCTCTTACATCCAGAGCTATTTCTCCTTTAAAGTCAGAAGCTGAAGCCTCTGTTTTTTTGGTTTCTTTTGGGGCTGAATTACAACTAGAAAATAGACTAATTACCATAGCCATGGCCAGAGGTGCAATACCCAATTTCATCTTGTTCATTATGGTTTATATTTTGATTCTACGAAAATAGCACCCGTAAAATCACAAAAAACCATCATTTGAAAGGTTTTGCTAGACCTCCTTTTTGATACGATATAACGTAATCGGTTTGATTCCTATAAAACTGGCCACGTCCTTATCAAAAGCAGAATGCAAATATTTCGGATTCCATCTTAATAAGTCTTCATAGCGTTCTTTTGGATTCATGGTAACAAATGTCCCTACCCTATGAGATAAGGTTAAAATAATCTCTTTAAGGAAGTCCAAATAAAAACGAAGTAACTCCTTGTTCTCATAACCAAGTTCTTCAAGTTGACCAATATTGAATTTCAAATAATGTACCTCTCCAATAGATTCTACTTCCAAAACCTGAACTTCATCTCCAAATACTTTAGCATCTGCAATCAGAAAGCCTTCATATCGCATAAAGTTGTTGAGTTCCTTTCCTTCCTTATCCAGTGAAAATGCTCTTGCGGAACCCGATAAAAGTAAAATCACATTTTTTCGCGTACTTCCACCTTTAAGGATAATCTCTTTATTTCCTGATTTTTTATACTTACATATAGATAAGAACTCCCCCAATGCAGCATCACTTAAACTGGGGAAAAAATGTAAGACCCTATTTTTTAGTTCTTCGCTTGAATAGTGCATGATGCTCTAATTTTGTGTATAATATGTTTTTAATTCTAGTAGTCTTGAATTATCCGGTTGCATTCTCAGGGCTTTTTCTAATTCTTTATTGGCCTCTACTTTTTGATCTAATTGATATAAAGTTAATATGTAATTATATGCATATCTGGAATTAGACGGCTGCAATTCATAAGCGCGTTGCAAAAATTCTTTTTGTAAATCTGTTCGCTCTAACATCCCTTCATTTAACCCCATATAATAATTCAATGCGGCTTGATCCGGAAAGTGTTTTAGTCCGGCACTCAGAATATCTCTTACCGCCATCAAATCGTTCTTACCGCTATATAAAATGGCCAGATTGGTATAAGGACTTAAAATCAATGAGTCCATTTTAAGTGCACGTTTAAATGCCGTTACCGATCTTTGATAATTATTCCTTTGCTGATAATATTCACCTAACATTACCTGTCCGGATGGAAAATCTGCATTGGCTTTGAGATACGTCAGATATTCCGCTTGCACATCGTTCCAAAGTCCATAACTCCTGGATGTAAGTTTTGCTATATCTATTCCAATCAAACATCTAAATGCCATTAAACGTACCGCTTTAATCGAATCATTTAATCCTTTCATTGCGTAAGAATCTTTGATTTCCTGTGGGAAATGCACCAGCACCGCATATGCATTCTGACGAACCAACGGGTCTTGATGTATTAAAGCGTCCAGGATCAATTCTCCTGCTTCTCTTTCCGGAACATATTGTAAATAATCCACTGCGGTTGCCTTTACAATACCGGATACTGAATCATTTTCTAAGAGATTCTTTAAATGCATCAAGGCCTTATCTCCCAGCTCCGACCCTGGAATTAAATCATCCGAAAAATGATAGGTTCTTTCTGAACCAAACCATGTATTCACATGATTTGAAGCCCATTTTGACGATTGATCTTTATGACATGAATTACATGCATTTGAGGTACCATATTTTACAGATTGGTCTGGTCTTGGAATTCTAAAACTATGATCTCTTCGGTAATCAATTCCCATATACATCTTACCATCCATATGGCAGCTGACACACTGTGCGCCAGCTTCATTTTCTTTATGGTGATGATGTTCTTCACTGCTGTACGATTGCTCATGGCACTGTAAACACAGCGCATTTCCCTTTTGTTTCAAATGGCCCGAATGCGAATTATGACAATCTGAACATTTCACATGATTACGATACATTCGACTGGATAAAAATGATGCGTAAACAAAATCTTCTTCCAGTATCTGTCCATCTGCTTCATAAAAAGCTTTGTTTAAAGTCTGAGGAAAATATCTATTCAGGAATTCTGTATGTGGATCACCGGAATCTTCTAACATCGTTCTTCGTGCATGACAGGTTCCACAGGTATTCACCTGATTTTTTTGATCTAACAAATTAACCATAGCATACGGATCGGACTTCTCATTTTCCTGATGCGAACGAATATGCTCACTTCCCGGGCCATGGCATGACTCACAGGCGACATTCACCTCTTCATAGGTCGTATTAAAAGCATCGGTATTTTCATTATAATTCTTTCGCACATGTGTAGAATGGCATGAGGAACACATGGTATTCCAGTTTTGCCCACCTTTAGACCAACTCAACCAGTCATGTGGTTCTATTACATCTCCTGCACTTTGGTGAAACCATTTCTCTTGTTCTACATCCCAGCTCGCTCTTAACGTCTGAAACCTGCCATTTTCAGCTTGTAACAAATATTGCTGTAGTGGATACGTACCAAATGTATAAGCTACCTCAAACTTTTGTGACTTTCCAGCCTCAGAAATTTCGACAAAGTATTTTTGATTCTGCATGGAAAACTGATACGAAATCTGATCAGCATTGAAGGCTTGTTCAAAATCCGCTTTTACAAATTCTGAAGTCGCAGGTTGCATCGAAAAATAATGATCAGATTTTTTCCAATCCCTATACGCTTCAGCATGACATTCTTTACAGGATTCCGCACCTACATATTCGTTATGGTACGTTATCGGCTCCGCTTTAAATGGTTTTTTCTCTCCATTTTCAGCACATCCTACCAACAACAGGGTTAGGCAAACGAATCCTATAAGTCTTAGCATTAACAAACGATTTTAGCAAATGTAATTTTTCTCCAATCGGACTAAAAAGCAATTCTTAATTTTTATCCTTCAAATCCAATCTTAGCATGTGCACCATCACAATAAGGTTTGTTACCCGATCCTCCACAGCGACAAATCGCAGTCATTCCGGATTTTATTTCAATGGCTCCATCTACGCCTTTAATTTTAAGATCTCCTTTGATCAACATCGGACCATTTTTCATTACAGATGCTTCCACTGCACTGGAATCTACTGATTTCGATTCGGATCCATCGGTATAAGATAACGCCCCAGATGGACATGCATCAATTTGCTTTTTAAGCTCTGCCACACTTGCATTCTCTTGCTTAATCCATGGTTTCTCATTGGGGTTATATACTTCCGGTAACATTTTGACACATACCGCTGCATGAATACATTTTGCCGGTTGCCATATAATCGTCAAATCATCTTTGACGTACTTTTTAGTAATTTCTCTCTTCATATCTCGATCTATTTTTGATTTATATTGATTTATTCATATCCGATCTCTGGGGTTAATTGCACTTTACTTTTCACAAAATTTCCGGTTCCTGTAGCCACTTCTTTACCGCGTTCATTATAGAGTATGGATTCAGCCACAAATAATTCTTTAGACACAAACCGCACCTTACCTTCCGCTTTTAATATCCCCTTATTCACCGGGCGTAACAACTGAATATTAAATGATGTCGTTAAAACAAATGCATCATGTACCACCGAATTCACTGCAAAAAATGCAGCATCATCTAATAGCTTAAAGTATACGGAACCATGAATGGCACCCAACGCATGAAAATACTTTTCAGAAATACGCAGTCCAATTTCAGATTTCCCTTCAGAAATATGACATGTGGTGGTATCAAAAATCATGGTATTGACATTCGCCTGTAAATACATGCGTTCTAATTTTCGATAGTGTTCTTTCTGGCTCATACGATTGTTTGTGGCGATTAACATCCTGACCGAAGATATAATTTTTGAGCCAATTTCGTGGTACTACCCCGAAGGGTTCATCCAATTAGAATCGGTACTTTTTTGATTTCTATGGAGATACCTTTTTCTTAACCTCAACCAATCCCGAATCCCATAGGTTTCAATTGATTTATCAGGATTTCCATAGGTTTCAATTAAATGCTTCACCGATGGCTCTATTACTTCTAACTCATCAATCCAACGATACAACGCAGCTTTCCAGTGATCAGAATTACGACTCCATTTTCGGATCAAAAACTGATTAAAATAATAACGCTCGGAAACTCGATATTTGAGATATTTACCTCTTACCCAAAGAATCAAAGGCCAAATCCAATTTTTCAATACATATCCACCTACAACAAGGGCTAGAATTAAAACGCTCCATTCCTTTATGGTTAATCCCCAAAAACTAAATTCTTCATCCGCAACTTCATCTTCCTGAACTTGAGTCTGCATAAGATTTAAGGAGTCTTTTATGCTTTCCAACATCCCTAAATCCGGATTGGGATTCACATAAACTATCACTTCTTTTAATGTTCGCTTATATATTTTTTTATACCTCGGATTCCACCACATCACCTCCATTTCAGGAAATACTACCTCACCCTCTTTTTCAAACAAATAGCGCATCCTATCCGTTCGTTCTGCACTAATTGCTGTTTTAGATTTATGATTCTGAGCACTCATACGATCGGGATACAAACTCACCCCGTCCAGACTATCCCAAACAATTGGTGGAATCAGCTCCGAAACTGTTCCTGCGACTTCCCGATAAATAGAGCGTTCAATGACATCTCCCACCTTGGCATTTTTTAGATCACCACTCCAATGATCACGTACCGTCATTTGGTGCGTCACCAACCAATCTTCAGATTGAATTCCGGGAGGAATAGGTTTAATTCTGATTTTTCTCGGTGTAGTCTTGACTTTTCGTTTTACACCTTTGTAATCTCCCGGATCCGGTGTTTCTACTTCAATTTCCAGAGCTGGAAAAACAATATCTTCATCTGAATATGGAAATACGTTGTAAAAGAACTGAACTCCAGCATACGTTTTTCCTTTGATAACTTTGGAGGTACTCAATGATCTGAAGTATACTGTAAATGCATCATTTACCTGAATATTCTGTACATGTACTCCCTGAGTAAACCATGTACTTGTAAATACGGAAACGGTAACTTCAACAGGTTGGCCTATGTATACATACGAAGGATTAACCTGAACTTCGGTCCAGAGATGTCTTTGTGACCATACCGAAAATGATACCACAATCATCGACACCAACAGGCCATATGTCTTCAGCCATCTTACCATTTCTTAGCCCCCTCTTTTGGTTTCAGACCTCTCTTTTTGGCTTGATATTTAAACTTACGTTTTAAGAATAAAGCAGGATCATCATCCACTTTTCGCATTAAAACTTTCTGTGGGTCCATCCGTTGAGAATTCCCAAAATCAATATCATCCGGCACCTCATCTAACTCTTTTCCTTTGCGGATATCGGTGGATACTGTTTCTTCTTTTCTTTCGCGTTGCATATCTTCCTTAGTCGCCTCTTGTCCGCCTCCACTCAGGTCTTCCATATCTTTGTTCTCTATGTTTTTGGAATTATCCAAAGTCTGAGATTTTGTCGCATCTTCAGGACTCACTTCATCTTGCCCTCGTAACACATCATCTAACATTTTTTGATTGATACGAGCAGCTTCCATATTAGGGTCCAGCTCTACCGCCATTCCAAACGCCATTTGCGCTTCTTCAATATTTCCGTTTTGGTAATAGGCCAATCCTAAATTGTAGATTCCATTGGAAGTAGTGTCTTTACTGAATGCCTGAATAGCGGCTTCAAAATCTCCGGCTTTATAATACGACACACCTTTTCGCATCGGGTCTTCAAAAACCACTGCAGCAGAATCATAAACCCCCGCATCAAACAACCGCTGTCCCTGGAAATCTTTGGTATACCAAAAATCGCTAAACGTAGTATCAGAATCACAAGATTGCAAGGTCATCGCAAACAGTATAGAATATATTACAAATCCTTTTCTGAACCAGATTAATGTCAATAACAGCAATGGAATGATCAACACCCACCCCTGATCTTCCCAATCATCTTCTTTGAGCCCTTCTTTTTCCTGAAAGTTTAAGTTGGTACTGATCTCTTGTGCCAGTTTTTCCATATCGCTATTATCTAACGTTAACTGGCTTATTTCAACTTGCGACAACGCTGCCAGCTTTAAAACTATATCCTGATCCAAAGCAGAACGAACCACTTCGCCATTCTCATCTCTTATAGCTGCAGTACTACCCAGTCGTGGAATTTCCGCCCCTCGTGTGGTATTCATCGGAACAATTACCACATTTCGACCTTCTGGCTGGATATACTTTTGAACTGATTGAAACAACTCCTCCGAAATCTCATCGGTAAACAAAATCAATCTGGATGGTGCATCTGTAATGGCCACTATCGTATCTACCACATCAAACATCATTTCAAAATTTGTCCCCTGATACGGCATTATATGCGGGTCCAAACCATCCAAATGACTATTTATAATTCGATAATCACGACTCAAAGGAATAATAGTATGTGCGGTACCTGCAAACCCCACCAACGCCATTCGGGATTTAGGATTGGCGTCTAGCAAATCTTTAATCTTAAACTTCGCACGGTCCAAACGATTGGGTTGAATATCGGACGCCATCATACTTTGTGAAAGATCCAAAGCAATAACCACTGGTGTCTCTAATATTTTCCCCGGAACTTTAATCTCACTCCAGGTTGGACCTGAGAGTCCTAAAACTGCAACGCTTAGAAAAAACATCAGGAAGATATGAATCCACAGTCTCATTTGGTGACTTCCTTTTTGAATCACATATGGTCTTAAGTGACTTGCAATATGTTGTTTCCATCGCTCTTCGTCTCTAAAGCTTAAAACCCCAAGAATCAATATCAAACCAATGGGCAAGAAAAGCCATAGATATTCCGGTCTCAGAAAATGAAACTTATCCCAATCGATATGTGTCCATTGCGCTATCATCTAACCGAATACATTAATTTTCGTATCACCCCCCAAACGGTAGTTACAAACAACATGACTAAACTCAATACCACTGCAATCGCAAGCGGGTAGTGGTATAAAAGTATCACCGGTTTATAGGTTTCTTCTTCGTATTCTATGGGCTCCAGTCGATCCAATTCCTCATATATTTCTTCCAGTGCTTCTGTATCTTTTCCTCTGAAATATCTGGCATTGGTCATATCCGAGATTTCCTGAAGTGTCTTTTCATCCAAATCGGAACCTTGCGTTCCTGGTTGTCCTATACCAATGGTATAAATCAAAATAGAATCTTTTTGTGCCATGTCTGCCGCGTCTAAAGGCAGTATCTCTGATCCGGCATCTACTCCATCCGTAATCACTAGCATCACCTTGTTTTCGATAGTGTCGTTATCGAATAACTCCATTCCCTTCATAATGGCTTTACCGATATGCGTCATCTGTCCGGCAAATCCCACATCCGCTTCTTCCAACATTTGGTCTACAACTTCTAAATCCGGTGTGAAAGGGGCCTGAATATAAGCTGCCGAACCAAAGAAGATCAAGCCCATTCGATCACCTTCTCGCTTTTGGATAAACTCATGCATCACCGATTTAACGGCATCCCATCTTCTCACCTGTTTCCCATCCATCTCCCAATCTTTTTTTGCCATACTGAATGAAATATCAGCCACCACTAAAAAGTTTCTGGAAGTCTTTACTTTCATTTCAGGCTTGCCCACTAATTGTGGAGAAGAAACCGCAGCTAACAGGGAAATCCAGATTCCAATTAGGACAATCCATATGAAAATATTACGTCTTCGGATCATGGATGCATTACGTGGTTTTTGATTGGTATAGCCCTGTGCATTTTCAAAATTCGGGTAGATCAATGCAGCACTTTTCATGCGCATAGCCGGAATCAGCAAATACACCAACAACGGTAATGGTGTTAACCAAAACACCCACAGATGCGCTATTTCAAAATTCTCAGACATGCGTTTTTATCCACTTTTTTGCTAAACCAAATAGACTTAAAGCGTCTTCATTTGAAGGGGCTTCATTTTTATATAATGCTTGATTCCATATGGATCCGAACTTAGAAAAAGGTGTCTCTTTTCCTTTTTCTTCTAAAAATTGCAACCACTCCATTCCACTTAAATCTGCCACTTGCGTTCTCCCGTAAGTGGTCATAGCAACTTGTTTTAGAACAACCATCAAATCTGTAAAGCAATACACATCTTGTTTTGAGTTATATCTAACTGAAATCACCTGAACCAACGCAACCGCTTTTCTACGATACGCATTACGGATGTAACTTCTTGTGATAAAAAACAAGCCCACTAATATCAATACTCCAACTACTATAAGGAGGATTTGCCACCCTACCGTTTCAAACGAAAAAGCTACCGCTTCCGGCTCATATAGTGCTTTCATCTTTAAATCTGTCGATATGTTTAAAGAATCATTCATGGGAATTAAAAGCTCTTTTGATTTGCTCATCGACCGGATCAATGGTATTCACTCGAATCAATGGAATTCTGAACTTCTTCATTTTGGTTTCGAAATCCGTCAAATCCTGATCAAATCCGGCTGTGAATTTTTCCGATACTTTCTTACGCTGCCCATCCACCATAATTTGATGATTTCCATCTCCTACAATCATTTTTTCACGAGGGATTTTTCTTTCAATCGGATCGAATACTTTGGCCAGTAACACATCATTATGCTGCGCCAATCGCGAAAGATTTTTCACCACCTCATCCGAATAGTATACAAAGTCACTTATCACCACAATTAAGAAATCATGGGTTACAATATTTCTCAACTTCGAAATGGCTTCCCGAAGCGCTACGGAACGATCTCCCGAAGAATTTTTCTTCAGATTCTGATTGTGGTGTACAATACGCTCCAGAAACTTCAGCGTATTCTTTTTATTTCTTTTAGGTAATACCGCATCGGCTCCTTGATCTGTGAAAATCAATCCTCCCACACGGTCTCCTTCTTTTTGGATTTTAAATGCGATCATCGCAGCTAACTCTGCTGCCACTACGGATTTTGTTTTTTTAACTGAACCAAAAAACATGGATTTGGATTGATCCACCACAATCAAAACCGGTTTTTCCTTTTCTTCAGTAAACACTTTTGAATGTGTTTTTTGGGTTCTCGCAGTTACTTTCCAATCAATGTTTCGAATATCATCTCCGGGCACATATTGACGCACTTCTTCAAAGTCCATTCCACGACCTCTCAATTTAGAGGCATATTTACCCGCCAAAATACTTCGTACTTTTTGCTTTCGCGCTCTAAACGAAAATCCTTTGGCATAGCGACTCATTTGGAGTAATTCCTCCAACGATACAAATACGTCTTTTGGATATTCTTCACTCATCCTTTAGCCCACCACTGCAACTTCTTTCAATATATTTCGAATGACCTCATCAGCTGAAATGCTATTCGCTTCAGCTTCATAACTCAGAATTAATCGATGTCTTAAGCAATCATACACCACTGCACGAATATCATCTGGAGTTACATGATCTCTACCTTCCATCCAGGCATGAACTCTTGCACAACGATCTACCGCAATGCTTCCTCTAGGGCTGGCGCCAAACTCCATCCAGCTATCCAATTCTTCTCCATATTTTTTTGGATTTCGCGTAGCTGAAATGATATCTACAATATAGCGCTCCATATTTTCTGAAATCGTTACTTCTGCAATTTCTTCTCGCGCTTTAAATATAATTTCTGGCGCTAATTTCTCAGATTCAGCTTCTTTTTTCGGGCTTTGCTCCTGACGATTTAATCGAATGATTTGTAACTCTGCAGCATCATCCGGATAATCAATCATCACGTGCATGATGAATCGATCCATTTGTGCCTCCGGCAACGGATATGTTCCTTCTTGTTCTACCGGATTTTGTGTGGCCAGAACCATAAACAACGGATCCATAGGATAGGTTTTTCCTCCAACAGACACCTGTCTTTCTTCCATAGCTTCCAACAAAGCCGATTGCACTTTCGCTGGTGATCTATTGATCTCATCTGCCAGAATCAGATTACTAAAAATCGGCCCTTTTTGAAAAATAAATTTCTCTTCCGTTTCCGGTTGATAGATTTCTGTTCCTGTAATATCTGATGGTAATAAATCCGGAGTAAATTGGATTCTACTTAGATCACAATTCAAACCTTTGGAAAGTGCCTTAATGGCTCTGGTTTTTGCCAACCCGGGCAGTCCTTCTAGTAATAGATTTCCGTTGGCCAACAAAACCAAAATCAATCTATTGACCAGTTTATCCTGACCAATAATCGATTTCGACATCTGGTCTCTTAATTGCTGTATGGATTCTAATGTTGTCATATGCGTTTATTTTAATTCAAACGGATAAATTACTTTCCAATCGTTTTTCATATCAATAACGGTCCACTTTTCTGCCTCCGCCTGATCCAGACCTTTATCTAACTTCCCGATATGAGAATTCCGATCGTAGGCCCATTCTCTTTCTCCATCCGTATGGTGTACATATACATTCAAAAATGTCTCTTGTCCAGATGCCCATTGCAGCATAGCTAAATCACCATCAGAGTTTCCGACCGAGATCACAGGTCTGCGTCCAATAATCCTTTGAATATTCTCTGGTTTTCCCGCTTTATCATCTACAAAATGAACTTCCGGTAATTTCATGATCTGCGGATTCCCAATGTTATACGAATAAGCGGATTTTAATGTAGTCCCAATAATTTGCTCTGGTGGAATATTGTAAATGTCTGACACAATTGGACGCATAAAATCTACACCTCCTCCGGAAACTATATAGGTTTTAAATTCATTGTTCTGTAGGTATCGCAACAACTCCAACATAGGTTGATACACCAAATCAGAATATTTACGATGTAATTGCGGATGTTCTGCGGAAGCCGCCCATTGCTTTACAATTTCTTCAAATTCTTTAGTGGTCAGATTAGAATGACTGGTTAAGATCAATTGGATTAAGCCTTTCTCTCCGGTACTCAAAAGCTTAGACATATCGTTTTGTAAAACGGCACTATACGGCATCAAAGTATCCCATTCCGGATGTTCATTTGCCATTGCTTTAATTCGATCTATGGCGAAGAATAATTGAAAGTAAACAGGTTGTTCTGCCCAAAGGGTTCCATCATTATCGAATGTAGCAATACGTTGAGCTGGATCTATATAATCTACACTATTTTTATCGGTAACACGGGTTACAAAATCAATAATCTCTTGCTTTGATGTCCCATCATTCCAGGAAGGCAAAATCTCATTTTGTTGTTCAACGCTCTGGGGTTGCTCTGTACAAGAACTTATCCCCAAAATCAAAATTAGGTTCCATAAGATTATTTGTGATTTCATATTCTATAGATAACACAAAGCCGAATACAAGTATTCGGCTTTGTGAGTTTAACTTATTTAAATTTAATTTTTTGGATTGGTTTGCAACGACTGCATCACTTTATCCATACTTAACGAAGACCCTAATACAGGTGGATATTCTTTAAATGATTCTAAGAACTCTGCTACGTACACCTGAGCTGGAACAAATGTCCACATGTTATCTGCGAACCAACGGATATACATACTTGATTTGTAAGACACTTCATATGGATCTGCTCTTAAGTTGATTAAAACTGGCCAGGAAGGCGTTTTTCTGTAAGCTTCATTAATCGCACCCTCCATAATGGTGAAATGTAATTTCCAATTTTGGTAACGTAATGCATTCAAATTACCACCCGCATCAAAATAGAAAATCTCTTTTCTTGGCGCCTCTTCTACATCTCCTTTCCAAAATGGTAACGCATTGTAACCATCTAAGTGACATTTGAAGTTTTTACCAGATGCCGGATAGCCTTTTAATAGTTTCTCTTTTACATCAGGAACCCCAGCTGCGGCTAATAAAGTTGGCATCATATCCTCATGCGAATAAATATTATTATCAATCGTTCCCGGCTTGATTACACCCGGCCAACGAATAGCACATGGTACACGGAAACCGCCTTCCCAGGTGGTTCCTTTTTCACCTGCAAACGGAGTGGTTCCTCCATCAGGCCAGGTAAATTTTTCAGCACCGTTATCCGTAGAGTATATGATGATCGTATTGTCAATAATTTTCAATTCTTCCAACTTCGCTAATACTCTACCAATTTGTTTGTCATGCTCTACCATTCCGTCCGGATACAATCCTATTCCGGTTACGCCTACGCTTTCATCTTTTAAGTGTGTCCAAACATGCATTCTTGTTGCACTTAACCATACAAAAAATGGTTGTCCGTCAGCATGTGCTTTTTCAATAAACGCAATGGCTGCATCGGTAAACTCATCATCTGCAGTTTCCATTCTTTTACGGGTTAAAGGTCCCGTATCTTCGATTTTTCCATCAGAGTAACTATGGATCACACCTCTCGGCCCGTATTTTTTATGAAACTCCGGATCTTTTGGATAATAATATGTTTCCGGTTCTTCTTCTGCATTCAGGTGATACAAGTTTCCAAAGAACTCATCAAACCCATGGTTAGTTGGTAAATGTTCATCTTGATCTCCCAGATGGTTTTTACCAAATTGACCACACGTATACCCTTGCGGTTTTAACAATTCAGCGATCGTTGGTTGATCATCTTTAATTCCCTGTTTACTTCCAGGCATCCCAATGGTCAACAATCCGGTTCTAAATGGGTGTTGTCCTAAAATAAATGCCGCTCTACCTGCGGTACAGGATTGCTGCGCATACCAATCGGTAAACATCGCACCTTCATTCGCTATTCGGTCAATATTGGGTGTTTGATATCCCATCATCCCATGGTTATACTTACTGATGTTGGCCCAGCCAATATCATCTCCCCAAATCACCAGGATATTAGGTTTCTTATTTTTTTGTGCCATCACCATGGATGACACCGCTATTAAAGCTAATAGAATTAGGCTTTTTCTCATCTGTTACAGTTTAATTTAATACTTGTGTTATCGCCATGTATAGGCGATGAATTAAAGAATAAAACTATATATATTTTCTATTCTAAAAATAATCATTTTGCGACATTTCACTCTAAACCAGACCTATACTGACTTGGCGTTAACCCATTCATTGCCTTAAACTTTCGAATAAAATTTTGACTATTCGCATAATCGAGTTGTTCCGAAATTTCTTTGATTGAAAGTCCAGGATCATTTAAAAGCTCATAACTTTTTCGCTTTAAAAAGCGCTTTTTTATTTCCATAAAATGCGTCCCTTCTTGCTGTAGTCTTCGCTCTATCGTTTTTCGAGAAACATTCAATAAATCGGATAACTCATCCAAACTTGGAATATGACCTACTTTAAAACTTTCCAGCATACGTTCAATTTTAAAAGCATTGGTAGAATCATCATATAACGTATTAATTCCATTGGAATCCACTGCCACTTCTGGAACCGGTTTTGCCAATAGAGAGGTTTTAAATAAAACCCAACTTTCATTTTGGTTGAGTTTTACGGGATAATCTCCCTTAGGAAAAATAGATTCTAAAATATTACAGGTTTCAGCAGTTATTCCCAGTTCAATAGGCTGGAATTCTTTTCCTCCCACCAACATAAATGCATCTAAAATTCGTGCAATATCTATTTCCTCTGAAATCAGTTTACCATGTCCCTGGGCCTCATTTATCTTAACAGAAAACCGCGATAAATTCCCGCTAATATCCAAAGCCATGGAATAATTGGAACGTAACATTTTATGACATTTTATAGCGTTTTCGAGAAAACATAGGAAATTTGGACTTTGATACAAGTAACTACTTACAAAACCCATGTTTGTAGACCTAAAGTGTTCTTTAAAATCTACAACCAAACTATCTACTCCTAATTGGTTCCTGATATCCAATAATAAATCTCCTAACAATTCATTTGGGATGTATTTATCCGGATCGGTAAGGTCTAATTTTCTCAGATAGGAAGAACGGATAAACTTGTCAGGATTTATCCCATTCTCTCGTAAACCGGAAAACAATGATGGCAAATATGAATTAAGTGCAATATCGGTCTTCACTATTGATGATAAATGAGTTTAGTTTATAAAATTAAAACCAGGCCGATTAGGCTATCGACCTGGCATGTTTTGAAAAGTTTCGATTAATTATTGGTAGGAGTAGACAATTTCTCCATCACTTTATCCAAACTAAAACTGGCTGCTTTCATTCGTGGTGGATATTCTTTAAAAGTCATTAAGAATTCACCCACAATTTCTTGTGAAGGCACCAATAGAAAGGCATGGTCCAATACCCAATCATAATACGTGTTTGATGTAATATTTGCTTCTTCATACGGGTCTCGTCTCAAGTTAAAGATCAATGGAACTCTTAACGGGGTAAATGGATTAGCCCAAACACCTAAGGTTCCTTCCATACGTTGCTCCATGAATATCAATTTCCAATCATCATATCTCAATGCGGTTAAATCACCATCATCTGAGAAATAAAACAATTCATGTCTACGCCCTGTTTTTTCTTCACCCAATAAATACGGTAGCATATTGTACCCATCCAAATGTACTTTGTATGTTTTTCCATTAATGGAATACCCTTTCAGCAATTTGTCTTTTACATCCGCATCACCTGCCGCGGCCAATAAAGTAGGCATCCAGTCCATACCTGAAAAGATTTCATTAGAGACACTATTTTCTTTAATCCTATTTGGCCATCTTACCATGGCTGGAACTCTCCAACCGCCTTCCCAGTTGGTATTCTTTTCCCCTCTAAACGGACTTGCTGCGGCATCGGGCCAGGAGTTTTTATGTGGACCATTATCCGTAGAATAAACGACAATTGTATTGTCCGCTATTCCCAATTCATCTAAAAGCTTTAGGAACCTGCCAATATGCATATCATGTTCTACCATTCCATCTCCATATTCATTTTGACCTGAAACACCTCTTAACTCTTCTTTTACATGTGTTCTAAAGTGCATTCTGGTTCCATTCCACCACACAAAAAATGGCACACCTTCTTTAACGGATTTTCGGATAAATGCAATAGCCGCATCGGTAGATTCATCATCGATGGTTTCCATTCTTTTTTTTGTTAACGGGCCGGTATCTTTAATACTTCCATCAGCAGTAGAATGAATCACTCCGCGTGGACCATATTTCTTTCTAAAATCGGGATATTTCTCAGAATCCGGATAGTCAGGAAGTTCTGGCTCTTCCTCGGCATTCAAATGGTATAGGTTTCCGTAAAACTCATCAAAACCATGATTGGTCGGTAAGTGTTCATCTCGATCTCCCAGATGATTTTTTCCAAATTGTCCTGTGGCGTATCCTAACGGTTTCAATAACTCTGCGATGGTAGGGTCTAATTCAGAAATCCCTTCTTTTGCACCTGGCATTCCCACCTTACTCAATCCGGTTCTAAAAACGCTTTGTCCTAAGATAAACGATGATCTCCCAGCAGTACAGCTTTGCTCTGCATAATAATCAGTAAATATCATTCCCTCATTAGCGATACGGTCAATATTAGGAGTACGATATCCCATCATTCCCATGGTATACGCGCTAATATTGGACTGCCCAATATCATCTCCCCAAAGGACCAAAATGTTCGGTTTCTTGTTTTTTTGAGCATTTAAATTTGTGGATTGGATTCCTAGTACAAAGGCCAATCCCAGGAACAGCAGGTTCCCTTTCGGTGTTAATAGTAATTTAGTCATAGTAGTATCTATTTGATTGACATAAAATTAACCAATTTATTTAGATCGATTAATATCTCAATCACGTGATTAGAATTCCCGGCCAAATGCTACGGCTATTGACCAGGTGTTATATCCTTCTTTTACATCATAAAAAAATCCCGGAGCCAATACCCAATCATTCGGTAACATAAAAGCATACTCTCCTCCAAATCTTAAAACACCCAGATTCTTATGCTTCTCTAGCTCTATTCCTCCTCCAGCAAAAACATTAACATTGCTAAATGGATTATAAGACGCAATGGCGGTTAATACCAAAGCCTTGGATCTGTTTAAATCTTTCTTAATAATCAAGTAATCCGAAAGCTCTAAATCGATCATAGTTCCGATCTCTAATTTAGGGCTAATCTTTCTAAAATAGTCAATCCCAATGGAAGGCACATATACTCCAGTAACTTCGGTTCCCTTTGGTTCGGCCCCTTCTGACACATAACTGTATCCAAAAGATAATGATAACAGGTTTTGTAATTCTTCAGTTTCTTCCTGGGCCTGAATGGCATAACAAATTGTACAAGTAGCGAATATGGTCAGTAAAACTTTTCTCATTATTTGTATGTCTTTTGAAAGTTCAAAAATCAATAATTTGAAGAAACGAAAAACTTTCAAATGATATTAAAACAACTCCATTTGAGAAAATATATCAGCTTCTTCCAATCTGAGTAATCTTTTTTTAGCAGATAGACCTCCGGCATAACCTACCAAATCACCATTACTTCCTATAATTCTATGACATGGAACCAAAATGGAAATCGCGTTTGCGCCATTAGCCGTAGCTACCGCCCGGATGGCTTTTTCATCTCCCAAAATCCTGGACAATCCCAGATAGGTCTCTGTTTTTCCATATGGAATTTGCACCAGCGCTTCCCAAACCTTTTTTTGAAAATCAGTACCTACCCAATGCATGGGCACATCAAACTGCGATCTCTTCCCAGCAAAATACTCCTCCAATTGATCCATGGTCTTTTGGATCGTTTCATCGCTACCTTCAACATATTCCGCAGCTAAACCCTTTTGAATGCGTTTATCAATCTGTTGGCGCATTTTGCGGTATTTCCAATCTGCCAAACACAGCTCACCCTCATATGATCCTAAAAGGATCTCCCCCACCGGAGATTTATAAGTCTTAACAATCACATTTCCCATTGTTATCTTTCTTCAATAATTCTTCTTGTAGGAATTGGTGCCTGAATACCAGCTTCTTTTAAAGCTTTAAAAATAGACAATGAAATTTCGCTATCGGTTTTTAAAGTATCCGAAAATGTGGTCCAGTACATCAATGCAAAATCTAGATTCCCATCCACACCATATCCATAAAAATATGTTTTTGGTGCAGGATCTGAATAAGTTAGCTCATGATCCTTTGCAATATTCGTTAATAAGTCAATGACCATTTCAGGATCGGCACTTGACGAAGTTTTCATCAAAATACGACTTCTGCGATCTCTATTCTCCAAAGTCCAGTTCACCACCTTTTTAGAAATTAAATCTCCATTAGGGATAATGGCTTCTGAACCAGAATAAGTGCGAATATTACTGGATCTGACACCTATATTGGTGACCACACCTTTTTCTTGATCCACCTCAATCGTATCACCTAAATTGATGGGTCTTTCAAATGCTAAAATCAGCCCTGCAATAAAATTTAAAACCACATTCTGCAAACCAAACCCAATACCTACACCGAGTGCTCCAAACATAAATTCCAGTTTACTCACATCCACTCCTGCAGAACGCATGGCTAAATAAAAGCCGATACTAATTATGATTATTCTTAATAATAGAGACATGGCAGGTGCCACACCTCGCGGAAGTGCCTGAATCATCCATTCATCATGGAAAATAACAGCAGCCAGTTTTGCCATCAATAATGCGCCAACAAAAAATCCAACAAAGGCCAAAACTCCGCCTAGCGAAAAACGCATATCCCCGATGGTCCAACCCATATGTAAGGATTCATTAAACCATTCAATAACATTCTCATAAACATCAAATCCAATTAATGTGAAAATGACCCACAGCACCAGTCCTATAAAAATCAATACCGGCTGGAATCTTTGATTCGTTGCATCGACCATAGCCGTTAAAGCTTTCGCATTCTGACTTTTTCGAAGTTTAAAAAACACCACTAAAATACTGGTGACTATTCGAACCGATAATAAAACCACCATTCCTAATGCCACAGATGTAAATACACCATGTAGTACAACGGATGATAAATTGACCATTCCTACGACATTTGTCAAGATAGAAACCCCGGCAACAACCGTATAAAATGGCAATAACCATCGATACATCCATTTCACTTTTTGGAATCTATCCGGATGACTTTTCATCGCACGTTTCCCAATGATTAAAGCACCAATTAGGACAACACTATTCAGTATCATGATCCATCTGGAAAACACATCCTGCTCATCAAAATACACTGAGAATATCTCCACTAAATATGCCAATATGATAAGGTGGAGAAATAACCTTAATTCTTTGGTCGTTATTATGGGTAATAAAATGGAAGTCCCAATCAAAACGAGCATAATCTCAAATTCTCCGAATATAGGAATCACTCCTTCAAAGAACATTGATGATATCAATACACCAACAACCAGTGCAGAAACTATTGGGTTGTTTAAAATCTTATAGGCTTGTTCATCTACATTATTCTGTATTTCAAATTCGAAGAAATCCCAGCCTCTTTTCATTCTTATAATCATCCAAATGATCAAAAGAATGAGCATAATTTGCATCAAAATGGTGCCCACATTATCAATAACAAAATCAACAAACTGTTTACCATCATGGGTGATCTTATCCCATATTCCCTTTTTGTTCGATTTATTGATTTTCGCCTTATCCGCATCAACCATGGCACTATCCGTCATGGTTGTATCTATTTTCCCAACAGCCCAAATCGGAGGCGCATCTAGTGTGAAATAATCCTGCTTCATCTGATCCCCTACACGTTTCATTTCGGACATAGTTTCATCCACCACAAGAATTAATTCGGTCAATCGCGTTTGAATTGTAAACACACTATCCAATCTGGATTGCGCCATCGTAATCAGGTCATTTAAGGTCACAATTACCGTATCCAGACTTCCAAAAACCTCAGGGGATTCTGAGCTATTTGTTAATCTGTCTTTAGTCGCCTTCCACTTTTCCAATTCTTCTACCAATTCATCATTCACATCCGTAATATCCAATGTTCGGTCATTTAGAATCTCTTGTAACTTCTTCAGTTGTTTCCTATAATTTTTCCATTCTACCTCGCGGTTACGCAAATCTCTACGAGAAATTACTTCTAACTCTTTCAACAAAGTATCTCGTTTAGTGTTAATGGAAATATAAGCGGTATCTAAAACAGAATCTACTTTAACCGTTTGCATACTTGGTTTTAATACTTCTTTCAAGCTGTTCAAACGCTGACGTAGTGTTTCAGTCTCTCCCGAAATTTGCTCAATAGACATCCCCGCATCAGTTTGGGTAATACTATCTTGTTTTTCAATTTCCTGCTCTTGTGCAACCAAAAAAAGCGGGACACACAAAACCATCAATAAAACAACACGTCTGATATAGTAGATCATAATCAAATAATTTCCATTGAACTTTTCTGGATTATGCCAAAATAAAAACATTATGATAATAAATCATCTTTTCTACATGAAATCCACCGTTTTAAAATGGATCATAAAATGAAATTTATTCTATCAATTATTATAAATTTATGGATTGATCTTCCGAACCAGAAATAATTAATCAATATGCCACAAATCACCTTTATTATTATATCCTCTCCTACTAAATTAATATCATGCAATTATCCGCTATTATCATCCACAACACTAACACCACCTATGAACTCCAAAACATCCTAAATCAATATTGTCCCGGAATTCTAATACTAGGTTCGGCAAATACTTTAGACTCTGGGGTGAGTTTGATCCATAAAACACAACCCCAAATCGTCTTTCTAGATGTCCACTTATCCGACAACGAAACAAGTTTTGACCTGTTAGATCTGTTCCCTGACCGAAAATTTCATATAATCTTCATCACACCTCATTCTCAATACGGTCTACAAGCTATTAAATACAATGTGTTTGACTATATTATCACGCCTATTGATTACAAAGAAATCATTCAATCTATTCACCGATTAAAAAAGACCTATTATAGTTCAAATAAAGATTCTCCCAGAACTGATATCGTCATGATTCCTACCTCGAAGGGTACGCATATCGTTCCTTTATCCGACATCTTATATTGCAAAGCTGATGGCAGTTATTCTATCTTTAAACTAGTTAACAACAAACGACTCATCCTTTCGCGATCACTTAAGCACGCGGAGACTTTATTATCTGATCATCGATTTAAAAGGGTCCATCGTTCATTTATTATCAATACCCATAAAGTCTCAAAGTTTTATATTCAGGATGGTGGTTTTGTAAAAATTCTAAAAGAAAAAATACCCATATCTAAATTTTTCGTTCAAAGAGCTTCTCAATTGTTTAGCATTTAAACCTTCTTATAAAATCATTAGCCCAATTCATGAAGTGAATCCAGTCGCTCATGAAACCACCCTGTTAATTCACACATAATCAATGTATTTTGAAAGCCACTAATTTATTTGCTGGTACATTTCGGGCTTACCCCCCATCCTATTAACTATACACGGAGCTTTCGGAAAATCCTTACAAAAGAGTACGCTATACTAAAAATTATTCATTATGAATTTTAAAAACACCTCAGATCATTTGATTAAATGGTCTTCTAACTTTTTACAATCCCTATTGATCTTTACACTTCTTATGGGAACATATCATCTACAGGCACAGGAATATGACGAATGGGCATTCGGAGTTGGTGCCGGATTTAACATCAATACTAATGCATTACTAAGCCCTGTTCCTACTGGATCAAGTTCTGGAAGAGAAGTTTCATACTGTGATGCCAGTGGAGATTTATGGTTTTATACTAAAGGGAATACAATCTACAACTATCAAACCGGAGCAGTTTGTACCAGCTGCATTCCTGGAAATAATCGAAGAAAGGTGATTGTTCCTAAGGTAGGTGGAGCAAGCAATGAATTCTACATATTCACTGTTCCAAATGCGACCACTAACAATATTGGATTATCGTATCATGTGTATAATGCCACAACCAACTCTATTTCAAGTACAGTTTCATTAGGATTTTCCCCAGGTACATTTGGAGCTCTTTGTCAAGAAAGATTAGCCGCTGTGCCCCATTCAAACGGAACTGATTATTGGGTGGTTGTAAAACCCAAAGTGGGGACAATTCCCGGAGCCACAGTATTCCCAACATTACCTGCCGGAACTACCAATTCAGACCTATATGCTTATCGAGTATCTTCTTCCGGTGTAGCAAACTCACCAGTGATCAGTGATGCCGGGTATACTGCTGATATCAATCCTCAAACAAACTATCTGGGCCAAGCCAAATTCTCTCCAGATAAACAATACTTTGCCAGTGTAGAAAGAAAGACCTTCAATACCGGTTTTACCCACTTATACCGATTCAACAGCGGTTCGGGTAAATTCGATCATATGTTTGCTTTACCTACACCAAGTAACCAATCGGCATATGGAGTATCATTTAGTCCAAACTCCAAGGTTCTTTACACATTGACCAATGGAACTAATGGAAGCTGGAGTGAGAAAATCATACAATATGATCTGGGAGATTTAGATTGTGATCCAACGGCTACTCCTCCTTCTTGTGTTCTAACTATCTCTAGTGGGTCACCTACTCAAAAGGTTTCTGAATTTCAACTTACGACTGATGGCAGACTTCTAAAATCCAATATCGGATCTAATGCAATTGATGTTATTAGTAATCCAAATGAAATTGGTTGTGCCAACATATTGTATTCACCAAATAGTTTAACCGTAGGAACAGGAGCCAATGTTTCCGGAGTTGGATTACCAAACAATATTGATGGAGAGAAAAATAACGCCAGTGTCTCTATTTATACGTGCTCAAAAACATGTAGCACAGCTACATTTTCATTCACAGGTGGTGCGGATATCATTACCTGGAATTTTGGAGATGGAACAAGTATTTCGGGAAATCCTGATCTTGGTGGAACACCACCTCAATCGCATACCTCGGGAACATATTTTAGACCGGTACATCAATTCCCTAATGGAGGAGGAACATATACGGTTACTGCATCCACAAGTACTTATTCTGTAAGCACAACTGTAACTATTCTTGGTATTACTCCTATCCAGGTAAATTCTTCCAGCTTTCCGGTATGTGCCGGGACGAATATTCTTGCAAATATTTCAGTCACAAACCCTTCTGCTTTTTCTTCTGTTTCATGGGTGGATTGTACCCCTCCGGGATTATCTTCACTTCCAAGTGCAACAGGAAATTCAGTAAGCTTCTCCACAGGGTCTATGTTAGCTGGAACTTATACCTACTGTCTGACCGGAACTCTAAACAATGGATGTACTGTTACCGAACAGTATTCTTTTGATATCACTCAGGGAGACTGGCCAAAAATCACCAATAATACAGCCTCATGGGATAAGGGCACATGTACCGCAACTGATAATCACGGAGATATCTACATGGGAGGTGAATTCGATGAAGAAACCAACTTTGATGGCATTACCATATCGGGAAATCCAAATGCTAAAGTAAACGCCTATTTAGCCAAATATGAGTTATGTAACACTGTAGAATGGGTTGCTGTGGCAAGTTCTTCAGATATGGTTACACGTACTTCTATGGATATTAACGAAAGTCTGGAACTCATCTATGTAAGTGGAAGATGTCAGAATCAAACCATATTTGAATCAGGGATAGATATGAATGGTAACCCTGTTTGCCCAACTTCTATTACTATTAATGGAAATGGGGTATATGTGGCGATTTACGATTACGATGGGTGTCTGCAAGATGTTCATATGGTGAACGACAACTCCAGCTTTATTCAAAACTCAGCACATGTTGCCGTATCCAGACCATGGATCAGTGGATCTGTTCAAGACCGTGTATATTTATCCATAAACGTCACTCCGTTAAACGGATCGATTGAAAGATTACATGTTATTGGACATAGACAAGTTGGAACAAATTTACTTCCACAATGGCAACAAAACCTGGAGTCTAAATTTGGAATTTATGCGGCAGATATCAGTGCCGTAGGCAACACTGTAGGTGTAACCGGAAAATTCTGGGGAGCAATGTATTTCTACAATCCAAATCAAACTCTTTTGGGTGCGAATGCGAGCGCAGCAAAATCTGAGGCCTTTGTTATTGGTTTAAGAGATCAGGGAGGATCAAGTGTTTATAATCCAGAATTTACTGCCAGAATAAATAGATACTCACTTCCAAATGTGTATTCAGAAGGTACTGGAATCTATCTGGAAGATGAATCTCAGATGTATTTATCCGGAAATTTTGATCGCGATATTAAAGCACCATTTAATATGGGAGGAACCAATATCCAGGTATATACCACTCCTGGAAATACCGCGGGATACATTTTCAGACTTAATGATAATAATGTCGTAACTAACCCGGATTGGTTTAGAACCATTTGGGCAGATCAAAAAATGACCGCAATGGATGTTATTACCAGATACAACCACACCTATTTCGTTGGTAATTGGGAGGGTCCTGAATTCTTTATTGACAATACAACCATTGACAATAATCCGGATAAAAACAAAATGTATATCTATTGTATCGTAAACGATGGAACAATCACTTCTCCGCTAACATATTTGAATTACTCTCAAAACCTATCTAGTGGTAATGATTTCATGACTCCTACCAGAATATCATATGCTACTGAAAACATGTATGTAAGTGGGTTCTTTCAGGGTGAATATGAAATGATTAATGATGTGGCTCAAAATTCCAGTATTCAATCTACTACTGGAACACATAATAGTATGATGTGGAGATACTATTCTACTTCCAATAATGGACAGGCATTTAAAAAAGAACAACCTACTTCGACTGTAAGTTTTACGCCTCAAGCCGAACAAATAGTAGTGTTCCCAAATCCGGCACATGAAATATTTACTATTGATCTTCAGGAGTTTTCAAATGCAGAATCATTCCATGTATCTATTTATGATGTCACCGGAAAAATGGTCTATCAATCTAATTTCACTTCCAATACTATGCGTATTGACGCCAATGAATGGAAATCGGGATTATATATGGTCATGATCCAAAATGAAAACGCATCGTATTCTAAAAAAGTTATGATTGGAAATCACTAATCATATAGCAACCTCAGAATTTAAGAGCTCATATTTATATGGGCTCTTTTATTTTTACTTAATAATGGAATCATATAACCATAATGATTCAATGATTTAATCTCAACATTAGATTAACCCCTCACCTTTAATTTTGATCATCAACGTTATATGCGTTTTTTGTTTATCAATTCTTACGAATATGATCTCCGAAAAAGCCTCCTTTAAATCCAAAAAATCTTCAATGGATGTAATCAAAGTTGATAAATTCAAATCTCTAACCGGAGTTAAAAGCAATTTTATAGCCCAATCTGCCATGAAGGTCTTAGGGTTAAATAAAATGAATGCTATTTATAATAAATCCTACGATAAAGATGCCTCAATATTTCTGGAGCAGATTAAAAACAATCTGGAACTCGAAATAGAATTTGACCCCAATGACTTAAAAAACATTCCAAAGGAAGGCGCTTTCATTACTGTATCCAATCATCCATTTGGAGGTATTGATGGCATTCTACTTCTGCAACTTTTATTAAAAGTCAGACCCGATTTTAAAGTACTCGGAAACTACTTACTCTCTAATATTGAACCTATTCAAAACCAAATTATTCAGGTAGACCCTTTTCACCCGAAAGATCAAATTAACCTAAGCGGGATCAAGCAAGCTTTAACCCACATTTCAACCGACCACCCCATAGGAATTTTCCCGGCAGGGGAAGTTTCTTCGTGGTCGGGTTTGAGAAAAGGAATCATTGACAAACCATGGAAAAAGTCCATCATTAAGTTTATTAAACATTGCGAAGTCCCTATCGTTCCAATTTATTTTCATGGTTCAAATAGCGTGGTCTTTAATGGACTTGGGCTGATTCATCCGTTTTTAAGAACACTTCAACTTCCACGTGAGGCGATTAAACAAGGTCGCGGCCCCATCCAAATCAAAATTGGAAAACCCATTAGCGTAAAACGTCAAAATAAATTTAATTCAAACGCCCAATTTGGAGCTTTTCTACGATCTAAGACCTATATATTGGGTACAGGGTTAAAATCCGGTATCTTTTTTAAAAAGAAGTTTTCCCTGAAAAAACCCAAACCTATTATTCACCCGACACCTCATCAACTGATTATTTATGACCTGGTCCAAATTCCAAAGGAAGATAAGCTTTTCTCAGTTGGTCCATTTGATTGTTTCTGTACTACGATTGAAAACATCCCGAATATCATAAGAGAGATCGGTCGTTTACGCGAAATCACATTTCGAGATGTAGGAGAGGGCACCAACAAAGAACTAGACATTGATCAGTATGATATCTATTACAAACATCTATTTGTTTGGGAACGTGAAAAGCAAAAAATTGTGGGTGCCTACCGAGTAGGTCATGGCAAGCAAATCATGGCCGAATATGGCAAAGCCGGTTTTTATATCTGCTCCTTATTTAAAACCAGTCCGGAACTTAATCCACTGTTAGCCTCTTCTATGGAGCTGGGCCGTTCTTTTATTGTTCAGGAATTCCAAAGATCGGCAAGTGCCTTATTTATGCTTTGGAAGGGAATTCTATATTATACGATTCACAACAAAGAATGTGATTACCTGATTGGTCCGGTTAGTATCAGCGGGCGATATAACAAAAATTCTAAAATGTTAATCGCAAACTATATCATCCAGCATCATTTTGATCAAAAACTGGCAGAATTTGTTAAACCCAGAAAACGTGTCAGATTTACACGTTTAAACAACAAAACAAATTTCAGTGCCTTAAATAGTGAGACTTTAGAGGAACTGGATCGTGTAATCGAAGCCATTGAACCTGGTAAAGTCAAACTACCTATTCTGTTAAAGAAATATTTGAAACAGAAAGCAAAGATTATTGGTTTCAATCGCGATCCCCAGTTTAACAATGCCCTGGATGGCTTTCTCGTTCTAAAACTTTCGGACTTAAATATTGAATTTGTAAAAGGTCTCTCTCAAGACTTTGATGATGCGTCTATCTTAAATCGATTTAGTCCGAATTAATCTCAACATAAAAAAACCACTCCCAAAGAAATCAGGAGTGGTTTTACTATTAAGCTCTTATTCTAATTATAACGCGTTATCCATAATTTCCTGTACGACTTCCGGATTCAATAGTGTGGAAGTATCCCCTAAGTTGGAAGTGTCTTTCCCCGCAATTTTTCTTAAAATTCTTCGCATAATCTTTCCTGAACGCGTTTTTGGAAGACCATTGGTAAACTGAATTTTATCCAATTTCGCAATTGGCCCAATATGCTCAGTAATGATTTGATTAATTTCTTTTCTCAAGTTATCATGTAACCTCCCTTCTCCTGATTCTTTTAATGTCACATATCCATACAATGCATTTCCTTTCACATCATGCGGAAAACCCACAATGGCAGACTCTGCTACAGCCGGATGTTCATTAATAACATCTTCAATTGGTGCCGTACCCAGATTATGACCGGAAACAATAATCACATCATCTACACGCCCTGTAATTCTATAATATCCCACCGCATCTCTTAATGCGCCATCTCCTGTAAAGTATTTATCCTCAAATGCACTAAAATAAGTATCCTTATAGCGTTGGTGATTCCCCCATATAGTTCGGGCCATTGATGGCCAGGGATATTTAATACACAATCTTCCATCCACTTGCTTACCCTCTATTTCATTTCCACTTTCATCCATTAACACGGGTTGAATTCCAGGTAATGGCAACGTGGCATATGTAGGAATAGTTGGAGTCACATATGGGATGGGTGACAACATTATTCCTCCGGTTTCAGTTTGCCACCAGGTATCCACAATAGGGCTTTGTTTCTTCCCCACATTATCGTTATACCAATGCCAGGCTTCCTCATTAATTGGTTCTCCTACAGAACCTAAAACTTTTAACGAGGTTAAATCATAACGATCTACATGTTCCAGATTCTCCTTAGCCAAAGCTCTAATTGCTGTCGGTGCCGTATAAAATTGGGTGACTTTGTGCTTTTCAACCACCTCCCAAAACCGTCCACAATCCGGATAACTAGGTACTCCTTCAAACATCACCGTGGTCGCTCCATTGGCCAGAGGTCCGTACACTATATAACTATGCCCGGTAATCCATCCAATATCAGCAGTACACCAGTAAATATCTTCATTTCTATAGTTAAACACATTTTTAAACGTATATGCTGTGTACACCATATAACCTCCGGTGGTATGCACCATTCCCTTTGGCATTCCTGTGGAACCTGAAGTATATAAAATAAACAACGGGTCTTCAGCGTCCATGATTTCTGGTGCACACACTTTAGATGCCTTATCTAACAAGGGCTGTAACCAATAATCACGTCCATCCTTCATCGATATTTCAGACAAAATTCGTTTTGCGACTAAAACACTTTTCACACTCGGACACTCTTCCAGAGCCTCATCAACGATTCCTTTGAGATCTATAGTTTTTGCTCCTCGATAAGAACCGTCAGAGGTAATGACCATTTTACAATCAGAATCATTAATACGGGTAGACAATGCAGTAGACGAAAAACCCGCAAATACCACAGAATGAATTGCTCCTATTCTGGCGCAAGCTAAAACCGAAATGGCTAATTCTGGAATCATCGGCAGATAAATACATACCCGATCTCCTTTTCCAATCCCTTGATCTTTCAATACATTAGCGAATTGATTTACTCGCTCGTGTAATTGATTGTACGTTATATGTTCCGCGGCTTCATTTGGATCATTCGGTTCAAACAAAATAGCCGTCTTATCACCTTTGGTAAATAGATGTCTATCAATACAGTTTTCGGTGATATTAAGTTTTGCCCCCTCAAACCATTTCACTTCCGGAATCTTAAAATCCCAACTCAACACTTTATCCCATCGCTTTCTCCATACAAAGTGTTCTTCAGCTATTTCTTCCCAAAAATTCTCAGGTTCTCTAACGGATTTTCGATATACTCTATAGTATTCTTCCAAATGTTTGATATGATAATTACTCATGTCTTATCAGATAGTTTAATATTTAATGTTCGAATTAAAGTGCGGAACAATTTACAAAGAATTTCGTAAGATCAGGTCTTTCTAATATCCTTTACGCGCCTTCTTCGCGTAAGCCATTTGCAAATACAGCAAAGTGCTTTTTCTCTTCTCCATGAACAGGATCAGGACCATCCCACGGCCATCCACCAAACTGTGTTTTTTGATAATCTGCAAAAGCTTGACGAATCTCATCTTCAGAATTCATTACAAACGGTCCATATTGTAACACGGGTTCATTGATTGGCTGACCTTGTAAAAACAACAGATATGCCTCTTCTCCACCATTTTTCAAAATGATGTCTCTGGAACTACTCAAAATCACACCTGAATATGAAGCCACTTCAACATCAGAAACCTGAAGCTGTTTACCACTATAAAAAAACAAAGTTCTATTTACCTGACCATCTGATTTGGGTAGAACCCATTCCGCATTCGCTTCCATTTTAAGCATCCAAACCCGGACTTCATGACTGGATTCATTGGCCCATGAATTAGGCGCACAAGGGGGACTTAAAGTGTTTTTGTAACCTCCTGATATTATTGTTAATTGGGTCGACTTTCCGGATTCATCTCGCTCCACAATTTTGGGAATATGCTGACTCCATATCATGGCATAATGCGGGTCAACCATTTTATCTTTCCGAGGAAGATTCAACCAAATCTGAAACATCTCCAAAGGGTTATTATTTTGCTTATCCAGAAGCGGAAACATTTCAGAATGTTGTACACCTTTCCCTGCCGTCATCCATTGTACATCACCATCCCCAAATCTACCATAAGCACCCAGAGAATCTGCATGGTCTACTGTTCCCTCTGTGGTTATTGTAATAGTTTCAAATCCTCTATGCGGATGATAAGGAAAACCGGGTACATTTTGTCCATGATACATTCTCCATCCATCTTTTAAGACAAAATCTTCTCCTAATCTACGACCATTCAAAGAGGCATCAGGACCTAAATTGGCATTACCTTTTGGGTACGCATCTGCATGGTGCGCACAAAACAAAAACGGGTCTTGTGTTTCCCATGGGAAACCTAGTTTAAATACCCGAATGACATCTCTCATATCATTTATAACTCTTCTTCTCTGTTTTTATATGCAGCCCAAATAATGCCCATTGATATAAATCCAATGCCCATCCCAATCGCTCCACCAACTGCCACATTCCCCATCAACATTCCCAATCCTCCACCAACGAACATACATCCTACAAAAATAACTCCTCCGATTTGCGATCCGCTTTTTGTTTTTTCTTCCATAGCTTATACTGATTTTTGGTAAAGATAAAAAAATGCCATTACTCTAATTTAAAGTAACGGCATTTCAACAAACTTTTACAGGTCAACCAATTAAGGCGCCAGTTGTTTCAATACACTTTTTAATATGGATTTATTGTAGTAGTCCATATTTCGATTTAATACATATACCATACATTCTCCGGTATTTGCATTCGTTAATGTCTTTATGGATTGTCCAAACAGATATGGTGTATTCAAATAAACCAATACTTTTTTTCCAGATAAAACCGCCTCATCAATCTCCTCCTGAGTCACCACTTTCATATTTGAATTCCCAATTTTATCCATGTCTTTTTGCTCTAGAACCACATCAGATTTCAAAATGTAAATAGGATACGCTCCTACTTCAGGTTTTTTCAATTTCAAATAACTGTAACTCGTTGTTGGAATATTTAACTTCTCACCATTATATGTTTTCGTAAATTTTACGTTTTGGCTTTTAATCAATCGCGTTAAAGTCGATTCCAGATTCTCACTTTCGAAAGCATCGGCAGGAAGAAAATCTTCCATCACCACAGGTTTCGCAGTTATTTTGTTTTTCTTCTGGGTAATATGTTTATGTTGATTGTAACAAACCAACATATTTGCTGTTCCAGATCCTCCCTCCATCTCAATGTTGATTTCAAAAACACCCATCACATAATCTTTCTCATCACCGGTAAAAGATTGATATTCTTCAAAAGTGATAAATGTATAATCCGAAAATGTCCAGTATTCTGAAACAATGTCCTTGATTAAGATATTATATGGAGATGTTTCATTGGCTTGTAAAACGAATTTCACTCCATTTTTCTTTGCATCATCTACAACTGATTTTGCTTGCAGGGAAGTTGCAAACAGTCCAAAAACTAATAGCACCCAAAGGGTGAGAAATATATTTTTCATAGATAAGATTTTTTAAATGTGATGGAAATTTACATCAAACTCCCCTGTCTATGAAACAATTAGAGCAAAACTTAGGCAAAAGCTATTCCCACTTAGGCAACTGATGTGATCTTGCAAAAGGCAAATCCAATGTTCTTTTTAAAGCATAATATCTATTGAGTCCTGAAACACCAATACTTTCGGTCATTTCCAGGTCCACATATCCATTGACTGCAACAGCCTCATTTGGAATCATCAGATGTTCTACCTCCCCAATAATCAAGGTGGTCTGGTTGCTTTTTATTTCGATTTCTTCCTTAAACGTCAGTCCGATCTTAATCCGCGACTCTAAGACAAACGGAGCGTTAAAAGCGTCCATATATTCCTCGGTTAAGTTGCATTGATCAAACTCAGAAATATCCGAATCAAACTTTGCTGAAGTGTAATGGGACTGTTTAATAATACCCCGATGTACATGATTAATAGTAAATACACCCGTAGCTCTTAAGTTTTCGTAGGTATCGCGAACCACCTCATGTTTGGGCCTTAAAATAAACCCCATTAGAGCCGGACTAGATCCCAAATGCACCACCGAACTAAAAACAGCCAGATTGGAAATACCATCCGCAGATTTAGTTCCTATCATATTCACAGATTTAATCCCAGAAATAGAATTCATGATATTTAAACGTCTCACATGATCCAGGTATCCAATATCTGATTTTGTAAAATGCATTTTATTTCAATTTATAAACCCCAAATTTTTTTTCAATGGCCTGGGTACGGTAATTAAATATTTCCTTCAATTTAGGACGAATCATCATGCGGTTTGCCATAGACCCAATCATACCAAAGGGTGGCTGATATGAAACAATGTCTCTCATTAACACCCCATTTTCAATCGGTTCTATATGATGCTGATGATGCCACATTTTATATGGTCCAACACGCTGTTCATCCACGAAAAACTTATGGTCTTCCACATGAGTTATTTCAGTGACCCATTGTGTTTCGATTCCTAAAACAGGTTTCACCAGATAACTAATAATCATACCTGCATACATCTTTTCAGGTAACGATTTACTGGTAATATCAAATCCCATATAGTCCGGGGTAATCTCCTTTAAGTTCTTGGGAGAAGAAATAAAATCCCAAACCTCCTCCAAAGAAGCATTGACTTTCTGCGTATTCAAGTATTGATCAAATGCCATTTTTCATTTTGTTTAACTTATTTGCAAAAATATTAAACAAAATGAATTTTAGGGTAACTTAGATATAAAGAGTCATCCAGCTTAACGTGTTAATCTCGATATAATTTCCGCATGATTCGGATATTCCGAAGTCAATTGGTCCGTGCCAGCCAATTCAAAATCTCTAAAGTCAAAACCTGGGGCGACCGTGCAACCAGCCAAAGAATATGATCCTCCATGTGCGACTTCCGAAGCAAACCAATCACCCGCTTTCACCACATACTGGGGCACCTCTCCATTAGTAAAGTTCCGACCTATATTGATTCTTCTATAAGCACCCTCTTTGGAAATAATATGTAAATCTATTGGTGCTCCATCATAAAAATGCCAAATCTCATCTTGTTGAATTCTATGAAACGCAGAAAAATTTCCCTGCGTTAAAAGGAAATAGATACAGGTTGAAAAGTTTCTTTGCCCCTCCATCTTTAATCCAGAATCTTTTGGGTCTATTGTTCCTTCACTTCGATAGGTTTCTTTAAAGTATCCACCTTCAGGGTGTGGGGTTAAATCTAAAGCCGCTATGATTTGTTTAATTTTCTCTGACTGTTCCATAGATCTGCAAAATACGAAAATCGACTGCGAAAGTCTTTAAATAAATTCCCGAAACATAAAATTCACCAATCGCTGAATAACATTTTTTTAGAACAGCTCAATTCTATTTTCTCTACATTTGCATGAATTGAATTTAAACACAACGACTCTTAATATGGAGTCCAAAAAATAAGAAATTATGTATCCTCCTGAATTAACAAAACCAATGGCCGAGGAATTAACTGAGGCAGGTTTCACTCAATTATCAACTGCGGATGCAGTAAACGAAGAACTAAAAAAAGACGGAACTGCATTTGTTGTTATTAATTCTGTGTGTGGTTGTGCCGCAGGTAGTGCCAGACCAGCTGCAAGAATTGCTATTACCAACGATAAGACTCCGGATAGATTATTAACCGTATTCGCAGGTGTAGACGCAGAAGCCACTGCACAGGCGCGTAAGTTTATGTTACCTTACCCTCCATCATCTCCTGCTATGGCAGTATTTAAAGATGGAAGATTAGTTCACTTTTTAGAACGTCATCATATTGAAGGAAACAGCGCAGAAACTATTGCTGAAAATTTAGCCGCAGCATTTGACGCTTTCTGTTAAGTCAAATAAACTCATTGAAAAAAAGGCGTTTTGATTAACAAAACGCCTTTTTCTTTTTATCTCATTTTATTCTGGTTTTAAGAATCATTCAATAACTCCTCAGTTACCTTTTCCTCCACCGTATCTCTGACATCCTCCAGAACTTCATCTAGTTTAGATGGATCGTACCAATTAGATTTTGTGATTAACGGAATGGCCGCTTCCGTGATAGACATAATATTGGAATACGCGATAGATTCATTCAATGTTTTACGCTTTACCAATGTCAAATTAGAATTGGCAAAATCAAACAAGTAAAACACAACACTCAGGATTACAACGGTTTTTAACATGGAAAACACTCCTCCCATTATTTTATTGAGTGGAGCTAAAGCCACCATTTTGACCGCCTGATTCACAATTTTAGCGATCAGATGCACCCCAAAAATGATTCCCATAAAGGTGATCGCAAAAGCGGTAATAGAAATATATTGTGCATCAATTTCCGTTTTCGTTTTCAGTACCTCCGCAACAATATCCGAAAAATATATGGCACCAAGCACACCCAAAATGAGTGCAACTAATGAAGCCAATACGATTACAAACCCTTTAGAAAAACCTTTATAAAAAGAATAGGCCAGAGCCACTAATACAAATGCATCTATATAATTAAAATCCACCGTCTGCTATTTATACCGCTGGATCAGCACTAGCCGAAGTCACTACCAATTGAGCAATATCTCTATCAAACATATAAATACCACTTCCAGACTCGGTACCGATGATTTTTAATTTATCTAAAATAGTACGTGCCAATGCTTCTTCTTCTAACTGCTCGGCCACATACCATTGCAAGAAATTATGTGTCGTATAATCTTTCTCTTCCAAAGTCAAATACACCAATCCATTAATCTCATTGGTCACTTTCATTTCATGACTTAACAGCTCTTCAAAAACAGCTCTCAGATTCTCAAAATTATGCGGTGGTTTTTCAATCATAGGGATTTCAATGGTCGCACCTCTTTCATTCATAAACTTCACCAATTTCAACATATGTTGACGCTCTTCATCGGCATGTTTATACATGAAATTTGCTACTCCCTCAAAACCTTGTTGTTCAGCCCACACTGCCATTGACAAATACACATTTGACGAAAACCCTTCTAATCTCACCTGCTTGTTTAAGGCCGCTTCTACTTTCTTTGAAAACATAATTCTAATTTTTCTCAAAAGTAAAATAACCTTTTATTAATGCTATTCTAATCCCCATTAAAAACACTATTCAACTTATAAGTTTACATTTGCAATACAAAATCAAGTCTGCGAGATTTCAATTACACGGATGATCCACTCATCTATCGCAGTTATTTAACCACCCAAAACAATTTCATGGGAAGAAAAAAGAAAGGAAAGATTCATTCCAAAAAAGGAAAGAATCTAAAAAAGATAAAAAATAGAATTTTAGATGTTTTTATTGAAAACCCCAATAAAATACTCAACCACAAACAAATTTCAGCTAGATTAGGATTTACCAGTACCAGTGATAGAAATATCGTTATAAAAGCCATTGGAGGTCTTAAAGCTGCGCGAAAACTACAAGAAACCTCTCCTGGTAAATTTGCTATGGTTTCCGTACCAAAGTTTATTGAAGGAAATATTGAATTGAAACGTAACGGTGTGGCTTATGTCATCTCCGACCAAATGGAAGAAGATGTTTTTATTGCACCCAAATTCGTTCATCATGCACTAGATGGAGATCGTGTAAAAGTGGCGTTATTGGCCAAAAGACGCGGAAAAAGTCATTCGGGACAAGTTGTAGAAATTCTGGAACGCGCACAGACCAACTTTGTGGGAATCATTGAAATTTCAAAAAACTTTGCGTTTTTGATTCCGGATAAAGTGAATATGCCGGTGGATATTTTTATTCCGCTCAGTAAACTCAAGGGAGCCAAAAATGGCGAAAAAGTTATTGCTGCCATTACAGAATGGCCCAAAGATGCTTCCAGTCCCTTCGGAGAGATTATTGATGTACTGGGTAAGGTGGGAGAAGCAGATACTGAAGCTTATTCCATTTTGGCGCAATATGACTTACCGCATAGATTCCCGGATCATGTGGAACAAGAAGCTTCTAAAATTGCATTAACTATTAATGATACGGAACTTAAGAAAAGAAAGGATTATCGTAAAGTAACCACCTTTACTATTGACCCGGTTGATGCCAAGGATTTTGATGATGCCTTGTCATTTAAAAAACTAAAAAACGGAAATTATGAAGTCGGTGTTCATATTGCGGATGTAACACATTATGTAAAAGAAGGTGACATTATAGATCAGGAAGCTATTCAAAGAGCAACTTCGGTATATCTTGTTGATCGTGTAGTTCCTATGTTACCTGAGGTGCTTTCGAATGGTGTTTGTTCACTCCGACCTAATGAAGACAAACTAACTTTTGCCGCCATATTTGAAATTACTCCTGATGCAAAAATCGTGAAAACATGGTTGGGACGTACAATCATTCATTCAGACAGAAGGTTTGCATATGAAGAGGTTCAGGAAATCTTAGAAACCGGAAAAGGAGAGTTCGTTGAAGAATTGACCATACTTAATGATCTGGCTAAAACAACCAGAAAAGCACGTTTGGATCATGGCTCAATCGCATTTGATAAGGTGGAGGTTCGATTCAGGTTGGATGAAAACAAAAATCCGGCAGGTGTATTTTTTAAAGTTCAAAAAGATGCGCATAAACTGATTGAGGAATTTATGTTACTGGCTAATAAAGCTGTGGCCGAAAGAATTGCAATTCCGAAAAAAGGTGAGTCGGCCAAGACTTTTGTCTATAGAATTCACGACAAACCAAATCCTGAAAAGCTTGTGGCGTTTTCCGAGTTTATCAAAACCTTTGGCTATAAATTTAATGCCAACACTGAAAACATAGCGAACTCAATGAACAAACTCCTTATGGAAATTCAGGGAGAGCGCGAAGAAAACATGATTGAGCAATTGGCAATCCGTACTATGGCCAAAGCTGTGTATAGCACACAAAACATTGGGCACTATGGTTTAGGGTTTAAAAACTATACACACTTTACTTCACCTATTCGTAGGTATCCGGATATGATGGTACATCGATTACTTCAAAAGTATTTAGATCAAAAACCATCTGCGGATGAAGCAACGTATGAGAACTGGTGTAAGCATAGTTCAAATCAGGAACGAAAAGCTGCTGAAGCAGAAAGAGAATCCATTAAGTATTTCCAGGTTTTGTTTATGGAGAATGAAGTAGGGAAATCTTTTAGAGGAGTGATCTCCGGAGTTACCGAATGGGGAATATATGTAGAGATCATTGAAAACAAATGTGAAGGAATGGTTCGTCTACGAGAAATTAGTGGAGACTATTTCACTTTTGATGATACACAACATCGTATTGTCGGGCACAATACAGGTAAAATCTACCAACTAGGTGATGAAGTAGATATCACAGTAAAAGAAGCTGACTTAGCTAACAGAAGATTAGATTTCGCTCTAAACTAAACTTTTAAGGTAAGTCGAGAATTTCATTTTCGGCTTACTCTTTTTTTAGGTGCTCGAGCAATCGGGTAATCTCGTTGAACCATTTGTCATCGGTCATATACGCCCCTTTTTGAATCCATTCAAACATTTCCCGTTCTCTAATGTTCTGATATTTTTTAGACGCGGTAAAAACCTCCACCTCATCACGGGTTAAACCTTCCTGAACAGATTGTTGGAATTTATCCGTATTTAAATTGATTTCAGAATCTGGTTTTACTCGAATTCCCTGAACCCTAACCTGTTCATCACCGAACTCCATAGTTTTAAATTCCTTGGCACTGACATGCTCCAGATATTTGCATTTTGACAACGCCTGGTCATAAACCAAATCACTATAAATATCAATGATTTCCTCGGCTTTATCCAGCTCATCTGCCTTCATCTTTTGCCATAAATCAGCATCAATTCCCTGAGAGGCTAAAAAGCGAATAAAATCATCTTTCAGGTTCTCTAATTCCGTACTATTTAGTCTTTGATATTTCACGTATTACCGATTTAATTCTTCCAATATTTTTCGCGCTTCATCCACATGTTGTTCCGCATTGCTCATAGAGTTAAATGTATATTGCACAACCCCATCCATATCTATCACAAATGTTACTCTGCCAGAAACAAGCCCCATAAATGCGTCTTCTACACCAAACAACTCCTGCACTTTACTTTCCTCATCTGACAATAAGGTAAAAGGCAAATTATACTTTTCTTTAAACTCTTGATGTGATTCTGGTGAATCTCCACTAATTCCTATCACCAATGCATTTAAATCAGTAAACACCTCAAAATCATCTCTAAACTTACATGCTTCTTTGGTACATCCAGGAGTATCATCTTTCGGATAAAAATAAACCACCAAATTTTTCTCCCCAACCACATCTTCCATTCGATACAGTTCTCCATCCTGATCTAACAGCTCAAACAACGGCATTTGATCTCCGGGTTTTAAGGTATTATTTTCAGTAGACTGATTACAAGCCGCTCCCAATATAACTAAGAAAAGAAATACAATGATTCGCCAAGTTCCGCTCATATACTGAAAAATTTCAACAAAAGTAGATCAAATGCAAAAGATATCCGTTACACTTGAATCAAATGCTTAACAGATCAATTTATAACCACAACCTCGAATATTGATAATTTGAATCGCAGGATCCATCTTAAGTTTTTTTCGAAGTTTAGTGATAAATACGTCCATACTTCGCGCATTGAAAAAGTCATCTGTACCCCATAATTTCAACAAGGTTTCACTTCGATCCAGCACCTGATTTCGCTTTTCACTTAAATGAAACAACAACATCGTTTCTTTATGGGTTAGGGTTTGTACCTCATCATTAAAACGTAATACCTGTGTTGTTTTATTAAAAGAATATTTACCAATGCTAATCTGTTCCGTTTCTTTCTGGATTTGAACTCTGGATAATAACGATTGCATACGCACAATGAGTTCTTCCATACTGAAAGGTTTCTTAATATAATCATTACCTCCATGTGAAAACCCTTCCAGTACATCTTTGGTTTGAGATTTAGAGGTTAAAAAGATAATAGGTACTCTATTATCGGTACCCCTAATTTTCTTTGCCAACGTATAGCCATCCATAACAGGCATCATGACATCCAGAACGAGAATATCCGGATTGTTTTCCAGATACATATCATATGCTTCCTTCCCATTAGGTGCATACAAGACTTTAAAGTCCCGGGTTTCCAGATTTTCCTTAATCAAAAAACCTAATGACTCTTCATCCTCTACTAATAATACCGTTGGCTTATTCATTCAATATAATTGTAAAAACGGTTTCTTCAGGAGACGAATTTAACCGTAACTCTCCCTGATGTTTTTCAATAATCTTTTTACAGTAATACAATCCAATTCCAAACCCTTTAACATCGTGAATATTTCCTTTCTGAACCCGGTAAAATTTATCAAATACTAATTTCTGATTTTCAAATGATATTCCCGAACCATTATCTTTTACTGAAAGCATCACTTTCCCTTTTCCTGATTTGACCAAAATAGAAATAGAATTTCCACCATATTTAATCGCATTGTCGATAAGATTATTCATCACATTTTCAAAATGAAATGGATCAACACTTACTTCAATTTTAGAATCTGATATTTCTAATGTGATCTCTTTCTCTTTGGTCGTGAATTGATGTTTGGATACTATAGGTTCCAAAACATCTTGTAGAACGATCTTTTCTCGTTTAATCGTCAATTGATCCGTATCTAAAGAAGCTGTTTCCAACAATTTCTCGACCATAGTATATAACTTACTCAGTTGAGCTTTGGATATCTCGATATACCTTTTATTCTTTACCGGATCATTGTTTTCATTAAAAGAGTCCATCCCCTGAAGCGCTGTAGATATTGTGGTAATAGGTGTTTTGAATTCATGGGTAATATTACTAATCAGATCATTTTTGATTTCTGCCAGATGTTTTTGCTGACTAATAATCCGTAACAGAATGAACAACGATCCAATTATCGCTATGGATAATATCAATGACATCAAAATTCCCAATCCACTTTTTTGTAGCAATACCTTACTCGAGTTCGCAAATCGAATTTCTATTTCCTCATCATTGGGTAATAGTGGAGAAGACGCTTTTACCGATAAATAATCGGTTGAAATCTGATCTATTCCATATGAAGACAATACACGACCATTTGATGGGACGGTTGATTTCAAAATAACCCCAAACGGAAAGTCCCAGTTTTGTGCGGCAAAATCTTCATTTATTATTTTGTGTAAATCACTCAGGTCAATTGAATCTTCCTGAATAGATATCATAATCTTAGAAGCCAATTGCCTAATCTGTCGCTCTTGAAATGAATCTGATTTCAGAATCAGGACTTCTTTTTTGTACACCGTATCATGATCTATCAATTGCAATTCTTCCGTCAAAATTCGCGAGGTCATTGTATCTAACTCCGTAGAATTTACATATTGTCTAATTTGAGTTCCCCCAGAACGAAAGGAGGTATCGGTAATATCAAAATCAAAACTTGCAGGGTGAACCTGTTTCGCATAATAGGATTCGATTGCCTGGTCTAATCGGCTATGTACCTGATCTAAAAGCTCAATTTTGTTGGCATTATAATGTACCACATTCCAGTAGGCTTGAATACTAATCGTAATCAAAATCGTCACTAAAAGCAACCCTATGATTGTTCTATTGGAAAATTTCACAATTCAAATGTGGACTTTATTTCACAAGGTAGCAAGGCATTAACAGTCGTTAACACTACTTAACCGAAAGCAGAATATGACATCTTCACTTTTGTAGAAACAAAACGGAAAACTATGAAATCAAAAAAACGAAGTATCAGTATTCTCACTCTGTTGCTATCCCTAAGCATTATCTCTTCAGCTCAGGGAATCAAAGGAAAAGCCTTTTACAAATCTCAGCAAAATATGGACATCCAATTGGATAGCTCTATGGCTCCCGAAGAAGCCGCAATGATTCAGAAAATGATGCAGGAACAAATGAGAAATGATTATGTGCTCACATTTGATAGTGCACAATCATTCTTCAAACAGAAAGAAAAACTGGACAATTCCAATCCAAACGCTTCCATCCAAATTATGGTAGTAACCCCCGGAGGGAACGAACTCTACAAAAACATACAAGATAATAATTACACCAGTGAACGTGAATTATTTGGCAAACTATTCCTGGTTCAGGATACCTTACCCAAAATAGATTGGAAACTCACCGGTGAAACCAAGCAAATTGGGCAATATACATGTTACAAAGCTACATATACCAGAATGTCGAGAGGTGGATTCAAAATGGACTCAGAAAAGGGAGAATCTTTGATTCAACCCAAAGAGATTGTTACCACCGCCTGGTATACTCCACAAATCCCAATTTCAGATGGACCTGAAATGTACTATGGATTACCAGGGTTAATTCTGGAAGTTATTGACGGAGATCGCATACTAATCTGTACCAAAATAATATTAAATCCCACCGAAGAATTAAATATTCCAAAACCTAAAAAAGGGAAAAAAATATCCGCTGCTGAATATGAAAAATTAATGGAAGAGAAACTCATGGAAATGCGTGAAATGAACAAAGGCGGTCAGAAAAAAGGTCAGGGAGAATATCGTGAAATCACTATTGAAAGATAAATAAGCTAAGCTATGAAAAAAGCCATTACAATAATTACATTTTTGTGGATCTACACATCAGCGTATGCACAGTCCGTAACGATTTATGGCACCGTGAACGACACTGTTGGCTCAACTATGGAGCAAGCTAGCGTAATGGCTTTTTATCAGACAGACAGTACAGTTGCTGCATTTGGGTTTACAAACCGTAATGGTCAATTTGCACTAACTGTAGATCAAAACAAATCTTACTTTATCCGGTGTAGTTATCTGGGGTTTGAAACCTTTGAAAGTCCGGTAACGCTCCAATATGATTCTACATTTATTCCCATCACTCTCCATGAATCACCACAAAGCCTTAAAGGGTTTGAAGTTGTAGAAGAATTTCCGGTAACCATTTCAGGCGATACCATCATCTATAATACGGATGCTTTTACCAACGGTCAGGAACGCAAACTGGGAGATGTTCTTAACAAACTGCCCGGATTTGAAGTCGATAAAAATGGTTCGGTCACAGTACAGGGTAAAAAAGTAGATAAGGTGTTGGTTGATGGCAAGGAGTTTTTTGATGGAGACAGTAAAATGGCGGTTCAAAATATCCCAGCCGATGTGATTGACAAAATAGACCTGCTCACAAACTACAGCGAAATAGAACAAATGAAGGGCCTGGGTTCAGAAGATAATCTGGCCCTTAACATTGAACTTAAAGAAGGAAAAAAGAATCTCTGGTTTGGTGATATTGAAGTAGGTGGAGGTCTCCCAAACAAATACCTGGCACACCCTAACGTTTTTCATTATACCCCAAAATCCAACATTAACTTTATTGGAGATGCCAACAACATTGGAGAACAACCTTTTACTATGGAAGACTATTTCAAATTCAGTGGCGGTCTTTCCAATTTATTTAATGGTGGTTCATCCGTGCAATTAAACTCGGATGAATTAGGATTAGCTGCACTACAAAACAATATGGCTCAAAACTCTATATCTAATCTGGGTGCGTTAAATATAAACTATCACCCCAATAAAAAATGGAAATTTTCGGTATTTGGAATTCTAAACGAATTGGAAAACACTATTCAAACCAACAGTTTACGTACTTATATCCGTTCATCCTCTACACAAAATGAAATCAATGAGTCCAGCATCCATCAAAAGTTAAATTCAATCTTATTAAGAGGCAAAATAGACTATAAACCTAATCCCACTCTACAAATGAGATATAATGTCTTTTTGAAAGATGGACGCATTACAGATAACGATGATCGGAGATATACATTTGGTTCCAGCCCCAATAACATCAACGAAATAAATCAAAAAAATCCCTTTACTCTGGACCAGAGATTTGACATCTATAAGAACTTAGGAACAAAAAATATCATCTCAGCAAAAGCCAATTGGGTCTTTAAACAACAGAAATCAGATTACTTTCTTCAATCTCAATCAAAACCATTTGAGGGTTTACTGCCATTAACTGATCGGATGGAGTACCAATTATTCCAGGATAAAGTGATCATTTCAAATGAAATAAAAGGAAATCTGGATTACTATTATATTATTAATCCCAGAAACCACTTCAACATCAGCACCAGCTTTAACAAACTGAGTCAAAATTACGTTTCAAACATTCAAGAAAAACTGGATGATGACCATATTGCATCTATGCCCGAAGGGTTTCAAAATAATTCGAAATACACATTCGAGGACAAAACGATCTCGCTTCATTACCGATCTAAAATAGGCAAACTTTCCATCAGACCCGGTTTCAATACACATTTTTACCTAACCCATATCCATCAAACTCAGGATGAAGTAACACAAATGAAAACCCTATTCCTTCCCGACCTATATGTGAAATATGCTTTTGGGAAAACAAAAAGTATCTCATTTAATTATTCAACAAAAACAGAATTCAGCGATATCTCAAATCTTTCCACCGGGATCATTATCAGAAATTACAACAGCCTTTTTAGAGGCAATAACTTATTACAAAATTTATGGTTTCAGGTTTTCAGTCTGAACTATGCCAATTTCAATATGTTTAATCATATCAACACCTATCTCATATTAAACTACCAAAAAAGATATCGTGATATGAATGAATCTGTGTTGTACCAAAACATCAATAGAATCTCGACTCCCAATAATGGTTTACTGGCAAATGAAAGATTCATGTTGACCGGTTTTATCGAAAAAAAGTATCAAAAGTGGAATTACAGATTAAAAGCTGATTTCAATTATTTTGAATTTCAAAATACTGTAGAACTTGTAGAAAACCAGAATACCAATTTTACCCAGTCCTACCAATTATCAGTAAAATCGAATTTTATTCAATCTCCTAATTTTACTTCCGGTATCAAGAGTATCTGGGCCAATTACTGGAGTTCCGAATCACATCAGTTATTTATTACCACCGAGCCATTTATCAATATGGAAATTGTTTTTCCTAAAGGCTTTGTACTCCTGGCAGAATATATTTATACCGACTATCGCGGCTCTAACAATAAAACAAATAGTCAATACGACTTTTTGAACGCTACATTATATTATCGGAAATCCGGATCTGCATGGGAGTTTAAACTTACAAGTAAAAATATACTCAACACCCCATATATCAGAAGAGATCAATTTAGCGATAACATGATCAGCACGTATCAATATTACGTGCAGCCCTCGTATATTTTACTTAGCGCTAAATACGATTTGTAAACTGATTAGTACAAGAAGTCGTGATAAGGAAATCTGGAAGCATGAATACTTTTCGCCATTTGATACAGATCTTCTCTCAATTGTTGGATATTCTCCTTTTTAGCCGCAGAAATAAATACGCAATGATCTTCCAATTTACTCATCCAGCTTTTTTGTAGATCTACCAACGACACATGATGTTCAGCATCTCCGGTGTAATCAAACTCTCCCTCACCCACAAAGCTGTACGCATCAATTTTATTAAATACTACAATGGTCGGCTTATCCTGACTCTCAATCTCTGCCAAAATGTTGTTTACCGTATTGTAATGATCTTCAAAATTCGGATGTGAAATATCAACCACATGTAATAAGATATCGGCCTCACGTACCTCATCCAATGTAGACTTAAAAGATTCGACCAACTGAGTTGGCAACTTTCTAATAAACCCAACAGTATCTGTCAACAGAGTAGGTAAATTATGAATCACCACTTTTCGAACTGTGGTATCTAATGTAGCAAACAACTTATTCTCAGCGAATACGTCCGATTTGCTCAAAATATTCATCAGAGTGGATTTCCCTACATTGGTATATCCTACCAACGCAATTCGCACCAGTTTACCTCTGTTTTGTCTTTGGGTAAACATCTGTTTATCAATAGTCTTCAACTTCTTCTCCAGAACCGATATTTTTTTTCGAATATCTCTTCTATCCGTCTCAATCTCCTTTTCACCTGCACCACCACGCGTAGATGTTCCTCCTCGCTGACGTTCCAGGTGTGTCCATAAACGTGTTAATCTTGGTAACAAATACTTAGAACGCGCTAACTCCACTTGCGTTTTCGCCTGAGCAGTTTGCGCTCTAAATTGAAAAATATCCAGAATAAGTAAGCTTCGGTCGTAAATTTTAATTTTTAATTCACGCTCCACATTACGCATTTGGGAAGGTGTTAAATCATCATCAAAAATAACCACATCAATATCGTTTTCCTTGATATAGATTTGAATTTCCTCTAACTTCCCTTTCCCGACAAAGGTTTTAAGATCTGCTTTTTGTAGTGCCTGAGTGAACTTCTTAACGGTGTCAATACGCATGGTATTGGCTAAAAAATCTAACTCATCTAAATATTCAGCTACTTTCTCAGCATTTTGAGTAGGTGTAACTAACCCAATTAAAATAGCTCTTTCGCGCACAGGCGCGGTGTCAAACATTTTACCCATTCAAATGACTCCAAGGGATTCTAATTAAGAATAGAACTAAGGCTATAGAGAAGAAAATAATCGCTGTTTTGTACTTATCCGCAGATTCAGTTTTTTTCTTCAGCTTGATACGTCCGATGGTAATCAAGGCAACTCCAATAATCATAGTTAAAGGGTGTTCCACTACCATCATTCTTAAATAAGAATCTTTCATTACGGCCCCCATGTTTGCAAAATTGCCACTCATTGGACCTACTGTTAATAATATAATTCCGATCAACAATTGAACATGTGCTAAAATCATCACAATCAATGTTGTTTTATCTTCCATCACTCCAAAAGCATCTCCACTTGACTTTTTAAATGAAAATTTCCCAATGGTAAATACCAAAAAGATCAGTATCCCTACCATTACAAAATAATGTGTCGAACGAAGTATTGCGAAAAAAGTATCCATAGTTTCTTTGGTTTATTGACGCGCAAATGTAGAAAACACAGACTATTTAACCTGTAAATTTCACGATAGATTTATCTATGAAGTGTAATGATTTTACATTTTCAATCCAAAAAACTCGCTTTTGGTATCTACCTTTAATTTTGTTCGGTTTTTTATACTATTCAATACATTTTGACCTAAAAGCTTTTTGCGCCAGCCTTCATCTAATGAAGTATCAAAATATTCCAAATCCCACTTCATACGTTTGAACCTGCTTCGATCAATCACCAATTCAGGTGCTACTTTATTCTGACTACAAATAATTTTAATTCCCAAATACAAAATATCCATCACCGCATCAATACGAGGTTTCACAGGAACATTTCTAGCAATCATATTCAGGACTTCCTGTTCCTCTTCGGTTTTTTCCTGTGCATACAATTTCATAAAAGTATCTCCATCCTTGTCTATGATATGTGGAGGGATCAAACGGTTATGATATAAATTTTTCTTTCCTCCTTTTACCCCTTTGACTATATGACTGATTAACTTTTTCTGAAGAATTCGTTCTTTGGGTTTATTCTTAGATTCTGCACTTTCAATACGCCATTGGTACAAGCGCATTAAAAACAATTTCTCCTTTATATTAATCTTAGACAATAAATTATTGGCCAAAAATTCTTTATGAGGAACGGTCTTATAACTTTCTTCTGCTTGTAATTTATCAAACTCTTCGCATACCCAATCTGATCTTTTCTTGGACTCCAACTTTTTAGAAATCTCTCGCCAGAGCCCTTCCAGATATATCACATCATTTAAGGCGTATTGTAACTGTTTTTTAGAAATCGGTCTGGATTCCCAATCTGAAACTGCGGGACCTTTATCCAATCTTACACGTAATTCTCCCTGCAACAAATTGGCAAATGAAATAGGATAACTATACCCAATAAAACCAGCTGCAATTTGTGTATCAAACACATTGCATGGCAACACTTTATATTTCTGGAAGAGCAATCTATAATCATTTTCACCAGCATGTGTGATTTTAACGATTTTCGGATTTTGAACCATTTCAAGGAATAACCCTATATCTTCTAAAACTACCGTATCTATTAAATAGTTTCCATGTTCTGATGCCACCTGAATTAAACATAAAATGGGATAGTATGTTTTCTCTCCAATAAACTCCGTATCAAATCCCATCCATGTTACACCTTTGTTCACTTCATAGAACTCTTTCAAACTTTCAGGTGTATCAATATAGGTGTGTGGTGATGTTTGTGAATAATTCATGCCGCAAGGTACATTTTTTGAAAATTAAAATTTAACACGCGCTCATAAGCTTTAAAACTTGTTGAAATCTCGTTTATATTAATGCAAAACATAACTTATGTTAACATAATATTTCGCAATAATTTCCGACCTTTATAAACGATTAACAACCATTTTAAACTGATATATGGCTAAGAAAAAAAAGCAAAACAAAATTTTTGTACTTGACACCTCAGTAATCCTTTTTGACCATAACTCCATCCATAATTTCGAAGACAATGATGTCGCCATTCCGATCACCGTGTTGGAAGAACTCGACAACTTTAAAAAAGGTAGCGATACCAAAAACTTTGAAGCCCGTGAGTTCATCCGAACATTAGATCGTTTATCTGAAAGTCACTTGCTTCAAGAGTGGAATCAACTAAATGGGCCTGAAAAAGGTCGATTTAAGGTGATTATGGAAGGCCAACAGGGACAGACCGAAGCGGACATCATTTTTGGAGGCAATAAAAACGACCATAAAATCTTAAATGCTGCAGTAAATCTGGCTGAAGAAAATCCTGAAAGTCTGGTCACAATGGTCTCCAAAGATATTAACCTCAGGCTAAAAGCTAAAGCAGTAGGTATAAATGCAGCCGACTATGAAACCGGGAAAATTAGTGACTTACAACATTTAAGTACCGGAAAAAATCACATTCAGGACGTTCCTCAGGAGATCATTGACAAGCTTTTCAAGGATAGTAAAATTCCAGAAGATCAAATTGATTTTATGGATTTGACAAACAACGAATATTACATTCTTCAAAGCGCGGCAAATTCGGTATTGGCATATTTCAATCCAATAGAAAGAGTTTTAGAACGTATTGACAAACACAGCTGTTATGGGGTTACACCAAGAAATGCCGAACAAACTTTTGCCGTCCACGCGATTTTAAATCCGGACGTAAAACTAGTGACGCTACAAGGGGTGGCAGGAACCGGAAAAACATTACTATCGTTAGCTTCCGCTATTGAAAGCAGAAGACAATTCAAACAAATCTATCTGGCCCGTCCGATTGTTCCTTTGAGTAATAAAGACATTGGTTATTTGCCAGGAGATATTAAATCCAAAATCAATCCATATATGGAACCGCTTTGGGATAATTTGAAGTTTATCAAAAACCAGTTTAGAGAAACAGACCCAAATTATCACCGCATTGAAGACATGGTCAACAAAGAAAAAATTGTGGTTACTCCATTGGCATATATCCGTGGCAGAAGTTTAAGCAATGTGATTTTTATTGTAGATGAGGCACAAAACCTTACACCACACGAAATCAAAACCATTATAACGCGTGCCGGAGAAAATACTAAAATGATTTTCTCAGGTGATATTTATCAAATTGATACACCATACCTGGACGAACACTCCAACGGACTTTCTTATTTGGTGGATCGTTTAAAAGGAAACGAAATCTTCGCGCATGTGACGCTAGAAAAAGGAGAGCGAAGTGAACTCGCCAATCTGGCCGGAGAATTATTATAAAACAAAAAAGGCGCTCTTGAGAGCGCCTTTTTAATTCCATCTGTTTTTTACATCTGTATATGATTCATCTCTTCAAACTGTTGTGGAATTTTCTCGTCATCCTCATCAATGATTTGAAGAATATCTCTTGTAATTCCTCTTGAAATAGTAGAAATCGGCACATCATTTGGCGAACCTTCAAATGGGTTTTCTCCTCCCAAACCAATTCTTAACATCGTATTGAACACCCAAATCACAATCACTGTAAACGGAATGTTTAACCATACGAAATACGAACTAATAAACGGATTGGTCTCTGCTAAACCTGCTCCCATTTTTGAAAATGTTGGAATAATCGCAAAAGGTAAAATCCACATAAAAATATGTACAAAATGATACCCAATACTTCCATATTGTTTTGGATATGGGAAGTTCTTGATACGTTCGGATTTACCCTGTAATGCTGTAAGTTCCTGAAGCATTTCCTGGAGACGCAATAAAGAAAAGTCCCAAAACTTCTTTTCATCAGTTAACTTTCTAAAATGCTGGGATTGCAGATTAATTACCGCATTGGGTTTATTATCCTTTGACATCACATATTTAAACTCCTCTTCAGATAAATAACATTTTAATTCTTCTTCAATAGGCGTCATATATTCCGGAGTCACCCAATATTGGTTCTCATCAGAATCTTCTCTTTTATAGGTGGTCTCCCACTTCTTCTTGGTACGCATGGCATATCGCAAAGCTGTCAACCACGCTATATGCCTATTGGTAATGGTTTTCAATTCTTCTAACTCCGGTTTCTTTGCATCCGTATTATGTACATAAAAACTATCCTTAACAGTAATTATTAATGATCGGGATGTATTTACGATACCGCCCCAAATCTTACGAGCTTCCCAAATACGGTCGTATGCCGCATTATTCTGGAAACCGATCATAAAGGCTACAGCCGTACCGACCAGTCCAACCGGAGTAAATGGAACTTGTAACCACTTGATATTAAAATATTCAAATAATACAGTAGCCACTATTGCTAATCCAACAAAAAAAATCAGTTCTCTCTTGGTCCAAAAAATGAGGCTCCTAAACGGAAATCTTCTCTGTGTATACATTGATTGTTTTTTTTGCTAAAAGTAAAAGAATAATCAAAACCTCATATTGATTTCGCATCAAATTAGATTACCCTACCTTTGTAGCAATGAAAAAAAACGAACACAAAACACCACAAAATCAACCTAACAATCCATTGCATGGCGTAAAATTGGCAGACATTTTAGAATTCCTTGTAGCAGAATATGGATGGGATGAACTGGGTGATTTAGTGGATATTAATTGTTTTCAAAATAACCCATCTATAAAATCATCCCTTAAGTTTTTAAGAAAATTCCCATGGGCCAGAACCAAAGTGGAAAAATTGTATTTGGAGTCCATTTAATACTGCAAAAAACAACTCCAAATCTCACAAAATATCCGACCAAAACAATCCCTAATTCACCCCTTACATTTCTTCATCAAAATACCTACTTTCGCAATCTTTGAAACCAAGGGTATTTTACCTTTAATTTTCAGTCAACAACATGTCTAAATATAAAGAATACAAACAGTTAAATTTAACTGAAGTCGCGAACGAAGAGAACGAGTTTTGGAAAGCAAATGATATTTTCCAAAAAAGTATGGATGAACGCGAAGGTTCACCGGAATATGTGTTTTATGATGGACCTCCATCTGCCAACGGAAAACCTGGTATTCATCACGTAATTTCACGTACGTTAAAAGACTTATTCTGTCGTTACCACACCCAAAAAGGGAAACAAGTTATTCGTAAAGCAGGTTGGGACACACATGGTCTTCCTGTAGAACTTAAAGTGGAAAAAGAACTAGGGATTACTAAAGAAGATATTGGTTCGAAAATCTCAGTTGCTGAATATAATGAAGCATGTCGTCAAACGGTAATGCAATACACTGAGGTTTGGGATGACCTTACAGATAAAATGGGATATTGGGTAGATATGGATGAACCATATGTAACCTATAAAACCAAATATATTGAATCAGTTTGGTGGTTGTTAAAGCAACTTCACGATAAGGATATGTTGTACAAAGGATACACCATACAACCTTATTCTCCAAAAGCTGGTACCGGACTAAGTTCGCACGAATTGAACTTACCTGGAACTTATGTGGATGTAAAAGATACCACGGTTGTAGCGCAGTTCAATCTGGTCAAAGACGCGAAGTTCAAATCATTGTTTAATGATTTGGAAGAAGTTTTTGCTTTAGCATGGACAACTACTCCATGGACGCTTCCTTCGAACACCGCTTTAGCCGTTGGACCAAAAATCGAATATGTACTGGTAAAATCATTTAACCAATACACATTTGAATCCATGCATGTATTGGTGGCGAAAGCATTGGTTACAAAAGCGTTTAGCGGAAAATACTTTGAGGGAACTGATGAAGAAATCGCAAATTACGCTGCTGAAAATAAAAAGATTCCATACCAAATCGTTTCGTCATTCATCGGAACCGACCTGGTAGATTTAAAATTCGAACAATTACTACCATATGTACAACCTATGGAATCTCCGGAAGAAGCATTCCGCATTATTCCTGGTGATTTTGTAACTACAGAAGATGGTACCGGTATCGTACATATTGCACCTACTTTTGGTGCGGATGATGCGCAGGTAGCTAAAGCAGCCGGAGTTCCTCCAATGTTGATCGAAGATGAAAATGGAAACCCTGTACCGTTGGTAGATTTACAAGGAAGATTTGTTTCTTCCATGGGTGAATTTGCAGGGAAGTACGTTAAAAATGAATACTATAATGATGGTGAAGCGCCACAACAAAGTGTGGATGTGGAAATTGCCATCAAATTAAAAACTGAAAATCGTGCGTTCAAAGTTGAAAAATACGAACACAGCTATCCGCATTGTTGGAGAACAGATAAGCCGATTTTATATTATCCGTTAGATTCCTGGTTTGTGCGTGCTACGGCAAAAAAAGAGCGCATGAGCGAATTAAACGACACCATTAACTGGAAGCCTAAAGCCACAGGTACAGGTCGTTTTGGAAACTGGTTAAAAAACTTAAACGACTGGAATTTATCCAGATCGCGTTACTGGGGGATTCCACTTCCAATCTGGCAAACAGAAGAAGGTGACGAATCTATCTGTATTGGATCTGTTGAACAACTTAAAAACGAAATCGACAAATCGGTGGCGGCTGGAATCATGGATAAAAATCCATATGCATCATTTGAAATCGGTAATATGGCTGATGAAAATTATGATGCTATAGATTTACACCGTCCTTATGCAGATGATATCGTTTTGGTTTCTTCCAATGGAGAGCCTATGAAACGTGAATCAGACTTAATTGATGTCTGGTTTGATTCAGGCTCAATGCCTTATGCGCAATGGCATTATCCTTTTGAAAACAAAGAAAAAATCGAAGGTAAAAAGGCATTCCCAGCTGATTTTATCGCGGAAGGAGTAGATCAAACACGTGGATGGTTTTATACGCTTCATGCTATTGGCACCATGGTATTTGATTCTGTAGCATATAAAAATGTTATTTCAAACGGATTGGTTTTAGATAAAAACGGAGTCAAGATGTCTAAAAGATTGGGCAATACTATTGATCCGTTTGATACTTTGAAAAACTATGGTCCGGATGCCACCAGATGGTATATGATTACTAATGCGCAGCCATGGGATAATCTAAAATTTGATTTAGACGGTATAACTGAAATTCAACGTAAATTCTTCAGAGCGTTACAAAACACCTATTCATTCTTCACACTTTATGCGAATGTGGATGGGTTTACTTATGCCGAAGAGGATGTTCAGAACCGACCGGAAATTGACCAATGGGTATTGAGTAAACTCAACTCATTAGTAAAAAATGTAGATGCCGCATATGCCGATTATGAGCCTACAAAAGCAGGTCGTTTAATTCAGGAATTTGTGGTAGATCACTTATCTAACTGGCACGTACGTCTTTCACGTAAACGTTTTTGGAGAGGTGATTACGGTCAGGATAAAATCTCAGCATATCAAACATTGTATATGTGTTTGGAAACCATTGCGAAGATTTCTGCACCAATTGCACCATTCTACAGTGATCGTTTGTTTAAGGACCTGAATGCGGTTACCGGAAAAGACACTTCTTTATCGGTGCATTTGGCTTTATTCCCAGAAGTCAATGAAGATGCGATAGATTTGGAATTGGAAGAAAGAATGGAATTGGCACAGAAAATTTCATCCATGATTTTGTCTTTGCGTAAGCGTGAAAACTTACGTGTTCGTCAACCGCTTCAAAAAGTGATGATTCCTGTTTTAGATGCGCATCAGAAGTCTCAGATTGAAGCCGTGGCAGATTTGATCAAGACAGAAACCAATATCAAAGAAGTGGCATTTATGGATGACGCCTCTGATATTTTGGTAAAGAATATCAAACCGAATTTCAAGACATTGGGACCAAAATTTGGTAAACACATGAAAGCAATTGCTCAAGCGGTTGCTAAATTTACCAAAGAGGATATTCAAACATTAGAAAGTCAAAAGGAAATGTCTCTTGATTTAGGGACCGAAACAATCACAATAACACTAGAAGATGTAGAAATCAGCACTCAAGATATTGAGGGTTGGTTGGTGATGAATGATGACAAAGTTACCGTAGCTTTAGACATCACAATTAGCACAGAATTACATCAGGAAGGTATCGCCAGAGAATTGGTTAATCGTATCCAAAACATCCGTAAAGACAACGGTTTTGAGGTGACCGATAAAATTAATATTGCGATTTTACAACAAGATTTATTAAAATCTAGTGTAGATGCGAATTTGAATTATATTTGTTCGGAAACGTTGACAAACAACCTTACCTTTACAGATACACTTTCAAATGAAAACGCAATTGCGATAGAACTGGAAGAGGGATTAACGACACAAATTGCGGTATCAAAAATTTAAAGGAATTAAATTATTAAAATTATGTCAGAAAAAAATAGATACTCAGAAGCTGACCTATCAGAATTTAAAGAATTAATTGATGGCAAATTAGCTGAGGCTCAAAGAGACCTGGATATGCTAAATGCTGCTATCTCTCACGATAATAATGGAACTGATGATACTTCTCCTTCATTTAAAATGATGGAAGATGGATCGGATACACTCAGCAGAGAAGAGACGGCACAATTGGCAGCACGTCAAAAGAAATTTATCATTAGCTTGAAGAATGCTTTGATCCGTATTGAAAACAAAACTTACGGAATTTGTAGAGAAACCGGTAAACTTATTTCTAAGGAGCGTTTACGCGTGGTTCCTCATGCAACATTAAGTATTGAGGCTAAAAACAAAATGAGCTAAACTCGAGACAAAAATTCTTTCAGATTAAAAATCAAAATTACATCTCGAACTTAATCGTTCCGGCAATAGTAGCGGTTACGGTTTTGATTATAGATCAATGGAGCAAGATTTGGGTCAAAACCAATATGTACATTGGTCAGGAATATCAGATTACTGATTGGTTCTATATTCATTTCACGGAAAATCCGGGAATGGCATTTGGAATGGAACTCGGTGGGGACTATGGTAAGATTATTCTCAGTATATTCAGAATCGTTGCCGTTATTGGTATTGGATGGTACATTGTACGTTCCAGTAAAGAGGGAGCCCATAAAGGTTTCTTAATTTCCATGGCGTTTATTTTTGCCGGGGCATTAGGAAATATTCTGGATTCTGTATTTTACGGACAGATTTTCACTGCATCTAATGCCCATATTGCTCAAACGGTTCCTTTTGGTGAAGGTTATGCAGATGTGTTATATGGAAAGGTTGTAGACATGCTTTATTTCCCGTTATTCGATGGCTGGTTTCCTAGTTGGGTTCCTATTTGGGGAGATGAATACTTTATGTTCTTCCGTCCGGTATTTAATATCGCAGATTCTGCCATTACTATTGGGGTCATTTTAATCTTCATTTTTCAAAAATCTTTTTTCATGGAGCCATCATTAGAGGCAGAACAAAAAGATTAACTAACTAGTTTTCAACAATCAAAACCCTTGCTCTATCTTTACTTCCAAACCTTTTAACATTTATTATATAATATTAGAAATTTTCCATTACAATAAAATAGTTCAAATTCCGTAATTTGGTTCACACTTAATTGGGAGCTTTATGTTGAACTTAACAAAGTATGTTTTGGAGAAGGTGAGCTTTGATAAAAAGCTTTTCAAGAAGGAGTTAATCAAAGCAACGAAAGCCTTAAAAAAAGAAGAATTAATGTTATTATATACCTGGGGAGTAGTTCAGTTTGCTTCTGAACACCAACAGATGATAAAAGAGATTGTTTCTCCGTTTATCTAGCATTAATCAGAACCTATGTTTAATCGTGGCCTGAAATGAACTTAATATTTCGTTTTAGGCCCTTATTTTTTGTACGCATTACAGGTGTTCCTGCAAAGACTTTTAAAAACACATCGTCTGTAATTTCCTCCCAGTCTTTTTTAGAAAAATCTTTCCAACCTACATGTCTATTGAATGCAGGTTCAATTGTAGCATTCGTATTTCTGGTCCAGGGACATACATCCTGACAGATATCACAACCAAAAATCCAATTTTCCATCTGACCTTTAAACTCCGAAGGGATTTCGTTTTTTAATTCAATAGTAAGATATGAAATGCATTTTTTGGCATCCAGTTGATAAGGTGTATTCAATGCATCGGTGGGGCAAGCTTCTACACACAGATTACAAGTTCTACATAAATCCTTCACCGGATTTGTAGATTCCATTTCTAAATCTAAAATCAATTCGGCCAGAAAAAACTGCGATCCTTTTTTACGGTTTAAGACTAAGGTGTTTTTACCAATCCAGCCCAATCCACTCCGCTTTGCCCAGGCTTTCTCCATTACTGGTGCTGAATCTACAAAAGCACGACCGTTTACTCTTCCTATTTCCTTTTCTATATAATGAAGCAACTCAATCAACTTCTTCTTTAGTACCTTATGATAATCCTTACCATAGGCATATTTGGAAATTTTATAGGTTTTATCCTGTGGTGCGGGCAAAGCGGGTAAATATTCAAAACCTAAGGACACCACAGTTTGTGCACCTTCAACCAACCTGGTTGGATCAGTTCTTTTATCAAAATGGTTTTCCATCCACGCCATCTCACCATGAGATTGATCTTTCAACCACTTTTCTAAAAACCGTGCCTCCTCATCCAAAAACTCTGCTTTGGATACGCCAAATAAAGAAAAGCCCAATTGATAGGCTTTTTGTTCTATTAATAATTGCTGTGAAGATGTTAACCTCAAAACAAGGTAGATTGATCATACGGGCGATTACGTCCTAAATGCTTATACGCCATTTCCGTGACTTCACGACCTCTTGAAGTCCGCTGCAAAAAACCCTCTTGAATTAAAAACGGCTCATACACCTCTTCAATGGTCCCTGCATCCTCTCCAACAGCAGTCGATACTGTGGTAAGCCCAACTGGGCCTCCTTTAAACTTATCTATAATAGTAGCCAGAATCTTATTATCCATTTCATCCAAACCATGCTTATCTACATTCAAAGCATCCAATGAATAATGTGTGATTTTTAAATCTACTCTTCCGTTTCCTTTAATCTGTGCAAAATCACGTACTCTTCGAAGCAATGAGTTTGTGATTCTAGGTGTCCCTCGACTTCTGGAGGCAATTTCATGCGCAGCATCATAATCTATAGCCACATTTAATATTTCTGCAGAACGGGTTACAATGGACGCTAATAAATCAGAATTATAGTAGGCCAATCTGGAATTGATTCCAAAACGCGCACGTAATGGTGCCGTCAAAGAACCTGAACGTGTAGTTGCCCCAACCAAAGTGAAAGGTTCCAATTCGATTTGTACGGATCTGGCGTTCGGTCCGGAATCAATCATAATATCAATTTTATAATCTTCCATGGCCGAGTACAAAAACTCTTCAACTACCGGTTTTAATCGATGAATTTCATCAATAAACAGTACATCATTAGTTCCCAGATTGGTTAACAAACCAGCTAAATCACCAGGTTTATCCAAAACCGGTCCAGATGTAATTTTGATATCCACACCAAGTTCATTGGCAATGATATTGGCCAATGTCGTCTTACCCAGTCCCGGGGGGCCATGTAATAATACATGATCCAAAGCTTCATCACGTAACTTGGCAGCTTCAACAAATACTTTTAGATTTTCTACCACATGATCCTGACCGGTAAAGTCTCCAAAGGACTTCGGCCTTAATACCTTCTCAAGATCTCTATCGGATCCTGATAGATTTCCCGGATCAGCGCTTAAATATTCGTTCATGTAACAAATGTAATAAAGACACTTTAGTCCATTTGCGGATTATAGTGTTATGTAAATAATTTGATCAAATATTCTACAAAGAATACTTAACCACTTTAAAAATATAATTCACTTCAGATGCCAATTGAACCTGATGCACTTCTTGAAACTTCCAGGTATACTTTTGAGCAATATCACTAATTATTTCCAAATCACAGGCATCAGAAAAAATCATCAATACCTCAGAATTTTCAACTTTGTGAAGTTGCTGAAATAGTTTTTCAAAATACTCATATTCGGAACCACAAAACCATGCCTTTTCTTCAACATTTCCTGGATCTTTAGGATAATATGGAGGATTTATAAACACATAATCAAAATCTTCTTTAGGTATCTGATCTAACAAATCTGAATACAGCACATTCATATTTAAACCTAAGTATTGACTCAGGTCTTGCAATGAATCTACTGCTACCTGATGAATATCTGAAGCCCAAACCTTAGCACCTTTACTAGCCGATAAAACAGATATTATTCCGCTTCCACACCCCAATTCGAGCACTTTTTTACCCCTTAGGTTCAGATTTGATATATAATCTAAAAACACCTTGGTACTCATCGTATTTTTTGGAGAAAAGACACCTGGTTGTACTATCGTATAAACGTCCTTATAAACATACTTCCTTGGTTTCCTATGATACCAGAAATGATATTTCGCGTAAAGCGGCTGAATAAATTTTAGAATCCTTCTTTTCATTATTCTGAATAAAAGCCTTGAATCTCCGGTTGACGATATTTCCAGATTTTATGTAACGCTTTAATCTCGTATGGATACTTATAAAAACCTGTTTGATACCTCCAATGAGCTACGTAATTCAAAATTCGCTTTTTATATCCTCGAATCCTAAAGTCTGAAATCGTAGGATACTTTCCATTTAAAACCGTCTCAAAGTTCTTAATCGTATCAATCATATAAGGTTTTAACCATGGGGTCAAAGGGTTTTTCCTTAAATCAAAATTTTCCCAACTTGGAGAAATCCAATCTTCTAATTTCTCTGGAAAATGGAATCCTGCATCAATAATTTGCTGATACAAATCCGAACCTTCAGTTGGAACGGGACTATACAGGTAGATTATAATTTCGGTATCCGGGTTAATCTCTTTTATTTCTTTTATAAAATTGATATCCCATAAAATTTGTTGGTATACTTTTTCTTCTGTTTCGGCTGGCATTCCCAATACAAATGACATCTCCGGAATTATATCTACGCGTTTCATACGTGCCGCAAATTCCTTAATCATCTGCCCAGTCTGCGTACCTCCCTTATTCATTTGCTTCAATACCTCATCATTCCCGGTTTCAGCACCTAAAAAAATCATACGACATCCAGCCTGACGCATAAGCATCAAATCTTCGTCCGAATATTTATTGATGGTATCGATGCGTCCTTCTCCCCAATATTGGATACCATCATTCAATATCAGCCTGGAAAACTCTACAACACGCTTCTTTGAAGTAAAAAAATTGTTATCATGAAACTCTACCGCATCAATTCCATACTTTGACTTAAAGTATTGCACATCTTTATAAATAGATTCTGCGGATTTTCCTTTCCAACTGGCATTAAAAATGGGAACTATCGCACAAAAAGAACAGGTAAATGGACACCCCATACTAGAATGGTAAGATAATGTCGTTTTCCCCATAAAAGTCTTTGCCAGATAATTATGTAACGGGTAATCTGCATTCAAGCTTTGATATGGCAAATCCGGTAATGCATCCTGATCTAATAACCCTTCTTTAGCCGTTTTGACATACTCTCCTTCTGAAGTTTTAAAAATGAGATTTTTGATCTCAGGCAATCGATTACTATCCTTTGCCTCCAAAGCTTCTATCAATGATGGAAATGCCATATCTCCCGGACCTTTGATGATATAATCCACATAGCCCGAATCCAAACATACCTGATATTGGTTGGAAGCAAAATATCCACCCCAAATAGTAATCACCTCGGGGTACAAACTTCTGATTTCCTTAGTAAACGGGATAGCTTGTCGCAGTTGAGGCCCCGGCATTACTGTACAGCAAAAGTATTTGTATTGTCCAGTTTCTATAAAAGATTTTATCTTGGAAAGTGGATCAGCTTCCAGATTTCCATCGACTAAAACATATCCATACTTATCGTGAATAGATGCAGCCACCTGCAAAATAGAGTTGGGAATTCTATGTTTGGCATCCGCACTTTTGGGATTGAATATGATCAATTTATTCTCCTCCATCCAAATCTATTTTTCGTAATCCATAAAACCCAATTCCACGACCTTGGTCGGATAAAAATAAAATACTTTGATTCACGCGAACAGCTTTTTTCTTAAATCCATTATCATCAGTCAATTGCTTACCGGCATAATAAATCTGATTATCCAGAATTTCAACCCCTTCCACACTCCAGTCTTCCACACTTATTGGGATTTCTGCTTCACACATTCCCTTTTGATTCCAAAAAACATATTGAATACCGTTATGGGTCACGCGATAATCATAGGTCAAAATAGGGCTGTTCAAATCTTCAATTGCATTTTGTTCCGGATTTTCACTCCAGAAATAAGTAACACCAATACATGCACTGCCGATCACCATCCATTTCACAAATCTCGAACTCCTAAAATTCCATACCAACACCCCTAAAATTCCCATCCAAATGAATAATCTAATACAATTCCATGGAAAGCTCAATTCCGGAATCATTGCACTGTTTAACCCTACAAATAAAAACACCATCACGATAACTTTAGATCGATAGTTCATTTCTATTTGACTCACCGCAAAAAACAAAAACATCAAAACCAATAATCCATAAGTACTTCCATATGCCGAAATTGCTACACTCCATACCAACCAGATCGAAAATCTAAAAAGCAAATTTGGGACACGAGTACTCAACCAAACCGTAATTGAAGTCAATATAAACTTATAAACCCATAACAGATTTATAAATAATGCTTTATCATGAATTAACACATCGGGATTATGAACTGCATCATACCAAAAAAGTCTTTTCAAAAACATCAGAATAGATTGATAATTATCTACAAATGCCCCTGCAATTTCTCCCTGATTAAAACGTGGCAAGATCTCATTCCAATAGAACATCCATATTTCCCACCCACTAATCCATATTGAAGCCGCTATAAATAAAGTAATCGAAATCATAAGGTATAGAATTGCTCGAAAACTCTTTTGTATGACTAAAAATCCAATGATGACAATTGGAAATACTTTTAAAACCACTGCAAGTCCCCAACACAAAGCCATAATTATCCATTGTTCTTTATCATAGGCCATGACCCCTTCCATGAGAAGTATTAAAATCCATAAATACATCTGTCCAAACAAAATATTATGATGCAATGGCACAAGGAAAAACAATGGCGCGAGAGTGACTACCCATCTATTGATCTCGAAATAATGGGTAAATCTCCTTAAGGAGATTAAAAAAAGAATACTTATGCCCAGACTAAAAATCCATTTGGCGTGTTCTACGGATAATGCAGTGAGTGGAACAAATAACAATGGCATAAAAGGCGTATTCGGAGCATAGCTCACAAACTGCCCGGAAACACCAGAATCTTTAATCCATAAATTGAAAAACTCCGGAAAATATATCTGACTATCGAACTGGCCTTCCCTCAATAAGTCTGCAGCGAAATAATAATTCGCAAAATCATGTATGGGAAAGTCCAATGATTTTATCCCAAACAACAGAAAAACAATAATCCATCCCCACCATTGATATGACACTTGAATTTTAGTCAATGTGATTTACCTCCTCTTTCGAAAACTCTCGCACTGATGTCGATACGGAAAGTCCCTGATATGGTGAAAATATATCTATGTCAGACCTTTGGTAGAGATCTCCAAGAAACGGAAATTCCGGATATATTGTTGTGGACAATCCGCTCAATTTGCTTTTTACTACTCCTACCGGGATTCCCCATTCATTGCTTAGTCTTTGCGCTGATGGATACATAAACGATATGTATAGCAATTCCATTTGCGTATGATCTTGTTTTTGACCAAAATCTACTCCTTTGTGTAACAGCAATTGTTTTTGCTTTAAACTGGAAGAAAACCAATTCAAGGTATCTTTTAACTGGAGATAGCTCAAATAACCCACTTTATTATTTTGAACAGTAAACAGAGGTAAGATCTTACTTTCGTGACACCACATACATTTGGCCGGTTTCCCAGCCGCTGAAAATTGCGGATTGGATGCATTTATCCTATTACTATCGACATCGTAGACACCATAACGTAAATGTCCATTTTCCATAATCTCAATGATTTCATACTCAAGAATTTCATCATTTATTGAGTCTATTTCAGCAGATAAAAACAACTGTTTTAAGCCTGCTTGATGTGAGAAAGAAATCATACGGTGTTGACTGGATACTGCGGAGTTATTGACATACCCTTTCTCCTGTTCTAAATGATAATTATCCAATACTTCAGATAGCTTTTGTGGCACTCCCGTAATCGCATTATAATGTTCTGATGCGCCCAATATAGAAGTGACATAGCGACCCAAATCTATTGCTCCAGTTTCTCGATACTCTCCGGTTTCTTTGATATTGGAATGAAGTCTTTTGAGTTCTCTTTTCGCGCGTACCGAAAATCCCAAATCATCTAAATCTAATAGAATTCGATTATTTTGATCTATTGAAACTGGAACTCGATTCATTGCGCCCACCTTAGCCAAAGCCCAATTTAACCCGATCAAAACGTTTTCTCCGGTTTCAGCCGGATATGCTCGATTCCATTTTAAGGTAATTCTGGAACTTGATTCAGGATCAATAACGGGATCGTGTTTACATCCTAAAATGAAAGCAACATTCCATAAAATAATGATATAAATCCATTGTCTCATTTAGCCCATTTCATTAACACTGAAGCTGCCGTTGATTTCAACTTAAGTTTCCATTGATTCCAACTTCTATTTCCTTTTAGTTCTTCTTTATGCGAAGACACCTCATTCACAATGTATCTAACTGCATAATCATAATACTTACGTGAATAGGTCCTTTCAAAATCAATATCCCGATCTGTAGATGTTTCCCAATCTAAACGGGTTGTAATTATATTTTCAACCTGATTATATAGCCCTGTACCCTTAATCGGATAAGCTACTGTAATCGTAAACTGATCCGGATTAGATTGTTTTAAATATCTAACGGTTTGTTCAATATCTTCTTCTGTTTCCTTTGGGTATCCTACCATGATAAAAGTTCCGGTCTGTATCCCATAGTTTTTGGTCTTGATGATCATATCACGAACGGTATCAATATCTACCCTTCTATCCATTTCATCTATGATACGTTGCGAACCGCTTTCTGCACCAATCCAAATTTTACTACAGCCCATCTCTTTTAACTGTTGTAAAACCTGATTATTTAATCTTTCTGCACGGGTTATACACTCAAAAGGAATTTTGATTTTACGCTCCAGAAATTCCTGATGTAATTCACTCAACCACTTATGATTCACAGTAAACACATCATCTACAAACCACAATGAATCCGGGTTATATCGCTGAATTAATAATTCTATTTCATCTGCAACCAAATGTGGAGATCGTCTACGATAACTTTTACCATAAACCGCTGTACTACACCACTTACATGTATATGGACATCCTCTTTGTGTGGAAATATTCAGCGTATTGGTTCCGTGAAAACTTTTCCAGGCGTGGAGATATTTATCTAAATCTATGGCTTCCCGATCCGGCAAGGGAAGCGCATCCATCTTCTTAATTTTCTCTCGTGGCTCCGTACGAATAACAGCACCCTCGGTATTTTGAAATGCAATTCCGGGAATATTCGAATAATCCTCCTGATTCAAAATGGCATAACACAGTTCTTTCATCGTCTGTTCGCCCTCACCAATTACCAAATAATCCGCCCCAAATCTCAAATAATTCTCATAATTATAAGTCACATCCGGGCCTCCCATAATAATCTGAACGTGACTTAATTCAGCTTGAGATTTAATCCAATGCATCAATCTAATGTTGTTCACTTTCGTCATCAAATTGGCATAAATGGCAATGACTCCTGGTTGGTGTTTTAAGATATATTTCTGTTGATCGGTATAATTCGAAAATGTCGTATCGAAAACCGCTACCTCCAGATCATATTTTTTTAAATACGCTGAGATATAAAGCAAACCCAATGGAGGATATGGACGCATAATCTTTTGCTCCACCTCATCGGCATTGATGAAATATCCATGTGTGAGTAAAACGTCCATTATGGTTTTGACAGATGTATTAAAAAATGATCACTCAAAGTAGATTTTTTCAAACTGCCCTGACTCTTCAAGTCAGAGTCCAACATCCACTTTACAAGCTTCTGTTTATTTTGAAACATTGGATTTAGATATGATGGCGGCACATAAAATCCAATTGGACTTACTTGTCTTATTTTAAACCCCTTTACCATATCAATTACTTGCTGCGGGGCATAATAGTATGTTTTGATATCTCGTCCTTCTACGTTTGCCCAAACACCTTCTTTTTGTCCTCTTCTAAAAGCTTTGTTCCATTTCAACTTAACCAAAAAGTATATGGACTCCCATAAACACTTGTTTGGCATGATCACCATAACCAAATGCCCTCCTTTTTTTAACTTCAAAAAAACCGAATTCAGGAAGCTTTGAAAATCATCTTTAGACAAACAGTTTAAACCTCCGAAGTTCGAAAAAACTAAATCATAGGTATTTTCCGGTAGTTGGCCCTCAATATTTTTAATATCCAAGACTTGGCATTTCACGTTAGGAAATAATTTTGTTTTCTCATGAGCAACTCCAATCATTAAACTCGAGATGTCCGTAGCCAAAACAGTTGCTCCTTTGTCTGCAAAGTATTTCGCGTCTTCTCCTGTTCCACAATTTAATTCCAGAACATTCCACCCCTGGATTGCTGAAAATTCCTTTTCAAGCGTTGCGTACACCAAATCTCTTTGTGCGCGTCCAATAACCGTTCTGGTAAAATCCGAATCATACTGATCCGCAATATGATCAAAATCCGCCCGCATTAAGCCTTATTACTAGATTTTTGAAGTTCTTGTTCGTATCTGGCAATAATGGGTTGATAATACATTTTTTTCATCCATGCTTTTACACCCGGAATGGATATACCATGCTTTTTGATCTCTTCATCCGCTTGCGCATTTCGAAACACTTTATGTACATATCGATGAAGCACTTTATAGTAGTCCTGATTAAATGTATTCTGAAACATCAATGCTAAATCATCAGAATCTTCCCAATTCGCTTTTTGACTCAACTGCGATTTCACTTTATCGTAAAACTTTGTTCCCGGTAATGGGTAAGAAACACTAACTCCAATATCATCAGGCATAAAGTTCAATAGCATTTCAATGGTTGACTCGATATCTTCTTTCGTTTCACCCAGGTATCCGAATTGTAAGAAATACGCCACCCTGACTCCTTTGGATTGCAATAATTCGGTGCTTTGTTGAATCTGTTCAATTGAAGTTCCTTTGTCCATTGCGTCTAAAATATCCTGTGAACCGCTCTCGGCACCAATCCATACTTCATATAGTCCGGAGTCAACCAAAGCATCAATATTATCCTCTTTCAATAACAAATCTGCACGACTCTGGATCTTATATTGTATCTTAATATCTGCCTTTTGCAACTCATCTCTAAAGCGTTGCACCCATCCTGGTTTTAATCCAAAAATATCATCACACATCCAAAATTTACGCACGCCAAACTCTTTTTGCAAATATTGTATCTCTTGCACTACTCTTTGAGGGGACCTTACATTATATCGTTGGCCATATATGGGCTTTGCACACCAATTACATTTATATGGACACCCTCTGGTTGTGGCAATATTTAAGGCAAAATCATGTCCATTAGATTTCCAAATCTGTCGATACGCTTCTACATCTACCAAATCCCATGCGGGTTGTGGCAAAATATCCAAATCTTTTAATACTGGTCTTTTTCCAGTATGAATCAGGTCTTTTTCCTTGTAAAAACAAATACCCTGAATTTCATCCAAACTTGTTTTATTCTCAAAAGCATCCAAAGTTTCTTTTAACGAAATTTCTCCTTCTCCTAAAAGCACCACATCTGCTCCCTGATCCAAATACTTCTTAAAATGATCTGTCGAATCAGAACTGGATACAATCACCTTACACCCTCGCTCCTTAGCAAATCGAATCATTTTAAATGCTGCTTCACGCATATTGGTCAAGCACATTTTGGTCAAATAATTGAATCCATCATCGTATAAAACCAAATAATTGGGATGCTGTTGATCTAAAATTCCAATAATCTCTTCCGGCCCATGCTCTAAACAAACATCAAACAACCCTACTTCATAACCATTCTCTCGCATCCAGGAAGCTGCATAAATAGTTCCTAAAGGCGGGTAAGGTGTACCCATTTTCCACTGCTTAGAATCCAGACGGTAATAATAACTATGACTAAATAAAACTTTGGACATTGTATTACGCTACAGATTGTATTTCATTCATTTTCAATTCTAAATCGGATATCCTATGTGTATACCCCTCCAAAACTTTCTTCTGAAAATGACTCGGATGATGTTTGGAAACTCTTTTGGTAGTTTTTAATGCCACGTCAAAATCGTCTTTTTCCATATGTGGAAATTTCTTTCTCCAACGAGATAAAGTCAACTTCATAAAAAAATCATCCAACACATCTCCCCATTTTAAATCTAAAATCGACTCCAATGTCTTCTTCAAAAAGCCACTTTTAACGTCCATACTTCCACGATCATTCCCTTCAAAATATTCCGGATAAAAAGAATCTACCCAACTATTTTCTTTTACCAGATCCTGATATAATACCCTATTGACAATAGGCCATAATGTTACCAGTTCAGTAGCCGTAAATCGGTTTTTGTGTTGAATTTCTAATGTTTCATCATCAATTAGATAATTGATACAGAAATACTTTCTTGAGTTTAATAAAAACACTTTTTTGTACGCAATCAGTAATGTGCGTGCAATCCATAAACGATTGGGAGCAGTTACTATAAAATAATCAATATCCCCATCTTCGGTCATTGTACCTTTGGATAAAGATCCAGAAATAAATACACCCCGCACATATGGAAATTTTGCAATCAATCTGGATTTCTTAAAAGCTTGTTCTATATACGATTTTGCACGATGATCTCCTGCTACACGCTTCCTTACAAGTGTCATATCATCTCTTAATGCATAATACCCATCCAGAAAAAAAATTAGCTTGGCTTCGACCAGCCAATGTAATTCATCATCTAAATTTAGCCTGGTTGATGGATCTGCAAATTGTTCTATCTCCCTTCTACTTAAAGGGAAATTGAACACATCAAAATATGCCAATGCCTTCAAAACACTACTCATATCAGATGGTATAGTACAATTCATTTAAATTTGGATAATCAGGTGCATTACAAACCTATCGAAAACTTAGTTTAAATCTTAGCTTTCTCAATTATTAAAACTAATTCTAGTATTGTTTTATGCGGATAAAGCTAGCTCCATTTGCCTTATTTCACAATTAAAACCATTTCTTTATTCCAAATAATTTGTCTAATATTCGCCCGCATTTTAAAACATAGTTTATTAAACATTTAGAACTGTTATCTTTGCAGGTAAGAGATTACGCATATGAATTTAGAAAAGTACTTTGAGCCGTTTCGTAAAAACATAATTGGCAACGATCAATATTTTGAATCACCTTTTGGGAAGCAAAAAATTGTATACGCAGATTGGACTGCAAGCGGTCGTTTATATGCACCTATTGAAGAGGCTTTAACCCATAAGTTCGGGCCTTTTTTAGGAAACACGCATACGGAAACGTCTATTACTGGATGCACTATGACTGTTGCTTATCATAAATCGCTCGATATGATTAAAGATCATGTAAATGCATCTGAAGACGATTATATCATCGCTTGTGAAAGTGGAATGACCGGTGTCATTAATAAGTTTCAACGGATTTTGGGTTTTAAAATCCATGAGAACTTCAAGGGACAAATTACCATTCCGGAAGAGGATCGTCCGGTAGTTTTTATTACTCATATGGAACACCATTCTAATCACACTTCGTGGTTGGAAACAATTGTAACCTTAGAGATCATTCATGAATGTGAAAATGGATTACCTGATCTGAAAAGTCTTGAAGTATTACTTGAAAAATATAAAAACAGAAAGACAAAAATTGCGAGTATTTCTTCTTGCTCAAATGTAACAGGGGTAGTGACTCCATTTCATAAAATTGCAAAAATGATGCACGAGAATGGAGGACATTGTTTTGTTGATTTTGCTTGTTCTGCGCCATATGTAGATATTAATATGCACCCTGAAGATGATCTGGAAACTTTAGATGCAGTCTTCTTTTCGCCTCACAAATTTTTAGGTGGACCAGGTACTCCTGGAGTGATGGTTTTTAATAAGAAGTTTTATAATAATGAAGTTCCGGATATCCCTGGTGGAGGAACGGTAACCTGGACCAATCCATGGGGCGGACGTCATTATTTTGATGAAGTAGAAGTGCGTGAAGCCGGAGGCACACCTCCATTTATGCAAACTATCCGCGCGGCTATGTCGGTTCAGTTAAAAGAAGAAATGGGTGTGGAGAATATCATCAAAAGAGAGGAAGAAATTCTGGATCTTATTTTTGATCGTATTTGCGGAATCGATAATCTGCATATTCTAGCTGGAGATTTAAAGCACCGTATGGGGGTGGTTTCTTTCTACATTGATGATTTACATTTCAATTTAGGGGTAAAACTTCTGAATGATCGCTACGGAATTCAAATGCGAGGTGGATGTTCATGTGCAGGTACTTACGGCCATATTTTATTAGATATTCCGCAAAACCTATCTAATGAGATCACCCAAAAAATTGATAGTGGTGACTATAGAATGAAACCGGGATGGATCAGATTCAGTATTCATCCAACGATGACAAATGATGAAATTCAATTTATTACCCAGGCTTTAATTGATTTGGCTAAAAATCATAAGGAATGGGCTGAAGATTACATCTATCACCCGGACAACAACGAGTTTACACATAAAAATGGCGAAGCAAGTATCATGAATCATGTAGATTCCATATTTGCCAGTATTTCCACACTTCCGGTAAATCAACTCTAATGGCAGGGAAAGTAGAAAATTTAGGAGGTGTATTTATTTACGCCCAGGATTCCAAAAAACTAGCTAACTGGTATACGGAACATCTCGGAATGGTTCATGAAACCTGGGGGGATAGTGGTGTGTATTATATCTCATTTCCATACAAGGAAGACAACGGGAATTCCAGATATTTTGCCTGGTCTATTATGCCATCAAAAGATACTTTACCTCCTAAAACGCCTAAGGTATTCACCATCAATCTTCGCGTAAGTGATTTGGAAGACTTGATCAGCCAATTGGATAATAAGGGGGTTCAAGTAAAACCTATGGAAGTTCATGACGAAGGTAAATTTGCCTGGTGTCAAGATTTAGAGGGTAACCATATTGAATTGTGGGAGGATGTTCAATAAAGGATGGCTTAACGCACTTAAAGGGAACAAATCAAATTATATTCTAACGGCTTTATCTCTGATAATTGTTGCGTTAATCACTTCCCAAAATATCTACCTGTCGGACTTTGGTTTTGAAACCTCCATGAGGTCATTTTATAACAACTACCTCATTTTCAAAAACTCGTCAATTCACCTACTTCAGAATGAAAATTTGTATGTTTTATACAAACAGCAACAAATAGATCTCTTTAAATACAGCCCTACATTCGCTTTGTTTTTTACTGTGTTTGCTTTCTTACCCAATTGGTTAGGACTTTTTCTATGGAACACCTTAAACGCATTGGTTTTATATAGTTTGAGCAAGATCCCTTACTCAAGAACAAAGTCATTCTTCTGGGTATGGCTGTTTGTGATTGTGGAGTTTACCACCAATGTTTCCAGCTCTCAGAGTAATGGACTTATGGCAGGTTTGATCATTCTGGCGTATGTATTCCTTGAAAAGAAAAATATTCTTCTGGCTACCCTAATGATCGTTTTATCAGTTTATATCAAACTCTTTGGAATTGTAGCCTTCGCCTTGTTTCTTTTTTATCCTGACAAATGGAAAGCCGCTCTATATAGCTTGATGTGGACCGTTATTCTATTCTTACTTCCATTGATCGTGGTAAGCCCTTCTGATCTCATATGGCAATATCAAAATTGGTTGGATTTATTACTGGTTGATAAAACCGTAGCAGACAGTCCATCTTTATCCGGTTGGTTGGATACCTGGTTTAACTTTAAACCTAAAGGAAGTTGGATTGTTTTGGTTGGGATCATTATGTATCTGGCTCCCTTAGTACAGTTTAAAAAATATGGACAGGATAATTTTAAAAAGCTAATTCTGGCCAGTACATTGATTTGGGTAGTTTTATTTAATCACAAAGCGGAATCACCGACATTTATCATTGCTATTGCGGGAGTGGCCATTTGGTTTTTCTCTCAACCTAAATCCTGGATCAATAACATCTTGCTCATTTTAGCGCTTTTGCTCACCGAACTCTCACCTACAGATCTTTTTCCACCATTTATCCGTCAAGAGTATTTTATCCCTTATGTGGTAAAAGTATTCCCAATTATCTTAATTTGGCTAAAGATCTTATACGATATGTTCTACCATACTGATGTTACAGAATTAAAACCCGTTCCGCAAAGATGAAAAAGCAATATGTATTTGCCTTATTGGCGGTGGTTTACCTTTTAATGTCTATTGCATCCGCTTTGGATGGTGGAGATTTTGATGTTTATTTAGATGCTGGAAGTAAAATCCTGAAACAAGAGAATATCTATGCACCACCATTTGTTAAGGGTTTACAGTACTATTATAGTCCTTTGTTTGCATTAATCTTAAGTCCATTGGCTGGGCTCAATATTCATTTTATCATTGAGCTCATCTGGTTGATTTTATCGGGACTTATGTTAGTGCGCATCTGGACATTGGTTTCGAGTTATTTTGATATTTCAAATCTAACTCATAAGGAGTATTACTGGTGGGTGGGCATTTCGTTCTTCTTAATCCTAAGATTTATCCTTTATAACATCGCCATGATTCAGGTCACCATATTTTTATTGTGGATGTTCTTAGAAGGACTTCGCTTGGTTCAGGAAAAACAATTCGCCTTTGGTGCTGCGATATTGGCTTTGATTATCAATATTAAACTGATGCCTATAGTAGTGATTCCATATCTGATTTATCGCGGCTATTTTAAAGCAGTGGGTTATACAATCCTATTCGTTGTTGCTTTTCTCGTTTTACCCGGAATCTTTATAGGTTTTGACTATAACATGTTCTTACACCAGGAATGGTGGAAAATCATTAACCCTTCCAATGCAGAACACGTGTTAGAAGCGGAAATAACCTATCAATCGCTTGTAGGGATGATTCCGGTTTTTATTACCTCTACGGAGTCTATTATTGCGTTAAAAAGAAATTTTATTGACCTACCTGTAGATCAGGCAATTTTGATCACTAATGTTCTTAGGTTAGCTGTAGCCGGATTAACGATATATTTTATGGGAATGCCATTCCGTAAAAAAGTAGATTCTTTATCAGAAATACGTGCCATTGCCTATCTACTCATGGCGATTCCTTTGATCTTTCCTCACCAACAGAAATATGCTTTCCTGTTCTTTTTGCCTAGCATCATTTATTTGGTATACTACATCATTCAAAAAAGAAAAGTGGATCAATCTGTTCCATTTAAACTCTTTATCGCATTCTTTGTGCTTATCACGATTGTATTTACTCCAATTATTGGTTCCGATATTATTGGCCGTTATGTTTATGATGTGATTCAACATTACAGAATACTAGGCATCTGTGCTTTCTTGTTTATTCCGTTATTAGTTATGGCCAAACCTGCTGAGTTGAATAAGATTCTTAAGAATCAAAGTGAAGATAAATAGGATCTAGACT
>Ga0213833_1000143_pt1 | contig 125429 bp, 107 predicted proteins | sample SWATP21_FD_160575 | JGI IMG/M metagenome (GOLD analysis project Ga0213833, IMG submission 160575) | Coastal seawater microbial communities from Marineland, Florida, United States - SWA TP2 #1 | ecosystem: Environmental > Aquatic > Marine > Coastal | place: USA: Florida | collected 2016-08-14
GGTGCGGCTGCGCGGGGGCTTGCGGTGCTCCTGGCGGACGACTTCTGGTCCGTGGGCCCCCTCCGCCTGCTCCGCAGGCACCTCCCCCTGAAGGGGGAGGACTGTGAGAACGGCGATGTCCTCTCCCTTCAGGGGGACTGGTGGGCCCACGAGCTCGGTCAGCCTCGACCGAGTCGGGTGTTCGGGGGAGGACTGTGAGAACAGCCATGTCCTCCCCCTTCAGGGGGAGGTGGCGGCGAAGCCGACGGAGGGGGCCCTGCCGAGGAGACCGCTTGCGGGCTCCGAGGCCCCGGGGAGACCGCTTGCGGGCTCACCGGGCCGGACGCGGCGCCAGACGCGGGAGGGCACCGCTCAGCCTCAGCACATGGGCTAGCGCTTCTTCTTCTTTTTGCCCTTGCCCTTGCCCTTGCCTTTCCCCTTGCCCTTGCCCTTGCCTTTCCCCTTGCCCTTGCCTTTCCCCTTGCCCTTGCCTTTGCCCTTGCCCTTTGCGGACGGACCGTGGCTGGGGGCATCTTCGCCGACTTCGCGCTCGAGGTCTTCGCGGGTCTGGACGGGGGCGTTGGCCTTGCGGCCGTACTTGGGCTTGGCGTCGCGGTGCACTTCGAGCATCTTCTGCAGCCGTGCGGTGGCGGCGTTGGAGCGCTTGGCGGTGCCTTCGGACAGGCCGGTGACGCGGTAGATGAAGCCGGCGGAGAGGTCGTCGCTCACGCCGTTTGCGGCCACAATCCAGGTGGCGCCGTCGTCGCCCATCGCGAAGTCGTTGATCCAGGGGTACTCGAGGCCCAGGGCTTCCTTGAGGTCGAGCTCGCCTTGGAAGGTGCCGCTTTCGTCCCAGATGGTGATGCGACGGAAGTTGCTGTCGAGCACGCAGACGCCGGGCTTGCAGCTGTTGATGGCGTGCACCCAGCCGAACTTCTCGGGGGACGACAGCTCGGTGGAGCCGCCGAAGCGCCGGACTTCGGTGCCGTCGGCGGTGAAGACGCCGATGACGCGGGTTTCATCGGGGTCGACCGACTTGGCCAGGCTGCCGCCGATGTACACGGTGTCGCCGATGACCACAGAGGCGTTGACCGACGTGAAGTTGCCCTTGCGGGCGTCGTCCTTGGAGAGGTCGGTGAGGGCCCAGTCCTTGGCGGAGCAGCCCGCTTCGTCGAACCACACCTTCTCCACGGTGGAGTTCACCCACGGTGCGATGCCCCAGCCGCCGCCGTCGGCGAGCTCGATGTAGCCATCGGCGTCGCAGGTGTAGGACACGCTGTTGCCGCTGATGACGTAGCTCTCGAAGATGCCGTTCGAGGCCACGACCTTGCCGGCCGATGCCGAGACCCACTCGATGTCGCGCTCGAAGGTCATGACGCCGTTGTCGCCGAACGAGGTGTCGGGGGAGAGCACACAGCCGCTCTCGTGGGCAATCTTCAGCGCGTGCAGCTTGCCGTCGCCGGTGGCCACGAGCAGGCGCTCACCGTCGACCGCGACCGACTTGAACATCTTCATGTCGGACTCGGCGGAGAAGGTGAGGCCCTCCACCGTGCACAGCTCGATGGCTGCGGTGCGGCCAGCGACCGTCTGGTCGACCGGGACCGGCCCCTCGTAGTCGGAGAGATCGGCGGTGGCACCTTCCGTGCCGTCGGTGGCTTCGGTGGCTTCGGTGCCATCGGCGTTGGCGTTGTCGTCGGAGGAGGCTTCGTCGTCGCCGAACAGCCCGCCGCAGGCAAGCAGTGCGGCCGACAGGACCAGCAGAGTGGAGAGGGATAGACGGTTCACCGCAGCACGCTCCCGATGGGGGATGGAGTGTGGAGCCCGAGGGCCGGTTGACACCGGGTCGCCTGAACGAGAGCGGTGTCGAGGGCGCTTCGGGTATCGCGCCGACTGCCGGTGGGATGGGTCAATTCACGGTGATCCCGTCGTCCATGCGGGGCTCGACCAGCTCAATCCGGCCGTCGGTGAGGTCGCCCACCTTGTAGAGGCTGTGGGCGAGCATCTGGGGGGCGTCGACGAGCACCAGGTGACCGGTTCGGTCGCGGAGGCGGCGCACCACCTCGTGCCAGGTGACCACGGCCTGGCCCGAGTCGAGGTCGAGGCCATAGAGCTCGAGCCGGAGGGGCACCGTGGCGGTGGTGGAGGCTTCTACGATGGCGTTGTAGAGGGTGTTCACGTCGATGGAGTCGTGGGTCCCGTCGACGATGACGGCGCCACTGCATGCGATGTGGAGGCTCACGACTGACCGTCGAGGGTGACGACACCGATGGTGTTTCCATCGCGCACCGTGACCTGAAGGCCCGTCGCGGCGAGGTGCGTGCACACCGCTTCGACCGAGAATGCGCCGGTGGCCGGAGAGGCCAGCGCTGTGCGGAAGGCAGGGGGCCAGTCTGGCGGCCAGTGAGCGCCGGGGCGGGCCACGCGGAGGATGAAGCGCCCGGCCGGGGCCATCACGCGCCGGAGCTCGGTGCACCAGGTGGCGAGAGCAGAGGGGTTGGCGAGGTGCGCCAAGGGGAGGTCGGCCAGGAGCAGGTGGACCGAGGTGTCGTCGAGCGGGAGCGCGGGTGGGTGGCTCTGCATGACGGTGAGCTGGCAGGACAAGCCAGCGGGCCGGATGGCCTCCAGCGATGCCGAGAGCAGGGCGACGGAGGGGTCGACGGCCGTGACGCGCCAGCTTCGGTGTTGCTGTGCGAAGGCTCGGGCCAGCCCTCCAAGGCGACTGCGGAGCACGACCGCGAGGCCGTGGCGGGGGACGGGGGTGTGTCCGAGGAGCTCGGTGAGCAGGGCGTGGGCGTCGGGTTCATCGGGGATGAGCGCGAACGCGGTGTCGAGGTCGGTGAGCAGGGATGCAGGTTGGCGAGCAGACAACAGAGACTCCGGGCGGCGGATGTACCGCGGCACGGAGGGATGCGACAGGCGCGCGAGACGTCCGCCGGGAGGGCCACCCCCGGGTCCCGCCCCCACGGCACAGGCCGCAGCCGGCAGAGGCGGGATGAAACAGCAAATGAACACGGCAAGCGGCCCGGAGGTCAGCGACGACTCCCGGAGGCGGCGTGGAGGACAAGCTCGAGCGAACACCCGGTTGGGTGTGGATCCAATGGTCCCGACGGATCAGACATTCCCCGTTGCGTCGGGTTCGGGTGCATCCGTGGAAATCGATAGCCCACGACACCGCCGGAGCGCTACCACCGCCAGCACGAGGGCAGCCAGGATGGGGATCACAGCAGTGGGCGCCATGCCGTAGGGCGTCCAGGCCGCCTTCCCGACCCGCAACACGCCGCGGATGGTCCATGGTGAGCGCCCCAGCTCGGCGACGAACCACCCCACGAGCCACACCACGCTCAGAGACGGGGTGGTGGTGAGGGCCAGGAGCCAGCGGGGATGCCGCCCACGGGCCCCGCCGAGGGTGGCGCCGAGGAGGGTGAGCCAGGCGAAGAGGCCCAGGAACACCTTCATCTGGATGGACACGTGCATGGCTGCGATGGGCGGACGGCCCTCCATCGGGGTGGCCAGCAGGCCTTCAACGGTGGCGTCGGCGCTGCCGTGCACCCAGGTGGAGAGCAGGCCATCGAGGGCGAGGCCGGGACGGGTTTGTTCGCCGAAGTCGAAGGGCCAGGCGCCGATCTGGACGGGGGCGCTGGCGCGGTCTTCCCACTGGGCAGCCATGGCGGCGAGCTTGACGGGTTCGTGCTGGCCGACCGACCGCACGGTGGCCGCCCCGACGAACATCTGGAGGGTGACGGCGGCGAGGGCGGTGCGGGTGGCGAGGCCGAGGGACCGGGACTGCTTGCGACGGGCGGCGCCCAACGCGAAGAAGGTGGCGCCCAGAGCGGTGGCGGCCAGGCCCACATGGGCGACCCGCATCCAGCCCGACGCCGAGACGAATGCGGAGATGGCCGATGCCTGGAGGGTGCCTTCGACGGCGACGGAAGCCCCGGCGGGGTGCGCGAGCCATGCCAGGCCGAGGAGCGCGGACACACCCGAGCTTGCGCCGGCGCCCACCGCGAGGCATGCCCCGGCGACGGACACGGACGGGGACCGCCACACCACGGCAGCGCGGGCGAGCGACCCCACGACGGCCACCACCAGCGGCAGCACCAACGCGCCTCCGGCAACCTCGAGGGCGGTGCGCCAGAAGATGCCCACCTGCGCGGCCACGAGGAGGCCTGTGGCGGTGGTGAGCGGGGCGAGGATGCGGGTGCGCGCCCACCAGTCGGCGGCGGCGGTGGCCCATTCGGGCTGGCTCTGGCTGCGGCGCGCGCCTTCTGCGGCCAGGAGGGTGGCTGCCCAGGTGCTGGCGGCGAGAGTGGCGTGGATGGCGACCGTGATGGCCAGCTGGCCACGGACGGCGAACAGCTCGAGCATGCGAGGACCGGGGGAGGGGATTCGTTTCGGCCGACTAATCGGCCACCCTGTGGACCGGCGACCGGGATTCGTGTTGGGCAGGGATTCGCTGGCTGCGGGGAATCGTGGTGACATCGGCGGACCCCCGGGCGTCGGAGGTAGACTCGGGAACGTGCCCGCGGCGCCCTCCGGAGGTCCCCCCATGTCCCCTCGCGCATCATCCTTCCGCTCCTTGTGCTTGCCGGGGCTGTTCTTCGTGCTGAATGCTGCCGGCTGCGACCCCGACAAGGTGGACGCCGGTGCCGACGGCATCGTGGGCGAGCCTTCCGACGACGACCCCGACTCCGATGGCGACGGCTTCCCGCTCAGCGAAGACTGCAACGACGAACAGGCCGCGGTGAACCCGGGGGCGGCCGAGATCTGCGACGGCATCGACAACAACTGCTCGGGCACGGTCGACGAAGACGTCACCGACACCTTCTACGACGACGACGACGGCGACGGCTTCGGCCTCGCCGGCACGGAGGTGGAGGCCTGTGCGGCGCCCGAGGGCATGGTCCCCAACGCCGACGACTGCGACGACTCGAACGCCGACATCCACCCCAGCGCCGAAGAGGTGTGCAACGAGGTCGACGACAACTGCGACTCCGTGGTGGACGAAGACCTCGGCGGCATCTGGTACGCCGACAGCGACGGCGATGGCTTTGGCGACCCCGATGTGGTGGTGGAGGGCTGCGACCCGGGCGACGACTTCGTGGAGCTGGCGGGCGACTGCGACGACAGTGTGGCCGAGGTGAACCCCGATGCGGAAGAGGTGTGCAACGAACGCGACGACGACTGCAATGAGGAGGTCGATGAAGGCGTGACCACGGTGTACTTCGCCGATGGTGACTCGGATGGGTACGGCCGCCTCGATGCCACCACAGAGGCCTGCTTCGAGCCCCCCGGCTACGCCGCCCTCGCTGGCGACTGCGACGATGGTGTCGCCGCGGTGAACCCCGGTGCCACCGAGGTCTGCAACGAGGTCGACGACAACTGCGACGGGGTCACCGACGAAGCCACCGCAGCCGACGCCCTCACCTGGTACGCCGACACCGACGGCGATGGCTTCGGCAACGCGGCCAGCACCACCCTCGGTTGCACCGTGCCCACGGGCTTTGTGGGCGACGCCACCGACTGCGACGACACCGCCGGCAGCACGTACCCGGGCGCCACCGAGTACTGCGACGGCCACGACGACAACTGCGACGGGGTCACCGACGAGGACACCGCCGCCGACGCCGCCGAGTGGTACCGCGACGCCGACGGCGACAGCTATGGCAACGCCACGGTGAGCGCCCGCAGCTGCTCGGCTCCTTCCGGGTACGTCGTCCTCGACACCGACTGCGACGACACCGACTCGGCCATCCACCCGGGTGCGACCGAAGTCTGCAACGAGATTGACGATGACTGCGATGCTTTGGTCGACGACAACGACAGCACGGTCTCCGGCACGTCCACCTTCTACAGCGACTCCGACAACGACGGCTACGGCGACTTGTCGTCCACCCACGCAGCCTGTGAGGCGCCGGCGGGCACGGTCACCAACTCCGCCGACTGCGACGACTCGGCCGCGGCGGTGAACCCGGCCGCCACCGAGGTCTGCAACTCCATCGACGATGACTGTGACGGCGACATCGACGACGACGACTCGAGCGTGACCGGCCTGTCCACCTGGTACATCGACTACGACAGCGATGGCTACGGCGCCGACACCTTCACGTCGGAAGCCTGTGTGGCGCCCTCCGGGTATGTGTCCGACGACACCGACTGCGACGACGCCGATGGCACCATCTACCCGGGTGCCGCCGAACAATGCGACGGCGACGACGACGACTGCGACGGTGACATCGACGAGGGGGTCATCGGGGCTTCGTCGTCCTGTGCGGCCGACAGCTGCCTGGAAATCCTCGACCTGGGCGCATCGTCGGGCGACGGCTTCTACTACCTCGACCCCGACGGCTCGGGCGCGACGCTGTGGGAGTGCGACATGACCACCGACGGCGGTGGCTGGACGCTGGTGGCCGACTGGAACCGCATCGAAAACAGCGACAACATCGCGGACTTCAACAGCGAGTTCAACGTCCTGTTCAACAACATGGACACCTTCACCACCGGCAGCACCTACCTGTTCTGGCAAGACGTCGACGCCTCGGGTGGTGCCGATGCCGATGCGCTGTCGGTGTCGGCCGACATCCCCTTCGAGAACGACGGCGAAGTGCTCTACAACGTGCAGTACACGGGCCAGAGCATGGAACAGTCGGGCACGTGGCTGTGGGTGGAGGACTCCGGCACGGAGTACAACCTGGAGTGCTGGGAGTGGATCACCACCACGGCGTACAGCTCGACGGAGCTGGCCCAGGCCCCGAGCTACACGTGTGGCAACTCAACGTCTTCGAAGAACTTCGCGTGGTCGGGAGAGGTGCAGGACGACGTGGGCACGGAAATCGACACGCTGCGCTTTGCGTCTCTGCATTACGACTCGTGTTGTGACTACTCGTACCTGTACAAGTTCGAGTTCTGGGTTCGGTAGGGGCCCCCTCCGCTTGCTTCGCAGGCACCTCCCCCTGAAGGGGGAGGACTGTGAGAGGGCCTCACACCCGCCGCGTTCGAATCTGCGCCACCTTCGTGTAGAACGGCTGCCAGTCGTCTTCGCGGGCGATGTGGCCCCAGATCTTGCGGACTTCGTCGATGTGGAGGCTGGTGGGGCCCGGATGTGCGGCCACCCACTGTTCGGCGGTTGGGTTGGGTGACCGGGCGTCGAGTGCGGTGCGCAGAGGAGCGAACCACTGGCGCTTGTACAGAGACGCCAGCGGACCATCGAGGGCGCGGGCGGTGGCACTTCCGCCGCCATGCCAGTCGTAGACGAATCGGTCGACCGGCAGCCGAGTCTCGGTGAGCACCCGCACCAGGCGCTGGACGAAGGCGCGGTCTCGGAGCTCGGACTCGGTCGAGATGCCCATCCGCCGGAGCCAGGCGCCTGTGAGGGCGCGGGTGTAGGTGGCGTTGAAGTCGGCGATGGCGTCCTGCAGGGTGTTGTCGTCGCCGATGAGCGACAGCGCTCGGGCCAGCTGCGTGAGGTTCCAGCGGACCGCGGCCGGCTGGCGACCGTACGCGTACAGGCCGCCGTGGTCGAAGTAGGCGGCGGTGAAGGTGGGGTCGAGGTCGACGGCGGAGCGCCATGGCCCGTAGTCGAAGGACTCGCCGGTGATGTTCATGTTGTCGGTGTTGAGGACGCCATGGACGTACCCGGCGGCCATCCAGCCCCCGAGGGTGTGGCACGCGAGGTCGGTGACGCGGCGGAGGAGAGCGGCTGGGCGGTCGGTGGCATCCCGGAGGTCGGGGTGGTAGTGCTCGACGACGTGGTCGACGAGCTTTTCGAGGCGCTCCCGGTCGCGGAGGTAGCTGAACCGCTGGAAGGTGCCGTAGCGGATGTGGCTGTGCGACAGGCGCACCATCACGGCCGAGCGGGTGGGGGAGTCTTCGTCGTGGCGGTGCAGGTGCTCGCCGGTCTCGATGAGCGAGAAGATGCGGCAGGTGGGCACGCCACGGGCTTCGAGGAGCTCGGCGGCCAGGACTTCGCGCACGCCGCCCTGCAAGGTGAGCCGCCCGTCGCCACCCCGAGACCAGGGCGTGGTGCCGCTTCCCTTGGTGCCCAGGTCGAGGATGCGGCCAGAGCCGTGCTCGTGGAGCTGGGCGAACAGGAACCCACGACCGTCGCCGAGGTCGGGGTTGTAGTGCTGGAATTGGTGGCCGTGGTAGCGCAGGGCCAGCGGCTCTGGCAGCGAGCCGGGCAGGGGCTCGAAGCGGCCGAAGTGGTCCACCCACGCGGCGTCGTCGAGGTGGTCGAGGCCGACGGTTTCCGCTGCGGGCTGGTGGCGGACGCGCAGGGTGTGGGCGGGGAAGCGGGCCGGCCTCACGACGTCGCCGAAGCCGTCGCCCAGCTTCAGGTGGACGGTGCTGGGACGGTAGGTGCTGGGGGGGGCGTTCATGAGCCCGGGCTAGCCCAACCGGATGGCGGAGCCAGCTTTGCGGGGAGACCCCCGCTTGTCGGGGGGCTTTCCGCTTGGCGGGGAGACCCCGCTTGTCGGGGGCTCTCCGCTCCGGGGGAGACCCCGCTTGTCGGGGGCTCGACCGGCCGGAGGCGACCCAGCGCAGCGGGGCGCCGGAGGGTCCCTAGAAGGCTTCGTCGAAGCTGACTTCGCCGGTGACGCCGGTTTGGTAGGCGGACACGCGGCGCTCGAAGAAGTTGGCCAGCTCCTGCACGTCTTGGAGGTCCATGAACGGGAAGGGGTTGGTGGCGCCGTACTTGATGGAGTAGCCGAGCACGGCCAGGCGTTGGTCGCCGACGTACTTGAGGTACTGCTCCATGTCGGAGATGGACATGCCGGGAACGCCCTGACCGAGGATGTCGCGGGCGAACTGGAGCTCGCACTCGATGGCTTCGTCGATCATCTGGCGGACCTGCGCTTCGAGCTGGGCGTCGAACAGCTCGGGCTCTTCCTTGCGGACGGTCTCGACCACATCGAGGGCGAAGCGCATGTGCATGGACTCGTCGCGGAACACCCAGTTGGTGCCGGTGGCGAGGCCCTGCAGTAGGCCCTTGCTGCGTAGGAAGTACACGTACGCGAAGGCGCCGAAGAAGAACAGGCCTTCGATGCACGTGCTGAAGCACATGAGGTTGAGCAGGAAGCGCTTGCGGTCGGTGGCGGTCTCGATGCGGTCGAGGTCGTGGATGGAGTCGAGGTACTTGAAGCAGAAGTCGGCCTTCTGCTTGATGCTGGGGATGTTGTGGATGGCGGCGAAGGCCATCTCCCGCTCGGCGATGTCGGGGATGTAGGTGTCGAGGAGCGTGAGGTAGAACTGCACGTGCAGCGCTTCCTCGTACAGCTGGCGCGACAGGTACATCCGCGCTTCGGGGGCGTTGATGTGCTTGTAGAGGTTGAGCACCAGGTTGTTCGACACGATGCTGTCGCCGGTGGCGAAGAAGGCCACGAGGCGGTTCACCATGTGCCGCTCGGACGGCAGGAGCTTCTGGCGGAGGTCGTTGACATCCTGCGAGAAGTCGACCTCTTCGACGGTCCAGGTGTTGGCGATGGCGTCGCGGTACATGTCGTAGAACGCGGGGTAGCGCATCGGACGCAAGGTGAGTTCGAAGCCGGGATCGAGCAACATGGGAGACTCCGCGGAGACGGGGACCAGTCGGAGGTGGGGTAGGCAGCATGCGAGGTGCGTGCGACCGGCGGGTTGGGAATACCTGCTCTGGGTTGTGTCGCAGGCGATTCTTCTGAGAGGAGTTGCGTGGGAGCCCCACACAGAGAAGGCCCACCGTCGCGTGACGGGGGCCTATCAGCCGGTGGGGGCCGGTGCGCTGCCTACTGGCAGGCTTCGCAGTACTCGGGGTTTTCCAGCGAGCAGGAGACCGCTTCCGAGGTGGTGTAGGTCTTTTGGGTGCCGCTGGTGGCCCGGGCGATGCGCGTGCGCGGACGCGAGCGCAGGTAGTAGGTGGTCTTCAGGCCGCGCTTCCAGGCATAGGCGTACATGCTGGAGAGCTTGCCGATGGTGGGCTCGGCCATGAAGAGGTTGAGCGACGCGCTTTGGTCGATGTAGGGCGACCGGGCGGCGGCCATGTCGATGAGGGCGCGCTGGGGCAGCTCCCAGGCGGTGCGGTACAGGCGACGGAGCTCGACCGGGATCTCGTGGATGTCCTGGATGGAGCCTTCGGCGCTCTTGATGAGCTCGCGGATGCGGGCGGTCCACAGGCCGAGGCGCTTGAGGTCGGCGACCAGGTACCGGTTGATCTGGAGGAACTCGCCGGAGAGGGTCTCGCGCTTGAAGAGGTTGGACACCTGCGGTTCGGTGCACTCGTAGCAGCCCGAGATGGACGCGATGGTGGCCGTGGGCGCGATGGCGATGAGCAGCGAGTTGCGCAGGCCGACCATCTGGATGCGGTTGCGCAGGGTGGTCCAGCGGTCGGTCTGGGGGACACCGCCGTTGAACAGCGACACCTGCTTCTCGGGACCCTGCGACGACGGGGTGACGCCCCAGAGGTCGAACTGCAGCTGTCCGGCCGCGGCACGGGTCTCGGAGAAGGAGGCGTGGGCGCCGTGTTCTTCGGCGAGGTCGGCCGAGGTGGACAGGGCGGCGAAGTAGATTTCTTCCTGGATGCGCGCCGACAGCTTGGCGGCTTCCGGGCTGTCGAAGGGGATGCGCAGCTTGAAGAAGACATCCTGCAGGCCCATGAGGCCCATGCCCACGGGACGCCAGCGGGCGTTGGACGCGGCGGCTTCTTCGGTGGGGTAGTAGTTGATGTCGACGACGCGGTCGAGGTACTTCACAGCCACGCGGACCCGGCTGGCCAGGGCCTCGAAGTCCACCTCACCCTCGCGCACGAAGCGGCTGAGGTTGATGGAGCCCAGGTTGCACACGGCGGTCTCGCCTTGGTCGGTGACCTCGACGATTTCGGTGCAGAGGTTGGACGAGTGGACCACGTTGTGGGGGAGGCCGGTCTGGTTGGACTTGCGGTTGCAGTGGTCTTTGAAGGTCATCCAGCCGTTGCCGGTCTGGGCGAGGGTACGCATCATGCGGCCGTAGAGGTCGCGGGCGCGCACCTGCTTGGTGTACTTGCCCTCGGCTTCGTAGCGCTCGTAGCGGGCTTCGAAGTCTTCGCCGTAGGTGTCGACGAGGTCGGGGGTGTCTTTGGGGTCGAACAGCGACCACATGCCGCCGGCCTGCACGCGGGTCATGAAGAGGTCGGGGACCCAGTTGGCCAGGTTGAGGTTGTGCGTGCGGCGGGCTTCGTCGCCGGTGTTGTCGCGGAGCTCCAGGAACTCCTCGATGTCGGCGTGCCAGGTCTCGAGGTAGACGCAGCAGGCACCCTTGCGGCGGCCACCTTGGTTGACGGCGGCCACGGAGGCGTCGAGGGTCTTCAGCCAGGGCACGATGCCGTTGGACTGGCCGTTGGTGCCGCGAATGAGCGAGCCGCGCGAGCGGATGCGGGTCCAGCTGGTGCCGATGCCGCCGGCGAACTTGGAGAGACGGGCGATGTCGGTGTATCGCTTGTAGATGCCTTCCAGCTCATCGGGCGGGGAGTCGAGCAGGTAGCACGACGACATCTGCGGATGCCGGGTGCCGCTGTTGAAGAGCGTGGGGCTGCTGGGCAGGTACTCCAGGCTCGACAGGAGGCGGTAGAACTCGATGGCTTCTTCGGGGGTTTGGGCGAGGCCGCAGGCGACGCGCATGAAGAAGTACTGGGGAGTCTCGAAGACCTTGCGCGTGGTGGGGTGCCGCAGGAGGTAGCGGTCGTAGAGCGTGCGCAGGCCGAAGTAGCGGAACAGGTGGGCCCGCTGGGGAAGGATGGCGGCGTCGAGCACATCGGCGTGCTCCACCACGAAGTCCTTCACGTGGTCGGCGATGATGCCGCAGTTGTGCCCGTGGACGATGCAGTCCTTGATGCTCATGATGCCCTGGTCCTGCACCTCGCCGAGGATGACGCGGTCGAGGAAGCGGGCGGCGAGCAGCGAGTACTGGGGGTCTTCGGTGATGAGCGCCGCGGGGACCTGCACCAGGAGCTTGTCGAGCTCGAGCTGGGCGATGCCGTCGTACAGGCCGTTGTAGACCCGCTTGTTGAGCGCATCGACATCGACCGCATCGAGGCCGGCCGCGAACTCGGAGACGAGTGCGTGCAGCTGCTCAGCGGTGAGGATGATGGAGGTGCCATCGGGCTGCCGGACTCGGAGACCGACGCGCTTGGCGGAAGAAAAAGCGTGGGCGAGCGGAGTCACAACATCCGCTGCCTGGTTTTCAAGTTCCAGGTGCATTCCGGCAATGTCCGAGCTGTGGGCAGGGTTCGTGGGCGGGCGGGCGGGGAGCGGCGCAGGCGCCAGAAGGACTCTGGCTGCCGTGGGGAAGCCTTCGAGCTGTCGCGACGGAGGGGTGCGTGGGGGACACACACCGACCCGGCCTCGAGTCCGGGGAGTGGAGGTCGAGGCCCGCTTTGTGATGAAGGCTGGCCACCGCGGTGCCACGCGGCGGCCCACCGAGGGTAGCGCAGATCGGGTGGGAGGGCCACGGCCAGATTCCGTCCGGGCACTACATATGGGGATGGTAGGGCAGGCCGCCCCTACATGCGGGGGTGGCTGAGGATCGGGGGAAGGAGGCGATCCCGGCCGTTTTCGCATGCTGCGGAGTGGTTCCACGGTGCGAGGGGGGGGCCCCGGGTGTGGGGGGTGCCCCGGATCCCGAAGGGGAGGGGACCACAGAAAAAAACTCTGCGGTCGGACCCGACCGGTGGTGCGAAGTGGGTGCCTGGAGATCGGCGCGATCGAAATGGGTCGGACCGGGACGGAGGCTGCTAGGCTCTTGGCCATGATGGTGGACGTTCGATCTCTGTTGCTGGTCTCCGGGGTGCTCGCCGGGTGTACGTCTGGCTCCAAGAGCAAGGGTCGGTGTGGGGAGTCCACGGTGCCCACGACCGGAATCGGGCCGGCCACGCAGCTCAACGACGCCCTCGGGCTCGGCGGGGCGCTCGCGGTGGGGGTGGGCAACGATCTGGTGGGCGACGACACCGATGCGCATGCCTGGGCGCTGGAGCCGCCTCCGCCGATCCACTACCTCTACCTGGTGGGCCTGCCCGACCGGGGGGGCTGGCCGGAGTGGAACGAAGACGGTGGCTTCATCGACAAGCACGTGGAGGCAGCCACGGAACAGTGCGTGGTGCCGTCGTTTTCGCTCTACGCGATGGCGGTCGATGGGGAAGGGGATCCGGGCACCGCGGCGAACCGGGCGTACATGGAGCAGTGGTGGGCGGGCTTCGAGCTGGCCATCGCGCGCCTGGGTGCCTCGGACACACCGGCGTTGCTGCACGTGGAGCCCGACTTCTGGGGCTTCATGCAGCAGAAGACCGGCCTGCCGGCGAGCGCGGTGCGTGTGGGTGTGACGGCCTTCGTGCCCGAGTGTGCCGACCTCCCCGACACTCTGGCCGGCTTCGGGACGTGTGTGGTGCGGCGCACGCGGTCGGTGGCGCCCAAGGTGAAGCTGGGCTTCCATGCCTCGCTGTGGGCCGACCCCGACCCCCGGGCGGTGGGGCGCTTTCTCTTGGAGGCGGGTGCGGCGGACACGGATGTGTTGTTCGTCGAGACGCTCGACCGGGATGCGGGCTGCTTCGAGGCCAGTGCGCCGGCGTGTCAGCGGTCGGATGGGCCCTGGTATTGGGACGAGACGAACACCCGTTCGCCCAACTTCCGCGAGCACCTGGCGGCTGCAGAGACGCTCCACACGGTCACGGGGCTGCCGCTGATGTGGTGGCAGATGCCGCTCGGGGTGCCGAATGTGCGTCCGGGAGGGCGGACAGGCAGGTATCGAGACAACCGCGTGGCGTACTTCTTCGACCACCCGGATGAGTTCGCGGCGGCGGGTGGGGCGGGGGTGCTGTTCGGTCCGGGCTGGCGTGGGCAGACCGACCTCACGACGGACGGCGGGCAGTTTGCCGGGCGGTGGGCGGACCACGAGCCGGTGGAGCTGCCGTAGGGCTCAGAACTTGCCGTGGTTGTGCTTCCAGGTCTCGGGCGGGGCGACGGCTTCGGTGGTGTTCCAGCGCTCGACGATGCGGCCGTTGTGGACGCGGTGGAGGTCGTAGAATGCGGTGGGTTCGCCGCTTCGCGTGCCCTCGCAGACGGTGAGGACGAAGTTGCCTTGTGCGAGGACGCGGTGCAGGCGGGTGATCTGGATGGTTGGCCTGGCGAGGAGGGAGCGGAGGCTGTCGCGACCGTCGCGTCCGGTGGGGTGGTGCTCGGTGAAGGGGCCGACGAAGGTGTCGAGTCGGTCGAGGTGGCCGGCGATGACGACCTGCTCGACGTAGGCGCGGACGTGTGCCCGGTTGGGTTCGGTGTTGTGGAGGTCGGTGGCGGTGGTGGGGCCGTCGACCATGGTGTGGCCGGAAGGGTTGGGGCCCTGGCGGTGCTGGATGTTGTCCCAGTGCTCGACGGTGTGGTCGCCCTCGAAGCGGAACACCTCGAAGCCGATGCGGCGGGTGCTGAAGTCGTACTCGGTGTGCCCGAAGACGTAGTCGCCGTCGGAGAACATGCGCACCAGGTTCACACGGGGGTTGGTGCGCGCGAGGCGGGCGAAGAGGGCGGCCAGGCCGTCGCGACCGGTGTGGGTCTGGGGGTTGTGTTGGATGTACTGGACGGGGCTGATGACGGAGACGGCGTGGGGGTCGCCGGTCTGGATGCCCATGAGCAGGCGACGGATGGCGGCGATGCGAGCGGTGGACATGGGGGGGCCGTGGGTTTGTGGTTGGGGGAGTGGGTAGGTTGCCACGATGGAGGTTGTGGGGGTGGGACGGGGGGCCCCCTCCGCCTGCTTCGCAGGCACCTCCCCCTGGAAGGGGGAGGACTTTGAGAACGGCGATGTCCTCCCCCTTCAGGGGTCTTCTACCCGCACAAGTCGTGCGCTCCACCGACAGAACACAGAGTCCTCGGTCGAGGTTGGCTCCAGGCTGACTGCTTGTGCATCAGCGGGGGACTCCGTCCCCCAGACACCCCCTGTTTTCCGGGGAGAACTTCGTCCTCCCCGGACCCCTCCGGCCGGGGGACTACTCCGTACGTCCCCCTGGACCCCCTGTGCGGGCCCGGTGCCGACGAGCGATGGTTCGCAGGGTTCGACGGTTGGTGCCGGAGCCCCGGCCAGCTGTCGAGTCTGGGCATCGATGGGCTCGGGGGACGACGAATCGATGGGTCGGTGCCAGATTCGTCGCTTTGTTCGCTGACGCTCACGCTCCGAACGACTCGGTCGAGGCTGACCGAGCTCGTGAGCACAGCAGTCCTCCCTTCGGCGAAGAACGTCTGTTCTCGGGTGCTTTGGGCACATGTGCGTGCCAGCAAAACATCGTCGTTCTCACAGTCCTCCCCCTCCAGGGCCCTTCAGGGGGAGGTGGCCGCGGAGCGGTCGGAGGGGGCCCTCTCGGAGTCGCCCATCGGGGAGGCCCCGCTTCCTGGCCTCCGCCGCGGTAGGCTGGCGGGACCGGAGGACCGATGGACACCCGCTACAGGCCGGGCTGGATGGTGTCGCTGCTCGTGGGCGCGGGGCTGAGTGCCCTTGCGAGCCAGTGGTCGGGCGTCATCTGGGGAAAGCACCCGCCCCATGCATCTCTTCTCTCCCCGTGGTTCGCCTGGTCGAGGGTTGAGTGGGAGGGCTCGAGAGAGGCGCAGGCCACTGTGGACTCGCTGCGGACTGCGAGCATGGCCTACCATGCGGCATTTGGTGCCTTCGAGGAGGCCCCGACCTTCCCGCGACCCCACGATGCGGTGGACCAACAGCCGGTCGAGGTAGACCCGGCCATCGGCCGAGAGGGGCCGGGCTACTTGCCGGATGGCCCGCTGTGGGGGGCCTACACCGTCCTGGTGCGCGAAGACGGACGCGACTTCCTGGTGGTGGGGAGCGCAGACACGGACGTCGATGGCTTTCCGGTGGTGTGGGCCGCATCGTCGACGCTCACGCCGGTGCAAGTGACCGCAGAGACCGATGTGAGGTGAGCCGCGCCAGGGGGCGGAGCGGGGGCCGTAGGCAGCACCCGTCAGGGTGCCGAGCGGCCCTTGGGAGACCCGCAGGGGCTCGCAAGGTTCTCGGCCGCGAGCCGGCGCAGCACCCGGTCCGAGCGCAGCGAGGAGGCGCCCGGAGTCAGTTCTTCGCGACCCTGGCGAAGTACACGCCAGCGACGGCGAACATGGCGGTGCACACCACAGCCGTGATGTACGAGAAGTAGACGAAGAACTGCACCCAGTCGAGCTCGGCCTGGCCGAAGTTTCGGTACAGGTAGACGCCGAAGGTGCCCATGTAGCCGCAGGCGTCGGTGACGTAAATCATGAAGCCGGCGGTGCCGATGACGCCGAGTGCGCCCATCATGCGGTCGAAGAGGACGCAGCCGTAGGGGACGTAGGCGACGTACATGCCGAAGCCCACGACAATCATCCACCACTCGCCCGAGAGCAGGCCGGCTTGCCACGCCATGGTGCCCACGCCGATGAGCGCGGTGCCGGCGCCCATGATGATGTGGGCGGCGATGAGGGCGCGGCGGTTGGAGCGGAAGAACATGAGGGCGACGAGGACGCCGAGCACGCCGAAGGCGATGGGGGTCTCGGTGCGGGCGAAGATGGTGGGCTCGCCGGCATAGCCGAGGCCCACGAAGATTTCGGCGGCGAAGTCGTCGCGGAAGCTGCGGTAGGCGGTGAGCAGCAGGTACAGCGCGGTGAGGGGGATGAGGCCGGGGGCGTAGGACTTGAGGAAGGCGGAGCGGGCGGCGCCGTCCATGGGCTCGCGCTTGACGCGGGCGGCTTCGTCTTCGGCGCTGGGCGGGGGGAGAACCTGCAGCATGTAGACGGCGATGCCCAGGGGGATGACGAAGACGGCGCCGGTGGCGAAGGGCATCCAGAACTCGGGCACGCCGAAGTTGTCGATGAGGAAGCGCCCGGCGGTCTTCACGTAGCCGCTGGCGACGATGTAGCTGACGCTCAGGCCGGCGCCGAGGAGCTCGGTGAGCTTGCGGCCTTCGAGGAAGCCGAAGACGAGGCCCCAGATCATGCCGAGCGGGATGCCGTTCATGAACATGAAGATGAGCTTGAAGCCGGGCGGCACGACGGCGAAGCCCAGCAGCGCTGCCCAGGCGATGCCGATGGTGATGAGGATGGACACCGACCGCTTGGCCGGGCTCATCTCCGAGATGACCTTGATGCCGATGAATTTCGACGAGAGGTAGCCCAGCAGCTGGGCCAGCACGAAGCCGGTCTTCCAGTCGAGGGTGAGGCCGAAGAGCTCGAAGGCGCCGTCGTAGCCGATGGCCGTGAAGGGCTTTCGGAACGAGTACATGCAGAAGTAGACGGTGAACGCGGCGCCGATGGCGTAGACCGAGAACAGCGCGGGGTGGGCGCGCTCGAGCCAGGACGTGATGGGGTGGCGACGAGACATCCGGCTCTCCGGGCTGCGTGGCGGCCACCCTCTCACACCGCGCGGTGGCGAGCAACCGGAGGGGGCGGATGGCGCGTGGGGGTCGGGATCGCGCGTAGGATTGGGGTCAACCCCGGAAGGTGGGGACCGATGGGTGGCCGAATTCCGGGGATGCGATGACGACTCAACCACCCAGATGTCATGGCCACGTGCTTGTGCTGGACGACGCGGCCGTGGTGCGCCGCGTGCTGTCGGAACGGCTGGGCCGGGCGCATGTGAGCGCGACGTGTGTCTGTCGAAACGAGGAGGCGCTGGGAGTCTTGCTCCGAGCCGCCAAGAACGCCCCGCCCGTGGATGCGCTGGTGCAGGACCATGAGCGCCCGGTGGGCGGGGATGGCACGCGCATGCTGAAGGTGATGCGACGGATGTACGCGGACCGCTGCATGTCGGGGACTGGCGTGCGGTTGCGGGCGGTGCCTGTTCTGGTGTTGAGTGGGGAGCCGGGCTCGTGTGGACCGGTCTTGCGTGCGGTGGACGCCACGGTGCGGGTGATGCCCAAACACTCGTCGGACAGGGTGCTCTGGGCTGCGCTGGGAGAGATGTGGGCCGAGCTGCGCGACCGGTTGGTGGCTTCGGCTGCCGAGGCGGGTGCGCGGGTGTGTCGGAGTCCGCACGGTTGGGTCGTGGACACAGGCGACACCATCGACACTCCGTACTTCTACGGGGAAGCGGTGCTCCTGGAGGCTACGCTCGGCCGCCTGGAGCGATGTGTGTCGGGGCTCCAAGAGGTCATAGCGGACAGGCCGGTGGCGGCCCGCTGAAGAGAATGCAGAATCGGTGGACGACCGCCGTGCAGGTTGCGGTAGACTCGCGCCATGTCCCCACTCGGCGAACCTGGCGGCAGTGTGGTGGTCCGTGTCTCAGCACACGGTCGGCCCGACTCTGCATCCGACATCCTGCTCTCCGTGGGTGATCTCGTGGGTCGACACGCCTCCTGCGCGCTCCAGCTGGACCATCCTGGTGCGCCGCTTGTGGCTGCTTGTGTGGTGCGCCGTGGGCGACGTTTGTTCCTCGAAGGGCAGGGCGAGCGACCGGAGCTTGGCGAAGACCGCCTGAAGCGCGTGCGTCTGGTGGTTGGGCAGACGGTCGAGGTGGCGGGCACGCGGCTGGTGGTCCAGGACGTGAATCGTCCGCAGCGTGTGTTGGCTGTGGCGGTGGCGCACCACCCACCCCAGGAGCTGGTGGCGCCCTACTATGCTCTGCGCGGCGGGCGTCGACCCGACCTCCTTCCCGGTGAGATTCCCGACCCTGACGCCGTCCTGATGAGCACGGGTGTGGGCTGGCGCATCTCGGTGGGCGGACGGCCCTTCGACCCATTGGTGGCCGGTCGGGTGTGGCAGGTGGCGGGCACGTCTCTGCGCACATCGTGGGTGGACACCCGGTCGCGCAGCACTTCGCACGTGTCGTACGAGCCGGTGGTGCTCGAGGCGCGCACGGGAAGTCCCCATGTGCGCATCAGCCGTCGCACCCGCCATCGGGTGACTCTGCGGGGGCGTCCTGCGCGCTTGCTGCGGGCGGTGGTGGAAGGGAAGGGCGTGCTTCGACCGGATGTGGTGGGTTCCCGGGCGGCGCTCGAGTCGGCGATGGCAGACCTCGAAGATGCACTGCGGGCGCACGGTCTGCGGTCCGACCTCATCCGACCCGACGGGCTGGGCGGCTACGAGCTGTTCCTCCACGCTTCCGACCGTGTGGTGCACATCGCGCAGCGCGAGACCGGCTGACCGAGGTCCCTTTCTTCTGGATGCGGCGTGGCGGGGCCATCCAGGCTCTGGGTGGTTGCGTTAGGGCGGCTGGAACCGAGCCGTGACGGCCGTGACCAGGACACCCACATGCCCGATACCCGCGCAATCTTCGAACAGATGGCCGGCCGGTACCGCACCGGCAGCGTCGACAAGACCCTCTCGTACTACTTCTCCGTGGGCAGCGAGAAGTGGACGGCCACACTGCACCCCGACCACTGCGATGTGCAGGAAGGCCGCCACACCGCGAGCGCAGACTGTGTGCTCAAGTGCGACCCCAAGCTGTTCTCCCAGATGGTGCTCGAAGGCAAGCGCCCCGGGCCGTTCGACATCGCGCGCGGGAAGATCAAGACCAACAACGTGGCGCTGTTGAAGGCGCTGCCCGAGTACTTCCGCCTCGGTCGCTGAGCCCGGCGCGCGCGACACGGGCCACGGCCAGGTGAGCGGTGGCCCGGATCGGCCGGATGGTCGACCCGACAGAGCGGACATGTCGTGTGAGAGCAACGGTCGCCCTGTTGTGCGGTCAGTTTCTGTCCGGCTCCAGTCGGTGGAGCGCATAGGGGTGTCGAACAGGCCGGCCACGGCGACTGTGGGAGCGAGCGGCACCGATGCGGAATGATGCGGCCAAACAAGCTGCGGTGCGGGGTTCCTTGCGAACCGCCGCGAGCCTCGACGCCCTCTGCGAGGCGGCGGAGGCGTGCGGTCTGGGGGAGCTCCTCGATGGGCCGGCGTCGCTGGTGCTGGAGGCGGTGGCGTGGGATGCGCATGCCGCAGCACCGGTGGTGCACCACCTGGCCGACACCGGGATGGCCGACACCGTGCGGGATCTCCTGGTGGGGCCCGACTTTGTGCGTCGGTTCCGCCGTCGCGGGCGCACCGCGGGCGTGGCCTGGCTGGTCGACACCCTGCGCGGCTTCTTCGAGGCTGAGCTGGCAGCCACGCGCCCTTCGGCTGAGGGCACCCTGCATCCGGAAGCCAGCCCCTCTTCGGTGCGGGCATGGGCTGCCGACCATGGAGTGTCGGACCTGCTCGCGCTGCCGGTGGGGGTGCTGCTCGACCGCCTTTCCGGTCGGGCGGCCGACCACCTCGAGCGCTTCCCGGCGAGTGGGTGCGTGGCCGACGTGTTCGCGGCTCCTACGGCTGGAGTGGGGGTGCGGGGTGCGGACTGGCCGCCGTTGCCGTTCAGCGTGAAGCTGGCCACCACCGACTGGCTTCGGGAAGAGGCCGATGGGGTGGTGCCCGACCACGGTGTTCCGGTTGGTTCGGGGCCCCCGTTGCCCGACGCCGTGGCCCGGTTTGAGCAGGCGCTGGTGGCCGCACGGTCCCGCTTGCTGGCGCACACCGCACCGCGTGCTCCCCTGCCACCGGATGCGCCGGCGTTGGTGGGTGCGTGGACCGACCGAGCGTCGGATGTGGTGCGGCTGCACGGGCCGCCTGGTGCGCTGGCGTGCAAGCCGGGGGGCACGGTGGCGGTGTCGATGCTGCTCGACGCCCACCAACCCGACCGCTCCGCGCGATGTGCATGTGGTGGGGATGCGTCGCGGTGTCGGTACACCCTGTGGTCGGTGGACTCGCTGCTGGGTGCGCTGGCAGCGCGTACTCCGGAGGTGGTGAAGGGCTTGGGGGAGCGCCTCGGGGTGCCACGGTGGTCGCGTGAGCTGGATGTCTTGGCCGACCTCCTGGGCGACCCCGACCATCGTGCTCCGAAGGACGGCACACCGGCCTGGCTCGTGTCGGCCGATGCCCGGGGCGAGCTCACGCTGTCGGCGGTGTGGGTGCGGCCGTTTCGGAGAAAGGCGGGTGTGCGGGTGTTTCCGGGGCGCACGTCTCCGACCGACGCAGCCGATGGTGCCGTGTTCGACCAGCTGCGCTTGCTCCCCGAGCTGGCCGGCGGCGAGCCCGGTGCGCGGCGGGCGGTGGTGCTGCGTGCTCTGGAGAGCCTGGTGGGCCACCCGGAGGTGTACCTGTCGCTCGACGGGCCGGGTGCTGTGCGCCGGGTGACGGTCCAGGAAGCCGAAGTGGGGCTGTTTCTGGGGCTTGGCGACGGCCCCGACACCCTGGCGTTGTCGGTGGCGTTGAACGGTCGACCGTGGCCCCGAGACCAGGTGCGCTTCGACGTCCTGGGGCGGTGCGCGGGCGACCGAACGGCTTGGATCGACGACGGCGTGCACGTGGCGCGCATTCCCGAAGCGGCGCGGCGGCTGGCGCAGCTGGTCCTCGACCGCGGCCCCACCTACCCCGCATCGGCGCTCGGCACTCTGGTCGACCGCCTCCCCACTTTCGAGGAAGCCCTGCCCGTGCACATCGACGGCGCGCTGGTGGGGGAGCCGGTGTCGCCGCGCCCCCGGCTCCAGGTGCAGCTGGCCTGGCGCACACCCCCCACCGGTCCGGAAGTGCTGCGGCTTCGGCTGCGCGTGTGCCCCTTGCCCCGGGCCCGTCCACGTCGTCCGGGCCTCGGTCCCTCCCGCGCTCTCGGCCGGCACCACGGTGTACCGGTGCACTGCTACCGCGACCGCGCGGAAGAACGTGCGCTGGCAGCAGAGGTGCTCCACCAGCTGGGCCTGGGGGTGCCAAAAGAAGCGGACGCCCGCTGGGAATGGCCCGTGGTGGCACCCGAGCCGGCACTTGGTGTGGTGGCCGCGGTGGATGCGCTGGTGCAGGCACAGTCGGGCGTGGATGTGGTGTGGGACGGCCCGCGCCCGGGGGTTCGCACGGTGGACTCGGCCGATGGCTTGACGGTGTCGGTGCGGCCGGCGGGCAAGCGCGGCTGGTTTCGGCTCGATGGTGCGCTCCAGATCGACGCCGTGGAGATGGCTCTGGCCGACCTCCTCGATCAAGCCCGCAGAGGACGGCGCCATGTGCGGGTGGCCCCCGGGCAGTGGGTGGGCTTGTCGGATGCGCTCTTTGCGCGGCTCTCCGAGCTGGCCGACGTCTCCCGAGGAGCGGAGGTACCGGGCTTTTCTGGCGGACCGGTCGAAGGGCTGGTCGACCTGGGCGCCCACCTCGACGCCGACGCCCGCTGGACTCGCCTCCGCGAGCGCGTGCATGCCGCAAACCACGCCACCATCGCACCTCCCGAAGGGCTTCGGTGCACCCTTCGGCCCTACCAGCGGCGGGGCTTCGAGTGGATGGTGCGCCTCACCGCCTGGGGAGCCGGGGGTGTGCTCGCCGACGACATGGGCCTTGGAAAGACGGTCCAGGCGCTGGCGCTGCTCGTGCACCGGCAGACGTCGGGGCCCGCTCTGGTGGTGGCGCCCAGCTCGCTGTTGTTCAATTGGTCCGACGAAGCGGCTCGGTTCGCGCCCGGCCTCACGGTTCGCACCTACCGGGGGGCGCGGCGGTCGCGCTGGCTGGCCGACTTGGGGCCCGGGCACGTGCTCCTCACCACCTACGACACCCTCGCCCGGGATGCGCAGGTGCTCGCCGGCATCTCGTTCGGCACCCTCATCCTCGACGAGGCCCAGGCCATCAAGAATGCCCGCACGCACCGGGCTCGGGCTGTGTTTGGCTTGCAGGCGGAAGCGCGGATGGCGCTGTCGGGCACGCCCATCGAAAACCGCCTCGAAGAGCTGTGGAGCTTGCTCGAGGCGGTGTGTCCCGGGTTGCTCGGTCCCCGGCCGGCCTTCGTAGAAGACTTCGTCCAGCCGATTGAAGGCCAGGGCGACACCGAGCGGCAGGCGGCTCTGGCGCGCATCATCCAGCCCTTTGTGCTGCGGCGCTTGAAGGCCGATGTGGCGCCCGAGCTGCCGGCGAGGGTCACGATTGTGCGGCGCATCACCGCGCGTCCCGACCACGCCAGCCACTATGCCCGCGAGCGGGAGCGGGCGGTCGCCGAGACCCGTCAGCTGCTGGCTTCCGAGGCCGAAGGCGCGCATATGCGGGTGCTGGCTTGGATCACGCGCCTGCGGATGCTGGCTTGTCATCCGGGCCTGGTCGACCCTGGCTGGACGGGTGGGTCGGCCAAGCTCGACCACGCGCTGGAGCTGGTCGACGAGCTGGTGCAGGGCGACCACAGTGTGCTGGTCTTCAGCCAGTTCACCCGACACCTCGACCGTGTCCGCGACGGCCTGGATGCGCTGGGTGTGTCTTGGGTGCGGCTGGATGGTCGCACGTCGCCGTCGGGCCGGGCCAAGGCGGTCGCGCGCTTCCAAGCGGGAGACGCACGAGTGTTCCTGCTGTCGCTCAAGGCAGGTGGTGTGGGCCTGAACCTCACCGCGGCCGACAACGTGCTGCTGCTCGACCCCTGGTGGAACCCCGCGGCGGAAGACCAGGCGGCCGACCGCGCCCACCGCATCGGTCAGGACCAGCCGGTCACCGTCACGCGCCTGGTGACGGCAGGCACCTTGGAAGACGACATCCTGGCGCTCCAGGACGACAAGCGAGCTCTGGTGGCGGCGACTCTGTCGGGCACGGGCACGGCCGGCCGCCTGGATGGGGCGGAGCTGGCGCGGCTCATCGAAGGCAGTGATGCGCTGCGGGCCCGTCCCGACGACGGGATCCCGTTCTGACCGCTACGCCGGGGGCTGGAAGGTGAGGGCGTAGTGGATGGGGGTGAGCTGCACGCTCTGCACATTGCGGGCGCCCTGCGGCACGAGGGCCACCGGAGCTTCGGGCGGGGAGACGGCGAATTGGCCCACGCGGTCGAGCACGAACCGACCCAGCGGACCGGGGCCGCCACTCGCTGCGGGCTGCTTGTCGATGATGACGACCCGGCCTTCGGGGTGCGTGACCCGTGCCAGCTCCTGCATCGCGCGCTTGGGGTGGCGGAAGCAGTCGAAGCCGCCGCATACGAGGGTGCGGTCGAAGATGCCGGACTGGAAGGGCAGGTGGGCGGGGTCGGCGAGGAACAGGCCGAGGCGGTCGTGCCAGCTGGGTTCGTCTTCCAGGCGGGTGCGGGCCCGGTGCAGAGCGCCGATGGAGAGGTCGGTGCCCCAGACTTCGAGGTGCGTGCCGTCGGGCACGTTGTCTTGGATGGGCTCCATGTTCGCTGCTGTGCCGATGCCCACTTCGAGCAGTCGGGCACGCGACCGCCCGGCCAGGCCGCCGAGGTCGAGGGTGTCGACCACCTTCTGGCGGAAGTCAGCCATCCGCCCGCCGCCGGCGAGGAGGGTGGAGAGTGCCTGGAGTGGCTCGATGAATGCCGGGATGCGGTCGAGCTGTTCGGCCACTTCGGCGTCGGAGCCCACCCGCCACAGGTCGCGGTACAGGCGCGCGATGCGTTGGTCGACCGCCCAGGCCTCGCCGGTGTCGGGGCACAGCAAGACGCCGTCCATCACCTGCATCTCGAGGTTGGTTCCCTGGTACACCAGAGGTGCACCCGTCTCGGGGCAGGCCAGCAGGCTCACGTCGTGGACGTTCATTCCACCTCCGCACCGCGTCGTTCATCCGGCGCAGTGGGAGGGCTATCCCGTCGGCGATGGCAGGCGGGAGGTCCGGTGTGTGGTCAGTACGTGCCGGGACCGCAGATGTCGTCGCTGTCGTTGTCTTGGTAGGTCATGGACGACGCATCGACCACGCCGTAGTCGCCGACGTACACGCCACAGCCGGTGCTGTTTCGGATCGCACCGTTCTGCATCTCGACGGTGCCCCCGTTCACGATGGCCGAGCCGTACCGTCCCGAGCCGCCGCCGTAGTCGATCACGAAGTGGTCGAGCTGGCTGCCGCTGGGTTGGTTGCCGTAGAACAGCAGGCCTTGCCACGAACCCGGAATCGAGGAGGAGTAGGGCAGGAACTGGACGGGGTGGGTTTCCGTGCCTGCCACGACCAGCTGGGCATCGCCGCGGTTGCCGACGGTGAGGCCCATGCCGTTCTCGAAGCGGATGATGACGTTGGGCTCGAGGGTGAGCACGGCGGGCTCTTCGGCGCTGCCTTCGACCACGATGCCGCGCTCGGCGTAGTAGGGCAGGCCGAGGTCGCGCCAGGTGGCGGTCTCGGAGACCAGGGGCTGGCTGGTGCTCCCGGCGTACAGGCGGATGTGGTCGGCTTCGGTGTTCTCGAAGCGGATGTTGATGTCGGTGAGGCTGCCCACAACATCGGGCTCGAGCCAGGCGGCTTGTTCGCAGCGTGTGACGAGGATGTTGTCGCTGTCGGGGGTGAGGCGGGCGCCCTTGCGCAGCGCCAGGCCGGTCTGGTTGCAGTCGGAGATGGTGACGTTCTGCAGCCGGACATCGGCGCCGTATGCGTACAGCGCGGCGTCGGACACGCCTCCACCGGCGTACTCGATGGTGGTGTGCGTGAACGAGAATTCGTCGGGGAGCACGCCGGTGGCGGTGTCGATGCCGCCCCAAGAGCCGGCGACCGCTGCCCCGAGTGCGGAGAAGACCACGGGTTCGTCTTCGGTGCCGTTGGCGTGGAGGCCCGCTGCGCCGCCGCCGTAGGCGAGCTTGATGCCCTTGCCGGTGGCGAAGTGCAGCTCGGTACCGGGGCCGATGGTGACGATGGCCGGAGCGGCGGCGGTGCCACCAATCTTCACCTGGTCGGTGAAGCCGTAGGGGACGCCGAGGTCTTCCCACTCCACCGACTCGGTGAGCTCGTCGCGGCGAATCTCGATGTAGTCGCCGGCGTTGCCGGTGTAGTCGGAGCCGGTGGCCGGGATGGTGTGCGCGACTTCCAGGGTGGCACAGACCGGAAGCTCGGACTCGCGGACGGTGATGTGGGTGGAGTCGGGGTGGAGGCTGCCGCCCGATGCCAGCTCGAGGCCGCACTTACCACTGCCTTCGATGGTGACGTTGTCGAGCAGGCCGACGGGACCGTTGAAGGTGAGGCCCGACCGCAGGGTGTTGCCGCCCTTGGAGATGCGGGCGTGGTGAAGCTCGACGTCTTTGCCGTTCTTGCCCACGAAGATGCCTTTCCAGAACGCATCGGCGTCGGCGCCTTCTTCGGTGCGCAGCTGGACGGGCTCGGCTGCGGTGCCCATCACGCGCAGGCTGGCTTCATCGAATTCGGTGCCGATCTCGAGGCCGCCTCCGGGCTCGAAGATGACGGTGGTGCCCGCTTCGATGGTGAGAACGCCCCGCTCGACGGTGACATCACAGATGACCGCGTGGACGGCGTTCGAGCGCCAGGTCTCGTCGGTCTCGAGCGTGCCGCAGTGTTCGATGACGCTCTGGCCGGAGATGTCGTCGTCGTCGAGGATGACATCGCCGGTGTCGATGGTGGAGGGGTCGTCGGGGTTCTTCTTCTTGCCCGAGGTGGTGCATCCCACGCCCAGGACCAACACCGACCCCGCCAACCACAAGCGCTCGAACCCCATCTTGCCTCCCAATTGCCCAGCCACCCGCACGTCGGACTCGACTGGGGCCAGCTTATGCCGAATCTCACACACCTGTGTCCGCGATTGTCTGGTTTGACGGGTGCAGGTCCGGGGCACCCGGGATTGAGACAAAGCGGATACGCGGCCGTGTGCTCCGGAGGCGAAATGTCCAGTACGAAGCCCCTCATCCAGCCCCCCCGGTTTGTCACCAGCGAGGTCGACCTCGACGCCGCGGCAGCCCACACCATCGCCGCAGCCATGCGCGAGGTGGCGGAATGCGACGGCGAGCATCCCCGAGAGGTGGAACTCATCGACCAATTCGAGTCGCAGGTGCCCGGTGAGCGCGGGGCGGTCGACCTCTCCTCGCTGAACACCAGCGAACACAAGGAGGTCTTCCTGAAGAGCCTCGTGCTGGTGGCCTTCGCCGACGGTCGCGTGACCGACCAGGAGCGCGCCGTGATCGACCGCTACGCCGACGCCCTCCAGATCGACGCCGACACCCGCACCCGTGCCTGGACGGATGTGGCGTCGTCGCTGCTGTCGGTGTTCAGCGGCATCCAGAACTACCGCTCGCAGGTGGTGCTGTTGGGCGAGAGCATGGGCCTCGACCGCGCCACCATCGACCGCATCCTGGGCTGACCGCCGACGGTGGGCTCAGCTGCCGGCGCCGATGGCCAGCAGCAGGCCCACGCCGTAGCCCGTGCCCCGGTTGTCGCCGTCCCAAGCGGTGCCGGCGATGTCCATGTGGAGCCAGCGGGGGGCATCTTCGGGCAGGTGGTTGGCGATGAACTGGCCGGCGCACGACGACTGTGCGTTGGCCCGGTCTTTCACCGAGTTGCGCATGTCGGCGATGGCGCTGCGGAACTCCTTGCGGAACAGCTCCGGGGCGTAGATCAGCGGGTGGCAGGGCTCGCCCACCGCACGGCCGCGGGCCACGGCGAGGGCTTCGAGGTCGGCGTCGTTGCAGTACAGCGCAGCGTGGACCTTGCCCGTGGCGACCAGAGCGGCGCCGGTGAGGGTGGCGAGGTCGATGAGGACATCGGGGGAGTGGGTCTCGCACACCCAGGACACACCGTCGGCGAGCACGAGACGGCCCTCGGCGTCGGTGTTGTTGACCTCGACGGTCTTGCCGCTGCGCATGTGGAGGATGTCGTCGGGGCGGGTGGCGCGGGCGCCGATGCTGTTCTCGGCGAGGCACAGCACGGCCGTGATGGCGTAGGGGACCTCGGCCCGCACGGCAGCGGCGAACGCACCCATGACGGCGGCTGCCCCGCCCATGTCGCACTTCATGCCCGGCAGGTGGGCCTTGCCCTTGAGGCTCAGGCCGCCGGTGTCGTAGACGATGCCCTTGCCCACCCAGGCGATGTGGGAGGTGGCGCCTTCGGGGCGGTAGGTGAGGGAGACCAGCGCGGGCCCGTGAACGGCTGCGCCACCCACGCCCATCAGGCCGCCGAAGCCGCCGGTGCGGAGCTCGGCTTCGCGGAGGACGGTGGCCTCGACACCCAGGTCGCGGGCGAGGGCCACTGCTTCGTCGACGAACGCATCGGTGTGCAGGCGGTTGGGGGGAAGGTCGACCAGGCGGGCGGCCAGACGGACGCCGTCGATGGCGGCCTGGAGGGTGTCGTCGTGGACGAAGTCGCCGGAAGCGCGGGCGGTGATGAGGATGCTGCGCTCGGTGTCGTCGGTGGACCGGGCGTCGACGCGCGGGAAGGCGCGGGAGACGGCGAGTGCGGCGGCACGGGCGTGGTCGGGGGCGTCGACCAGCAGGATGACGGCTGCATCACCGGATGCGGCCTTGGCGAGCGTGGGGATGGCCCAGGCTCGGCTGGGGCTGTTGTGCCGGGAGCAGGCTTCGGGCAGCACGCCGAGCACCACCTTGCGGGCACCCACCCACGACTCGGCCTTTGCGCCACCATCACCGGGGGATGTGGCGGCCACCATGGCATCGCGGGTGGCTGCGCTCAGGCCGGTCCAGACGAGAACGTCGTCGCCGGAGAGGCGCTCGGCGCGGCCGATGACCACGATGCAGCGGTCGGCGAGCTCGGGACCGTCGGGCGAGAGGTCGCGATAGTGGACCGTGGTGTGCGTGGGCATGCGAGTCTCCGGAGAAGTCGAGAAGCCAGGAATGGGGGGCGCACTGTGGACGACGAGTTGCCGAGCGAGCCGAAAATGCAGGCGGCCCTATCCCAGTCCCGGGAGGGGGCCGGCGGCTTTGTGGTGCGCTTCGAGCCGATGGGCGTGGTGGTGGCGGTCCCGCGCGGGCGGCGGATCTACGATCTCGCGCTCGCCCATGGGGTGCCGCTCGCCCAAAGCTGTGGTGGGGAGGGCATCTGCGGCCGGTGTGGGGTGCGCTGTCTCTCCGGAGAGCTTGGACCGGAAGGAAAGCTCGAGCGGATGCGCAAGGCCGACAATCGACTGGACCCTGCGCTGCGCCTGGCGTGCATGACCACCGTGCGTGGCGATGTGGTTCTCACCACCGACTATTGGTGAGCAGCCGCTACAGGTTGCGCAGCCCGCCATCGCACAGGATGACGGCGCCTTCTTCGAGGGGCACCGAGTGCGTGGGCAGCTGGTCGAGGCGCACGCTGGCAACGTAGTCGGCGGCCGCGTTGCCGCTCAGCATGCAGTCGACGGCGCTCGAGCCCCAGGGCATCAGGCGACGGCGGACGCGGTCGCGGCACTTGCGCTCGGCGGCACCGCTGCGACGCGCGCACTCTCCCACGGCCGCTTCTTCCACGATGTTGGACCACACGGCGAAGGCGCGGTCGCGGTCGAGCTGGCTGCCGACCTGTCGCGTCGCAGGCGGGGCCGCGGAGCCATCGAGGGACTCCAGCTCGAGCAGCGAGGTGGGCCGCTGGGTGCGACCGGGGCCGGCGACGATGGGGACGCCGCCGTACTGGACTTCGGCGTCGGTGGTGGATGGTGCGGCGGCAGCGGCCAGGACCGCAGCGGCGGGGTCGAGCGGCTGGGCGTCGGGGGTGGGTGCGCCCGGGTGGTCGAGCGAGACGAAGGTGGCGTTGACCGGAAGAGAGGCGTCGACGCCGTAGATGCCGGGCACGGGGGCGACCTTGTGGGCGCGGTCGAGCGCTGCCAGTGCATCTTCGGCGTTGGCGGCGTCGCGGAGGCGGGCGTATCGTTCTTCGGTGTACCGGAGCTGCCAGCGCACGATCTCGGCTTCGACCGACACCTCGTCGAGCTCTTCGGTGAGCGCGGTGCTCAGGCGCTGCATGCGGTCGCGTTCGTACCGTGCGAGCTCGAGCTCGGCTTCGAGGGCGTCGATGCGGGCGTGGGTGGAGTCGGCGCGGTCGTCGACGACGGCGAGCACGATGGCGGCCACGCCGAGCATGCCCACACCCTGGATGAGCACGCGACCCAGCACGCCGTCCATCGGGCCCTTGGCGGGAGGGGCTGGATGGACTGGCAGCCCCGACTCGGGGGCGGGTCGGTCCAGGTAGGCGTCACCGTCTCCAAGCATGGGCACCCCTCGCGCGCATACGAAAGCGTACCGGGTGGGTTCCGCTCTGGCCAGCATGAAGTCTGGCGGGGATTGGTCGTGGGTGGACATGGGCATGCGCTGGTGTTGGAGGATTGGGCTACACTCCCGCCATGACTGCACCGACCCCTCCTGCGACAGTCCGGCGCCACTCCGGTCTGGCGAAGCCAGCTCCAGAAGAGGGGCTGATCCGCTCGCGCAAAGACAACCAGCCGAAGAGCCAATACCGCGACCCACGCAAGAATGTGGAGATCAACGTAGGCAAGGCGTGTAACAACCGGTGCGTCTTCTGTATGGACGGCCTGCCCAAGCGCGAAGACCGCTCGTACATGCCTTGGCTGCAGATGCGCTCCGAGCTCGAGCAGTGGTACGCCGAAGGCTACCGCTCGGTGGGCTTTCTCGGCGGCGAGCCCACCACCTACCCCAAGATCTGCGACAGCGTGGCCTACGCCCGCGAGCTGGGCTTCACCCGCATCGCCATCGCCACCAACGCCACCAAGATGCGGCTGAAGCACTTCACCGACCGCATCATCGACGCCGGACTCACCCGCGTCACGGTGTCGATGCACGGCCACACCGCCGAGCTCGAAGACAAGCTCACCCGGGTGCCGGGCAACTTCGAGAAGAAGTGTGCGGCCATCCGCTACATGGTCCACAAGAAGCGCACCGAGGGCGTCTTGCGCGATGGCTTGTCGGTCAACATCGTGCTCAACGGCTGGAACTACCGCCACCTGCCGCGGATGATGCGCTTCTTCTACGAGAAGCTCGAAGTCGACGACCTCCGCGTGAACTTCATCCGCCCCGAAGGCTATGCGGATGGCAACGCCGAGCTCACACCCCAGTACCACAAGGCCGTGCCCTGGCTGGTGAAGGGCATTGTGCTCGCCGAGACCCACTTCAAGAAGGTGTTCACCTTTGGCGGCTTCCCGATGTGTGTGCTGCCGGCGGCGTTGCGCCAGGACAAGCGCCTGCTGTCCAAGTACATGGGCGAGTACCGCGACCTCTCCACGGCGTGCTCGGTGAAGTCCGACGGCGGCGATGTGATCCCGCCAAAGATGGAGGTCGACCCCAGCTCCTGGCTCAAGGGCCCGAAGAGCTCGGTGGTCTACTACAAGAAGGAAGAGGGCCGGGCGCGGTTCAACTGGCAAGACCGCAAGAAGTTCGACCTCAAAGGACAGCCGCTCGCATGCCACTCCTGTGAGCTCAACCACATCTGCGAGGGTGTGTGGAAGGGCTACCTGGAAGTGTGGGGCGACAAGCGCTTCAAGCCCATGCGGCTGGCCGACACAGCGCTGGGCAAGAAGTAGGGGTCAGGCACCCAGGCTGAGGGCCGCACCACCGTCGACCAGCGTTGCAATCTGCTGCTCCGACCACCCCAGCTTGGCGAGGGCCTTTGCGCCGCCCGACATGAGGCGCCGGCCTTCTCGGGCGCTGCCCGCTGCGATGAGCACCCCGCCAAAGAGCACCTGCCAGCGGGCGATGGCCATGGGGTCGCCCAGGCGCTGGTAGATGGCCAGAGCACCACGACCGTCGCGCAGAGCAGGACCGAGCTGCCCGAGAGTGGCTTCGGCGGTGGCCACGCCTTCGAGCGCTCGGGCCACGCCTTCGCGCCAGCCCACGTCTTCCGCCACCAGGCGTGCGGCCTCGAAGCAGACCACGGCGTGGGTTGGCGTGCGTCGAGCGCCGTGGGCGTCGCCGGCTGCGAGCAGGTGCTGGGCCTCTCCGCGGCGGTCGCCGAAGGCTCGGTCGCGTCGGATGGCCGAGGACAGGAGGTCGAGGGCCTCCGCGCGTGCGCCTGTGGCGGCCAGCATGCGCGAAAGCTCGGCGACGGCTTCGGTCTCTTCGGTGAGGTCGCCGGCCTTGCGGGCCTCGTCGATGCGCTGGCGGCCGGTGGCGAGCGCGGCTTCGAGCTGCCCGGTGGCCATGAGCGCCTCGGCGTAGGACGCCAGGAGGGCGCCGATGCCGGCGGGGGCGGCACCGTGTGCTTCGCGGGCTTCGAGGGCGCGTCCGAGCCAGTAGACCGCCTTGTCGGGGTCGCCGGCGTCGAGGGCCAGGCGTCCGAGACGGCGCTCGGCCACGGACACACCGGCTCGGTCGTGTGCGGCGTCGGCCAGCGCAGCTTGCATGCGGAAGCGTTCTTCGGCGACTTCGAGCTGGCCGGCCGACTGTGCGAGCATCCCCAGGCGTCCGGTGGCTTCGGCGGCCTTGGCGTGTTCACCACCATCGCGGAACAAAGCCACCGCTCGCCACAGGGCATCGACTGCGCCGTCGGACTCGCCGGTGATGTCGAGCAGCTCGCCCAGGTGCAGGCAGGCCTCGGCTTCGCGCTTGCGGTCGTGGATGCGCTCGCTGTCGCGTACGGCGGTCTCGAGCAGCTCGCGGCTGTCGACCAGGTTGCCGCGCTCGAATTGCACCCGGGCCAGACGAAGTGTGGCGTCGATGGTCTCGGGGAGGTCGCCGGTGCGGCCGGCCTCTCGGATGACCGCGGACAGCAGGCGGGCGGCGTCTTTGCGTCGGTTGGACTTGAGGAGGTCGTCGGCGAGCCAGCGCCACGCGGCGCCGCGCCAGGGGTGTCCGGCGAGCTTGCTCGACCGTGCGATGAGGGTGCGGACCTGGCCGTGGGGCAGCACCCAGGCAATCAGGCCGAAGGGCAGGCCCTTGGGGTCGATGGTGCCGAGTGGGTCGCGACCGATGATGCCGATGAGGGCGTGGCGGTCGGCCCGAAGCTCGCGCTGGGCGAGGGTGAGGGCGCCGTCGGCAGACCAGCCGTCGGCCGCTTCTCGGAGGCGTCGGCGGGCCCAGCGGATGGCGGCCCGTCGCGCGCTGGCAGCCAGCTGGGGAACATGGGCGCCCCGTCGACGGACCACGCGGCTGACCGTGCGCGGAATGCGCCACCGACCCGTGCCCACGCACTCGATGAGTCCGGCCTCGCCCAGGCGGTTTCGGACCGCGCCCCAGCGCTCGGCGCCCACCACGGTGCAGAGGAGGTCGTCGGGGAGGACCGCGGGGCTGGGTGGCAGGACCCCCACTGCCAGCATGGTCTCGGTGAGGACCGGGGGGGCGGTTCGCAGCCCGGTGTCGACCGCCGCTTCGTCGAGCTCCAGGGGGTCGCCGCGTTGGGCCACAGCCGTGAGCGCTCCGAGGAGGTCGGCGGGGGTGAGCCACGGGCGAGGTCCGCCGATCAATTTCGCGCAGCGGACGACCAGTCCGGGCCGACCGCTGACGGCGTGGGCGAGGGAGCGACCCGCGGCGGTCTGGGCGGGACGACCAGCCCACAGCTGGAGGAGCTCTTCGGCTCGGTCGCCCGGGAGCGGTGCGACCCGCAGCCGGTGGGCCGGAACCTCGGAAGGCAGCACATTCTCGGATGTGAGCAGCACCTTGTGGGGGGCTCCGAGGCCGCCCCAGAGGCGCCGCACCGCGCGGTAGTCGTGCACATCGTCGACCACCACCAGCACGGGCTTGCGCTGGAACAGGTTGCGGAACTGGGCCAGAGCGAAGTCGAGGTCGGCGGCCCGGGCGAGTGGCGTGTGGGCGAGGCGGGCGCCGGCGTCGCGGAGGATGTCGAGCAGGCCGCCCGGTCCGACCCCACGCGACACGAACACGCCGCCCGGGAAGGCCTCGCGGACACGGGGGTCTTCCACCACCAGCGCCGCGACCGAAGAGCACCCGCCACCTTTGGGCCCCACCACCACGATGGGGGGGCCGCCACGTTCACGGAGGCGCTTGCGGACCTCGGTGGCCACCTTGCGCAGAGACGGTGCGAACGGAGCGGGTCCGATGCCCTCCGACGTGTCGCCGAAGGGGTCGCGGCCCGGGATCTGCCAGCCGGCCTGATCGAGTGCCTCGAGCAGGGCAGGGGACACCGCTGCAGCGCGCGCGCGGAACTGGGAGGCGAGGCCTTCTGTCCACACAGCCTGAAGCGCCGCGCCCGGATCTCGTAGGGCGAGCGGGTGCCGCCGGACCACCACCGCGCCTCCGGGGAGGGTCTGGAGGAGCCGCATGAGCCTTGGCCCCGACAGGTACCGCACCAGAGCCTGTCCCAAGACAACCGCAGGGTCGGCACTCTTGGGCCGAGTCCAGGCGGAGGTGGGGCCGGATGGAAAGGACATGGAGACCAGGGACCAGGACACACGAGACAACGGCGGAATCCACCGTGAGGTGGGCCGTTCGGGTGTTGCGGACCGAGCGCCGCGCCCGGAAGAGGGACCGGCGTGCCCGTCCCCACAGACTACCAAGCGGTGTCTGGAGATGACACGCACGTCTTCATTTGTCAGCGATTCGTAGACCCGACAGATCGGGTGCACATGTGGGGCGCGCCCGACGAGGATGGTCTCATCCACGTCGCGGGTCGACACGTCCGCCTCCGCTGGAACCCGGGAGCATCGGTGCCCCATCGCCACTTCCCCGACATCTCCCCGGTCGCCTGGGAACACCCCTCCGACGCCACCGCCTTGGCTGTGCTGCGGGCCATTCCCGGTCTCGATCGCGCCATCGGGGCCACCCTCGGGCGAGCCAACGAGCTGGCGGGTGGCTGGCGCTTGCTCCGCAACTCGGTCCCCGCCACGGTCGAACAACACCCCAAGGCCCTGCGAGTCTGGCGCGAAGTCGGAACCGCCCTCGATGCGCCCGAGCTGCCGCCACTCCACATCCGCAAGATGGGAGGCATCAACGCCGCCACCACCGGCATGGACCGTCCGGTGGTGCTCGTGAGCGAAGAAGCCGTCGAACAGCTCCACGACGGCTCGTTGCGCGCGGTGCTCGCCCACGAGCTGGCCCACATCCTCAGCGGGCACGTCCGCTACAAGACCGCCTGGATGTTCGTCGCATCGCTCGGAGCCACCTCGCTGCCCGCCGTGTGGACAATCCCGTTCTACGCCGGCGCGTTCGCTGCATTCCGTGCCTGGGACCGCGCCAGCGAGCTGTCCGCAGACCGCGCAGCACTGCTGGTCACCGGCGACGTCGACATGCTCGCCGCGCCCATCATGGGCCACGACGACACCCCGCCCAGTCGCCATCTCGCCAGCTGGCGCGACCGCCTTCCATTCACCCGCGCGATGGAGCCCATCCTCGACGGTGGCTGGCGTGCGTACCGGTCGCATCCGCTCTCGAAAGACCGCATCAACGCCCTGCGCGAGTGGGAGCAAACCGACGACTACGCCGCCATTGTCGACGGACACTACCCCCGTCGTGGCGACGAACGCCAGCAGGCCGGGCGGTGGCTCGAAGCCCGTGCCGCGGTCCTCAAAGAAGGGCTCTCGGCTGCCTTCCACCGCACCACCTGACCCTCCACCTGGTCGACCGGGGGTTAGACCGCCGGCATGGCGAACCTCGGCTACCTCCAGCTCACCCGCGACTGCTACCAGCGGTGTCGCTTCTGCTCGAACCCCCCCACGGGCGTCGACCTCGACGAGGCCGAGATGTGCAGCCTCATCGATGACCTCGCCGACATGGGGTACGACGGCGTCATCCTCACCGGCGGCGAGCCCACCCTGTCGCCCCTGCTGTTTCCGGCGCTCCGGTACGCCCACAAGCGCGGCCTCTACAGCCGGATGATCACCAACGGCCAGCTGCTCGCCGACCGCGACTTCTTCAAGGAGTGCGTCGACGCCGGCTTGTCGCACATCCACGTGTCGCTGCACAGCTACCGGCCCGAGGTCCACGACTACATCACCAAGTACCCCAAGGCCTGGGAAACGCTGGTGACCTGCCTGTCGCACGTGCCCGAGATGGGCATCACCGCCGACATCAACACCGTCATCAACGCCTACAACGCCGACCACCTGCACGAGACCGTCATCTGGCTGTGCGACCGCTTCCCGTTCATCCGCCACTTCGTGTGGAACAACATGGACCCCGACGGCAACCGCGCAGAAGACAACCCCGACTGCATCCCGCGGCACTACGAATTCCACGTCAGCCTCGAGCTGGCCATGGAGTATCTGCAGCGCACCGGCCGTACGTTCCGGGCCGAGCGGGTGCCCCTGTGTTTCATGCAGCGCTTCGCCCACGCCAGCACAGAAACGCGGAAGATCATCAAGGAAGAAGAGCGGTGCATCCGCTTCCTCGATCAGAAGGGCTTCGTGCACCAGCTGGAGTTCCTCCACGGCAAGGGCCAGGCCTGCGACCACTGCCGCTGGGATCCCATCTGCGCCGGCATGTACTCGATGGCCAAGACCTTCGATGAGCGCGAGCTGGCACCGGTCTTCGACGACCCCGTGCCAGTGATGCGCGCCGTTCTCGGGCGTGCTCCCGAGCCCGACCTCGTCGAACGCATCCTCGGTCGCGCCGGCCGACGGTCCACCACCGAACAACCCTCCGATGCCGAGCGACAGGCCCAATGGACCCGCTCGCTCGGGACACGCAGCGCCTGACTCCGGTCGAGCCGCCCCAACAGTCCTCTTGCAGCCGCCTGGCAGCTGTTGTGGGGGGCGCGACCGTGGCCTATGCTGCGGTCTCTTCATGGATGAGAGGCATTGATGCAGATCCGCCGGTCCCAGCCCCCGATGATGTCGGCGCGCCCCCGCATCGCTTGGCGCACACCCGCTCTCACGTCAGCTGTGCTCCTCCCGCTGTCCGTCCTGGCGGCCTGCGGCGGTGAGAGCAAGCTCGGTGTGTACCGCGAGCCCCCCCAGGTCATCATCACCGCACCGCCCACCGGCACCGAGGTCTTCACGGGCCAGCCGGTCAACTTCGAGGCGGAGGTGCAGATCTACGACGGCAGCACCAAGCCACAAGACGTCTCGCACCGCTGGGTGGGCGGCGAAGAGACCATGTGCGAAGGCGATACCTTCTCCGCAGATGGCTACGGCTCGTGCTCCTGGTCTTTCGAAGAGGCCGGCCCCGTCACCGTTCAGGTCACCGCCACCGACCCCAACGGCGACCGCGCCCTCTACAGCATCGACCTCATGGTCAACGCCAACACGCCGCCCAGCATCGAGCTCACCGGTCCGGAAGAAGACTCGAACTGGTCGTCCGAAGACCTCATCGTCTTCGACGCCATCGTGGCCGACGCCGAAGAAGACCCCGCCAACCTCATCGTGAGCGCCAGCTCCAACGTGGATGGCCCCATCTCCTTCTCCACCGCCCCCACCTCCACGGGCGAGTGGGCGGGCGGTACCTCGCTGAGCGCCGGCAGCCACCTCCTCACCTTCACGGTGGAAGACAGCTACGGCCAGTCCGACCAGGACACCATCCAGATCAACGTCTTCGACAACGGCCCGCCGTCCATCGACAGCGCCAACATCACGCCCGTGCCGGCCTACACCGAAGACGACCTCATCGCCGTGGCCAACGGCTGGGTGGACTACACCGGCAGCTCCGAGCGCTACAGCTACGTCTGGTACATCGACGACGGCTCCGGCTCCGGCTTCGTGGTCGACCCCGCCATCAGCACCGACACCTACCCCTCCGGCAAGACCGCCAAGCACGACCTCCTCTACGTCGAGGTCACGCCCTACAACGACTTCGGCGAGGGAGCCACGCAGTCCAGCTCGGTCGCCGAGGTTCTCAACACCCCGCCCGACCAACCGTCCATCGCCCTCGACCCCGCGTCGCCCCAGCCCAGCGACAACGTCACCGCGCAGATCCTCGTGGGCTCCTACGACCCCGACGGCGACGCCGTCACCTACGAGTACGAGTGGTTCATCAACGGCACGTCGGCCGAGATCTACACCAACGTGCTGCCCGCCGGCACGGTCGAAAATGGCGACACCGTCGAGGTGGTGGTCACGCCCTACGACGGCGAGGACTACGGCCCGTCCATCTCGGTGTCCAGCTCCGTGGTCGACGTCACGCCCCCCGACGACCCCGTCCTCGACACCCCCGAGCGGTACCGCAACGAAGACGAATGGACCCTCTCCGGCACGTGTGAGCCCTACTCCACGGTCGACTTCACCTGCGGCGACTCCGTCACCACCTGGAGCTTCTCGGTCACGTGTGAGTCCGACGGCACCTTCGAGTACACCGACTCCGGCCTCTCCCGGGGCGAGACGGTCGACTGTTCTGCCGTGGCCACCGACTCCGCCGGCAACTCGTCGGGCACCAGCAACACGGTCACCACCGAAGTCTGCGACCCCGAAGACACCTACGAAGACGACTTCGGCACGGGTGATGCGGGCGCCGATGCCATCGACCGCTGGACCGCCCTCGCCGACGACGGCCGGTCCACCATCTCCATCGAAGGCAACATCCTCGGCACCAGCGACTCCGAAGACTGGTACGTCATCTCCACCACCGACGACATCGCTTCGGACCGCCTCGCCGGCCTCGACTACTACAACCTCGAAGTGCTCCTCGTCGACGGCAGCTCCGACTACGAGTTCTACGTCTACAAGGGCACCTACGACGCCGTCGACCTCGAGTGCTCCGGCTCCGGTGGCTACACCGAATACTCCGACTTCCAGCAGGATGTGGGCGACGGCACGCACACCATCCCCGCAGAAACCCGCGCCTGCGCCGACTCGAGCGTGTCGTACAACGAGTGCGAAGACCGCTCCAACGACTACTACATCCAGGTCATCCGCACGACCTCCTCCACCTCGAGCTGCCAGCACTACGAGCTCGAGATCACGAACGGAGTGTGGTGATGCCCTCTCGTCGCGTTGTTCTGCAAGCCATGGGTGTCGGGGCCATCGCCTCTGCCTCGCTCGGTGCCAGCGCCGCTCGGGCTGCCGCTCGAAGTGGCCGCACCTGGTCGTCCAAAGAAGCGCCCTGGTGGCTCTTGTCGCCGCTATCTGAAGGCAGCCCTCTGGGCCGAGGCTGGCAAGTCGGCCACCTCTCTCCGGTGCAAGAAGGCGCCACCATCCTCACCCTCGCCCACCGCGACGGCCGCATCGCGCGGGTCCACATCTGCGCGCGTCAGGGTCGGGCCCGCGGGCTGGCCCACACCGGCCTGTTCGACCTCGTGCTGATGGACGGCCGCCAAGGCGACCAACCCACCGAAGAGTCGCTGGGCCGCGTGCTGCGGCAGGTGGCGCGTGTGATGCGCCGGGCCGAGCTGTCCGTGGGCGAAGATGCGCTCCGCCAGGTGGTGGGCCTCCGCTCCCACCCCGACCGCGTGCGCATGTACGGCGCCGAGGCCCTCATCTGAGCGTCATCCGCGGGGTGGGATTTCGCTGTGTCTGCGATGTGGCGCAGGTTTCCCACCGCGCCCCACTTTCCCGGCGTCCCCATTGAGATAAGCGCCCGGCGAGTCGGCTCATGCTGCGGCTGGCGAGTCCCGCGTGACGCCTCCCGAATTCTGTCCGGCGCCTGCCAGTGCACCGGACCTTCAGACCATCCAGGAACGAACCGTGTCCGACACCGTGACTGCACCCCAGGCCGCCTCCGAGATGGAAGAGCTGGTCTTCGACACCGACGGCCGCCGCGTGGCCTTCACCCTCGACGAAGAGCTGTTCCCCCGCGATGCCATCCTGGGCGCCGCCTACCTCTTCCTGGACCGCTGCTTCGTGTTCCTGGAGCGCCCCGCCGACCAGAAGGTGCAGGTGCGCCTGAAGACGAAAGACGGCTCGGCCGACCCCGACACCCTCGAAGCCCTCGCAGGTGAGTTCGGCAACGCCCTGCTCGACCAGGTGGTGCGCTTCCGCGTGGCCGAGAGCACCGGTCAGCTCCGCGAGTACGCCTTCGCACGGGCCTTCTTCACCACGCCGGCCCAGTCGAGCATCGACCAGCTGCTCGCCGAGCTGGACGACGAGGAGCTCGAGGAAGACGACCTCGAGGTCGCCGTGCCGTGGGAGCAGGACGGAGGGGCGGCATGACCCTCCACTTCAGTCGGTCGATCTACGACGCCGACGCCGTCCAACAGACCGTCGCCGCCTATGCGGCCCTCGGCACGTTCACCGTGAACGTGGACGACCACTCGGTGGTGGTGGAGCTGTCCAACCCCTCTCCCGACATCCCCGACCTCGCCGACCACTTCGCCAACCACGTGCTGCACCTGTCCATCACCACTGCGCGACGCGCCATCGAGGGGGCCCAGTGAGCGGCATCCAGTCGAAGTCCCTCCGTCTCGCCAAGCGTGCGGTGAACCCCGAGCACCTGGGCTACTTCCGCTTCGGTCGGGTGGGCAACCACGTCGTCCTCACCAACGACGCCGGCGAATTCTCCCAGCTCACCCCCGCCGAGTTCGACCAATTCCTCGTGGGTGGCATCGAAGAAGGGCACGCCCGCTTCGAAGAGCTGAGCGACCGCGGCTTCCTGCGCGCCGACCTCGACCTCGAAGAGCTCGCCCGCAAGATTCGTCGCAAGCGCCGGTACCTGGGCAATGGCCCGCACCTCGCGGTCATCATCACCACGCTGCGCTGCAACCAGTCGTGTGCCTACTGCCACGCCAGCCGCACCGACATGCACCGCACCGACACCGACATGTCGCTCGAGACGGCCCGCCTGGCGGTCGACCACGCGATGAAGACCTCCTCGCCCTACCTGTGCTTCGAGTACCAGGGCGGCGAGCCCACCGTGAACTGGGACGTCCTCAAGTTCTGCGTCGAGTACAGCCGCGAGCGCAACAAGCAGGAGCGGAAGACCCTCGACCACAGTGTCGTCACCAACATGACGTACATGAACAAGGAACGGGCAGACTGGCTCATCGACAACAACGTCCTCGTCTGCACGTCGCTCGATGGCCCCGAAGACGTCCACAACGCCAACCGCCCCTGGACCGGCAAGAAGGCTGCGGCCTACGAGTCGGTGGTGGGCTGGATGAAGTACTTCAACGAGAAGTACGTGGAGAAGGGCCTCGACCCCGAGCTGTGGCACGTCGACGCCCTCATGACCACCACCAAGCGGTCCATCGAGGCAGGCAACGAGATCGTCGACCTCTACGTCGACCTCGGCATCCGCAACATCCACATCCGCCCGCTCAACCCGTTCGGCTTCGCCACCAAGACCTGGCGCGCCATCGGGTACACGATGGAAGAGTGGCTCGCCTACTACGAGCGCACCCTCGACTACATCATCGAGCTCAACAAGCAGGGCGTGCAGGTGATGGAGGGCACGGCCGCCACCTTCCTGAAGAAGATGCTCACCCCCGACGACCCCAACTTCGTCGACATCCGCACCCCGGTGGGCTCCGGCACGGGCCAGATCTGCTACGGCTTCGACGGCTCGATCTTCCCGTCCGACGAAGGTCGCATGGTCCACGGCATGGGCGACCCCATCTTCAAGATCGGCGACTTGCACGACACATCGTTCGAAGCGGCGGTCAACCACCCCACTGTGCGCAGCATCGCCACCGCGTCGTACCTCGACACCCTGCCGATGTGCCACGCGTGCTGGAATGCGCCCTACTGTGGCGTGCGTCCGCTGCACAACTACATGCAGTTCGGCGACCTGTTCGCACAGCGTCCGCTCACCGGAAAGTGCCGTCAGCACATGGGGATCGTCGAGCTGTTGTTCAAACGACTGGCCAACGACCCGGATGGTACGGTAGCGTCTATCTTCCGGCGGTGGACCATCGACCGCCCGCGTCTTTCTGAAGGCTCCTGAAGGTCGCACGAGACCTGACTGGCGTCACCGAATACACCTCCTTCCTCTTCCACTTCGTCAAGCACCCAGCGGCCACTCAACCGTCGCGCGGAGGCACCATGGACAAGGGCGATTCTTTCCCCACGGCGAGCGAGTCGGCTTCCGCCGGCACCACCGCGGGGGCTGCAGCCACCACCAAGCAGCCGAAGGGCGCGGGCAGTGCCAAGCTCCCCTCGCTCACCAAGTCGCCGGTGGACTTCCTCCAGCCGCGTGAAGCCCGTCAGGCCTACCCCAAGGGCCTCGCGGTCGACGTCGACGCCAAGGCCGATGCGCTGCTCTCCGACCCCAACAACAGCGGCGTGCTGTCCGTGAGCCACTGCTCGCACGGCTCGCACGGGTCCCATGGCTCGCACGGTTCGCACGGCTCTCACGGGTCGCACGGCTCCCACGGGTCGCACGGTTCCCACGGGTCGCACGGCTCTCACGGGTCCCATGGTTCGCACGGCTCTCACGGGTCGCACGGGTCGCACGGCCAGTGGTGAGGATGGTGGGCTCCTAGAGCCTCCGCTTCCACATCAAGCTGCCCGGTTCCCTGCATGGGGAATCGGGCGCTTGTGGTTCTTGACGTCGCTTGCGCCGGTCAGGGGGGGGAGGGGAGGCTCCGCTCTCGGTCGGCGAGAGTGCGGTGTGCGGCCTCCCAGCCCAGCGCAAAGCCCTGGAAGTGGGCCGGTGAGATGGCTTCGGTCTCCACGTCGTCGAGCACTTCTTCGAGGATGCGGATGAGGCGGACCTTCTGTTCGGCCAGAGTGGCGGCGTCGGCGGCGGCGTCGATGGTGCGCAGGATGTCGAGCAGCACGTGGTGGTGGTGGTCGGCGCGCTTCTGCATCCGTCGGGCGACGAAGGTACGGCCTGCCCAGGCCCACGACCCCAGCAGCAGCACGGTCGACATCAAGAGGCTCACGTAGTCGGCGTTCTTCTCGAGGTACGACGGCTCGGCGCGGTCGAGCCAGGCTTCTACGCCGGCGTGCAGCGGCGCGGCATTGGCCACGGATCGTGTGGGCGGGGCGATGCCAGCGGCGACGGGTGTGCGGCGGACGAGGGCCTGGCGGTGCTCGAAGAGGAGCTGGGCGAGCGCGCGGATGCTCGCTTCGGGGACGTCCGTGTGGGCCACGAGGAGGCGGTGGACCTGGACGGAGGCGGTGGGGACCGAGGGGACGGCCGGCCAGCCTCGCACGACCCCGGCAGGGATGGTGGCCGGATGGAGGGCGGGGTCGGTGGCCTGGAGGGCGGGGCCGTGGTCGATGGGGAGCAGGCGGACGGGGACCACATGGGCGAGCGCGTGCAGGCCTTGGTTGTGGACCGACCGCACGCGGAAGATGGCGTCGACGCGGCCGTCTTCGAGCATCTGGTCGGCGGTGGCGTCGGCGGTGTGGACGATGTCGACCGCGCCCTGCAGCCCGTAGTGGTCGAGCACGCGGGCGAGCGAGAGGGCCTGGGCCGACCCCGCTTCGGCGGTGGCGATGGTGCCACCTGCGAGGTGCGTGAGGTGGGTGGCTTCGGCCTCTTGGCGCACCACGAGGAAGTAGACGTCGCTGTAGAGGACGGCCACGAGGCGGAGGTCGGGGGGCAGCGGGGTGTCGGCCTGGACGGTGGCGAGGTCGAGCTCACCGCGGACCAGGCGGTCGACATTGTCGAGGGTGCCGTCGGTGTGGACGATGTCGAGGGGGAGCTCGGTGGCAAGCTCGCCCAGAGCGGTGGCCACCACGCTGGCTTCGTCTTCCACATGGCCCGCACCCAGGCGCAGATGGGGCGCTTCGGTGGGGGCGGTGAGGACCCGGTGCCCCTGTCGCGCGGCCACCACGATGGCGACGACCACGAGGAGCAGCAAGGGGACCCGCACCAGGATGCGACGGCGGACGCGGGACAGGCGCGAGGCGGACATCAGCCGGGGACGTCTCGCTCGAGCATGGGGTGTCGGCCGACCGCATCCACGCGGGGGCTGGCTTCGAGGTCGAGCAGCCAGGCGGTCATGTCTTTGCCGTAGAACGTGAACTGGCCGAGGGCGTCGAAGCCCCAGCTGCCCAGCTGGCGAGCTGCAGCTGTGTTGGAGGTGTCGGTGGTGATCTTGACGTGGCGGTAGCCGCGGCTGAGGAGGTCGTCGAAGAGCACCTTGTTGGCGTGGCCGGCCACCCGCTTGCCCCGGAGCTCGGGGACGAATGAGCAGAAGAGGCTCTCCGGCACCGGGCCGTCGGGGAGACCGGGGACCGAGGAGGCGCCGGAGTACCGGGCGGTCTGGACCAGTCGACGGAGGATGTCGGGCTGGAGCGCACGGGGAAATGCAGCGGGGCCGAGCAGAAACCACGCACGGCGGAAGGTGTCGGACATCACGCGGTCGGGGTCGGTGGCGCCGGCGATGAAGCCCTGCACACCCACCTTCGGGTCGGCTTCATAGACGAAGGCGACGAAGCCCTCGGCGTCGATGAGGGCCCGGTACAGCTGCTGGAGGAAGCGCACGCCCAGCCTGGCCCACAGCGACTCCCCCATCGCCGCGTGGTGGAGGCGGGCGACGGCCAGAGCATCGCGCGCCTGCATCGGCCGGAAGGCGGCCAGCACCTCGGGGTCGACGGGGAACGGACCGCTCACGTGTCGGACTCACGGGCCTTGGCGATGGTGTCGAGGAAGGCCGACTGGGTGATGGCGCGGTGCTGGGCGGCGAGGAAGTTGCCGATGGCGTGCTCGAAAGGAGCAGCGTAGCTCTCGTTGAGCAGGCGGCGGGCGAGGGCCACAGACACGGTGTGGATGGGGCCGAAGGCCGCGATGGTGGCGCCCACGGCGATGTCGAGGTCGTCGCACACTTCGTCGAGGATGCCCAGCGCGCAGGCTTCGTCGGCGTCGATGATGGGGCACTGCATGATGAGGCGCTTGGCGTTGCCCAGGCCCACGTACTTGCCGAGCCGGAAGGTGGCCATGCCGGGCAGGAAGCCCTGGTGGACCTCATCGAGCTGCATGGTGGAGCTGCTGGTGGCCAGGCGGGCGTCGCACACCAGGGCGAGCTGGACGCCACCGCCACGCACCACGCCGTCGATGGCCGCGATGGTGACCTTGGGCAGGCGCTCGATGCGCACGCACAGCTTCTCCCACTTGTTGAAGCCGTGGATGTCCATGCCTTGGTCGGGGCGGAACTCTTCGAAGTCGATGCCTTCGCTGAACACGCCGTCGCGGCCGCGGAACACGGCCACCTTGCACGCGGAGGTGTCTTCGAGGTGGTCGCAGACGGCGGTGAGCTCGCGGACCATCTGCATGTTCATGCGCGGGCGGTTGAGGACGATTTCCGCAACTTCGCCGGACTCGCTGTAGGTCAGGGTCTCGAGGGGGCGCATGGAGGCTCCAGGAGGGGAGGGGAGGAGAAGGGGCTACCAGCGAAGCAGGGCGGTCTCGACCGTGGAGCCGGGGCCCATGGTCATCATCACGCCGTAGTCGCCACGGCGGACCTTGCCTTCCTGCATCAGGCGTTCGTAGGAGAAGAGGAAGCTGCCGCTGCCCAGGTTGCCGTAGTCGCGGAGCACGCCCACGGTGTGGCGCACATCGTGTTCCGTGATGCCCACGGTGTACTTGATGGCGTCGATGACCTTCTTCCCGCCGGAGTGCACGAGCCAGTGGGAGATGTGGCGCCGCTTGAGGCCGAAGGTGTTGAGCAGCTTGGTGACGGGCGTTTCGGCGTGGGTGCCGAGCACGTACGGGACGTCGCGGGCCAGGTTGAACGCGAACTTGCCGTGGCTGTCGCGCCAGTTGTAGTGCATCGCATCCCAGGTGTCGGGGATGATGTGGCTGACGAATCCGAGGATGCGGGGTGCGAAGTAGCGTTCGTCCATGGGGTCGGCGCGGACCACCACAGCCGCGCAGCCGTCGCCGAAGAGGCTGTTGACCACGCCGTTTCCGATCTCTTCGTCGTACACGTACAGCGCGGAGTTGGTCTCGCAGCACACCATCAGGGCGTTCTTGCCGGGGTTGGCCGACGCCCACGCCGCCACGGGGTTGAGGCCGTTGAGGCCGGCGTTGCAGCCCATGCCCACGATGTCGACGCGGCTGCAGTCGATGCGGAAGCCCAGGTGCTTGATGAACATGGCCGTGAGCCCCGGCAGCATGAAGCCTGTGGAGCTGATGACGGCCAGGTAGTCGATGTCGGCGGTGGTGAGGTCGAGCTGCGACAGCGCCTTGTCGATGGCTTCCTTGCCCATCATCATGGCGCCCTTGCGGTGCTTGGCCAGGAGCTGGGACTGGGACTCACGCGGGATGCCGTCTTCGTCGGGCTCGGGCAGCATCAGGTGCCGGGTGCGGATGTGGCCCGACTTGAAGAGGCTGCGCACCATCTTGTTGGGCATGCGGTACTTCGCGAGCACCTCTTCCTGCGTGTACCGCTCGGGCGGGTTGGCAGTGCCGACAGACAGGATGCGGGGGCGATTGGAGAGCATGCACACCTTCGTTGGCTGGCGCCCAGGATAACCGCGGGGGTGGCGCTTGGTGGGGGGAGGGCGGTGTGGGGTGCGTCAGGGCCGTTGGCGCAGCATGCGAGCCACCAGCTCGATGAGGAGCTGGACCGGGACGCCGACGAACACTCCCAGCAGCGCGGACATCAGAAATGACATGTAGACGCCCATTCCGATCACGCGGACCATGTCGGCGCCGTTGGGCAGCACGAGGGCGAGCAGGACGGCCACAGCGCCGGTGAGCAGCCCGGTCAGGCCGACGGCGAACGGCGCGACGATGGTGCGCACCAGGCCCGACTCGATGCGACTCAGGAGCTCGGCCGGAACCGACGCCGACGTGGCCGCGCCCACCACCCAGAAGACCACCCCGAAGACGAGCGTGAACCGGGGAGACAGCGCCCCCGCAGCGAGGGGGGCCAGGCCCAGGCAGGCCAGCGAGCCCACGACCCCGTAGGAGAAGCGCAGCACGCGCTTGGGGTAGGGCACCACCATGTGCTCGACCGGCAGCTCCTTCAGTGGGGCGGCCGGTGGCGCATACGGCGATGGGGGCTGGGAGGTCAGTGCAGGTGCTCGCGGACGGCGTCAACGACGGTGTCTTGGGCGGGATACCCCCGGAGGCTCTTCTGTGCGACGCAGGTGTCGCCCACCCAGATGGAGAACTCGCCACGGTGTCCGGAGACGAGCTCGACGGACGAGATGGGCAGCTGCTCGGTGAGGATGTCCGCCAGCCTGGCGGCACGTGGGTGGTAGTTTCAGACCACGCAGTAGCGGATTTTGACGGGCTTCACGGTGCCTCCGGGGTGTGGCACGAGTCTACCCCGGACCCGTGTGCAGGCCAGACCGCGGCCGGCCCGAGGTGGGGGCACCTTCCGGTGAACGGATGGACGGGTCGTGCGTCGGCGACGGTGCGACACGCGAGCACCTCGATGGAGGCTCCATGCGTCTTTCCCTGGTTTGTCTCATTCCGCTCGTTGGCTTGGGCTGTGTCGACACCGGCAAGCCCGCCGACCTCGGCGCACCCTGGACGGGAGACAGCGACTTTGTAGCGGCGTCTGACGACCTGCCCGCGCACTTTGTGGGGCTCTCCGAGGTGGACAACACCCCGCCGGACAACCGCCTCACGGATGCGGGCGCCACCCTCGGGCGGGCGCTGTTCTACGACCCCCGGCTGTCAGCGAATGGCACGGTGTCGTGTGCTTCGTGCCACCAGCAGGCCGCTGCGTTCGCCGACCCGGAGGTGTTGTCGGTGGGCTTTGACGGCGGGCTGACCGCGCGCCACGGCATGCCGCTCGTGAACGTGCGCTGGTATGCGCCGGGGACGATGTTCTGGGACGAGCGCGCCGAGACCCTCGAAGAGCAGGTGCTGCTGCCCATCCAAGATGAAGTGGAGATGGGGATTTCGGTGCCGATGCTGGTGTGGACGGTGTCGGCGATTCCCGCCTACGAAGACCTCTTCATCGAGGCCTTTGGGGATGCGACGGTGACGGAAGACCGCATCGCAGCAGCCTTGGCGCAATTCGTGCGGGCGCTGGTGTCGGCCGACTCGCCCTATGACACCGGGCTTGCGGCGACCGAGGGGCGGGCACGTCGCGACTTCCCAGCCTTCACCGACGATGAAAATGCCGGCAAGGCCCTCTTCTTTGACGACGCGGGGTGCGCGAGCTGCCACACGTCGGTGGGGAGCGCCGGGCAAGCCGCCCTCTTCTACATGGACCGTCCGCTGAACAATGGGCTGGATGCCGCCACGCTGGACCCTGGAGTGGCGGCGGTCTCCGGTCGACAGAGGGATGAGGGGGTCTTCAAGTCGCCTTCGCTGCGCAACATCGCGGTGACTGGCCCCTACATGCACGACGGCCGCTTCGACACCCTCGCCGAGGTGGTCGACCACTACCGGTCGGGCGTCGCCAGCCACCCCAACCTGGCTGCACGCCTGACCCCGAACGGTGCGGAAGGTCTGTCCGACCGTGAAGCCGAACAGCTGGTGGCGTTCCTGGAGACCCTCACGGACGAGGGCTTCCTCACCGACCCCCGCTTCGCCGACCCATGGGACCTGGACTAGCTCCCCACCGGATGACCGCGTCGGCGCTTCCGCCGGCTCGCCTGAGGGTTCATTCTGTGTGATGGGTGGCCCCCGCCTCCACCCCTCCGAGGAACGACCATGTCCACGGCTGTCCCCCCGTCCCGTCCGCAGGCTCCCGTGGCCCCCGAAGATGCCTTCGAAGCCGCAGCGCCCACTGCTGCCGCCGAGCTGAGCATGCACCTTCGCATCTGGAGCCGCAGTGGTCTCTACGACCGCGAGGGCCTGCTCTCCATCGCCGACGACTTCACGGAGCTGCCCCAGGCCGTCCGGCGCCGGCTGGTCGACATCGCTCTGCGCAGTGCCCAAGTCCGGTTTGCGGAGGTCGAGCGGCCCACGGACGCCGAGCGCCTGGTCTCCGCGCTGCGGGGCATTCCCGGGGTGGCCGCCTCGTTCTTCGGTGCCCAGACCCAACACGAGGCCTTCGACCGGTGTGCGGCCAGGGCGACGGCGCAGGGAAACGACCCGGAGGGCCTGGTGGTCCTCACTCTGCATGGGTTGTCCATCGCCACCGCTGGAGGCGGCGTGAACCTGCACTTCGCCGCACGTCCCGGCGAAGACCCCACCCGTGTGGGCCAACTGGTTCAGGCAGCCCTGCTGGCGGCTGATCTGCCCGTCTTCTGGTCGGGTGCGTCGCACGACGTGTTGTACGTGCACGTGCGCTGGCTGCTGCCCCCCGGATTCCTTGCAGACGAGCTGTCCGTCGAGCCTTCCACAACCTGAGGCAGATGGCCCGTGGGGCGCCCGCTTACGTTGGGGTGTCCTTCCGCGCGTACAACACCGCCTCCGCGACCCGCTCCATGCCCAGGCTGGTGGTGCGGCCGTCGGCGCCGAGCACCTGCTTGGCCAGACGCAGCGCCACGGCATCTCGTCTGGCCACCGTGCGAGCCAGCTCGAGCGCCGCAGCCTTCGCATTCTCCGCCACCGGGTCGACCGCCAGGCCCCACCGCACCGCTTGTTCGGCAGAGATGGTGGCCCCTGCGAGAATGACCTGTCGCGCGATGCTTTGGCCCACAAGGCGGGGGAGGCGTGTGCACCCTCCCGCCGCGGGGATCAGCCCCAGGGCGGTCTCGGGCAGGGCAAACCGCGCGTTGGGGCCCACCACCCGCAGGTCGCACGCCAGCGCCAGCTCGCACCCGCCAGCAATCGCTGCCCCCTGGACCGCTGCGATGGTCACCACGGGGCTGTCGGCCAGCTCGGCGAACACCTTCTGGCTGAGCAGGTCGAGCGCATCGAGGGGTGTGGCTCGCTTCATCGCCTTGAGGTCGGCGCCGCCACAGAAGGCTCGGTCGCCCGTGCTCTGCACCACCACCACCGAAACCTCTGCGGCCAGCTGGGCGAACCCTGCCTGCAAGGCGAGCAGGTGTGCGCGGTCGTAGGCGTGCGCGCGGCGGGGGCGGTCGAGGGTGAGCGTGCCAACCCCGTCATCAATCGCGGTGTGAACGGGCACGGTGTGTCTCCACGCGGGCGCAGGGTCAGTGTTCTGCCGGTTGGCCCGCCGCTGCCATCCTCGCACGGGCCGGTCGCCCGGTTCGCTTCCAGGTCGGTTCAGGGCATAATCCGCATTCAACCCGACCGGCGCGCTGCTCGGTCTCACCCTCTCGCGCCGCTGGAGCGTGGACCGCATGGGTCAGCGGGAACAAATCGTCCACGACGAGCCCGAGCCGTGTCCCTACATCAACGGGGAGACGGCGCGTCTTCCTCTGCGGTGGCAGTTTCGTCGGCTCGCGGCGGCGGCCTTCGACGAGAGTCTGGCCCTGGGCGACCGGCGGGTGGGCCGGATGCTGTACCGCACCGCTTGCGAGGCGTGTCGGGCGTGTGAGCCCATTCGGATCCCGGTCGCGTCGTTTGTGCCCACCAAGTCGCAGCGGCGGGTCATCAAGAAGAACCGCGATGTGGTGGTGGAGTCCGGTCCGTCCACCTTCACCGCCGAGAAGCTGGCGCTGTACAACCTCCACAAGCACGAGCGGGGGCTGTCGCGCGACGAACGCCCCATGACCCGCCGAGGCTACGAGGGCTGGTTTGTGCAGTCGTGCACCCAGACCATCGACATGGAGTACCGGGTGGATGGCCGCCTCATCGGCTGCGGCATCCTCGACCTGGGCCGCCGCGACACCAGCAGCGTGTACTTCTTCTTCGACCCCGCCGAGTCCAAGCGCTCGCTCGGGGTGTTCAGCGTGCTGATGGAAGTGGCCTGGCTGCGCAGCCAAGGGGGGCGCTTCCACTACCTGGGGCTCTACGTCGAGACGTGCCGACACCTCAGCTACAAGTCGGCGTACTATCCCCACCACCGCCTCGTCGACGGGACGTGGATGCTCTACAACGACCGCACCGCCGCTGCCCGACCCCTCCGGATCCGGGCCACGAGAGAGGGACCCCATGGGTGAACGAAGGCCTGCGTGCGCCGGGCTCTGGAACACCCCGATGGTGCATGTCGACGGCGACGTCACCACCTGTTGCCTCGACGAACACCTCGAGAACAAGGTGGGCAACCTGCGCTCGGAGTCCTTGGCGCAGATCTGGCACGGCGACACCATGAACACGTGGCGGGTGGCCCACATCGAAGGCCGCTTCGCCGACAGCGGGCCTCTGTGTACCCGCTGCAACTGGCGCAGCGCGGGCGCCTACCCCGCAGACAAGGCGCAGGCCTGGCTGGACCGATTCCGAAAGGAGCGGCGCAATGGGCGCTGAGGGGTCCGCAGGCGATGCGCCCGCCATCGAAGCGGTGGGGCTGCGAAAGGTCTACCGGTCGGGCTTCTGGATGCGCCCCCACGTGGGCCTCGACAGCCTCGACATCCAGGTCGAACGCGGCGAGATCTTCGGCTTCATCGGGCCCAACGGCGCCGGGAAGACCACCTCCATCAAGATCCTGATGGGGTTGCACCGGGCCACCGCTGGCGAGGCCCGCCTGTTCGGCGTCGACCACCGCGACCCCTCCTCGCGCCGCAAGGTCGGCTTCCTGCCCGAGCGGCCGTACTTCTACCAGCACCTCACCGCGCGCGAGCTGCTGGGCTTCTACGGCCAGCTGATGGAGCTTCCGGCAGACACCGTGCGCAGCCGCACCAATGCCCTGCTCGAACGCGTCGACCTCGTGCGCTTTGCCGATGTGCAGCTGGGGTCGTACTCGAAGGGCATGCTCCAGCGCGTGGGCCTGTGCCAGACCCTCCTCCACGAGCCCGAGCTCATCGTTCTCGACGAACCCATGAGCGGCCTCGACCCCCTCGGCCGAGCGCTGGTCCGCGACCTCATCCTCGAAGAGTGCGCGCGTGGCTGCACCGTGTTCTTCTCGAGCCACATCCTGCACGACGTCGAGACCCTCTCCGACCGCGTGGCCCTGCTGGTGCGGGGCCGACAGGTGGGCATCGGCTCCCTCGACACGCTCTTGGGCGGACGCCTGCGCCATGTCGAGCTGCGGCTGTCTCAGGTGCCGCCCGAGCTTGCTGAGCGATGGTCCGCCGAGCCCTCCGAAGCCGAAGCCATCCTCGAAGTGGCCCCCGAAGACGCCGATGCCGCGCTCGCCCAAGCGGTGGCGCTCGGGGTGTCGGTTCGGTCGGTCACACCGGTCCGCCAGACCCTCGAAGCCTTGCTCCTCGACGAAGTCGAGCGCGCGAAGCCGGTCGACGCCAAGAAGCTGGGGGTGCTCGCATGATGCGCGTGTGGGCCCTCGCCGTGAACACCCTCCGCGAAGCCGTTCGCGACCGGGTGCTCTACTCCATCTTGTTCTTCGCGGTGCTAGTGCTCGCGCTGTCGCTGGTCATCGACGACATCACCATCGGCGACCAGGCCAAGGTGGTACGGAGCGTGGCCCAGGGTGCCGTCGACGTCTTCAGTGCCATCATCGCCATGTTTCTGGGTGTGTCGGTCATCCACAAGGAGCTCGAGCGCAAGACCGTCTACACCGTGCTGTCGCGGCCGCTGCCCCGCTGGGTGTTCGTGCTGGGCAAGTACGCGGGCCTCATGCTCACCGTGGCGGTGGAAGTGGCCGTGCTGGTGGTGGTCTACAGCGCCTTCATGCTGGTGCGTGGCGACCCCCCCGACCTCACACTCTTCGTGTCGATGGGCATGTTGATGGTGGAGCTGGCGCTGCTCACGGCCTGGGCCACGCTGTTTTCGGCCTACTCGGCGCCCACCACCGCCGCAGCGTTCACCCTGGCGGTGTTCGTGATTGGCCACCTCGCCGACGACATCTGGCTGTACGGCAACCAGGCCGAGTCCGAGGCCGTCCAGAGCGTGGCCCGCGCGTTGTATTGGGCTCTGCCCAACTTCGAGGTCTTCAGCATCCGCGAGGCTGCCGTGCACAAAGACGCCGTGCCGTGGAGTCGCATCGGACCCGGTGTGGCCTACGGCCTTGGCTACACCGCGGCGGTTCTCGCTGGTGCCATGGCCGTGTTCCAGCGCAAAGACGTCAAGTGAGCCCAGTGATGCGGGTGTCGAACCCCGCGGCGGTGCACGCTCGGACCGCACGCGAGGTGGAGCGTGCCGTTGCGGAGGTGCTGCGTGGCGGCTGGTGGGTGGGCGGGCCAGCGCTGCAGCGCGCCGAGGAGGCGTTGGCCGCAGCGGTTGGCACCCCGCACGCGGTGGGCACGGGCTCGGGGACCGCGGCTCTGCAGCGCACCCTCGAAGCGCTCGGCATCGGGCCTGGCGATGAGGTGGTGGTGCCTGCCGTGTCGTTCGTGGCCACCGGCACGGCGGTCCTGAGAACGGGTGCGCGTCCCGTGGTGGTGGATGTGTTGCCGGGCCTGCCGCTCATCGACCCCACCGCGGTACAGGCTGCTCTGTCGCCGGCGGTGAAGGCGGTCGTCCCGGTGGCGCTCTTCGGCAACGCCGCCCCGGCCATCGCGCTGCCCGATGGCATCCACCGAGTCTGTGATGCCGCCCAGGCCATGGGGCGCACGGCTCCGCTGCCGCCTGCCATGGCCTACACCTACAGCTTCTACCCCACGAAAGTGCTCCCGGCGTCGGGCGACGCAGGCCTGGTGGCCACCCATGACCCCACGCTGGCCCAGCGGGTGCGGTCCCTCGGGCTGCACGGGCGGGCACCGGATGGCTCCTTCCACAAGGTGGGGCCAACCGTCGCTGGGAACGACCGCATGGACGCCATTCAGGCGGCCATCCTCCAGGCCCGTCTCCCCGACCTCGCCCCCCGCGTGGCCCACCGTCGACGCCTGCTGGCCCGATACCGCCACCACCTCCCGCAGGTGGTCCTGCCCCACGACCCCGGCTCCAACGTGGCAGTGGTCGCGGCCGTGCACCCCCACCGCGACCGCCTCCGGGCCGGCCTCTCCGAGCGCGGCATCCACACCGGCTGCTACTACCCCCTCCCGCTGTCCGACGAACCGGTGCTCGCCGACGCCCGCGTCCCCGCGCCGACTCCCCGCGCCCACGACTTTTGCACCACCTGCTTCGCGCTACCGTGTCACATCGGTCTCACCGAAGCCCACGTCGACCACATCTGCGGCGTGTTGCTGGAGCTGCTGCCATGACCCCCGACCCCACCGATGCCGAGTTCGTCGCCCAAGCCTGGCAGGCCTGGCGCATCCTCGGGGGTGGTGCCCTCGTGTTCGGCCTGCTGGTGGGCAGCTTCCTCAATGTGTGCATCTCGCGCATGCCCGAGGACCGCTCCGTGGTGTGGCCGCCCAGCCACTGTCCGTCGTGCGGCAGCAGCATCCGCGCCTACGACAACATCCCGGTGCTGTCCTGGCTGATCCTCCGCGGCAAGTGTCGCGACTGCGGCAACCCCATCTCGTCGATGTACCCCACCATCGAGCTGCTGATGGGCGTGCTGTCGCTGCTGCTGTTCTGGCGGTTCGTCCCCGACCCCGGCGCGGTGGATGGGGCCCATGGTGCGGCCTTCGCGGTCCACTTTGTGTTCTTCGCCATGCTGGTGGTGGTCACGTTCATCGACGTCCGCCACTACATCATCCCCGATGAGCTCTCCATCTACTCCGTGCCCATCGGCGTTCTCGCCAGTGTGGGGCTCGCCTGGCTGGGAGCGCCCGGGGCGGTTGGCCTGAAGGCGTCGCTCGTCGGGGCGGTGTCGGGTGCGGGCCTGCTCGTGTCGGTGATGCTGCTGTACAAGCTCATCCGCGGGCAGGAGGGCATGGGCTGGGGCGACCCCAAGCTGCTGGCGATGATTGGTGCGTTCCTGGGGGCCTTGCCGGCGCTGCCGTTTGTCGTGTTTGTGGCGTGTGTCACGGGCAGCGTGGTGGGCCTCACGCTGATGGTGGTGGGCCGACGCGCGGGCTGGGGCATGCGCAGCGCAGTGCCTTTTGGTCCGTTCCTGGCCATTGGCGCGGTGGTGTGGGTGCTGCACGGCCCGCAGATGGTGGAGCGCTGGTTCCCGGGCGTGCACTACTTGCTGGGCGCGGTCTGAGAACGCCGACGGCCCGCTCCCCAGCACAGGAAGCGGGCCGCCCAGTCGAGCCGGATAGGGCTCAGCCGCCGCCGAAGGTGACGAACACCGCGCCCGAGTTGGCTGCCGTGGTGTCGCCGTAGCGGTAGTCGCCCACGATGAGGTCGGTGTTGCCGTCGCCGTCCCAGTCGCCGCCGCGTGCGTTGAGCGACGAGCCGTAGGAGCCGTTGAAGTAGGTGGAGTCGCCTTCGATGACCGAGAAGGCGTCGTCGTCGGCGTCCCACTCGCCCGGTTCGGAGATGGGGAGGATGTAGACCGTGCCGGCGTCGGTGCCGGGAGCGGTGGACACGCCCAGCTCGGCGATGCCGTCGCCGTCCCAGTCGCCCATCGAGCGCATGTTGAACACTTCGTTGGAGCTGGCGTTCATCTCCCAGCTGGCCCAGGCGTCGGACTCGTGCATCACGCTGTCGCCGAGTTCGGAGCCACCGGCGTAGATGTAGATCATCTTGCTGTTGATGACGTAGGCGGCAAACTCGTCGTCGCCGTCGCCGTCGAGGTCGCCGACGAATTCACACAGCGCCATGCCCTTGTCGTACTGCGACGAGGTGGCAACCGTGTCGCCGTAGGTGGTGAGGTTCTCGGCCGAGCTGTTGGCGTAGCGGTCGGAGTCGCCCCAGAGCATCCACAGGGCGCCGTCGTTGGTGGCTTCGACGTCGGCCATGTAGTCGCAGAACATGAAGTCGGAGTAGCCGTCGCCGTTGGCGTCGCCGCCGGACGGGAAGGCGTACTGCATCTTCGAGTCGTACGAAGCGCCGCTGCCGCCGCCCGAGGTGCTGAAGAGGGCGTCGGCGTCGGAGAGGGTGGCGCTCTGCGTGGCTGCGGCGTCCCAGTTGTCGCCGTAGAACAGATAGACCGAGGGGCTGGTGGTGGTGGACGTGGACGTGCGGTAGTAGCCGAGGAGGTCGATGCTGCCGTCGCCGTCGAGGTCGACGTCCTGGGACAGGCCCCGGCCCACGTAGTGGCCACCCGAGCCACCCGAGCCGCTGATGGTGTACACCGCCGAGCCAGGCCCGCCGCCACCGCGGGCGTCGTCGCCGAGGAGCAGGTAGACCATGCCGTAGCCGAAGGCACCGTTGGGGGCGCCGATGGCCAGGTAGGGCTCGGGGAATGCACCCGACTCCGAGAGGAAGGCGAGGCTGTAGCCGAACTGGTCGGCGGAGCCGGCGCCAGACATGTACCAGTGGGCCGATGTGATGTCGGTGCCATCCACCTTGATCGTGCCGCCGTCGTAGACCCCGACGCCACCCTGGCCACCACCGGCGCCGTAGGCACCCACGATGAGGTCGTCGTCGCCGTCGTCGTCGAGGTCGCCCATGGTGAGGGCGAAGCCGGCGTAGTCATCGGCGAGGGCGCCCGGGTACACACGGTCGGCGTTCCAGCCGGGGACCTCGTCGTCGACCCAGCCGTTGCAGTCGTCGTCGGCGCCGTTCAGCTTCTCGGTGTTGTCCGGGTTGATCTCGGGGTCGGTGTCGTCGCAGTCGTCGCCACCGCCGAGCATGGCGTCGTAGCCGTCGCCGTCCTGGTCCCAGTCGTTGGAGCCATCGCAGTCGCTGTCGATGCCGTCGTACCACTCGTCGTCGGCACCCGGGTACATCGTGGGGTTGTTGTCCTGGCAGTCGCCGCCGAAGGCCGAGGGCTCGTCGTTGTAGGTGATGGTCTGGTAGCCATCGCCGTCCTGGTCGTAGTCGTCGGCGTTGTCGCAGTTGCTGTCGACGCCGTCGTACCAGGTGTCTTCGGCATCGGGGTTGACGGCCGGGTTGTCGTCGTCGCAGTCGTCGCCGCCGGCGTCGAGGCTGTCGAAGCCGTCTTCGTCGGCGTCGGTGACGGGCGAGCCCTCGAGGCGCACATCCACGTCCGGCGTGGCCGGGTCGTCGGTGGAGATGGTGAGGATGACGTCGTCGTCGGCGTAGTCGACCGGGATGTACTTCACGGTGACGCCGGCGCTGCCCTGAGCGGGGATGGCCAGGCCGCCTTCGGCGAGCACTTCGAACTCACCGGCCACCGACAGCGTGAACGCCTGGACGGTGAGCGTGCCGGTGCCCGTGTTGTTGATGGTGACCGATGCGGCCGAGGAGCCACCAATCTTCACCCGACCGAAGTCGAGGTCGGTGTCGGAGACGAGCATCTTGGGGACGCCCTTGTCTACCGTGGTGTCGTCGGTGTCGAGGTCGACCTTGTTGTCGTTGGTGATTCCGCCGCCACCGCCGCAAGCGGAGAGCAGGGCGATGAGCGAAATGGCGCCGAGACGGTGGTGGTGCACGGTGCTCCTCCTCACGGATCAATGCGTCACAGGGCGCTGCAACGGCGCCCCGGTCAGTTCGACATCATGCTTCACAGCCCCATGACAGCGCAAGGGCCGCCCCTCATTTGTCGAGATTGGGGGCGAGAAAGCGGTGCCTGCCCGGTGCGGTCAGAAGCTCTCGGCGTGGCGGAGGCGGGAGTCGGTGCGGTCTGTGAGCCCCAGCTGACGGCACACGCGCGCATGCAGAGCGTCGGAGGCTTCCTGGTCGCCGCAGTTGAGCGGCCGGAAGTAGAGGGTGTCCATCGGTCGATCCGGCCAGTCCCAGGTCTGGGCGACGGCGCGTCCCCGGGCCTCCAGGATCTTCAGCCAGTGGTCGCGGAAGTCGACGGCTTCGTGGGCGTTGTCGGGCTGGACCACGAACGCCAGGGTGACGTATGGGCGCTCGAGGCCGGCCTCTGCCCGAAGTGCGATGAAGCGCTCGATGTTGCGGTACACGCGGGGCTGGTGGTCGGCGCCCTTCACTTCCGCGTAGACGTCGCGGCTGTGGGCATCCACGCTGAAGTGGATGAAGTTGAAGGTGTCGGGGGCCTGGTCCGGGAGCTGCGCCAGGCGGAGCAGCAGGCGTGCCCGCTCTTCGTTGAAGATGACACCGTTGGTGTGCAGCTTGAACGACCGGAACAGCCGGTTGGCGCGGTTTGTGAGGAATGCGTACTCGACGTAGCGGTCGAAGCGCGGGTGCAGCGTGGGCTCGCCCAGCCAGTGGGGGCAGAGGTGGACGTCGTCGGGCATGTCGGCGAGGCCGCGCAGGCTGTTGCGCCAGGTGGCCCAGTCCATGAAGCGCATGGGCACACCGTGGGCTTCGTCGCGCATGGACTGGCTGCACATCTTGCACTTGATGTTGCAGTGGTCGGTGAGCTCGAGGTTGAGGTTCACGTCCATCGCGAGAAGTCCCCCACACCGGGCACTGTGGCCGGGAGTGCGCCGCGAATCGCGGCTTCGTGGCCCAGGATGTTGGCGGAGCACTCCTGGCAGCGGGGGAGGGGCGCCTTGTCGAGCATGCCGCGGCGGACGGAGAGCAAGAAGGCGTCGTAGTCCCAGATGTTGGCCAGAGTGGTGGTGCGGGCGCTGCCGCCCGAGCCGGCCAGCACGCAGCAAGGAGAGGTGCGGCCGTCGGCTTGCACCACGAGGTAGTGCCACGCCTTGAGGCACGGGGCGCCCTGTACGCCAGGTGCGGAAGTGCCCTCGACACGGGTGTTTCCACGCTCTGGAGCCGGTCCGCCCACGAAGTGTTCGAGGGTGGTGGCGATGTGGCGCCGATGTGCGAGTGCCAGGGCTTCCCGCGCCACCTCGGGAAGTGCCGCCCGCTGGTCGTCGTTGAGGGCGAGGGCGCGCTGGTCGTCGGTGTAGGCGATGAGGGCGTCGAAGTCGACCCGGTACGCGCCGAGGGAGTCGGCCAGTCGGACCATGTCGGGGAGGGTGCGCCAGTTTTCGTTCGTGATGACGAAGTGCAGCGCGATGCGGAGCGGGGAGCCTGCTTGTCGGGCCAGCACGCCGAGCCGGCAGGTGTTGCGGACCGTGCGTCGGAAGGCCCCTGCCCGACCCCGCAGGCGGTCGTGCGTGGCGGCGTTGGGGCCGTCGATGCTCACGTGAACTTCGTCCCAGCCGGTGTGGACCAGCTGGTGGGCCACCTCGGGCGTGAGCAGGGTGCCGTTGGTGGTGAGGATGCCCTCGAAGCCCAGCGCCTTGATGCGCCGGAGGAGGGTGGGGCAGTCCTTGCGGGCCAAGGGCTCCCCGCCGCCGAGCACGAACACGCGCTGAACACCCAGCTGGGCGGCTTCGTCGAGCAGGGTGAGCCAGCGGGCGGTGGTGAGCTCGTCGACCGGCTTCTGGTGGCGGTCGGTGGTGTCGCAGAACGAGCAGTCCAGGTTGCACGACAGGGTGGGGTAGATCTCCAGCGTGACCGGGCCTTGGTGCCCATCGGTGCCCCAGCGCGCAATGCGGGCGGCGATGTGCTCGGGGGCCCCGGGGTCGATGGGGGTGTCGCAGGCGGTGGACATGGCTCCCAGGTACCCCGTGAGCCCGGGGCGTCCACGCTTTGGTAGACTGCCGCCTCCCGTGGAGGCCCCCCATGACCCTTTCCCGCGCACTGGCCGTCTTCGGCTGCCTCTTGTTGGGCAGCTGTGGGGGCGACAAGGCCGACTCGGGCTTGCGAACCGACGCCTTCTGCTTCGGCATGGACGACGCCAACACCTGGACCATCGAGCCCCTCGACGGCGACCCCTCCAGCGGCCAGATCTGGGGCCGCCTGGCCACCGATGAGTCCGACGACATCCGCGACCCCAACCTCGTGGCCTATGTGGACTACACCCTCCAGAGCGTCGACGTGGGTGGGTCGGCCCAGCGCGGAAACACCGACGACGGCGGCGAATTCGAAGAGCGCGTGGGCGCCGGGAACTGGCGGCTGCGGCTGTCGGCCATCAAGGGCGGCTTCCAATGCGAAAACGACCTCGAGGTGCCCGTCGAGGCCGGCAAGCTCACCATCCTGTGCGTGGACGTCGGCTGCCAGTGACCCCCTCCCTCCCCGTGGCCCTGTCCATCGCAGGGTCCGACCCCAGCGGCGGCGCCGGCATCCAGGCCGACCTCAAGACCTTCTCGGCCCACGGCGTGTACGGCATGGCCGTCGTCACCGCCCTCACCGCACAGAACACCCACACGGTCTCCGGTGTACACGCCGTCGACCCCGCGTTCGTGACCGCCCAGCTCATCACCCTCCTCGACGACATCGTGCCCGGGGCCATCAAGGTGGGCATGCTGGCCAACGCCACCATCGTCTGCAGCGTGGCGCGCGCCATCGCCCAGCTCCGCGTCCCCATCGTGCTCGACCCCGTGATGGTCTCCACCTCCGGCTCCGCACTGCTGTCGTCCGATGCCGAACACGCCCTCATCACCCGGCTTCTCCCGCACGCCACGCTCGTCACCCCCAACCTCCCCGAGGCCGAGCGCCTCCTGGGCGACACCGCACCCGCCACCTGGGCCGCTCGCTCCGGGGTCGCGCTGCTGCTCAAAGATGGCCACAACGTGGGCACCACCGTCCGCGACCGCCTCTTCCTCCCCGACGGCACCCTCCACATCTTCGAGAGTCCCCGCATCGACTCCCGAAACACCCACGGCACCGGCTGCACGCTGTCGTCCGCCATCGCCGCCGGGCTCGCCCTCGGTCACCCACTGCCCGAAGCCGTCGAGCACGCCCACCACTGGCTCGCCACGGTCATCCAGCAGTCCGCCACCCACACCCTCGGCGGCGGCCACGGTCCGCTCCTCCACGGTCCGGCCCTTCGCGCTCGCCTCCCCCGCGGGAACGGGTAGGCTCTCCCACGAAGGAGTCCCGTGGTCGAAGACCTCCCAGGCCAGTCGTGCACGAAGCCGCCGCACCTTCCCGGCAGCTACCTCGTCGTCGAGCTCACCAACCGGTGCAGCCTCGCCTGCGTGCACTGCTCCGTGAGCGAGAAGGGCCACGCCCACCACACCACCACCGGCTACCTCGACCCCCTCCTCTTCGACGCCCTGGTGGCCGACCTCATCGCCACCGGCGCCCGCTTCGACGCCCTCATCCTGTTCTGGCTGGGCGAGCCGCTGCTGCACCCCCACTTCACGCGCATCTACCGCCGCGCCCTCCGAGCCGCCGACCGCCACGGCACCTTCGCCAAGGTCGAGGTGCACTCCAACGCCACCCACCTCACGGCCCCCCGCGTGCGCGCTCTGCTCAACGACGCCCGGGTGCCCCAGGTCCTCCACCTGTCCCTCGATGCCGCCGGCCGCGACGTCTACCGGGAGGTGAAGGGCCTCGACCGCTTCGAGAAGGTGCAGCACAACGTCGAAGCCTTGCTCGCCGAGAAGGGCCGCACCGGCGCGCGCTGGCCGCGGGTGGTCCTCCAGTACATCGTGGGCACCAACAACGTCGACGAAGTCTCCGCCTTCCGACAGCACTGGGAAGGCGTCGCCCGTGCAGCCCGTCTCCCGGTCCGCAGTGTCGCCGGCCACGTCCCCCAAGGCGAAGAAGTGGTGGTCTTCTTCCGCCAGCTCGACTGCCCCACCCCCGCGCTCCAAGAGTCCGAAAACGCCGTCTACCGGGGTGCAATGGAGAGAGAACGCCTCCCGCTGCCGGCCGCTTCCGAGAAGGGCCACACCGTCCGTGCGGAGAACCTCGCCCCCTGCTCCGGCTTCTGGAAGAGCCCCGTGGTCGACTGGCAGGGTGCGGTCACCGTCTGCACCCGCGACAACCTCCTCCACAACGCCGTCGGCTCGCTGCGCCACCACACGTTCTTCGAGCTGTGGTGGGGGCCCGAGATGCGCCAGCGCCGCGCCCGTGTGGCGAAGGGCGACTACACCGGCCTCGCCTTGTGCGACACCTGCTTCATCCCCCGGTCGCTCAACCACGCCGCCCTCTCACCCGCCGACATCGCCGCCCAGAAGGCCCACGACGACCACCTCGCCGGAGCATCGTGATGGTGCGTCGTCCCGGCATCGTCGACCGCTTGCTCGACCGTGGACGCCTGCGTCGTGCCCCCGGCCGGCCCCGTCAGCTCCACCTCTCGGTCACCGACCGCTGCTTCCTGCCCTGCGCGCACTGCGACATCTGGAAGAACGACACCATCGACCTTCCCACCGAATTCTGGGAAGACGCCATCGACCGCCTGGCCGACTGGACCGCCCCCGCCGCCATGAACTTCGTGGGCGGCGAGCCCCTCCTCCGCAAAGACCTCGAGTCGCTCATGGCCCGCGCGGTCCGTCGCGGCTTCGAGGTCAGCTTCAACACCAACGGCTGGCTCGTCACCGAAGCGCGGGCCCGAGCGGTGGCCGAAGCAGGCGTCTCCATCGCCTATGTGAGCCTCGACGGGGCCCTCCCTGCCACCGTCGACCGCAGCCGGGGTCGGGAAGGCGCCTTCGACAAGGCCTGGACTGCCATCGAGCGCCTCCTCGCCGCGAACGGCCCCCGCGTGGTCATCAGCTGCATCCTCCACGCCGACAACGCCGATGAGATGGCCGACCTCGTGGAGCAGTGCCGGCGCCGCGACCTCCAGCTCGTCATCCAGCCGCTCTACCAGAACTTCGGCAACAACGCCTACGACCCCGACTGGTGGCAGACCGCCCACTACTTCCCGCGCACCGACACCGACCTCCAGCGCCTCGACACCGCCATCGACCGCCTCACCGCCGAGCGCCTCCGCGGTGGCCCCGTCTGCAATGCCGCCCAGCAGCTGCAAGCCATGAAGGCCCACTTCCGCAGCCCCGCCAAAGACAACGGCCAGATGTGCCGCGCCGGCCACTCCGACCTCTCGCTCGACCCCCAAGGGCGCATCCGCCTCTGCTACTTCCTCGAGCCGGTGGGCCACCTCTCCGACCCCACCCCGCTGCCGCTCATCTGGGACAGCTACCAGACCCTCCGCCGCCGGTGGGAGGTGAGCCGCTGCGACCGTCACTGCAACCTGCTGAACTGCAATTTCGGGGAGACGGCGGGCTGACGCGAGGGGAGGGCGTGCGGTCGGGACGCTTGCGAAACCAGTCGCGTGGATGAAACAGCGGGTGGGACAGCGCAAACGCGAGCCAGCCAATCATGGGCGCCTCCGGTGGTGGATGCGGGTCCAACACCGGTAGCAAGAAAAACGAATACTCGTTTTTTATTTTTGTGCCTCCCAGCCGAACGCCCGGTCCACCATCCGGGAGAACGCCTTGCCGAAGCGCTCCAGGTCGAGGGTGTCGTCGAGGAGGGCCTGCACACGGAGGCCCTGGTACGTGGCCACCACCACGCGGAGGGTGTAGGCGACGTCGAGGGTGGGGTCGAGCTGGCCGGCCTGCTGCATGCGCTCGAGCAGCGGCACCATGCTGTCGACGGCGGTGCGGTGGACGGCGGCGTAGCGGGCGGCGAGGGTGGGGTCGGACAGCCCCTCGGCCTGGACCCGCAGGCTCAGGCGGTGGGCGTCGTGGAGGGCGGGCTGGGAGATGATGCCCACCAGCCCGGCCACCATCCCGCGCACGGTGGCGATGGGGTCGGTGGCGGCGCTCAGCCGGTCTGCAAAGCCTTGGTTGGACTGGATGCTGCGGTCGTACACCGCGTGGAGAATCTCGGTCTTGCTGCCGAAGTGGCCGTACACCGCGCCCGCCGACAAGCCCGCCTTGGCGCAGATCTTCGCGATGGTGGTGGCGCCGATGCCGTGCTGTGCGAAGCAGCTCGTGGCGGCGTCGAGGATCTGGTTGCGGCGAGCATCTCGGTGGGCCTGGGAGACCTTGGGCATCCGGGGTCCCGGGTTCAGGGGGTGGGCGTGCGGTCGAGGTAGCCGAGGTGCTGCAGCGCCTCGATGGTCTGGGGGCTGGCTTCGGCGGACCGCGAGACCGGGCGCTCCTTCCACGACTTCGCCGCGCGAATCAGCGGGGCGGCGCTCGACATGCGGGCGGGGTCGGTGAGCAGGTTGGTGGTCATGCCGGGGTCGCGGACGAGGTCGTAGAAGGCGGTGGACCCATCACTGCCCACCACCGCCGCGAAGTCACCCTCTCGATGCATGCGCCAGCTGTGCTGGAACACCCCACCCACCGCTTTTCCGAAGCCCACGTCGGCGCGGGCGTAGGCCTGGATTGGACCGCTTGGTGCGGCACCCGTTCCCATCGCCACCGCCGCCAACGACCGAGGACCCCCCCCCACCCCGGTCAGCGCCAGGACGGTGTCGTGAAGGTCGGTCATCTGCACCGGTGCATCGACCGTCGTGCCAGGAGTAATCCCATCGGCCACCACCACGAGCGGCACCTGCGTGAGCTCTGGAAAGACTGTACGCCCATGAAAGAGCGCACCGTGTTCGCCCAAGAGCTCGCCGTGGTCGCTGGTCACGGCCATCACGCCGCTCCGTCCAGAGCCCTCCCACGACTGCACCACCTTGTGCAGCTTGTAGTCGGACCGGTGCACGCTGGCGTCGTAGAGGTCGCGAAACAGCGCTGCAGACTCGGGCGGTGGCGTCCAGGCGCCCGTGTGAAACGCCACCTCGCCGCTGGGGCCGTCGGGCGTGGCGCGCTGCAGGAGGTCGACCAGCACGTCGCCTTCGTGTCGACCGATGTAGGGCTTCAGCCAGTCCGGCGCGGTGTCGGGGTTCAGGGTGTGCGCGTGGGGCTCGAGCCAGCCCACGGGTGCCACCACCCACGGATGGTGGGCGTCGAGGATGTTGATGAACAGGAACAAGGGGCGGTCGTCGTCCACCGCCAGCTCTTGCGCGGCCCGGTCGAGAATCCAGCCCATCCCACCGTCGGCGGGTTGGGTCTCGGCCACCGAAAACCCCCGCGTGCTGCCCAGGTCGGGCCCGATGAGGGGGTTCTCCGACAGCGACACGGTGCGGTAGCCGGCATCGGCCATGCGCTCGGCGAGGGTGGGGAGGTGGGAGGGGAAGGCGCCCACCGCCCACTTCCGCTCGCCGAGAACCAGGGCGGCGTCGGTGGGTTCGACGAAGTGGGCCCCATGCTCCCAGGGCGGCTTGCCCGTGAAGAGGCTGGTGTGCGACGGCCAGGTCCACGACCCATGGGTGGTGACGTCGGTGAAGCGCGCCCCACGTGCCGCCAGAGCATCGAGCTGGGGCGTCACACCGGCTCGCCGCGCCCCGAATGCCGCGTCTTCCCGCACCGTGTCCAGGATGACCACCAACACATCGGGCGGCCGCTCGGGCTCCGGAGCCGTGCCGGTGCATCCCAGCGCGAACAGCGTCAGCAGGGCCATTCTCACTGGTTCAGCAGCCACTCTTGCAGCATCTGGTCGGTGATGCGGGCGGGGTGGCCACGCCAGATGACCACGCCGTCGCGGTACACCGCCGCTGCCGGAATTCCCGACACATCCACCGCCCCCGACAGCGCGCCGTCTTCTTTCGCCATCGGAAAGGTGAGCTTGTGGTCGGCCACGAACTCCACGGCCTTTTCGCGGGTGGAGCTGCGCGTGAGCTTCGTGAACCCCACCACCTGCAGGCCCTGGCCTGCGTACTGCTGGCTGGTGGCCTGCCACTTGGGCACCTCGCGGCGACAGTGCGGGCACCACGACTCCCAGAACAGCGCCACCACCACGCCTTTTTCGAGGTCGAAGCGCCGCTGCTTGGTGTACCATTCCTCGATGTGCTGTTCCCAGTCCTCGGGGACCTTCTTTCCAATGACCGCCAGCTCTCGGCCGATGCGGTCGGCCATCCGCTCCGCCCGCGTGCCCGGATACTGCGACTTGATGAGGGCCAGGACCTTCTTCGCCTCGTCCACATCGCCCTGCTCGTAGGCCTCGGTGAGCTGCCGATAGGCATCCTGGGCCGCTGCTTCCTCGGCCGCTCCGGGCGCTGCTGGCGCGGCCCCCCGGGACTCCAGGGCAGACAGCCGCTCCTCGAGCAGCACCACTTTCGCCTCGAGCTGGGCCACTTGGGCCTGGAGCTGCGCCACGGTGGGCTCGGGTGGGTCTGTGGGCGGGGGAACTGTGGCCAGCGCGGCCGACAACACCAGGGTGGACAACATCTCAGCATCCCGTCTCGTAGGGTGTGGCTCGGTAATCTCTGGGCGCCTGCCCCGCCTCCCCGGGGTCGGCCGGGCACCGGGTACATCCGCCGGGTCGGCGCCGAGAACCCGGTGCGCAGCCTCGTGCCTCGGCAGCGTCCCGGGGCGCCTCCGTTGCCGTTCGCGCAAGCGCGTCTCGGCAACCCGCTCCGCGGCCGGCTCCGTCCCCTGGCGCATTGATGGCCGCGGGTCTGTGCGGCTACACTCGGGGCACTGGAGGAGCCATGGGCACCGCAGCCGTCCGCCGCACCACCTACTCCGAGTACCTTGCCCTGGAAGCCGAGACCGGCCGAAAGCATGAGTTCGACAGCGGCGTGGTCACGATGATGGGGGGCGGAAGCCCGGACCACGCCCTGCTGGCCATGACATTTGGCCGCCTGCTGGGCAACGCGCTCGCGGGCGGACCCTGTCGGCCCTACTCATCCGACCTCAAGGTCTGGAACGCCGACCTCGATCAGGCCGTCTACCCCGACGTCACCGTCATCTGCGGCCCGGTCGTCCCCGCTGTCCACGACCGACTTGCCGTGGTCAACCCGTCGCTGGTGGCCGAGGTCCTGTCCCACTCCACCCGTGGTCGTGATGCCCTCGTCAAGGCCCCCGCCTATCGGGCCATGCCCAGCGTCCAGGAAGTCCTTCTCATCGACTCCGAGGCTGTGTTCGTCCAGCACTTCCGCCGCGGCGAAGATGGCAAGTGGGTGCTCACCGAGACCTCCGACCTCCACGCCTGGTTGGAGCTCCACGCCGGTGGGGCGCGGCTGTCTGTTGCCGAGCTGTACGCGGGCACGGGGCTCTTGGCTGAGCGTGAGGCTGCGGACTGAGGCGTTTGGCGTTCAGCGTTCAGCGTTCAGCGTTCAGCGTTCAGCGTTCAGCGTTCAGCGTTCAGCGTTCAGCGTTCAGCGTTCAGCGTTCAGCACCTGGCTGGTGGTTGCTCCATAGGGGCGGTTGCCGAGATGGCGCAGTGACAGCTCGATCTGGCCCAGCCTCCCAGCGCCGGAGCGATGGGTCCGAGCTGGCTGCTGGTTCCAGGCAGCTGACAGCTGACAGCTGATAGCTGATAGCTGACAGCTGATAGCTGACAGCTGACAGCTGATAGCTGACAGCTGACAGCTGATGGCTGATGGCTCAGCCCACCCGCGCCGTCGCCCGGTCCACCCACCGACCCCGACCCCACACCACCGCCAGCCACACCGCGCGCACCGACCAGTCCAGAGTCGTCCCCACCCAGATCCCCATCAGGCCCCAGCCCAGCTCCACCGTCAGCACCCAGCAGGCCACCAGCCGCACCACCACCGGTCCCACCAGCGCCACCACCATCGGCGAGCGCGTGTCTCCAGCCCCCCGCAGACCACCCGCCAGCGCGTCGCACACCGCCATGATGGGCTGGGCCACCGCCGCCACCCGCAAGCACCGGGCGCCCAGAGCCACCACCTCGGGGTCGTCGGTGAACAGGCGCACCAGCACGTCGGGAACGGCCAGAAACACCACTGCCACCACCCCCAGGCACAGCGCACCCAGCCCGGCCGACGTCCACCCCACCGCCCGCGCACGGTCCGTGTCCGCCGCCCCCAGCGCCTGAGCCACCAGCGCCCCCGACGCGATGCCAAAGCCCGTGGCCGTCATGAAGCCCACCGACTCGATGGCGATGAGCGTCTGGTTGGCCGTCATGGCCGTCTCGCCCAGCCGCGCCACCAGCGTGGCAAACACCAGGAAGCCGGCGTGGAAGATGAGCTTCTCGCCAAACGTGGGCAGGCTCACGCGCACGATGGGGCGCAGGCGGTCGGTCAGCCTGGACAGGCCGCCGGCGAGGTCGGTCCACCCCACCGCAAACGGGCCCACACGCAGCGCATAGGCCGTCAGCAAGGCCATCATCACGAACGATGTGGCGGTCCCCAGCGCTGCTCCTCGGATGCCCAGCTCGGGAAACGGTCCCAGCCCGAACATCAGCACCGCGCTCACCAGTACATTGGCCACCGACGCCACGATGCCGATGCGCAGAGGCGTGGTGGTGTCGCCGCGGGCCTGGATGCACACGATGCCCGTCTCGGCGAAGAACACGAGCGGGGCCGTGGGAAAGACGATGGCCATGTACTGGGCCGAGAGCTCCCTCAGCGCCACCGTCTCGGGCCCCCCACCCGCCAAGACGACCGCAATCAGGTCGATCCCAGCGAACCCCACAATTCCCACCAGCGCACCCAGCACGCCCGCAGCCACCACCGCCACCATCGTCGAGCGGCGGGCGGTCTCCACATCGCGGGCCCCGATGGCGCGGCCCACAATCGCCAGCGCACCCGACAGCAGCGCCCGCCCCACGCTGAACACCGACCACAGCAGCGGCCCCGACACCTGCATCGAGCCGAGGGACAGGGCGTCGTAGCGACCGAGCAACAGGCGGTCGGTGAAGAACACCAGCGTGCTGACCAGGCCCGCCACGATGGCCGGACCCGCCAGCGCCGCCACCGCACGCCAGATGGAACGGGGAGGGGAGTCGGTCAGGCTGTGGCCGCGATGCGCGCGATGCAGCGCTGCTCGAGGAAGGTGGCCATGTGCACGAAGCCGGCGAACAGGGGGTTGGTCGTCTGCTTGTGGAAGTAGCGGTAGTAGATTTGTTGGAGAATCACCGCCAGCCGGAACAGGCCAAACACCTCGTAGAAGCGGAACGACGGCACGCGATGGGTGAGGCCCGCGCGCTCGAGGTAGCGGGCCACCAGCTCATCGCGGGTCATCATGCCGGGCAGGTGCGTGGGCTGGCGGCGCATGAGCAGCATCGGGGCGGCGTCGTCGGCCTGCACCCAGTAGGCGAGGGCGCCGCCGAGGTCCATCAGAGGGTCGCCCAGCGTGGCCATCTCCCAGTCGAGCACACCCAGCACGGTGGCGGGGTCGTCGGCGTCGAGCACCAGGTTGTCGAAGCGCCAGTCGTTGTGGATGAGGCAGGTGGCGATGTCTTCGGGCTGGTGGTCGTCCAGCCAGGTCATCACCGACTCGAACGACGGGGCATCCGGGGTGCGGGCCCGACGGAAGCGCTTCGACCAGCCCGCCACCTGGCGGCCCACATACCCGTGGCCTCGGCCAAGGGTGGACAGGCCCACGGCGGCCGGGTCGAGCTGGTGCAGGGCGAGCAGGTTGTCGAGCCAGGTCTCGCAGAGCGTGCGGGCGTCGGCTTCGGAGAGCGTGAGGCCCGGCGGGACGTCCTGGCGGAGGATGAGCCCCTCGAGGCGCTCCATCACGTAGAACTCGCGGCCGATGACGGCGTCGTCGGTGCAGTGGGCCACCACCACCGGGACCGGGAAGTGTCCGGCGAGACCGGTGAGAACCCGCACCTCGCGCCCCATGTCGTGGGCGGACTTCGCCTTGGTACCCTTGGGCGCGGTGCGCAGCACGAGGGTGTGTTCGGGCCAGGTGAGCAAGTACGTGAGGTTGGACGCGCCCCCGCGGAACTGCCGCTGCTCGGGAATGGCGTGCAGCTCGGTGCGCTCGGGCACGGCGCCCTGGAGCCACGCGGTGACGGCCTGCAGGTCGAGGCGGTCTTCGTCGCGGACCGCCTTGGGCTGGTCGATGAGGTCGGGGTTGGCCATGGCTGCTCTCGGGGCTCAGGAGATGTAGGGCTTGAGCTCGCGGCGGGCGATGAAGGCCCGGTGCACTTCGTCGGGGCCGTCTGCCAGGCGCAGGATGCGGGCACCCGCGTACATGGCGGCGAGGGGGAAGTCCTCGGACAGGCCGGCCCCGCCATGGATTTGCATGGCCTGATCGATGACCCGACAGGCCAGCGACGGCGCCACCACCTTGATGGCCGCGATCTCGGTCATGGCCTCGCGCACACCTTTTTCGTCGATGGCCCAGGCCGCCTTCAGCGTGAGCAGGCGGGCCATCTCGATGTCGATGCGGGCGTTGGCGATGATGTCGCGGTTGCCGCCCAGGTTGGCGAGGGGCTTGCCGAAGGCCACCCGGCTCACGGCGCGCTCGCACAGCATCTGGAGCGCCCGCTCGGCCGCACCGATGAGCCGCATGCAGTGGTGGATGCGGCCGGGTCCGAGGCGGCCCTGGGCAATCGCGAAGCCCATGCCGGGGCCCGCGATGATGTGGTCGACCGGCACCCGGACGTCGGTGAAGCTCACTTCGCCGTGGCCATAGGGAGGGTCCATGTCGCCGAAGACATGGAGCATGCGCTCCACCTTCACGCCGGGGGTGTCACGGGGCACGAGCACCATCGAGTGGCGGGCGTACTTGGGACCCTCGGGGTCGGTGAGCCCCATGAAGATGAGCATCTCGCAGTCGGGGTGGCCCACGCCCGTGCTCCACCACTTGGAGCCGTTGATGACCACCTCGTCGCCGTCGACCACCGCGGTGGCGGCCATGTTGCGGGCATCCGACGACGCCACGCCCGGTTCCGTCATGCAGAACGCGCTGCGAATCTCACCGCGCAGGAGGGGCTCGAGCCAGCGCTTCTTCTGGGCTTCGGAGCCGAACATCTCCAGCACTTCCATGTTGCCGGTGTCGGGGGCGTTGCAGTTGAACAGCTCGGGCGCCAGGAAGCTCTTGCCGGTCTCTTCGGCCACGATCGCGTAGTCGACGTTGGACAGGCCCGAGAGCCGCGGCAGGAACAGGTTCCACAGGCCCTCGGCCCGGGCCCGTTCTTTGAGCGCGGTCACCTCGGGCAGCACCACCCAGGGGTTGTCTGCGCGACGGAGGGTCTTGAGGACGTGCTCCTCGACCGGGTAGACGTGGTTCTCGATGAACGCGCGCACACGGGCGGCGGTGTCCTGGGCTTTGGCGCTCGGGGCGAAGTCCACGCTGCTCTCCTGCGATGGGGGGCTCGGCTCGATGGGGGGCAGCCTACCCCGTCCGCCGGCCGCAACCGGTCTCCTCCGCCACGATAGGCTGGGCCCGCTGCCCCGGAGTGCCCATGTCTACCGAACCCCAGAACTCCCGCATCGAAGCCCGCCTCGCCGAGCTCGGCCTGAGCGTCCCCATCGCCCCCACCCCCGCGGCCAACTACATCCCGTGGGTGCGCACCGGAAACCTCGTGTACATCGCCGGCCAGGTCCCGATGGCCAACGGCGAGTTCCGCTGGGTGGGCAAGGTCGGCCGCGACTACACCCTCGAGCAGGGCAAGGAAGCCGCCCGCGAGGTGGCCCTCAACGTGCTCTCGCAGCTCAAGACCGCCCTCGACGGCGACCTCGACCGCGTGGTGCGTGCAGTCAAGCTCAATGGCTTCGTCAACTGCACCGAAGACTTCATCATGCAGCCCGCCGTCATCAACGGTGCCAGCGAGCTGATGATCGACGTGTTCGGCGACGCCGGCCGCCATGCCCGCTCCGCAGTCGGGGTGGCCCAGCTTCCCTTTGGCGTGGCGGTCGAGATCGACGGCGTCTTCGAGGTCCGCTGAACGCCCCGGAGGCCACCCCACCATGCGCAAACAGCTGCCCGGTGCCCACCGTCGCCCACCCAAGCGGGGCATCCTCAAGCCCCAACATCGGATGGTGCTGGGCCTGGTGTCCATGTCGGCTGCGGCTCTGATGCTCAGCCTCATGTACCAGAAAGACCCCGACGCACCGCCCGACGTGCCGCGTGGGTCCGACAACTTCGGTCGGCCGAGCGCCGAGGTTCCCGTCGCTGCGCACACACCGAACACCGGGGAGCTGGCCTCCGACGAAGCCCTCTCCGCGTCGGTCAAGGCCGCCGGTCCCGCCCTGCGCCAGTGTGTCGAGGCCTATGCGCCCGACCTCGCGCAATGGGCCGGCCGCACCTACACCCTCGAGCTGCAGCTGGACTCCAGTGGCCTGGCCCGCGCCGACATCTTCGCGCTGGAGGGGGCTCCGGCACCCTTCCTCGGGTGTGTCGGAGCCGGCCTGGGCGCGGTGTCCTGGCCCGTGGCCGATGGCGACGAAGCGGTCCTGGTGCGGGTCAACATGGCCATCCCCACCGTGCCCAGGGTGATTCCGCTCGGTGGCTGACACATTCTGACGAACTACCGTTTCTGTGTCAGAGACAACAGCCCACTTGAGGTGGTCAACCCCAGCCAGCCTGGATCCGTTCGCCGGAGTGCATCCCACTCGCTCTGGAACGGACCATGAATCGTCGCCTTGCACTCCTCTCGTCGGCCGGACTCGGTGCACTCGTTCTCGCGATTCGTGAGCTTCCGAGCGAGCCCGCCACCGCTGCGTCCGACGCAGACGTCGCCATCAAGAACCCGCCGTCCACCGCGCGCGCACTCGCCACCCGGACGTCGACCGCACCCCGCACCCGCGCCCTGCCGGTCGACGCCATCTACGCGCCCCACGAGCGCATCGTCCGGCTCCAGCCCGGAGCCGACGCCCATGCCCTTGCCGGCAGCTTGGGCCTCGCCGTCCACGCCACCGACCACAACCGCGACACCGCCCTGCTGTCCGGCTCGGCCGCCGCCCTCGAAGCCCTCCGTGGACACCCCGAGGTGTTGGGTGCCTACGACAACGGCGTGATGAAGGGGGCCGGCCGCTGGAGTCGAGGAAGCAGCAGCAGCACGTCTACGGAAGCCACAGGAGCCCGTGCCGACCAATGGCACCTCGCCGGGGCCAACGCCGGCCCCGCGCCGTCGGGCCTGTCCGACGTCATCGTGGCGGTTCTCGACTCCGGCGTGGCCTACCGCGACTGGTGTGGCGACGCCGCGTGCGGCAGCGGTGACGCCCCCACCCACAAGCAGGCCGCGTCGCTGGCCGACACCACCATCGTCGCGCCCGCAGACTTCGTCGATGGCGACGAGCTCCCGCTCGACGAGCACCAGCACGGCACCCACATCGCATCCACCATCGTGGGCTCGGGCGCCATCGAAGGGGTGGCCTCCGGGGCCTCGTTGATGCCCGTTCGCGTGCTCGACGCCGACAACCAGGGCACCGAGTATGCCCTCGTGCAGGGCATCTACCACGCCATCGACAACGGCGCCGACCTCATCAACCTGAGCCTGTCGTTCCGCCCCGGCTTCGTGCCCTCACCCTTGCTGCTCGAAGCCCTCGTGGCTGCCGATGACGCCGGCGTGTTGGTCTTCGCCGCCACCGGCAACGACAGCCTGGGGGTCACCTCGTGGCCCGCTGTGAGCCCCAAGGTGGTCGCGGTCGCTGCATCCGCCCCCGAGTCCAACTACGACGACCTCTCCAACCCCTGGCGCTACACCGGCATCGCCCACCTGGCACCCTACGCCAACACCTCATCGGCGGTCGACCTCGTGGCACCCGGCGGCGACCTCACCGCTGACCGCACCGGAGATGGCCACCCCGACGGCATCCTCGCCGAGACCATCGCCCTCGGTGACCCCTCCACTACCGGCTACTGGTTCTTCGAAGGCACCAGCCAGGCGGCCGCCATCGCCACGGGTGCCGCCGCCCGCGTGCTCGCAGCCGGTGCCGAGCCCGATGAAGTCGTGTGGGCGCTCCAGCGTCCTGCGCGACCGCTCCGGGGTGAAGGCCCGCTCGCGGGGGTGGGCGGCGGCTACCTCGACATCGACCGCGCGCAGGATGCCGCCACCTCCGGCAACGACTTCCTCGACCTCAACGACGACGTCCGCGTGGCCGTGCTGCCCTACCTCGAACGCGGCGACGACGACCGGGTCCGACCCGCAGTCCGGTTCACCGCCCTCGACGCCGGCAACTGGCTCGGCGAGTCCGTGCGTGTGTACGCCACCCTCAGCGATGGAACCGACTCGCGCTCGGTCCGCTGCTGGACCCAATACGAGACCGGCACCTGCACGGCCTACGGTGACTGGGTGACCCTCGGCGCGCCCACCGGCCATGCCTGGACCGTCCAGGTCGACGGCGTACAGTACATCCAGGACGTCATCGCTCGTCCCACCGGAGTGCTCTTCGCCACCGATGCCCTCGAGGCCGTGCTCACCGCTGCCTCCGACGATGACCAGCTCCCCACCGAGTTCGCGCTCGGCGTGTTCTGGGCCGAAGGCGAAGACGACGAGCTGGGCGACCTCGCCGCCGCCTTCACCTTCACCAGCGGCGGAACCGGCCTCGCCACCAGCCCCATGGGTGTCATCGCCACGCCGGCGGCCGTCCTGCCCGGCGTGCTGTCCGACACCGACGGCTTCTCCGACGGCACCGGCCTCGCCACCAGCCCCCTGGGCGTGGCCACCCTCGACCTGCAGGCCACCCTCGCCACCCTGGGCACAGGCCTGGCCACCAGCCCGCTCGGGCTCACCACCATCACGCTCGACGACATCGTCGACCTCGACGGCACGGGCCTGGCCACCAGCCCCCTCGGCTTCACCACGGTCAGCTTCCAGCCCACCGACCTCGACATCGACGGCACGGGCCTGGCCACCAGTCCCATGGGCTTTGTCCCCGCCGCCACGCTCGAATTCGGTGGCTTCAGCGGCACCGACCAGACGTCCTCCATGCTGGTCGTCGACGGCACGGGCCTGGCCACCAGCCCCTTGGGCTTCCACGCCGTGGACCTGTTCCAGCCGGGCGGGGGTGGCGCGGACCTCATGGGCGCCAGCTTTGAAGGTGGCGTGCCCATCTACGACGTCGACCCCCTCGCCGAGTCGGTCCTCGACGGGTCGATGGTGGGTGGTGTGCTGACCGATGGTGGCTTCGTGGTCGACGGCGGACGGGATGGCGGCGCGGTCCTGGCGGGCTCGACGCTTGCTGAGCTCGCCACAGGTACGGGCACCCACGCTCCGGTCTTCTACGGGCCGGCTGTAGACTGAAGCTGACCTGGATCGGTCAGTCCCCCCCCTGCGCTCAGGGCGTGATTGGGGTGGCCGATTAGAGTGGTCGACCCCCCGGCTTCCGCGGGGTGTTGCCGCTCTACGAGCGTATAGGTGCGCCATGGTCGTTGCTGACCTTCGGGCTTCGGTCGCCAGGATTCTCCACAGCCGTGGCATCGACTCTGTCGACCTGCTCGACGACATCGTCGACGCCGCCCGGGCCGGGCAGCACAGTCCGCCCACCCATCATGCCGAAGTCGACGCGCTTCCCTACGGGTGGGACACCACCCACGGCACGATGGACTACTGCGGGATGCCTGCCGTGGTGATGTGGACCGACTCCACGCTGGTCGGGCTCTGGTCGGGCATGCGGGAGATGGTGGGAGAGGAGCGCTTCGGGCTGGCCCTCCAGAAGCAAGGTCGCAACAGCGTGGAAGGGGACTGGACGGTCATCTCCACCCGCCCCTCGTTCGTCGCAGGCTTCAATGAGCTGGTCCGTGTGGCAGCAGCTGCAGGCTGGGGCGACTGGCACCTCGATCGACTGGAGTTCGACCCTCCGCTGATGCAGGTGTGTGTGACCGGCAGCTGGGAGGCCCGCCTGGTCGACCACTTCGAGTCCAGCACCCAGCCGCACTTCCTCGCCGGCAAGTTCGCGGGGTACGGCACCCGGCTCTTCGGCACGAACTGCTGGACCGATGTGCGCCCCATCGCCAACACCCGCGACGGGTACTGCTTCACGGTACGACCGTCGCCGCGGTCGCTGGAGTCCGACCTCAACCGACTCCTCGAAGCAGATGACGCCACACGCGCCGACCTCGCTGTGGCTGTCCAGAGGCTGCGCTCCGAAGTGATGGAGCGCAAGCGCATCGCCGACGAGCTGATGGTGGCCAACCACCAGGCCGAGGCCGCCACCCGCCTGAAGTCGCGCTTTCTCGCCACCATGAGCCACGAGCTCCGCACGCCACTCCACGGCATCTTGGGCACCCTCGAGCTCCTGGCCGACGCCGACCTGCCCGCCGGCCCAGCAGACCTGGCCGACCGCTCCCTCGACGCCGCGCGCTCGCTGCTGTCCATCGTGGGCGACCTCCTCGACATCTCCCGCATCGAGGCCGGTGAGCTCGCGCTCGACGAGACCGAATTCGCGCTCCGGCGTGTGGTGCATGGCGCGGCGGACTTGCTCATGCCCGTTGCCCAGCGCCGCGGGCTGTCCCTCGATGTGTCCATCGACCCTCGGCTCGACGACCTCCGGGTGGGCGACAGCGGCCGTGTGCGGCAGGTCCTGGTCAACCTGCTCTCCAATGCGCTGAAGTACACGCCCGAGGGTGGTGCGACCATCCGGGTGGAAGCCGCTCCGGGCCGGCGTGTGCGCTTCCTCGTCCAAGACTCCGGCATCGGCATCCCGTCCGACAAGATGGACGTCATCTTCGAGGCCTTCCGGCAGGTCGACGACTCTTCGACCCGGCGGTTCACCGGAACGGGCCTGGGCCTGGCCATCTGCGCTGCCATCGCCACGCGGATGGACGGCACGCTCATGGTCCACAGCGAGGTGGGCACCGGCTCCACCTTCGCGTTTACTGTGCCACTTCCCATCGTCGAGCGTCCGTCCGCCCCGGTCCGGCCCGTGACACTGCTCCCGAAGCGCTTCAATGCGCGGGTGCTGGTGGTGGACGACGTCAACGTCAACCGCACGATTGCGAAGGTGATGCTCGACAGCCTGGGTTGCACCGTGGTGGAGGCCCAGCATGGGGGCGAGGCCCTCGAACGGCTGGCTGAAGCACCCTTCGACCTTGTGCTGATGGACGTGATGATGCCGGTGATGGACGGCCTGCAGGCCACCCGCTCCTTCCGCGCGCGCGGTGGGGCTCGGCGTGACACGCCTGTGATTGCCGTGACCGCCAACGCGATGCTGGGAGACCGAGAAGAGTGTCTGGCGGCTGGCATGAACGACTACCTGCCCAAGCCGGTGCGCCGAGATGTGCTGCACCGTTGCCTGGCTCGGTGGCTTCCGTTGGACGCCGCGGTGTACGACCCCTGACCCGAGAACGCAGCACCCCCGACACCCGAAGGCGCCGGGGGCACATCACTCGAAGGAGGCCTATCGCTCGGCGAGCAGGCCCTTGCCCTTCATGTAGCCGAGGATGGTGTCGACACCGCCGTCGCCGTCGACGTGGAGGTCGACGTCCGTGCCGCCGCCACCGAGGCGAACGAGCAGGAAGTGGTCGGCGCCCGCATCCTGACGGGTGGGGGCCCAGGCGTCGGCTGCACCGGCGCTCACGATGGCGATGAGGCCCGCGTTGGAGAAGCGGGTGGCCACACGGCCGGCCTCGTGGATGTCGAGGTCGCCTTCGTAGACGGCATCCTGGGTGTCGAGCACCGCGGGGAGGTTGCCGGTGTCGAAGAGGCGCCGCTCGAGGCCGAACACCAGCTCGGAGCGGTCGTCGGCGCTGCCGCCTTCCACCCACACCACCGTGCCGGGATGGCCCACGCGACGGGCGCGTTCCTTGCCGCTGACCTGGCTGCGCACGCCGTCGCCGTCGTGGTCGATGCCGTCGCCGATGCCGTCTTCGGTGGTGATCATGGCCGCGCCCACGGTGTTGTTCGTGAGCGAGTCGATGATGACCAGCGCGCCGGTGGCCCGGTTGTCGCGGTAGCTGTCGTAGCAGATGGGGCGGTGGGCCACGAAGCGCACACGGCCGATGTCGTTGAGGGCGAGCTCGCTGACACCAGCCTCGCGCTCGATGTTCTCGAGGTCCATCTTCCAGTCGATGCCGGCGATGGACGTACGCACGTACCGGGTGCCCTGCTTGATGAGGTACGACTTCTCGGGGTCGAGGGGCGTCTCCGACATCCACACCACGTCGGCCGTGAAGTGGCGGTCGACCACAGGCTGGTTGTCCACCTTGCAGATCATGTCGCCGCGGCTGATGTCGATTTCATCGGCCAGGCGAATCACCACCGACAGCGGCGGGTGCGCCATCTCCAGCTCGCCGTCGTAGGTGTCGATGCCCACCACGGTGGACGTCTTGCCCGACGGCAGGGCCACGATTTCGTCGCCCTTCTGGATGATGCCCGACACCACCTGGCCGGCGAAGCCACGGTAGTTGAGGTTCGGTCGGAGCACGTACTGCACGGGGTAGCGGAAGTCGGTCAGGTTGACGTCGTTCCGAATCTCCACGTTCTGCAGGAACTCGAGCACCGTGTCGCCGTCGTACCAAGGCGTGCGCGAGGCCGACTTGTCCACCACGTTCACGCCGAACAGCGCGCTGATGGGGATGTAGGTGACGCTCTTGAAGCCCAGCGTGGCCGTGAAGGCCGAGAAGTCCGCCTTGATTTCCTCGAAGCGCTCTTCGCTGTAGTCCTTGAGGTCCATCTTGTTCACGCACACGAGCAGGTGCGGGATGCCGAGGAGGTCGGCGATGAACCCGTGCCGGCGCGACTGCGTGAGAACGCCCAGCCGTGCGTCGATCAGGATGATGGCGACGTTGGCCGTGGAGGCGCCCGTGGCCATGTTCCGCGTGTACTGCACGTGCCCGGGCGTGTCCGCGATGATGAACTTGCGCTTGGGCGTGGAGAAGTAGCGGTAGGCCACGTCGATGGTGATGCCCTGTTCCCGCTCGGCGCGTAGGCCGTCGGTGATGCGGGCGAAGTCGATGGCGGTCTCGCCGGTCTCGCTGGTGCGCGTGGCATCGGCGAGCTGGTCGTCGTACACGCCCTTGCTGTCGTGCAGCAGGCGGCCGATGAGGGTGGACTTGCCGTCGTCGACGGAGCCCACGGTCACGAACCGCATGAGCTCCTTGGCTTCGTTCTGGTCGAGGAAGGCGTGGATGTCGTCGCGGATGAGGTCTTCTTCCGCGGCACGGGCTGCCTCGATGGCGCGCTTGGGAGCGCTCTGGTTGGTCTCAGACATCCTAGAAGTACCCCTCACGCTTCTTCTGTTCCATGGAGCCGTCTTCGTCGAAGTCGATGAGGCGGCCCTGACGTTCGGACATGCGGGTGAGCATCATCTCTTGGATGATCTCGGGCACGGTGGCCGCCGACGACTCGACCGCACCCGACAGCGGGTAGCAACCGAGCGTGCGGAAGCGAATCACCTTGTGCTCGACACGCTCGGCGAGGTCGGGGCGGTACTTCAGCATCCGCTCGTCGTCGACCATGATGAGCGTGCCGTCCATGTCGATGCACGGACGTTCCTTGGCGAGGTACAGCGGCACAATCGGGATGTTCTCGAGGTGCACGTACTGCCAGATGTCGAGCTCGGTCCAGTTCGACAGCGGGAAGACCCGGATGCTCTCACCGTTCCAGATCTTGCCGTTGTAGAGGTTCCACAGCTCGGGACGCTGGTTCTTGGGGTCCCACTGGTGGAATTTGTCGCGGAAGGAGTAGATGCGCTCCTTGGCCCGCGACTTCTCCTCTTCCCGGCGCGCTCCGCCGAATGCGGCGTCGTACTTGTACTTGTTGAGCGCCTGCAGCAGCCCCTGGGTCTTCATCACGTTCGTGTGGACCTGGCTGCCCGAGGTGAACGGGTTCACGTCGCGGGCCACGCCATCGGGGTTGATGTGCACGATGACGTTGATGCCGTTTTCTTCCGCAAACCGGGTGCGGAAGCTGTACATCTCCTGGAACTTCCAGGTGGTGTCCACGTGCAGGAACGGGAACGGGGGCTTGGCCGGGTAGAACGCCTTCATGGCGAGCCGCGCCATCACGCTCGAGTCCTTGCCGATGCTGTACAGCATCACCGGGTTGTCGAACTCGGCGGCCACTTCGCGCATGATGTGGATGCTCTCGGCTTCCAGCGCGCGCAGGTGGCTGATGGTGGGCAGGTCCAGCACTTCGGCAGAACCGGCGTCGGACGGTCCGGGTTGGGTCAACGGGTCCTCCGGCGAAATCAGGGTCGGGGTGCGACCATCCGAGCCTCGTGAGAAGGGCCCGGGGTCGGGGGCCGGGGGCGTATCCCGGCACAGCGGACCGCGCGCGTAACAGGTGCGCTGCATGTCGCCTGTTGCCCGGGCTTGCTTGTTCACAATGCGCACACGTCGGCCGTTGTGGATTGTGCGGATTCGGGCGGCTCCTCCCTGCGGTCGGACCGGGTGCTTCCGGCGGGTCGGCGCCTGCACCCCTCCGAGCCTCGCAAGCGAGTCTCCTCGGGGGCGCCTCCGTCTGAACTTCCGGTACCCGGAAGCCCAGACCCGCTCCGCGGCCGCCTCCGCCCCCTGCCGCAGTTCCCTCGTGCAGTACGCTCCCCCCATGTCCACCGAAGCTGCCCGAAACGAGCTCCGCTGGTGCCTGCTGGGCCCTGCCCTCTGGCCCGAGAGCACGCTCCCCGAGCTGGTCCTCCCCCACACCATCGCCGCGTGGGTCGAGCGGGCCGACCTCACCAACTGGCCGGTCCTGCCCCGCCGCCTCGGCCTGCGCTTCGAGACCATCTGGGCATGGGCCCTCGACCGCCTGCCTGGCTGGAAGGTGCTGGCCAGTGAGGTCCAGGTGGCTGGCAGCAAGGGCACACTCGGCGCGCTCGACCTCTTGGCCGACAGCCCGGATGGGGTGCTCCACATCGAGCTGGCCACCAAGTTCTACCTGTGTCGCCGCCACCGGGATGGCGCGTCACCGGCGCACTTCGTCGGCCCCAACCGCCGCGACCGTCTCGACAAGAAGCTGCAGCGGATGCACACCCACCAACTGCCGATGGGCGCCCGCCCCGAGACCCGGCTGGCGCTGAAGAAACGGGGCATCCCAGCGCCGACGCGGTCGGTCGCGGTGCTGCGGGGTGTGTGTTTTTCCGACTGGCGCCAACCCAACACAGCGGGCCCGGGCCGCTGGTGTACCCGATCGGAGCTGCCGCACGCGCTTCCCGAGGCCCGGGTGCTCGACCGAACCCACTGGCTGGGCGGCCACGGCGCGCTGGCGGTACTTCGTGAAGATGCCCTCCTGGAGGCCGTAGATGCGCAGCTCGTGCGGGGCGCGGTGCAGCTTCTGGACGCCGGTGGCCGCCGCTGGATGGTGGTGGATGACGACTGGACCCAGCCCCACGACACTGCTCCGCGCGACGACCACCTGGCCGCCGGCGTGGGCCCCAGCCGCTCTTGGTCGAGCCGTCGTTCACATCCAACCGGACGACTTCAGGGTTGCGGGCCCCCTCCGCCTGCTCCGCAGGCACCTCCCCCTGAAGGGGGAGGACATTGAGAACGACGTTGCTCTCGCCACTCAGGGTGAGGCGGCCACGAAGCGGTCGGATGGACGACTTCCGGTTCGCAAGCACCTCTCCCTGAAGGGGGAGGACATTGAGAACGACGATGCTCTCGCCACTCAGGGGGAGGTGGCCACGAAGCGGTCGGATGGACGACTTCCGGTTCGCAAGCACCTCTCCCTGAAGGGGTAGTTCACTGAGAACGACGATGCTCTCACCACTCAGGGGGAGGTGGCCACGAAGCGGTCGGATGGACGACTTCCGGTAGACGGGCCCTCCCCCTGAAGGGCCCTGAAGGGGTAGTTCACTGAGAACGACGATGTCCTCCCCCTTCAGGGGGAGGTGGCCGCGAAGCGGTCGGAGGGGGCCCCGCTCGACCTCCCGGGTTCGCCCCCTACGCGGTCTCCAACCCGCACAAGTGCCCAAAGAGCCTGAGAACAGTTGTTCTTCGACGAGCTCGGTCAGCCTCGACCGTCCCCCGAGCCCATCGCCCAGACCCGACAGGGGGGCGGGCTCGTCGGGGCACACCGGCAAGACCCCACGACCGGAGCGCGCCGCTCAGAACCGAACCCCACCCGAGGGCAGGCACGGCGGTGCATCGGGACCCGATGGGGGACCGATGGTGGGCAGCTCCACCGGAACCACCATCAACGCGGTCTTCGGCGACCAGGCTTGGGAATCCGCGAGCGGCACAGGGGCAGGTGTTGCGGGCGTGGTCTCGAATGGCAAAGCGAGCGCTGGCCGGGCCACCCCTGCGGCCAACATGTTGGACAGCACGGTCAGAGCCGGCTCTGCCGACACGCCCGGTCCCACGGAAACCTGCCCGCAGCCCGGCTGCCCGTCGAGCGCTGCCGAGATGTGCCGTGGCACCTGGTCGATGGGCACCACGGTGTCTCCCACACGCACACCACCCGCTCCGACGGACAGGTCCACGCGGCGTGCTGTCGGTGGGAGCGCCGGGGCATCTGCGGGCACTGCCTGTGGGGCCTGGACCACGAGGTCGAGCCTGCCAAGGCCCGCCTGTCCGGCCGCATAGACCAGATCCTGGAGCGTCTGCGCGGGCAGTCGCGCGTCAAAGGCCACAAGCACCCGCGCATCCGTCTCGTTGATGCCGAGCATCTCGCCCCGTACCAGGGCGTCTTGGCGAAACTCAACCAGAGCGTCGTAGAGCGGGGCCACCAGGTGACCGCGGCGGTCGGCGGCGGTGAAGGTACCACCATCCAGAGGCACCACCGTGCCAGCGACCCGTGCCGCCTCGGCGTCCACCGACACCGCGGCCACGCCCACCAGCCCGTCCAACAGCAGCGCATCGAGCGCGTCTGGCGCGGGCACACCGGTGGCGAGCGGCCGGAGTCGCTCGAACGAGGCGTCGTCCATCTCCACGACTTCGGGCGCGTTCGGACCGGGACCGGCCCACCAATAGTCGCGGAGGTGGACCGGACGCGCCGAGGAGACTGCGGGCAGCTCGACCGACACCGACCAGTACGCTGGCGCTTCGGGTGTCGGGGCCGGGGCCTTGGGGGCACAGGCCGGTGTGACGGTCCACATGAGGAGCGCCCAGCGGGCCAGGGAATCGGAGCTGCAGGAAGGCATCGGCGGACCTCAGGGGGCGGGGTCTGGGGGTCCTATCGCTTCGGTGTGGGAGTCCCCCCCCTGTCGACCAATCGCCGACGACTGTCAGGGCCGACCGTCCCCCCCCTTGGTCCAAGACGCCCTGTTCATGGGCCTCGGTTCCTGGCACACGGCCTGCAATGGGGCGGCGTGCGAACCCAAGGAGGCCGCATGTCCGTCCGTCAGAGCTCCAACCCCCTCTTCGTCACCACCCTCCTCTTCAGCGTTCTCGCAGCGTGCGTCGACTCGGGCGCTTCCGATGACTCCGGCGACACCGGCCTCGACACCGGCGCCGAAGCCCTCGAGGCCACCGACTCCACCCCCGCCCCCGAGCCGGGCGCCCTCGTCGAGCTCATCGACCCCTGCGAAGGCCTCGGCACCCCCGTCGTCCACGCAGACTCCACCACCGACATCGTCGTGGGCTGCGGCAATGGCATCGGCCTCTGGCACAGCCGCGATGCCGGCGAGACCTTCGAACGCGCCCACCCATCGGGCGACCTCTACGTCTTCGACCTGGAGCGCACCCGAGACGGCGACCTGCTCGTCTGCGGCCACGACTACGACGCCGACGGCGTCTTGCTCTACCGTGGCCAGCCCGGTGGTGAGTGGGAGCCGCTGCTGTCCTATGGGAACAACGGCTCCGACCCCTCGGCGGCCTACCTGTCCAACTGCGGCACGGTGGCCGAGGCCTCCGACGACCGACTCGTGGTGGCCAGCCTCACCGCCGGCGACATCACGTGGTCCGAGGACAGCGGCGCGTCCTGGTCGAAGGAGTTCCGCTACTGGGAAGACGACAACCTCGAGCCCGATGGCTACGCCTTCCACTACCTCTTCCACCTCGTGGGCCTCGACGACCGCATCTACGGCGCCGGCAGCCAGATCACCGAGCCGCCGGTCTTCTTCCAGCCCAGCGCCCATGCCGATGCCAGCTGGTGGAACCTCGACAGCATCGTCATCGACGACTCGGTCGAAGGCGAGGTGTGGGGGCTGGCCACCGCAGACAACGGCGCCACCTGGCTTGCAGGCGGCCGCGACCAGTCCGCCAGCGGTCGGGCGTCCGGGTTCCTCTACCGGTCGACCGATGGTGGCGAGACCTGGCAACCCACCGACCTTCCCGAAGGCACCGACATCGTGCGCGCGGTCGCGTTCGACAAGGACGGTCGCAACGCGGTGGCGGTGGGCCACAAGTACCCGGTCACCCAAGGCGGCTTCGCCCTCGTGACGAACGACGGCGGCGAGACCTGGACCCCCATCGAGCAGGACATGCCGCTGCTCGAGTCGGTGGCCATCGTGGACGGTCGGTTCTGGCTCTCGGGAGATGCCTACTTGTCCATGGGCGCGTTCTGAGCGCCGGGCCGCTGCCTACAGCAGGATGGGCAGCGGCTCACCAGCCACGGCGATGGCGTTGTCGTAGATGTTGCCATGGCGGGCCCCCACGTACACCGGTCCGTACCCGCCTTGTTCGTCGCCGGTGTACACAGACTCGTAGTCGCCGGGGTCGAGGCCCATGGCCTGCAGGATCGTGGCGAGCCATTGGTTCCAGAGCAAGCCGGGCACGCCCTGTTCGTGGAAGCCTTCGATGTCCCACGCCTGGTCGAGGTCGCGGTAGTCGACGTAGTTGCCCGTGGAGAGCACGCCCCCGGCACTGCCCGCGGTGATGACCGGCATGCTCTGGGTCTCATGGGTGATGGGGCCGGACTCTTGGCTCCACATCACCAAAGAGTCGTCGAGCAGGGTGTTTCCGCCCCCTGTGTCCACCGCTTCCATCCGTCGGCAGATGTCGAGGAACACGCCCTCGAAGGCCACCTGATGTGCCGCGGCGAGCCTGGCTTGGGCCACACCGTCGGCGAGGTGGGCCTGATGCGCGATGTCGGTGTGCCAGTCGCCGGCGTAGTCGGAGAAGGTGTCTTGGGAATTGAACGTGGCGATTCGACACAACCCACACGCCATTGCAGCCACCACCACCTCTGCGTGCAGCGACCAGTACTGCACCTGCGATGCGGGGTCGCGAATGTGGGTGGCGGTGCCGGTGAGGCTGTGGCTGTCTTCTGCGGGCTCGGTGCCGCCGCCATCGAAGGACGGGGAGCAGGTCACTTCCAAGGTGAGCTTGCGCTCGAGCTCGAACAGACGCTCCACGTGTTCGTCGAGGCGGCGGCCATCTTCGCTGGACAGGCGGGTGTGACCCCGAAGGCGGGCGTAGTCTTCGGCCACCTTGTCCACGAGCGTGCCCGTGAGGTTGCCGTAGGCCTCGGCGGGGCGGAACAAGCGCAAGAACAGCTGGTAGGAAGAGTTCTCGGAGTAGCGTTCCTGGACCGGCCCCGAGCGCACCGATGGGCTGGCGAAGTCCCAGCTCATGGCCCGTGCGCCGGCCGACACACTGCGCTCCACCACGGTGGAGGTGGACGGGTAGAAGGCGGTCGACCAGGCCAGCACCTGGTCGATGGTGGGGGAGGGGTACGCGAACATGCGTACGCCGTCGAGGCCGTTGCCGTCGTTGCTGGCGAAGTTGCCCAGGTGGGCGCCGTTGTGGTGCTGGATGTACCAGGGGATGTCGACGCCGCGGATGAGGTTCATGCGGGCGAGGATGCGGTCGGTGAGGGCGGTGGACGGGGCCGAGAGCACCGGACTGATGGTGCGGGTGCCGCTGCTTGTGGTGGCGGACAGGGCAGCGTGTCGAATCGTGCGGCCGGCGTAGTCGCCGTATTCGGAGAGCACGCTGTCGGCGGGCCACATGTTGGACGACCACACCCCGCCGTGCCACGTGGCGAAGGCGAAGAAGCAGCGGTCGCGGGACGACGACGCGTGGGCCGACCGCGGCAGGAGGCTCGGGAGGGTGGGCAGGGCGAGGGCTGCTCCGCCTGCGCCACGCAGGAAGCGGCGGCGGCTGAAGGGGTGCGTCACTCGGCACCTCCGGCGGCGGCGAGGGCCTTGAACTCGGGCAGCAGCGCCACCTGCACCAGGAATTCGTCGAGGGTGAGGCCGGTCTGGAGCGCGGCCCCCAGCTCCTCGATGGTGCAGTCTTCCGAGTCTGCGTGTTCCATGCGGCCCAATGCAAAGCGGAAGGTGTTGCGGGCGAAGCAGGCGTGGGCCTGGCCGCTGTCGAGGAGGACCGCGGTGAGGTCGGTGGCGTTGTGGACGTCGTGGTAGGCGCCGTCGAGCCACACAGAGGTGGACTGGTCGATGGGCGCAGACCCCACGGGCTCGCCGTCGTCGTTGTAGAGCACCTCGAGCGTTCGGGGGCGGCCGAGGGCATCGAAGCCTTCGGTGGCGAAGCCGAGCGGGTTGATGAGGCCCGTGTGGCAGCCGGCGCAGGGGGTGCCTTCCACTTCGGTGAGGGTGGTGACCGCTTCACGGGTGGTGGCGGAGGCGTCGGGGGCGGGGGCGGCGGCGTTCACGTCGTCGGGGGGCGGACCGATGGGCTCGCAGAGCAGCTGCTCGCGGATGAACACGCCCTTCTTGATGGGGCGGGTGTGGGCGGAGCCGGTGGCCAGCAGGCCCACGCGGGTGAGCAGGCCGGCACGCTCGGGTTCGGTGACACGCGGTGGGTCGCCTTCGCCCGACCAGCCTTCGCTGGCGCCGTAGAGCCAGGCCAGGCCGGAGTCGGTGGTGAGCAGGAGGTCGGAGCGGAAGAAGCTCTCGAAGTCGGTGGGGGCGGTGACCGTGTGCCAGATGCCCAGTGCGCGGAGCTCTTCGGCCATGGCCGAGTGGAGGTTGGCGTTCGGGTTGTAGCCGTCGGCGAAGTGGTCGTAGGGCTGGGTGCCCACGCGCGCGTGCATGAAGGGGATGTGGTCGGTGATGAGCCAGTCGTCGAAGAACTCCCCGATGGCCTCGGTGGTGCGGGCATCGGCCACCAGGCGGCGCACCTGGGCTTCGTAGACGGCGGCATCGAGGAGGGTGCCGTCGTTGGCGACTGCGCGGAGCTCGGCATCGGGGGCGGTCTGCCAGAAGTGGAATGACAGGCGGTTGGCGAGCTCGTGGGCGGTGAGGGTGCCTTCGTCGGCGTCGGGGTCGCCCAGTTCTACGTGGTGGGTGAACCAGGGCGACATGAGCAACGCGGCGGTGACTGCCACGGTGCCTGCATCGGCGGCCTTCCAGGTGTCGCCGGCGTTTTCGGCCAGGACGACGGCCTCTTCGGAGTCGTAGACCGACAGGTAGAAGGAGATGTCGTCGTCGGTGAGGGGGCGACGCAACGCCTTGGGGCCCAGGGCCTCGATCCAGCGCTGCACACAGGTGCGGTCGCCGTAGGGGGAGCAGTCGCCCTCGAAGTAGCTCTCGATGGTCCAGATGTGGCCCATGGCGAATTCGTCGGCCACGCCCATCGCCACCACGGCCCAGCCTTCGGCATGCTGCTGGTAGACGTCCTGGTCGAGGCGCCGGTAGCCCCCTCGGGTCTGGTCGGGGGCGCCTGTGGGGAGGTCGACCGGCAGCAGGAGGTCCCAGGTGTCGATCCACTTGTAGGCGAGCCAGTCGGAGCCGCCGACGTCCTCGCCCACAAACTCGGACACGAGGTCGTTGACGCTGTTCTTGTACTGCGCGCGAGACAGGCGTCGGAGCGGCGAGCGGGTGGCCGCGCCGGTGGGTTCGCATGGGCCGTCGCCGGGGTCGGCGGTGTCGTGGGTGTCGCTGGTGTCGGCCGGATCACTCGTGTCGTCGGGTGGGTCGGTGTCGTCGGTGGTGCCGGGTGTGGTGGTTCCCGGGGTGTCGGGCGACCCGGGGGTCGAAGGCGCCTTGTCGTCGCTCGGAGTGCACACCACGAGGGCGGTTCCGGCGAGCAAGAACAGGAGGTTGCGCAAACGTGTGGTCACCGGACGACTCCGATGGGACAAGGCGGCCGCTGTCCCCAGTCTACGCGACGATCGGACGCTCGGGTCGCGAGTTGTCGTGAAGATGTCGGTCAGGAGGGGGGGGCGGACTGTAGCTGCCCGGATTGAGCCTGTCCCCTGCGGAAAAATGTCGCACCTGCGAATTTCTTGGTGACAGAAAACTGGACAGAGCGGACACTGGTCTGGGAGGCTCCTGTGGTCGGAGCCACCACCTGCTCCGGCGCGTGGGAGGTCACATGCAGGGCGGTACTGGGATGGTGATGGGGGTCATTGCGTTGTTTCTGTTGGTCACAGACACACTCGACCGCAACGGCGTGTTGTGGGAGGGCCCCATCGTGCACTTCTGTCAGTGGCTGACAGACCCGACATCCTGACCGCCGCGCTGGCGCGTGGGTGAGAAGAACCGAAGGTGTCGGCCTTCGACGGACCGATCCGTGCCCCGAATCATGATGTGGTCGCGGATGCTCTCGGCTGCCCCGGCCTCCTCGGCGCCCAGGAGCCGAAACGTCCACACGTCGAGGGGCTTGCCGTCCAGCGTCTCGCCCTCCAGGGGCCGAATGGCCACAAAGCTGGCCAGGACGCCTGTGTGGCTGTCTTCCACGCCGTCTCCTCCCCAGCGCTGCCACACGTCGCCGGGACTGGCCTGCGCGACCGGGTGGGCTGCGAAGAGGGGCGACCGGTGCACCTGCCCGGCCACCAGATAGTGCGCGTGGTCGGTGACATGGGCCTCGTAGCCGGCGTGGTGCACCACATCCTGGAGGTACACCGAGCACTTCCAGAACGAGGCGGCCCACTGCACCCGGTACTCACGGCGTCCGCCGATGGACTCCCAGCGTCCCGGGGCGTCGCTGGCGCCGGCGAGGGCGGGGTTGGGGCTGAGGAAGACACCCTCCAGGCCATCGTTTGCGTAGCCGAGACCGAGCCGTCCGGTGGCTCGGGTGCGTCCGGCGCGCAGCAGGCGCCTGTGGTGGCGGGTGCACAGCTGGTGGTAGAGCCGCGTGGCGACCGCGACGTGGCCTCCCATGTGGTCGACGCACTGGGCGAAGAGCACCTCGTCGGCCGACGGGATGTACACCTTGGTGCCGGCGTGCACGCGTGGGAGACGTGGGGCCGTCCACGGCTTGGGTGCCCCATCGCTGCGCTTCTTGTGGTTGAAGGCCTGCAGCGTGGTGGGGTGGACGCCGTGCTGGCGGGCGATGGCGGTCCAGGGCCCTTCGGGGTGGGTGCGGTCGGCCTCGGTGGCGCGGTGGATGAAGCCGTCGAGGATGGAGGGCCGGGTGACGGCACCGCCGGCGCGGGCGATGGCCCAGAGGGCGTCGCGGCGGGCCTTTCCGGCTTGGGCGTCGGTGCGCAGCAGGCGCAGGACCCGTGCGGGCGACGCGGTGTGTGGCTCGGTCATCTCGCTCCCCGAGAAGATGCGTCCACGTAGCGGGTGCGGGACGAGGCGGGAGGGATAGAGCCGACCGCCCCAGACGCTGGAGGTCCTGTGCGGGTGCTGGTGACACAAGACATCGACAAAGCCGGCCTGGCAATCCTCGCGAGGGCGGGGCTCGAGGTGGACCTCGTCTCGAGCGACGCCCCCATCGCCGAGCTCGTGCTGCGGTTTCGGGTGCGCGGCTGCGATGGCTTGTTGTGCATGCTCACCGACCCCATCGACGCCGACCTGATGGATGCCGCCCCACTGAAGGTCATCTCGCAGCACGCCGTGGGCGTCGACAACATCGACCTCGACGCCGCCCGCACCCGTGGCATCGTGGTCACCCACACACCGGGCGTTCTCACCGATGCCACCGCCGACTTCACGCTGGCGCTCTTGCTCGGCCTGGCGCGCCACATTCCCGCCGGCGACCACCTCGTGCGCAGCGGCGGCTTCTATGGCTGGCACCCCACCCTGCTTCGGGGGCTCGACCTCTCGGGGGCGCGGCTGGGCATCGTGGGGCTCGGGCGCATCGGCAAGGCGGTGAAGCAGCGTGCGGAGGCCTTCGGCATGGAGGTGGTGCACCACAGCCGCTCGGGCGGGCTGCCCCTCGAAGAGCTGCTGGCCACCAGTGATGTGGTGTCGCTGCACTGTCCGCTCACCCCCCACACCCACCACCTCCTCGACGCCGCCGCCTTGGCCACGATGAAGCGCGGGGCGTTGCTCATCAACACGGCGCGTGGCCCGGTGGTGGATGAAGATGCCCTCGTCGAGGCCCTCCGCAGCAAACACCTCGGCGGGGCCGCCCTCGACGTCTTCGAGCGCGAGCCGTTCGTGCACGAGGGTCTCTTGGGCCTGTCCAACGTGGTCCTGGCCCCCCACCTCGGGTCGTCTACCGTCGGCACCCGGCGCAAGATGGCTGTGATGGCCGCCTCCGACCTGGTCGCGGTCTTGAAGGGCGAGGCCCCCACCCACCGGGTGGCGTGATGGGTCCCATCGCCGTCACGGGTGCCACGGGCTTCCTCGGGCGACACATCGTGCATGCGCTCCTCCGGGCAGGCCACCGCGTGCGTGCGGTCGTCCGGAGCCCGCAGCGTGCCGCCGACCTTGCAGAGCGCGGGGTGGAGCTGCGCCGGGCCACTCTGGGCGACCGCGAGGCCCTCACCGAAGCGCTCCACGGGGCCGCTGCGGTGGTGTCGAACGCGGCCCTCGGCTCGTGGCAGGGGCCCATCGAGCACTACCGGGCGGTCAACGTGGTGGGCACCGACAACCTCCTGGATGCCATGGAAGCCGCTGCCGTCGCGCGCCTGGTGCACATCTCGTCGGTGTCGGTGGGCCGCACCCGGGCTGCCACCTGGACCGACGAACGGGCCGAACGCTACGGTCAGGACGGCCAGCGCGGACCCTGGCAGCCCTCCGACCTCACCACCGACTGGCGCTATGCGGTCACGAAGTCGCAGTCCGAGGACCGCGTGCGCGCCCGCAGCCCCCGCATCCAGGCCACCATCCTCCGGCCCGGGCCCGTCTTCGGCACCGGCGACCCCAAGCTCACGCGTCGATACCTGCGGATGTGGCGCTCGAAGGTGTGTGTGGCCCCCACGGCCGGGGTGCCCCAGGTGTGTGCCACCGATGTGGCCCGCGCGGTGTCCACCGCCATCTCGCGTCCGCACACCATCGACCGCACATACGTCCTGGCCGGTCCGCCCACGAGCCCGCTCGATGTGGTGCGCACGCTCAAGAAGCTGTCGGGGCGTGGGCCGGTGGTCATCCCGCTGCCGGTCCCCACCTGGGTGGGCTTCACCACCCATCGGGCGGCACGGGACCTGGGCTTCTCCAGCCGGCCGCTGGGGGAGGCGCTCGCGGATGTGCTGCGGGCAGAGGGCGTCTCCGTACGCCAGCGGCGCTGAGCCCCGGGGGATCGGGAGACCTGCGCTGTGACACGCCGGTCACGGAATCTCGACTCCGTTGTTTCGGACCTGCCACGCTTCGTGGAATATGCCCGCCGAGCCTATGACTCAGAGGAGTCCTCATGCGCCTTCGCAGCCTGATCCTGTTCTCCCTGCTTCCCACTACGTTCGTCGCCTGTGACGGCGAGACCTCCACCGACGACAAGGGCGGTGAAGAGGCCGACGCGGACACCGATGCCGACACCGACTCCGACACCGACTCGGACACCGACGCCGACACGGATGCGGACACCGACGCCGACACCGATGCGGACACCGACGCCGACACCGATGCGGACACCGACGCCGACACCGATGCGGACACCGACGCCGACACCGACGCCGACACCGATGCGGACACCGACGCCGACCCCACGGTCTACGACGTCCGCACCGGCGTGTACCCGGAGAACACCGAGGTCGAGCTTCCGAACCTCGTCGTGACCAGCCTCGACGCCGGCTACGGCTTCTTCGTCCAGGACGTCTCGGGCTCCGAGAACGCCGGCATCTGGGTCTACTACGGCAACGTGTCGGCCTTCGACGCCACCGCTGGTTCCGTGGTGGCCTACGGCGACGAGGTCACCATCGCTGGTGAGTACTACGAGTACAGCGACCTCTCCGAGATCGAAATCCTCGACGCCGCGGGCATCACCGTCACCGGTACCGCCACCGTGCCGGCCGCCATCACGCTCACCGACAGCGACTGGGGCGACCCCGTCACCCTCGAGAAGTACGAGTCCATGCTCGTCTCCGTGGGCAGCGTCACGGCTTCCGAAGACATCGACTACGGCGAGTGGCTGTGGGACACCAACATCGTCACCGACGACATGTTCTTCGACGCCGGCTCCGACCTTCCCGTCACCGTGGGCGCCACCGCCGACGGCATCACCGGCAACCTGTACTACTCGTACAGCGCGTTCAAGATGGAGCCCCACGACGCCACCAGCTTCACGAACTTCGCCGCACCGCCGTGCCCCGCTGACCTCTGCCCCGAAGACCTCTCGACCGGCGACCTCGTGGTCACCGAGATCATGTTCAACCCGGACTACGGCAGCGACTCCACCCACGAGTGGTTCGAGATCTACAACGCCACCAGCTCCTCGGTCGAGCTGCAGGGCCTCACCATCGAAGACGACGGTGGGAACAACAACACGGTCTCCAGCAGCGTGATTGTGGCTGCGGGCGGGTACGCCGTGATGGCCACGAGCGACGGATCGTCGTGGACCTACCCCTTCACCCCCGACTACTACTACGGCAGCATCGCCTTCGGAAACAGCAGCGGCGACCACGTCTACCTGTACTACACCGGCAGCTCCACCTCCACCGACTTCGACACCACCGCCAACTACAGCGCAGTCGGCGCTGGTGCGGGCTACTCGGTGCAGCTCGACAGCGCGTCCATCGACGCCACCTCGAACGACGACGTGGGCAACTGGTGCACCAGCACCACCGAAATCGGCTCCACGGGCGACTACGGCACCCCGGGTGCAGCCAACGAGTCCTGCTTCTGAGCTGAGTGGTCCAGATGCCTACGGGACGGTGGAAACGCCGTCCCGTTTGTCGTTCTCGAGGAAGCGCCGGCGATGAGGGTGCCGCGATTGTGGGTGAGAATGGCTTGGTGGAGGGTGTCTTCGGGGAATTTGTGCGCAGGGCGCTCTGTGTCATGACGGGGACGGGATGGCGGACCTGCCTCATTTGGGTAGGGGGGGGGCTCAATATGTGTTGTCTCCCCGCTCCCCCGAGGAGACACCATGCGCACCCGCCGCCTGCTCTCGTACCCCCTCTTGCTCGCCGGACTCGTCGCGTGTGACCCCGAGCCGACCTCCAACCAGAAGGGGGGGGGAGAGGCGGATGCCGACACGGACGCCGACACCGACGCCGACACCGACGCCGACACGGACGCCGACACGGACGCAGACACGGACGCGGACACCGACGCGGACACCGACGCCGACACGGATGCGGACCCCACGGTCTACGACGTCCGCACCGGCGTGTACCCGGTGAACACCGAGGTGGAGCTGCCCAACCTCGTCGTGACCAGTCCCGATGCGGGCCACGGCTTCTTCGTTCAGGACCGCTCGGGCTCGGAGTATGCCGGCATCTGGGTCTACTACGGCAACGTGTCGGCCCTCGACGCCACCGCCGGCTCTGTGGTTGCCATGGGCGACGAAGTCACCATCGCCGGTGAGTACATCGAGTACGACGACCTCTCGGAGATTGAAGTCCTCGACGCCGCCGGCATCACCGTCACCGGTACCGCCACCGTGCCGGCCGCCATCACGCTCACCGACACCGACTGGGGCGACCCCGTCACGCTCGAGAAGGTCGAGTCCATGCTCGTCTCCGTGGGCAGCGTCACCGCCTCCGAGGACCTCGACCACGGCGAGTGGCGGTGGGGGTCGAACATCATCACCGACGACATGTTCTTCGACGCCGGGGACGCGCTTTTCGTGGCTGTGGGCGCCACCGCCGAGGCCATCACCGGCAACCTGTACTACTCGTACAGCGCGTTCAAGCTGGAGCCCCACGATGCCGCGAGCTTCACGAACTATGCCGAGCCGCCGTGCCCCGCAGACCTGTGTGCCCCAGACCTCACCACGGGCGACCTCATCATCAGTGAGATCATGTACAACCCCGACGCTGGTGCGGACAACTACAACGAGTGGGTGGAGCTGTTCAACACCACCAGCAGCTCGGTCGATGTTCGGGGGCTCCGCATCGAGGATGTTGACGGGGACAGCCACCGCATCGCAACCAGTGTGGTGGTGGCGGCGGGTGGGTACCTGGTGCTCGGTGTGGGCGACGGCACGGGCTGGGTGTATCCGACGGTCCCGGACTACTACTACGGCAGTGACGTGAGGCTCGTCAACAGCAGCTGCGACATCCAGATCTACGTTGACGACGGCAGTGCCACGACCGACATCGACACCTCCATCGACTACGACGTGGCAGGCGTGGGTGGTGCGGGGCGGTCGGCCCAGCTCGACGTGGCCAACCTCAATGGCTCGGCGAGCTCCGACGGCGCCTACTGGTGCACCAGCACCACCGAAATCGGCTCCACGGGCGACTACGGCACCCCGGGTGCAGCCAACGAGTCCTGCTTCTGAGCGGAGTGGTCCAGATGCCTACGGGACGGTGGAAACGCCGTCCCGTTTGTCGTTCTCGAGGCCGCTACCACCACCCCAACGAGCCCAGCCACGCCACCTGCCGGCTGGCTTCGTCGGGGAGGATGGTGTGTCCGCCGTCGTGGAAGCACACGCGGATGTCGCCGCCGGAGCAGCCGGTGTACACACTGCAGAGGTGGTCGCCGTCGGCTTCGGGGACGGGCTCGGCGTCGCAGCCCGCGGCGTCGGCCCACATCTCCATGGCGTCGTGGACGGCACCCTGGTGGAAGGGGCCGATGGGCCGACCGTCGAGGGGCCAGGTGTTGTCGGCGGTGCCGTGGGTGTGGTGGACGGCCACAGCACCGTCGCAGGCGGCGGGGACCTCGTCCCAGAACGTGCCGCTGATGGGCATGGTGACGGGCCAGTCGTGGGGGGCTTTGCAGGCCAGCTCGCTCGCCATGCTGCCGCCTTGGGAGAAGCCCGACGCCGCCACCCGGTCGCGGTCGATGGGCCAGCGGTCGGCCACGTCGTCGAGGACCTTGCCGAGGAAGGCCACGTCGTCGCGGCGCTTGGTGTCGCCCGACTCTGGAGAGTTGGTGGTGGACCAGGACTCGTCTTCGCCTTCGGGGACCACCCACAGCACGCCGGCCCGGTCGTAGGTGTCGCCCAGGCTCGACCGGCCGAGCAGGCTGTCGGGGGTGCCGCCGTAGCCGTGGGCCGACAGGATGACGGGGAGGTGGGTGCGGCCGTTCCAGTCGGCGGGCACCATGGCGTAGTAGCGGCCGCCGTCGACTCTGCAGACGTCGTCGTCGCCGCATCCACAGCCGGCTTGGAGGACCAGGACGCCGAGGGCGAGGGGACGGACGGACATGGGGACTCCCGGTGGATGCGGAGGGAGACCCGCTTGCGGGGCTCCCGGAGTGCGGAGGGAGACGCGCAGCGGCTCACGGAGCCCGAGGGAGACCCCGAAGGGGGCTCACGCGGCCCCAAAGACCATCAGATGGCCATCCCGTAGAGCCCGTACAGCAGCATCTTGGGGGAGATGGTGCGCAGCTCGAGCATCTGGCGCTTGATCTGCTTGGGGCGCATGTAGAAGCGGCGCAGGGCCCACGACTGCATCTTGATGAGCTGGTCGGGGTCGTAGCCGTCGGGGTGGTAGATGAGGCGGTCGGGGTCGGGGTTGAAGGTGGTGTAGTTTTCCCAGTCGTCGCGGAAGAGGTCTTTCTGCCAGCGGTCTTCGAAGAGCTTGGAGCCGGGGAAGGGGACCGTGATGGCGAACTTGGCGAAGTCGACGTCGAGGTCGACCGCGAATTCGACGGTCTCGCGGGTCATTTCGGGGGTCTCGCCGGGCATGCCAATCATGAAGAGGCCGACGGTCTGGATGCCGGCGGCCTTGGCGTTGGCCACGCCTTCGCGCACCTTGGCGGTGGTGATGTTCTTGTTGACGTTGCCGAGGAGGAGGTCGGAGCCGGACTCGATGCCCATGAGCACCCGGCGGCAGCCGCCTTCGTACATGATGCGGGCGGTGTCTGCGTCGAGGCGGTCGGCGCGGGTTTCCGAGAGCCACTGGCACTTCTTGTCGAGGCCGCGGTTCACGAGCTCCTTGCAGAAGGGCTCGAGGTCCTTTTTGACGAGCGGGAAGATGGGGTCGACGAAGCCGATCTGCTTCACGCCGTAGCGGTCGACGAGGTACTCGTATTCGTCGACAATCTTGATGGGGTCGCGCTTTCGGTAGACCTTGCCGCCGGTGTTGATGAGCGAGCAGTAGTCGCAGCGGTAGGGGCAGCCGCGCGAGCCGGTCATGGTGAGGACGGGCTTGGCGAAGTCGGCGAAGGGGAGCAGGCCGTAGCGGTGGTACGGGAAGAGGTGCCACGCGGGGTACGGCAGGCTGTCGAGGTCGCGGTTGAGCTTGCGGTCTTTGTTGGTGACGACCTCGCCTGTGCTGTTCTTCCAGGTGATGCCGTCGACCTTTTCGAGGTCGGCGTCGTTGCCTTCGGTGAGGGCATCGACCAGCTCGCAGATGGTTTCTTCGCCGTCGTGGTGGATGCAGAAGTCGGCCTCGCCGTCTCGGACGATGTCGCGGGCGAAGACATCGGCGTGCACGGCACCCCAGACAATCTTGACCTTGGGGAGGCGGGCCCGGATCTGGCGGGAGAGCTCGGCGCAGATGGGGGCGGACGGCGTGAGGACGGTCATGCCCACCATGTCGGGCTTGAACGCGACGGTCTTTTCGACGACGTCGTCGCCGGACAGCTTGTCGGCGAACATGTCGATGGCGCGCACGAAGCAGCCGTGGTGTTCGAGTGCTGCGGCGATGTAGGCCAGGCCGATGCAGGGCATGGGCTCGAGCAGCCCGGCGAAGCGGCCGAGCTTCTTCATGTTCATCGCGGGGTTGATGAGCAGGACGCGCACGGAGCCTCCGGAAGGCGGTGGGGGTCGGACACCGTCCGGGGGAGCGTAGCCCAAGTGCCATGGGGTGACAGGGGCAGGAGGGGGGCTGGCGCATGGAGACAGACGACGTCGATGTCGTGCGTTGGCGGGGGACGTCAGTACTGGACGCCGCACGCCACCTGCCAGGAACGGGCGAAGCCGTGGGGGCCCCAGCGGTGGTCGAGGTCGGCGAAGCCTGCGCGGAAGGCCGACTCTGCACTTGAGAGACCCGGGCGTGCGAAGCCGTAGCGTGCGTTGGCCAGATTGGACCGAACGACCGGCTCGAAGAACATGGCGTTGCACAACACATGGCGGAAGTGGTCTTCGGGGCTCACGAGGGCGGGAATGTCGAGGTGGTCGGGCTCCGGCTCGCCGGGCGACAGGGGGGCATGCCGAACGCGCCACGGTCGGAAGCGGGTGGGGATGCCCGCAAAGCTGAAGTGGTCGCCGGTGTGGTAGACGGACACGGAGACCATGTAGGTGGTGATGGCGTCGACGAGGCGGCTGCGGTCGGCGATGGCGGTGCCGTCGGGGAAGCCGGGCAGCCAGGGGGCGATGGCGTCGGCCCAGGCCCGGACGTGGGGGTCGTGGTCGGGGATGGTGGCCACGGCGGCGGAGACGAAGGTCTCGAAGTGGCGGCGCCAGTCGTCGAAGAAGCAGCCGTAGAGGGTGTCTCGGTCGAGGTGTTCGCTGCCGAAGGTGTACGGCTCGTGAGCGGGGTGGTGGGCGTCGCCGTGCAGGCCGAGGGCCACGTTGTCGACCATCTGGTCGTCGGGGAAGGGGAAGGGGGTGTAGAGCTCGCGCTGGCTGTTGAAGATGGACGACCGGCGGTGGTGGATGACGCCCACATGCAACCCAAGCGTGTGGTCGGTGTGGGGCCGGAGGAGGTGGGCCAACACATGGCCGGCGGGGAGGAGGGTCTGGCTGACGGCGTTGATGACGTCGACAGGGAAGTGTCGACACACATGACGGATGCCCACAATCTGGATGGACAGCGCTTGCATGGTGTAGAGCTTGGCGAGGTGCCAGCCGGCGCCACCGTCGGGCACGAACACGCGGTCGCGAACCCGGATGGCGCGGGGGGTGAACACCCTGTGGGCGGTCTTTTCGAGCAAGACCACGGTGCCGGGGGCGAAGATGCCGGGGAGGGTGGGGCGGTCTTCGATGGCGGAGCAGTCGATGGTGCGGAATTCTGCGGATGGGGAGGCCGAGAGGATGGCTTGGAACGCGGTGCGGTCGCGCGGGGAAAGGGTGCGCGACAGGAGCTGGGCGAAGAGGGTGTTGGACAGGAGGTGGGCGAAGTGGGGGTCTTCGGGGACCTCGACGCGGGTGCCGAGCCTGGACTCCCATGCGGCGCGTGGGGCGGTGAGGACGAGCTGGCCCAGGTAGCGGGAGACGTTGCCGTCGCGGTGGTCTTGGCGGTGTTCGTCGAGCAGGTGGAGGACGGGTGGACACAGCCGCTCATCGACGACCGGTGCCTGGGGCCAGGGGCCGTCGAAGCCTGCGGGCAGGCTGTGGGGACGGGCTTCGATGGGTACTGAACCCGCTTCGAGGCCCTGGAGGCGAGGGGACAGAGGCCAGCTGCGGGGGTCGCGCTGGAAGAGACCGAGCCGGGTGAGGAGGCCACACACAAGTGGGGCTGCGTCGCCGTCGCCGCCGCGTCCGAGCCGGAGGATGGCTTCGCCGAGAACGCGCTCGATGGCGTGCACGCCGAAGAATCGGAAGCGCTGGGCGAGGGTGGGTGTGGCGGAGGCTTGGGTGTTGGTTCGGGGCACGGGCAGGGAAAGTGCAGACACGACGGGACTCCTCCCATGGGGCCAGGCCGATGGGCGTGTTCGAGCTTCTGTCCGGCGGTACTGGCGGGCGAGGCGTTCCGTCACAGCGGGCCTGAACTTTCTCTGTGGTTGTCGAGATTGCCGATGGCGAGGCGGTCGCCTACGTTGCCGGCTCGGTTCTTGGAGGGTCGAATGCGTGGTCTGTTGCTTGCTCTTCCGCTCATTGCTGCGTGTACCGGCAAGTCTTCCGACGACTCGGCAGACCCGGATGGGGTGTTCATGCCCGATGAAGGCGCCTGGACGGTGGCATCGGAGTCTGTGGTGTCGGATGGGTGTGGCCTGTACACCGACAGTCCGCCCGACAGCGACGCCGCCAGCCTCACCCACGTGAGCGCGGGCGTCTTCACGCTTTCCATCGGCGGCGGGGAGGACTCGGTGGCGGCCGACATCACCTGCACTCTGGAAGGGCAGACGGCCAGCTGTCCGGCCACCACGGCCTTCGAGGTCGACTATGCCGACGCCGGACTCGATGGTGTGCTGTCGCTCACGTTCACCATCTCCGGGGCGTTTTCGTCCGCTACAGAAGCCACCCTCGTGAACCAGGCCGACCTCTCCTGTGCCGGAGCGGACTGCGACCAGGTCGAAGCGGGCGCGGGCCTGCCGCTGCCGTGCACCACCACCACCGAGCTGAACGTGGTCCACAGCGGGTAGGTCGCCAGAGATTCGGCTACGTGGGGGGCGCATCCGGAGGACTCGTGCCCGCTCGCCTCACCGTCGCCGTCGACAACGCCCTTCGTCCCGATGGCATCTACGATGCGCTCGTCGTGGTCGCCCCCAGCCCCGACGTCGAGCTGCCTCGCGCCATCCGTCCCGCGGTGTCGGTCGCCGCCGCGGTGGACGTCCGCTTTGGACAAGGGGTGCACCTGCTGGTGACCGAGCTGGCCCCCGGACGCCGGCTGGTGTTTTCGGGCACCGGGGCGCTTTCGGGCGACACCACCGATGTGCGCAGTGTGGCCGAAGCCGCTGGCCGTGGGGTGAAGCGGGCCCGGGATGCCGGTGCTCGGCGGCCGGTGGTGTTGTTTGCAGGACTCCCTGGCGGGGCCGACTTCGAGCATGCCCTCGAAGTGGGTGCTCTGGGCGCTCTGGGTGCGTTGTGGGAGCCCCTCGAAGCGCGGGAGGCACTGGGCGAGTCGATTGTCGAGCCCGTGGAAGCGGTGGCTCTGGTGGTGCCGGATGGGGTGGATGGCCCCGCATTGGTCCACCGTGTGGAGAGCATGGAGGAGGCCCGTCGGGTGGCCCGCGACGTGTGTGGCACCGAGCCCGAGCGCATGTCGCCCATCAAGATGGCCGAGTACTGCCAGCGCGCGTTCGAAGGAACGGCGGTGCGTGTGGATGTCCTCGAGGTCATCTCGCAGCTGGTGAGCCACTACCCCCTGCTGATGGCGGTGGCGCGGGCCAGCCTTCCCGTCCGGCGCCACCATCCGCGCGTGGTGCGGCTCACCTACGAAGGCGAGGGCCCCATCGAGCGCACCATCCTGCTGGCGGGCAAGGGGCTGTCGTACGACACGGGCGGCGCCGACGTGAAGGCCGGTGGGCACATGGCGGGCATGAGCCGCGACAAGGGTGGGGCGGCGGCGGTGGCCGGGCTGATGATGGCGGCGGCCAGGCTGAAGCCCAAGGGCGTGCGCATCCTCGCCGAGCTTGGATGTGTGCGGAACAGCATCGGTGCCGAGTCGTTCGTCACCGACGAAATCATCCGGGCCCACAGTGGCTGCCGGGTTCGGGTGGGCAACACGGATGCCGAAGGGCGCCTGGTGCTCGCCGACCTCCTGTCCCACCTGCGCACCCGCGCGCTCAAGGCTCCGTCGCCGCATGTCTTCAGCGTGGCCACGCTCACAGGACACGCGGGCCGGGCGGTCGGCCCCTACTCCATCGCGATGGACAACGGTCCGGCTCGGGCGTGTGGGATGGCCCGCGACCTCGAAGTGGTGGGCGACCTCTGGGGCGACCCCTTCGCCGTGAGCCGCTTGCGCCGGGAGGACTTCGCCTTCGTGCGCCCCCGCACCCGCGCCGACGACGTCCTGTCGTGCAACAACGCACCATCCACCATGACCAACCGCGGCCACCAGTTCCCCATGGCCTTCCTGGCCATCGCGTCGGGGCTGGCTCGGCACGGTCGGGGCGGTGAGCCCGAGGTGCCCTACACCCACATCGACATCGGTGGGAGTGGCGTGGAGGGCAGCGACTGGCAGCACGGCCGACCCACGGCTGCTCCGGTGGTCGCCCTGGCGCGACACCTCTTCTACCGCTGATGGCGCTCGGGCTGTGGGGGGTGGGGCTGGCGGCTGCGGTCGCTGGCGGACCCGTGCGGCTCGACCTGTCCGCGCTCGACCCGGGTGCTTCGGACTACCCGGTGGCGCGCCTGGGGGCAGCGTTGTGTGGTCCCGGACGCGCGGCCGACGGGGATGTCCTGGCTGTGGCCATCGTCACCTACGGACGGCGGCCCGGGCGCTCGGCCTGGGGGCACACGTCGCTGCGCTTTCTCGCGTGTGAAGCGGGCCTGTTGCAAGATGTGGAGTACGAGTACTACCGGATGGACGCCAGCATCGAGCGCTGGTTTCGCGCCACCCACCCCACCGAAGCCTGGACCATCGACGCCCCGTATCTCCACCGCCAGCACGGCCAGCTCGTGGTGGTACGCAATGAGCGTCCGGCCGATGGCGGCTTCTACGCGGCCGAGCTGGACAAGAACCGCGAGGTGATTGAAGCCTGGATGCCCTGGTCGGCCGACGTCCGGCGCACGCTCTACCAGGAGCTCGACCACCGGCACCATGCCCAGCTGGCTCGGCTGCGTGCCGGCGCCGACCTCGATGGGCTGCGCTACGAGCCCATGGGCACCAACTGCACCCTCCATGTGCGCCAGGCCCTGGCCGTCGCGGAAGGACGGCCCCACGAGCTCGCGGGCAGCGTGTTCCCGATGCGGACCCTGCGGTGGCTCGAAGAACAGCCCGACGTCCGGCTGGTGCTGCACCCCTCCGACCACGTGTTGCGGTCGGTGCTGCGCGAGAGCGGTGTGCCCCGGGAGGTCGACCGAATCCCGCACGGCATCCTACGTCGGCGCCTCTCGCCCGCGCGCGGAGCTGTGGTGGAGGATGGCCTGCCCGAGGCTGTTCCGGTGGTGGTGGAGTGGCTGCTCGGTGGGTCGGCTGGCCAAGATCTCCGCGCGGCACCCTGAGCCTGCGTCTGGTGCGTGTCAGGACTTGTGGGGATTCGATTCGGGAAATTGCGGGCGCTGGAAGGGTGGCGCTACGGTAGCGCCATGCGATCGACACATTTCCTCGTCTTCGGGCTCGTGGTCTCCGGATGCTCCTCTGAGGGCAAGCTGCCGGGTGGCTTCGACGGCGTGCTGTACACCACCGATGGTCCGGAGTCCCCGCCGGGCTCCACCGACTCCGGGGGCGACTCCGGCGACACCGACGACACCGGCATCGACCCTCCCATCGATGTCGACTGTGATGCCCTGCCATCCGAGCCCACCGAGAAGATCGAGGTCGAGGGTGCGCGGGCCTACCATGGCATCGTGTTCGACGACGACGGCAACCTGCTGGGCTGGGACGGCCGCTCGGGAATGGTGGCGGCGAAGTCCGACGGCACGGCCGAGGTGTTCGTCCCGGGTGTCGAGTCGGCGGAACAGATGGTGCGCATGAACGACGGCCGGGTCTTCCTGGTCAACCAGTGGGACTACACGGTCGATGTCATCTCGCCCGAGGGTGCACGGTCTGTGTTCGCCCGTGGGTTGTCTGGCTACTACCCGTACGGGCTGGTGTTGGGCCCCGACAAGAACCTGTACGTGGTCGACAGCAACATCTACCGCCTCGACCCCGACACCGCCGAGCTCGAGCTGCTCTGGGGGTCGACCGACGAGTGGCTGATGCCCCACAGCATCGGCTTTTCGCTCGACAGCCGCACGATGTACATCGCGATGGTGGGCGACGGCTGGCTGTACTCGGTAGACCTCGACGAAAACCTCGACTTCGTGGGTGAGCCCGAGCCCTACGTGTACCTCGAGGGCGGCTGGCAGGATGCGGTCGGGGTGGACGTGTGCGGCAACTTGTATGTGCCCGACTACTACACCTCGCGGCTGTACAAAGTGACGCCTGAAGGCGACGCCGAGGTGTTCGTGCAGGCCCGGGCGGGTGGGTATCCACACGGGCTGGAGTGGGGCACGGGGCGCGACGGCTGGAGCGACACCGCGATGTATGCACCGCTGCCGTACTCCCGAAACACGGTGGTGGCCTACGAGATCGGCGTTCCCGACGGAGCACGGGTGCGCGAGTGGAACGGTGTCCGGGTGGGTCGATGAGCCCCCCGGCAAGCAGGCGGACGGACACGATGCGACATCTTCAGCTGGGCTGTGTGCTGGCCGTGGTCTTGGCAGCGTGCGGCGGCGACGACCCCTCCAAGGACTCCGATGCCGGCACCACCGGCGGAACCTTCGAGCCCAGCGAAGGCTCGGTCGACGGCGCATGTCCCCAAGAGACCCGCTCCGGGCGCTTCGTGGTCGACCAGACCATCGACTACTCCTTTGTGGATGGCTCGGTGGCCGATGCCGTGCTCCCCACCGACGTCCGCACCGAAGTGATGGCGGCCGGCGACTGTCGCATCCTCCGGCGGGAGAACCCGTTCTGCGACCCTCCCTGTGGCGGCGACCAGACCTGCAACCTCTCGGGTGAGTGCGTGACCTACCCCTCGGCCATGGATGTGGGCACGGTGCAGGTGAGGGGGCTGTCCACGGTGGTGTCGATGGAGCCGGTCCAGCCGGGCAACACCTACTTCGACACCGCGCTCGACAACCCGCCCTGGACCCCTGGCGCAGCGCTCGGCTTGTCGTCTTCGGGCGGCGAGGTCGACAAATTCGAGATGCACGGCGTGGCCCCCGACACCCTGTCCGGAGCCGCCGACAGCTGGACCCTCGTGCCCGGCCAGGACCTCACCGTCACGTGGACTGCGCCTTCGGCCGACCATGGCACCGAAGTGGTCCTCGAGCTGCGGATCGACCAGCACGGCACCACCCCGTCCACCCTCGTGTGCACCTTCGCCGACACCGGGCAGGGCGTGGTGGCGTCGGCCACCCTCGACACCCTCATCAACGCCGGTCTCACAGGCTTCCCTGCAGGCGAGCTGCGCCGGCGCACCGCCGACCACGCCAACCTCGACACCGGCACGTGCGTCGAATTCCTCGCCCGCAGTGTGCATGTGCCTCACGTCGACATCGAAGGGTACACCCCATGCCGTCGCGACGATGAGTGTCCGGAAGGCCAGGAGTGCAACGAAGAGTTGGAGCGCTGTGAATAGCCCGAGTCGGCGGCATCCGGCGGTTGCATGTGGGCGGCGCGGAGGGGACAATCGGCGAGGTCCACGAACGGAGACGACATCATGCAGACACCCCGCAACACCCTCTTGGGGCTGACCGGCGTGCTCCTCCTCGCATCCCTGGCCGCATGTGGTGGCAAGGAAGCGGAAGGCACGATTCCCGGCGGCTGCACCAACGGCATCGACGACGACGAAAACGGCGCCCTCGACTGTGCCGATCCCTCCTGTGCTGCGTCACCCGACTGCGACACGACCGACACCGGCGAAGAAGCAGACGCCGACACGGACTCGGACACCGACAGCGACACGGACTCCGACACCGACAGTGACACGGACTCCGACACGGACTCCGACACCGACAGCGACACGGACTCCGACACCGACAGCGACACGGACTCCGACACCGACTCGGACACCGACGCCGACACGGATGCCGACACCGACGCCGACACCGACGCCGACTGCAACGCCAACACCACCCGCGTGCTCCTGGGCTCGGGCGGCAACGCCCAGTTCGAGTCCTGGGTCTACAACTCCAACGGCAGCGCTGTGGTGGTGGTGGGCCTCCAGACGGCCGGCTCCGACGGTTGCGCCGCCATGGCCGACCTCACCTCCCTGGCCGGCTACTACTTCGAGATGGAAATGATCGGCGTTCCGAGCGCCGGTGACTCCTACTCCATGACCTCCGACGCCGGCTCGAGCGGCGACGCCGAGATCTACATGGAGAACCTGGGCACCTCCGACGTCGAAGAGTCGCAGGACGGCGTGGGCGAGCTCACGGTCGACAGCTACGGCGCCACCAGCACCATGTCGGTGAGCGACTTCGAGTTCACCCTCGACGGTGGCTCGAGCCTCACCGCTGGTGAGTTCACGGCCTGCTACTGCGCAGACGTCCCGGTCGAGTAGGCGCTGGTTGACCTGAACGACCGCGGCGGAAGCGCCGACTAGGGGCTTGCTCCCGCCCGGTCAAGGCGAGATGTTCGGTGCGTTCCCCACGCACCGGGCATCTATCGCGCAGCAACGGCCACTTTGCCGCGTCCCACCACGTCTCGGGCGAGGCGGGCCAGCTCCCGCGGGCGAAGGTCGCGCTCTCTGAGGCGCACCACGGTGCCGCGGGCGCGCTGGACAGCGGCGTCGATGCGGTCGAGCATGGCGTTGGACTGGTCGCGCAGCACATTCAGCTCGTGCTGCAGGGCCGCGCGAACCCGTAGATCGAAGTGGTCGATCTGCGCTTGGGTGGGCGTGGCGCCGGGGGCGAGCGGCTCCGGGGTGACGGCCGGTGCGATGCGGTACCGGAGTGCCGTGGGCGGTGGCAGGTGGGGGAGGGGACCCACGCCGAGGCCATAGGGGAAGGACAGGTGCACCGGGAAGATGTGCGCCCGGAACAGCTCGGGGAAGCGAAGCAGCTCCGCGACCCGACGCCCATCGTCGAGCACGATGAGGGTGTGGTGGGCGCCGGCGTGGGCGATGGGAGCCACCGGAGCACCCGTCTCGAGGGCGATGCGCGCGTACCCCTTGCGGCCGTGGAAGTCGACCGTCCAGCGCTCGCGGAAGGGACGCCAGGTGTCGAGGTCGCCGCCAGGGAGAACGAGGAGGTCGCGGCCGTACTCGCTGAGGACAGTTCGGGCCATCGCCCGGGTGGCGCGCAGGACCCCGCGCTGGGCGAAGAAGCGGGCGGTCTGGTCGAGCGAGAACACCATCTCGTGGGCCAGGCCGTGCAGCGGTCGCGCGGTGCCGTGGTGCCGGTACCAGGCGGCCATCAAGCCCCAGACGTCGGGGATGACGGTGCCGCCGCTGTGGTTGGCGATGACGAGCGCGCCGGGGTCGGGGAGGTTGTCCCAGCCGGCGACGGTGGCCGGGTACAGGCCGCGCTCTGGCGAGAAGAGGGGGCCGATGCGCTGGAGGGTGGAAGCGAGGCGCTGGGGGTCGAGGTCGTCGGGACGGCTGCCCCACTGGTGCGCACCACGGGCGTGGCGGAACCGGAGGAAGCGGCTGCGTGGCGCGTGGTCTTGGGGGGACATTCGGTCTCCTCGCCTGTGCGAGAACATGTTCTCGTCTGGGTGTGAGGAGTAGAACACGTTCTTCTTGGCGCTGCCACTCTCAGATCGGCAGAAAGGGCCCCGTCTGGGACCCTTGTGTGTGCGGCCGGCTGCGCGGGATCAGTCTTCGAGCGGGGTGTCGAACCAGGGCTCGTCGATCTCGACGGTCATGAGCGTGAGCCCGCGGGCAGGTGCGGTGATGCCGGCTGCGCGACGGTTGCGGTAGGCGAGGACCCGCGGGAGGGAGTCGGGGTGGCGCATGCCGATGCCCACCTCGGCGAGGGTGCCCACGATGATGCGGACCATCTTCCGCAGGAAGCCCTGGCCGAAGACATCCACCACCACCTCGTCGCCGAAGTCGGTGACGAAGATGTCGGTGACGGTGCGGACAGGAGGCCGGTTGTCGACCGGGCCGCCTCGGAACGAGGAGAAGTCGTGGGTGCCGACGAGATGGGCGGCTGCGCGTTGCATCCGGGCGACATCGAGGGAGGGGTGGATCTGCCAGACGTCGAGGAGGTGGAGGTCGACGGGGCTGGGCGTGCCGGGCTTGCGGCGGGCGGCATTGGCGACCCGCTCGATGAGCTCGGGGTTGTGGTCGCCGGCGAGCCGATACCGGTAGTGCTTGCCCACACCCACAGCCCGTGCGTGCACATTCCAGGGCACCCGGCGGGCTTCGACGTCGCGGAGGCCGTCGTCGCGGTCGAGACCGACTTCCTGGAGGAGGGTCTCGATGACGGTTTCGTTCTGGAAGACCTCTTCGACGAAGTAGCAGGTGGCGAGGTTCTGCTCGGCGTGGACACCGCGGTCGGTGCGGGCGCTGAAGGCCAGGCCACGGGCGCGCAGGCCGCCAGCCGCTTCTTCGAGCCGATGGCGCAAGGCCGCGGCAGCCGTGGGGAGGTCGGGCTGGGGGGCCAGTCCGTAGAATCGGGAGCCGTCGTAGCCGAAGCGGACGAGGAGCTGAACGCGCTCTTCCTTGCCCAAGCCTTCCTCCCTGGTCGTGGGTCCGCGTCCGTCGCGGCGCTGGCGGCGGCTTCCGGGGGTCGGGCGTCGACCCTGTTCCGGAGCGGCCGTCGGGCTGGGGGACGGGGTATAATGCGTCGCCGTCGAAACGGGCGAGCGGTCTCCGGTTGTCTCGGAATGGGGAACGCGAGAGGGGTGGTGGATAGGGGCAGGTGTCCCGGGCGGTGGTGCGCCCCTACATCCATGACCTCCCTCCCTCCCTTCTGGGCTGCGGCTGCATTCTTGTCCGGCCGCCTCGACCTCTCGGGCTGTCTGGCCGCCGGCATCAACCCCGCCACCGCCTCCGATGCGGACCTGCGGCACCACGGTGTGCCCGAGTCCATGCTGCGTGGACTGCGGCAGACCCGCCTGCTCGCCTCCTCGATGCAGGCTCTCCCGCTCACGCATCTCACGTACCCGGCGCAGCTCCAGCCCGTACCGTTTGCTCCGCCCGTCTTGTTTGCCCGGGGGCGCACCGAGCTCCTGAGCAAGCCGGCGGTTGCGATCGTGGGCGCCCGCCGGTGCAGCCTCGCGGGTCGGCGGTTTGCCGAGCTGCTGGCCCGGGCGGTGGTAGACGCCGGGGGCGTGGTGGTGAGTGGCCTGGCCTGGGGCATCGACGACGCCGCGCACCGGGGCGCGGGAAGTGAAACGGTGGCGGTGGTGGGCCAGGGGCTGGGCCATCCCTTCTCGGGCACGCTCGCGCGTCGGGCCACGGCATTGCTCGATGCCGGCGGCCTGATCCTGAGCGAGTTTCCGCCCACGCAGCGGCCCACCCGCTGGACCTTCCCCCAGCGAAACCGGGTCATCTCGGGGCTGGCACGCGCGGTGGCGGTGGTGGAAGCGGGCGAGCGGTCGGGCTCGCTCATCACCGCTCGGTGCGCGCTGGAGCAAGGGCGCGAGCTGTTTGTGGTCCCCGACCACCCCTCTCAAGTGCATGCGCGGGGCGGTCTGTCGCTGCTGGCCACCGGTGTGGCGCCGCTGCTGTCCCCCGAGCCCCTGCTCGAAGCGGCTGGCCTCTCCGGTGCGCAGCCGCCCCACCCCGACAGCGTGCTGGCCCTGCTCCACGACCACCCCACGGCCGCCACCCTCGCCGACCGCACCGGCGAGCCCGTGCGCGTGTGGCTGCGTCGGTTGTCGCGCCTCGAGTTGTCGGGCAGAGTCGAGCGGTTACCGGGCGGCCGCTTTGGTCGGGTGGTCACGCCCGCCGCCCTCGGAGGTCCGCTTGCACCCACCTGAAGCCGCCCACACCGTGTACGAGCTCGACCGGGAAGCCAGTGCGTTCCTCGACGTGCTCGTGGAAGCCGGGCACCTCGACGAGAAGATGCTCGAACAGGTCAACGACCGCCTCCTCGACCTGTCCCCCGACAGCGGCATCATCACCGGGCAAGACCTCCGCCGGGTGGCGGCCGAGGTGCTGTTCGATGCGATGGAAGAGATGCCTGCGGAGGCCAGGCGGGTGCTCGAGACCGAGTGGCCGCTGCTCTTTCACTAGAGGAGCGCAGCGGAGCCGGCTTGGCATCGCTGCCGCCGGCAATCCGCCACGGGTGCTAGGCCTTCGGCTTTGCCGGGGTCTTCTTCGCGGCGGTGGTCTTCTTCGCGGCGGTGGTCTTCTTCGCCGTGGTGGTCTTCTTCGCGGCGGTGGTCTTCTTCGCGGCGGTGGTCTTCTTCGCGGCGGTGGTCTTCTTGGCCGCGGTGGTCTTCTTGGCCGCCGTCTTCCGTGTGGTCGCCTTCTTCGCGGTGGTCTTCTTCGCGGTGGTCTTCTTCGCGGTGGTCTTCTTCGCGGTGGTGGTCTTCTTCGCGGTGGTCTTCTTGGCCGGCGCCTTCTTGGTGGTGCGCTTCGTCCGCTTCGGGGCGTTCTCCCGCTTGCGAATCAGCTCCACGGCCGACTTCAGGTCGACCTGGAGGGGATCGGCGAGCGGGGGAAGGGTGGCGTTGGTCTCGCCGTCGGTGACGTACGGACCCCACCGGCCCGACATCACTCGAATCTCCCTGCCAGTGAGCTCATCGGGGCCGAGCACCTTGAGGGGCTCGGAGCCTCGGCGGCGCGACGGCTTGGACAGGAGGTCGAGGGCTTCGGCCAGCGTGAAGGTGAAGAGGTCTTTGCCGGTGGGGATGCTCCGGCTGCCCTTGCCATGCGACTTGATGTACGGCCCGTACGGACCGTTGGTGGCCAGCACCGGCTCGTTGGTCTCGGGGTGCGGACCGAGGTCGCGGGGCAGCGAGAGCAGCTTCATGGCTGTCTCGAAGTCGAGGGTCTCGGGGTCCATCCCGCGGAGCAGGCCGGCACGGGGCGGCTTGATGGTGCGGGTGCGCTTGCCCTTGCCCGGTACCACCTCGGGCTCGCCGAGCTGCACGTACGGACCGAAGCGGCCCTTCATCAGGTAGACCGGCTTGTCGGTGGTGGTGTCGGTGCCGAGCACCTTCGGACCCCGGCGCCGCTCTTCGATGATCTGGACGGCCTTCTCGATGGTGAGCTCATCGGGGGGAAGGTCGTCGGGGATGTCGGCGTTGGTCTCGCCTGCATTGAGGAACGGACCGTACCGGCCCACACGCACGTCCACCTGTTCGCCCGCTTCGGACTGTCCGACGGGAATCGTGCAGATGGTGCGGGGGTCGACTTCGTCGGCGGCCTGGTTGAGAACAGCCTTGAGGCCGGCATCGCCGCGGTAGAAGCGCTCGAGGAAGTCGAGGTACTTGTCGTTGCCGACGGCGATTTCGTCGAGGCGGTCTTCCATGTTGGCGGTGAAGCCGTAGTCCACCAGGTTGCCCAGGTGGCGCTCCATCAGCGCCGTGACAGCGAACGCGGTGAAGGTGGGGACGAGCGCGCTGCCTTTCTTGAACACGTACTTGCGGCGCAAGATGGTGTCGATGATGCTCGCGTACGTGGACGGACGGCCGATTCCGCGGGCTTCGAGTTCCTTGACGAGGGTGGCTTCGGTGAGCCTTGCGGGTGCCTTGGTGGCGTGGCCGCGGGCTTCGAGAACATCGAGCTTGACGGTGTCGCCTTCGGTGAGCGGCGGCAGGAGGCGGTCCTGGTCGGCGAGCTCGGCGTCGGGGTCGTCGGAGCCCTCAACGTAGGCGCGCCGGTAGCCGGGGAAGTCGATGGTGCGGCCGCGTGCCTGGAAGATGGCGTCGTCGGCGGTGAGCTCGATGCGCATCGACCGACCGCGGGCGTCGACCATCTGGCAGGCCACGGTGCGCTTCCAGATGAGGCTGTAGAGCCGGAATTCGTCGGTGCCGAGCTCGGCCTTGGCGCGCTCGAGGTCGCGGAAGGACTGACCGGCGGGACGGATGGCCTCGTGCGCTTCCTGCGCGTTCTTCGACTTCTTCGTGTACGTGCGCGGGGCGTTGGGGAGGAATTGGTTGCCGTACTGCTTCTGGATGAGGCTGCGCGCGGCGGCGATGGCTTCGGACGACAGCGTGGTGCTGTCGGTTCGCATGTACGTGATCCAGCCGTTTTCGTACAGCCGCTGCGCGGTGGACATGGTGCGCCGGGCCGTCCAGCGGAGCTTTCGGTTGGCTTCCTGCTGGAGGGTGGAGGTGGTGAACGGCGCTGCGGGGCGGTCGGTGTACGGCTTTTCTTCGACCGCGCTGACGTTGGCGTTGGTGCCCTGGAGGCGCTCGACCAGGGCCGTTGCACCCGCTTCATCGAGCACGATGACCTTGCGCTTGGCCGTGAGCTGGCCGTCTTCGCCGAAGTCGCGTCCCGAAGCCAGTCGAACCCCGCCCAGCGAGTGCAGCTGTGCGGCCAGGCCACCCTTTTCATGGGAGAAGGTGCCTTCGGCGTCCCACCATGCAGCCGACACGAAGGCCAGGCGGCGGCGCTCGCGCTCGACCACCAGGCGAACCGCCACGGACTGCACCCGGCCGGCCGACAGCCGGGGCCGCACCTTCTTCCAGAGCAGCGGCGACACCTCGTAGCCGTACAGGCGGTCGACGATGCGACGGGTCTCCTGTGCGCGGACGAGGTGGATGTCGACGTCGCGGGGGTTCTGCAGGGCGCGCTGGATGGCGGTGCGCGTGATCTCGTTGAACACGAGGCGCTTCACCGGAACCTTGGGCTTGAGCACCTGCATGAGGTGCCACGCGATGCTCTCCCCCTCTCGGTCTTCATCCGTTGCGAGGTAGAGGGTGTCGGCGTCGGAGAGCGCTTCTTTGAGCATCCGGACCTGCGCCTTCTTCTCCGGCGGCACCACATAGAGCGGCTGGAATTTCTTCTCGACGTTCACACCGAGGCGTGCCCACTTCTCCTTTTTCTTGGAGGCGGGGATCTGCTCGGCGTTTTCGGGAAGGTCGCGGATGTGGCCCACCGATGCTTCCACGCGAAAGCCCTCACCGAGGTATTTCTCGATGGTACGGGCCTTGGCGGGGGACTCGACGATGACGAGGGAATTGCCCATGGTTCCTCGGGGCGGTGAGCGCGGGGGGGCGTGGGGTCGGTCTGGGACGCGCACGAAACGGAGCGTGACCCTACCGGACCGGGAAGTGAGATTCGACCCCACCGAGCGCAGACGAGCCTCAGGGGTACACTGGTTGCCGAGGCGAGGCAACCGGGCCCGCGCTTCCAGACCTCCTGCGCACCGCCCCCCCAGCAACCCGCCATGCACCGCCTCTCTCGTCTCTGGCTGGCCCATCTGCACCGCGACCGTGGGGCCTCCCAGCACACCCTCCGAAGCTATTCGTCCGACCTCCGCTTGTTGGAGGCCCACCTTGTGGCGCGTGGGCTCGACCCGGCGCGGGCTGGCCGGCGCGATCTACGACAGTGGCTGGCGAGCCTCGGCTCACCGACAAGCCGTCCAGCGCCGTCGAGCCTGGCGCGACGGGTGGCCACGCTGCGCAGCTTCTATGGGTGGCTGCATTCCGAAGGGCACCTCGACCACAACCCGGCTGTGCGCCTGCGCGCGCCCAAGGTGCCCGAGCGGGTCCCGCGCATCCTCGAGGTTCCCGAGACCGACGCCGTGGTGATGAACCCGCCCCAGTCGGGGGTGCTCGCTGTGCGCAACCGGGCGCTGCTCGAGCTGTTGTATGGCTCGGGTCTTCGGGTGAGCGAAGCGGTGTCGCTCGACTGGCCCGACGTCGACACCGGGGAGCGGCTGGTGCGTGTGCGCCATGGAAAGGGGGGGAAGGCCCGCCTGGTTCCCTTCGGACCTCCCGCCGCCGCAGCCCTCGATGTGCTCCTGCGCAACCTTCCCGCGGAAGGGGCGGACGGTGCGCCTTCGCTGTTTCGAAACCACCGGGGGGGGCGGCTGTCCGCGCGCTCCGCCCGACGCATCGTGGGTGAGGCCGGTGATGCGGCCGGTGTGTCGAAGGTCCATCCCCACGCGCTCCGGCACGCCTGCGCCACGCACATGCTCACGGGTGGTGCCGACCTCCGGTCCATCCAAGAACAGCTTGGTCACGAGAGCCTCGCCACCACCGAGCGCTATACCCGGGTGGATCCGGCCCACTTGCTGCGGGTGTACCGGGCGAGCCATCCGCGGGCGCGCACAGCCTCCGACCCATCTGGGCCAGACGACGACTGAGGCCCGGGGTGGGCTCGCCTTCCGGTAGGATGTGCGTCGAGGGTCGACCCGTCCCTCCTGAACCGCCATCCGGAGAAATGCTGGTGTCCGCCGAAGACATCGCCTTGAGCCCGACCGAGCAGGCTGCCCTCGACCGATTGTGGGCAGTCACGCAGGACGGAGACCACTACGACGTCCTGGGTGTGGCCGACTCGGCCGAGCGCAGCGACATCCAGAAGGCCTACTACACGCTGTCCCGCCAATGGCACCCCGACCGCTACTTCCGGCAGAACCTCGGCGACTATGCCGACCGCCTCGAAGCCGTGTTCATCGCCATCACCGAGGCCTACCGCACGCTGTCCAACGAGTCCGCGCGGCGGGCCTACGACGTCGAGCGCGAGTCCCAGCCCCGTCGGCGCCGACGTCGGCGGGCCACCTCACCCTCCGAGACCATCCCCGAGTCCGTGCGCGAAGCGGTCCAGGCGGACACCGAGCGGGCTCCCCGGCGATCCAGCTTGCGGCAGGGGCGCGCAGCCGGGCGGCGTCGTCGTGAGTCGAAGGACGGCACCACACCGCGTCGGTCGAGCCGGCCGTCGCCGGGGTCATCCAGTCGCCGATCGTCTGGCATGAGCAAGGCGATGGCGGAGATGCGGAAGAAGATGCGCGGCCAGCTCCGGCGCGCGCGCGACCTCTACGAAGAAGGGCAGGCCCACCTCGAGGCAGGCGCCATCATGAAGGCCACCAGCGCGTTCACGATGGCCAAGTCCTTCGATCCCAAGAATCCCGTGTACGCGAAGGCCGCCGCCGAGGCCCAGCGGAAGGCGCGCAAGCTCCAGGCGAAGAACTTCGTCACGCTGGCGGAGAGCGCCGAGAGCTTCGCCAACCTGCGCGAGGCCCTGGCCAACTACCAGAAGGCTGTGGAGTACGAGGTCGAAGAGGCCCGTCCCTACTACCGCCTGGGGGTGCTGCTGCGCCGGATCGAAGAAGACCACCGGGCTGCGCTCGACCACTTCCGAACCGCCGTGCAGAAAGACCCCGACAATGTGGAATTCCGCCTGGCGCTCGGCGAGCTCTACGCCGATCTTGGCCTCAAGGTGAACGCCCAAGGGCAGTACAAGCGCGTACTGGCCATCGATAAGGGCAACGACAAGGCCAAGGCTGGCCTCAAGAGTCTCTGAGCGGATTGCGCTCTTGTGCTTGCTGCGGTTGCGGCCCCTCGTTAGCCAGGGGCGGGTCGCTAGCTCAGCTGGTAGAGCACCGGCCTTTTAAGCCGAGGGTCGCGGGTTCGAGTCCCGCGCGACCCACCCCCACTTCTTTCTTTTCGATTCTGTCCTCCGCTCGGTCCTCCGAGCACCACCCCAAAAAAAATACTGGCCGAGTCAAACTCCACTGACTATAAGGCTGGCACCTCGAGACCCGTTCGTCTAGGGGTTAGGACACCGGGTTTTCATCCCGGCAGCACGGGTTCGAATCCCGTACGGGTCGCTACAGGCCCCCAGGAACATTCCTGGGGGCCTTCTTCTTTCTTGCCCCCTCTCCGCGCGTCGTTGCCTACGGGCTGGGGAGTGCTTGTCGTCCGGCCTCTCCCGCGAGTGAGCCGTCTGCTGCGACGGACAGCACCCCCCCGTGTGCGAGCGCATGGATGCGGTCGGGGTCGAGGCCTCGCTCCCGGGTGATCCGGGGCAAGAGGGTGCGGGCGCCCTGGTCGAGGGGTTCGTCCGACAGATCGAATGTGCCCCAGTGCATGCCCACGAAGTGCCCGGCCTGCAGGTCGACGAATGCCTGCGCGGCGTCTTCGGGAGGCATGTGCTGCCCGCCCATGAACCACCGTGGCTCGTAGGCGCCGAGGGGGAGCACGGCGATGTCTGGGGCGCCCAGGACGGCACGGATGACCCGGAAGCCGTCGAACCAGCCGGTGTCGCCGGTGTGGTAGACGCCAGGCCGCGTGCCGTCGGGGCGAGCCGGTCCGCGGACGAAGTAGCCGCCCCACAGCGCGCGGTTGCGGTCCCATGGTCGGCGCAGGTGCCAGTGCTGAGCAGGGGTGAGCACCAGCTCGACGTCGCGCACAGTGACGGACTGCCACCACGACAGCGACACCACATTCCGGGCGGCAGCGGGGAGGCTCTTGGCCTGGCCGACCGGAGCGACCACGAGGGCTTCGGGGAAGCGCTTGCACACCGCGGCGATGCTGGCGCGATCGAGGTGGTCGTAGTGACCGTGGGTGACGAGCACAGCATCGATGCGGGGTAGGTCGGGGGGCAGCCGGGTGGCGTCGACCGCGCGAAAGACGCCGGGGCCGGCGGATCCGAAGACCGGATCGATGAGGATGTGGACCCCCGCCAGCTCGATCAGGACCGAAGCGTGGCCAAGCCACTGGACCCGAAAGCCGTCGGGCACTGCCTTCCAGGTGTCGGCGCCATCGGAGACTGTGGGGAGCCAGGGCGCGCGGCTGCGCTTGTCGGCGCCGAAGGGGTTGGTCTGGGTGAGCTTCCACTTCAGGACGTCGGTGGGCCCCACAATCGGCGGGGTGTCCCATGGGTTGTGGAAGGAGCCGTCCGACCGCTGGGGCGACCGCAGGAAGGGGCGGTCGGTGTGGGGGAGGTCGGGCAGGGAGACGGTGGAGACGGGGTACGACATGGTGCGGGTGTAGCCACCAGATGGCGGGCGTCACGGCCCCCCGGGCCCATTCCCGACGCGATAGCAGCGGTCTCCCCACCTTCGCGAGGCACCATGTCCGGCTCGCTCACCATCGTGGGGCTGGGTCCAGCCCGCCCCGAGCACCTCACCCGCGAGGCCACGCAGATGCTGCAGGCCGCCGCCGCCGACCCCCACGGCTGGCGGGTCTACGGCCTCGCCCACGCCCGAACGGTGGCCCGTGCAGTGGCCCCCGAGCTGCAGATCCGCAGCCTCGACTACCTGTACAGCCTGCCCGGCGTCGACCGGCCCAACGCCTACTCCGACCTCGCCGAGATGCTCACCAGGAGGGCATTCTCGGATGGGCACCACGTGCTCTACCTCGTGGCGGGCAGCCCCCTGTTCTACAACGACGCCGTGCTCGCCATCCGACGCCGCGCTGCCGTTCAGCAACAGCCCATCCGCCTGGTGCACGGCATGGCCTTCCTCGACCTCGTGCTCGACCGCGTGTACTGGACCGGCCACGGCGGGCTGCAGCTGTGGAGCGCCTGGAACGTGGCCCACGACGCCGTGGACCTCGACCCCCGCGCCCCCACCCTGCTCGTGCAGCTGGGCGAGTTCGGGGCATCGGGCGACGCCCTCGACACCCACCGCAGTCCCCAGATGCTGGGCCTCCTGCGCGACCGCCTGCTCGAGCGCTTCCCCCCCGACCACCCCGTCCTGGTGCTCTACTCGAGCGGGCCGCCGGACTACCGCTCCGAAGGACGCCGCGTGCTGCTGGCCCACCTCGCCGCCGAGCCGGTGCCTGTCTACAGCAACCTGTGGGTGCCTTCACTCGATGGTCCGGCCCTCGAGCGCGAGCTGGCCCCGCCCTCCGACCGCTGGTCTGCCGAGGTGACCGCATGAACCGCCGCCTCATCTTGCCGCCCGGCCCCTTCCCGCCGGTCGACCCCCCCGAGCCCGACACCGAAGATGAGCTGCTCGACGACTCCTTCGACTCCCCGGAGCCCGAGACGGAAGTGGTGTCTGTGGGCCACACCACCCACCTGGGTGCCACCTTCCGCGACCGCCTCTACACCGGCCACCACATGGACGGCCGGGCCCGCACCGCCCTGCAGTCCCACCTCCGGCAAGCCCTGGAGTCGGGCGACCTGAACCGCGCCGCCGACCTCCTCATCGCCTGGACCGACACCTGGTCGCTGTCCGCGATGGTCGACGACGCCAACGAACAGTGGTCCACCGAGCCCGATGGCCCCAGCCTCGCCGTTCTCGCGCGTGCGGCGCAGGTGGTGGGCATGGCCTTGGGCTGGGCGCCGGCTCCCAACGGTCCGTGGCCCTGGCCCGATGTGGCGGCCCTCAAGGCTGCGGTCGGCCCGGTCGACCCCAGCACCGATGTGGTGGTTCGTCACCACCCCCTCGACGGTGCCGACCAGCTCGCGGCAGCCCTCGGCCTCGATGTGGAAGACGGCGTGCCGCTCGAGCTTCCGCCCCACACCATCGTGCCGCCCGCCGAGCTCGTCTCCCGCCGCGCCAAGCTGGCCGCCAGCCTCGCCGACGGCTCCAAGGCCGCCATCGTGCTCACCTCCGAGCCCTGGGACACCCCTGCCACCGCCCTCGCCCGCGGTGAGCTGCGCATGGAGGGTGCCGCCCAGGTGGCCGTCGACCGCTACGGTCTCGCCGGCTTGCTGGCCCCCGATGCGCCCCAGTGGTCCGAGGTCCGCACAGCCGCCCCCACAAGCTCTGCCCACGACCTCGACCTCACCGCTGTTCTCGACGCCACCTGCGACGGTGCGATGGTGCCCGGCCCCCCCGGACGCCTCCGTCGAGGCGACGTCGACACGGTGGGCGTGTTGTTGTGGGTGGGGCCCCATCCGCCAGTGTGGGTGGCGCCCGTCGCCGTCCATGTGCTCCGAGGTCTCAACGGCCAGCGCACCCTCGGTCAGCTGGTCGAGGCCATGGGAGCCCCGCCGGATGCCTTGCTCGATGTCGCCCGCGACCTCCTGTCGGTCGGCGCGGCGGTGCGGGTCTAGGCGCGCGTGCAGCCCACGGTCTCCCACACCTGGTCCATCGACGGCCCGCTCGACCTGGGCCGCACGGTCCGCGCGCTCACCCTGTGGGGCACCGCGACCTGGATTCGGGTCGACCCGACCGGTGCCTGGGTGTCGCGGCGGACTCCCGATGGTCCGGCCACACTCCGGCTGACGATTCAACAGGGCTCCCTTCGGGGAGACGCCTGGGGACCCGGGGCCGACGACCTCCTCTCCCATGCACCGGGCCTGGCCGGCCTGCATGATCCCGGCGTCGACGCCATCCCCCGACACCACGAGCTGGTGGCACGCCTCGCACAGCGGGCCCGAGGGGTTCGGCTGCCACGGTCCGGGGTGGTCACCGACCAGCTGATTGCGGTGGCGCTGGCGCAGAAGGTCACGGGGAAGAACAGCAAGCAGGTGCTGCGCCGGCTGGCCTACCAGTGGGGGGAGCGAGCACCCGGTCCTCGCGACGACCTGGTCTTGCTACCGCCGGCGGCCCAGCTCGCAAAGACACCCGCCTACGCCTTCCATCCGCTGGGCATCGAAGGGCATCGTGCGTCGTTGGTGCGGCGGATTGCGGCCCACACCCGGCAGCTGGAGCGGGCCACGCGGCTCCCGCCGGCGGAAGGGCGCCTGTGGCTGGAGAAGCTCCGGGGCATCGGCCCGTGGACGTCTGGGGTGGTGGCGAGCACGGCGCTGGGGGACGCGGATGCGGTGCCGGTGGGCGACTACAAGCTGCCGAGCCTGGTGGCCTGGAACCTGGCGGGCGAAGAACGGGCCGACGACGACCGGATGATGGCGCTGCTGGAGCCCTACATGGGGCAGCGCGGGCGTGTGGTGCGGCTGGTGAAGTCGGGGGGACGGGCGCCGCCGAAGTATGGGCCGCGGTCGGAGGTGCGCGACATTCGGGAGTGGTGAGGTGTTCGCTACTCCACCACTTCGAGGCTGAGGCCGCCCACCCGCTCGTCGAGTGGTTCTGTGCCCGTGGGGTCGGCGACACCGAGCGGTGCGTCCCAGACCCACAGTCGGGTGCGGTCGTAGCTGAAGCCGAAGGCGTGGTAGGAAGCGCTGCCGACGGCATCGATGACCTGAAGTGCGGTGTCGGGCAGTCCCCATGCGTCCGTGGCACACCGGAGGCTGGACCCCATGCCGAGGCCGCCCGGGGTGGTGTTGGTCTCGGTGGCGAGCACCTGGATGCGATGGACGGTCTGGAGAGGGGCGATGCCCGAGTCCGAGGCGCTCTTTGCGAAGGTGAGGCGAAGGTGTTCCTCCGGCCACATACAGGTGTTGGAGGTGTGGTCTGTGGTGCACCAACCGGGGGCGCCGAGTCGTGCCTCCACCTCTCGCCGGTCTTCGTAGAGACAGACGTGGGAGAGGCACCGCTCCGCGACGTGGAGGTCGCCCGGGGTTGGGGAGGGTGTGCAGGCGGGCCATGCTGCGTCGAGGATGGTCTCGAGCGGGACGATGTCGTAGCGCTCGTCGTAGCAGCCGTAGGCACAGTCGGACGGCGACTGGACACATGCGGGATGCAAGAGGGCTGCGGCCACCAGTCGGCGTGCCCTTTGGGACGGTGGGCCGAGTCGGGTCATGCACTGCATGGCCGAATCCTATACGATGGACCCGCTTAGGGGGAGCCGTGAGTGTGAATCGGGTCCGATGCTGGCTTGCCAGCTGCGCGCTGTCCATTGGGTGCCAGATGGACGCGGTGTGGGTGCTCCAGTCGGTAGAGCCGGAGTGGGGCGTCGTCCCGGTGCATGCGGACGGTGTTCCGATGGACTTGAACGCCGTCCTCCAGGCGCAGGCCGCCACCGATCCAGCCCTCCTTGGCCAGAGCGGCCGCACAGTCGCGGCGGAGGTCCGGTTCCGGGGGCGAATGCCAGGTGCACGCGCCACCGTGGTGTTCGAGACGCTCCGCATGGCCACATTGAACACCGACGGGGCAGCCGTGATGGTGGACCGCATCGAACAAGACTGCCTGGTGGAGCGGGTCTCGGGTGCCTTGGTGCTGCAGTCCCCCCTCAATGAAGCAAACGACGTCGCCGGCTCTGTACAGCAGCACTATTGGTTCGATGGGCGCAACATCCGAACAGGCGGCGACTACGCCGACCGGAACCCACCCCTCGCCTGCCTTCCCGAGCCGGGCTCGATGTGGCGGTGCGCAGCGCCAGGAAATGTGGACTACCTCTTCTTGGAGCAGGGACCGTGATGGTGGGGCTGTGCGTGTGGGTGGCCGCTCACCCTGCCCGGGCCGATGACTCGGTGGTCCCGGTGCTCCACAACACCCACCTCCGGGCCCAGCTGGCGGCCGACCCCGAGCGGCAGTTCGGTGCGCACGACAAGGTGGTGGGCGGCGCCGACGTCCGCTCGTTCACCCGCGGAGCAACCAGCCGAGACCCCGGCGTGTACCACAGCGGAATGATGGCCGATGTGTTCCTGGAGGTCGACCCGGTCGAGTCGTTGCGGGCAAACCTGCGGATGTCGTGGATTCACCCCAGCTTCAGCTCTGGCATCGTCAGCCCGGCTGGTTTGGTCATCTGGCCAGCCGTCACAGGCGATCTGGTCGACAAGCCGGACACCCTCACCATCCGAGGCGGAGACTTCGGGCGGTACCGGGTCGGCAACGGTCTCCTCATCCAAGACGAGAGCGCGCTCGGTGCGATGGTGCAGTGGCGCCACGCACACCTTCGTGTGCGTGGAGAGTGGGCGGGCACGGGTGTCATCGCGCTCTATGGCGACTGGCGAACGGTGCGCGTGGATGGGTGGGACGACGCCATTGGCGCCTACGTGGCCACCATCGGGCACGGACGCGACGGCATCCGGGATGGACTGGTGGGTGTACACGCCGGACCCCGCATCACGCCCTGGCTTCGGCCGCTGGTGGAAGCGGTCCGGTGGCAGGAGCAGGTGGCCGCCATGGTGGCGCTGGAGGCGCGAAAGGCCCGTCCCGACGGCTGGCAGGGGATGGTCAAGGTGCAAGGGCGCCACTACCCGGAGGGCTTCGGGGGGCTCTACCTGGAACAGATCGTCCATGACTACGTCGCCATCGACCAAGAGGCGTTCGACTTCGTGCGGGCGGACAACCTGCTCGTGCTGAACACCGGCGCGACGGTCCTCGCGGCCCGGAGCTGGCTACGCATTCACCCCAGCCGCCGCACGTTCTTGCGGTTTGACGGGGAGGTGGTGCGCGCATGGTGGCCCCAGCAGGGGTTTCGGTCGGTGTACACGGTTCCGAGGTCGAGCAGTGGCGCACTTGGTGTGGGTACGGAGAGTCCGCCCACCCACCTCGAGGAGTGGGGGCCCTACGCCCCAGCGTGGATTCCGTTCTACCGGGTGGATGCCGGTGTGTGCCTCCGCGACCACGACAACCACTGCGTCCTGTTCAGCGTCAACAACCGGTCGTCGTCGGGGCTCCTCACGCCGTGGCTGTCCGACCTCGAGCCCAAGACCCTCATCGAGCAGAACCTCACGTTCGGCCTGGAGCTCTTCGCTCGCTTCTAGCCTACACCCCCACCTGCGTGGCCCCCCAGTAGAACCGCCGATACCGACTCTGCGACCCCGCAGCCGCACCCAGGTCCTGTAGGGTGGCCAGCGCCACCGCGCCTCGTCGCCGATAGATGCGCGCCGACAGCGACTGGTGGGGGTCGGTGCGCATCACGAACCACCCGAGCCCCTTGCTGTGGGCGTAGGCCAGGCGGGCATCCACCAGGCGAGCCCCCAAGCCCAGCCCACGGGCCACGGGCGACACCGCGAGCTCGGCCATGTACACCGTGCGGTCCACCTGCCCCGAGAAGTCGGGCTGGTGGGACACGAACTGCGGGATGGTGGGGTCGGGGTGGGCCGTCAGCGGCAGGCAGCATGCGAAGCCCACCACCTGGTCGTGGTGTTCGGCCACCACCAGGCCCAGACCAGCATACCGGCGCCAGGTGTGTTGCTCGACGTCGGCGGGGTCGTGGGCTTCGAAGTAGGGCGCTTCGGCGAAGGCCTGACAGTAGAGGTCGAGGACACCGGTGCGGGCTGGGTCGGAGGGGTCGTCAATCCAGCGAATGCGGGGGGGCGGGAGCATCGAGGGGACCGTCAGCGGGGGGCTTGTTGGCGAATCAGGGACACCAGGCCGTCGTGGTAGGTCTGGAGGCTGGCGAGGTCGACCCACTCATCGGGGGCGTGGGCGCCGCCCTTCTGGGGGCCCATGCACAGCGCGGGCGTGCCGTCGCGGCCGGAGATGAGGGCGACGTCGATGTAGCCGGTGTTGGCGGGGTGGGCGCAGTGGCCGCCGTGCAGGGCAGCGAAGGGCCGGGTGAGGCGTTCGAGGGCGCGGGCCTCGGAGGCGTAGCCGGGCATCTCGAGGTGGACGTCGAAGCGCTCGAGGGCGATGGGCATGGGCTGGCTGTGGTTGAGCCGTGCGACGGTGTCTTCGACGAGACGACGGACGGCAGAGGCGGTGACCGCGGGGGCGCCTGTGCGGAATTCGAGGAGGGCCCAGGCGGCGTCGGGGATGCGGTTGGGGATGGCGGAGGTGCGCGGCGGGCCGCCGTCGAAGGTGGCACCGGCTTGGAGCGAGCCGGCGTGGATGGCGGCCACGTTGAGCACGGTGCGGTAGGGCTGGTCGTGCTGGGCCACCCACACTGCGAGGTCGGCGAGGATGGCGTGCAGCGCGCGCGTGGTGCTGCGTCCGGACTTGGGACGGCTGGCGTGTCCGCCGTGGCCGCGCAGAGAGATGGCCACTTCGAGGAGCCCGCGGCACCCCGACATGATCTGGGCAGGGGCGCCGCACAAGGAGAAGGTGGCTTCGGGCCGCACCTGCTGGTGGTGGGCGACGAAGTGCTTCATGCCGGTGAACTCGTACTCTTCGTCGCAGTAGAGCAGGTAGCCGACGCCCTTGGTGGGGCCGGCCTTGCGGGCGGCCGAGAGCGCTGCGGCGATGGCGCCTTTGGTGTCGGCGGCGCCCAGTGCGTGGTACCGACCGTGGCGGACGGCGTGCTGGGGGAGGGTCCAGCCGTCGCTCGGGGGGACGGTGTCGAGGTGTCCGGCGATGAGCAGCTCGGTGTCGGCGGGATTGCCGTCGAAGGCGAGCACGTTGGGCCTGCCGGGGGTGGTTTCTTCGATGCGGACGTCGAGCCACGGACACTTGGACAGCTCGGCGGCAACCCGCTCAGCGAGCGCCATCTCGTTGTGCCGTGGGACCGCACCTGGACGGTCGGCGGGGCGCCACCAGCTGGGAATGCGGCACAGCGACTCGGTGAGGTCGAGCAGGTCGGGGCTGCAGAGCCGGGCGTCGTCGGTCATCCATCCTCCGGGCCGGGACCGTAGGAAGACGCGGGCGGCACGGCAAGTGGTTCAGTCGGCTCGACCGACCAGCAGCCGGCGTCCGGCGGGCAGGCGCCACCAGGGCACCCATGGAAAGGTGTGGTGGGTGCGGTGGTAGCCGAAGTGGTAGCAGGTGAGAAAGCTGAGCCACGGGGGAAAGCCGGAGGTCTCGGCGGCGTGGACGTTGGTGTGGCCGCCGGGGGGCTCCCGGTGGGGGAGGTAGGTGCCGAAGGTGAAGAGCTGGACCGCGGACAGCACGGGGGGCAGCCACACGAACACCCACATCTGGGGCTCGGGCGCGCCGAGCAGCCGCACCACGATGTTGTGGACCACGGCGATGACCACCACCTGCGACCAGTGCAGGTACCGGCGCCCGAAGGCGAGGAGCCAGGGGACGAAGCCGGACCGGGTGCCGTCGTGCCAGTCGGGGTCGCCGGCTTGGGCGGGGGTGTCGTGGTGGCGGTGGTGGGCTGCGCGGAGCCGTCGAAACGAGAACCAGGCGTAGGCGCGGGTGCAAATGGCGCCGATGGTGTCGTTGAGGCGGGGGCGACCGGGCGCGACGAGGCCGTGCATGGCGTCGTGGGCGGTGATGAACAGCCCGGTGGACAGAAATGTGCGCACCCAGATCAGCCCGACCCCCGCGGCGATGTGGCGGGGGTCGGTGGAGAGGGGCAGCAGCAGGGCGGGCACGAGGCTCAGCACCCAGGCGGTCAGCACGATGGCCGCCACGCCGATGCCACGGTGGTCGTCGGCGCGCGGGGGGGCGGGAGCGACGGTGCGGGTGGGCGTCAACCGGGTCTTCCGGGCGGAGGGAGACCGGGCTGTATCGCTCCGCTGTCGTCCGTCGAGCAGTCCTACTGTGGCGGGACGCGGCCCGAGTGCTCGCGCTCTTCCCGGGCGTCGTCCTGCAGGGCGAGGAAGTCGGGCACGGCCTGTTCACCGATGTTGCGGGTGGGCAGGCTGGCGGGCTTGCTGCGCGGGGCGGGACCGGTGCGTGGGGCCGGGCGGCTGCCGGCGGTGATGCGCTTGGCCGGGCGCTTGGCGATGGGCTGGGACACGCCGCTGCGGTCGGTGCGCTTGGCCACCTCGGAAGCACCCTCGTGGACGATGTCCTGGACCACCACGCGGGCCTCACCGATGCGGTCCTTCAGGCCGAGGTCTCTGGCGGCGCTGGTGAGCGGACCGACGGCGAGCAGGGCGGCTCCGGCGGCGAGCGGGAGGATGAGGAAGAATCGGGCGCTTCGCTTGGTCATGGGGACCTCCTCATGGGTGTGGTCGTCCTGACCTCTCAAACGCGAAATCATTCAAGTCGTGTCTTTCATCCTCTTGCGTCAAGCGCGTGCAGCGGGGGTGCCGCGCCAGGTGGCCCGCTCGGACTCGGGGCGGGTGAACAGGAGGTAGGACTCCGTGAAGCCGAAGTCGCCGATGGCCCTGGCGGCCGGGACGGTGACCAGAGCGCCGATGCACAGCATCATCAGGCCCACCAGCGCTGCGATGAGCTGGACGATGCCGATGCCGAGCTGGAAGACGAAGATGGTCATGCGGTGGCCGCGGGCGAGGTCCCAGGAGCGCTCGACGGCACCCAGAGCGGTCTCGTCGTCGAGAACCACGGCGTGGGAGCCAAGGGCGAGGCCGAGCTGGACGTACAGGTTGGCCGCGAGCGCCGCGATCAAGGCGATGACCGCGCCCACAATCCAGGTGGCCATGGAGCCCGCAGCGACGCCGCCCACCACGAGCAAGATGCCCGGTGCAGCAGCGGCGGCGGTGGTGCCCAGCCCGATGAAGGCTTTCGCCAGGAGGAATTTGAAGAGCGTCCCGGCTCGGTCGGCCCCGCCGAAGAGGCGGCCCATGTCTCCCTTGTCGTCGACGAGGATGTCTTGGTGGAGGCGAATCCAGCCCACCTGGATCCAGGCCCGGATGAACAGAAACACCGTGGCGATGACCAGGATGGCCGCGACCACGCCGAGGGCGATGCCGATGCCCATGGGGGTCGTGAGGTCGTCGAGGGGCAGGGCGGAGAAGGGGAACAGCTCGTTGCCGATGTTGGCGTGTTGCAGCAGCTCGGTGCTGTTGTCGGAGGGCAGCCATCGCTCGAGCTCTTCCAATGGGATGGACTCGCCGCCGCTGGAGCCGGAGTCGCCGCCTGTGTTGCCGTTGCAGCCGCCATCGAGCACAGACATGAGCGCGCCCCCCACCATCATGGGGGCGGTGAAGCGCTTGAGGGCGTCGTAGCCGTGCTCGAGGGCGCGGCCGATGTCGAAGGCGTGGGAGAAGCGCACGGAGGCTCCGGGGGCTGGCGAGAGGGTCCCCCCCTTCGGGGACGGTGTCGCGAGTGTTGCATGTCGCGGACGGTGGGCAGGGCAGGTGTCTCGGGCGGTGCGACATCGGAGGCCAGCTGCGGCTCAATGGCCGGTCGGGCCGTGCGATGGGAGGGCACACACCATGTGGGAGGGACCCATGACCCGTCTGTTCTCGTTGTTGCCGCTCGCCCTGAGGATGGGCATCTTCGCGTGGTTTGCCGCGCAGGTGGGGCGCGTGTCCGAGCCGCTCGAGGCGCTCGCCTGGACGCTGGAGGGGGTGGCCGGCTGACCGGAGTCAGCAGGGGAACTGTCGGCGCTCCACCACCTCGGGGGGCAGGCGCTCGGGTCGGACGCCCACATCGGTGGGGCGGCTGGCGATGGGGACCGTGAGGCGTCGGGCGAGTCGTCGGACGCCTGTGCGCCAGCCGGCGAGGGTCCAGGGGCCGAACACGGTGTGGCCGCCTTCGTAGCACTGCATCCGGTACTCGGCGGCGGTGGTGAGGTAGCCGGAAAACGCGTTGGCGTACCCACAGAGGATGACGTGCTCCACGCCACTTCCAGCGAGGGCGCGGGTGGCGGTGGCGGTGAGGAGCCGGCCGGCGTGGGTGGTGGGTTCGCCGGCGACCGCCACGATGGCCACGGTGCCGATGCGGATGATCTGGACCGGCTGCCGGTTGGCGATCCAGGGGGCGTCGCCCAGGCCGCCCGACTCGGTGAGCCGGTGCACCACCGCCACGACGGGATCGAGGCCCGGGATGGCTGGTGGGCTCATGCGCAGGAAGCCAAAGGCGCGTCCCTGGCGTCCGCGGCCCACCTCGCAGAACGGCAGCTTGCCGCCGTGACCCACCTGGAGCGGCAGGCGGTCGCGAAAGCGCGATGCAAAGGAACCGAGCTTGCGTACAGGGCGGAGGGGGCCCGGACCTTCGGCGGTGCCTTGGAGAAAGGCCATGCCGACGAGACCGTGGGCCGTGCGGCGTGGGCGACCGTCGGCGAGGTCGGGGTCGACGGAGAGGCCGTCGAAGTCGAGGTAGGCCATCGCGCCGTCGAGCGGACCGGTGACCGCTGTGACAGGGCGGGCGAAGACGTGGGCGGCGAGGTCGGCTTGGATGCGGCCGTGCCAGTCGGCGTGGGCGAAGTCGGAGTCGAGGTGGCCCACCTGCAGGCCCCGGTCGCGGTCGAAGCGGGTGTTGGGGCTGATGTCGCCGGCCGCCCCTTGAAAGAACAGGGCGACGAAGTCGGGCGCGCCCAGGGTGTCGGCGGCGCGGGCTTCGAGGGCGCGGGCGGCCATGCCCTTGTTGTCGGGGTGGACGGTGGCCTGGTCGGCGTGGATGCAGGTGCCATGGACGCCGAACCAGTCCACACACGCGAGGGGAGTGCCGTCGGTGTGGCGGATGGACAGGACCGCCTTGTCGAGGACGACCGGTGGGAGGGCGGTGCGGTTGCGTGCGTAGGCGTCGAGCGAGCGGTTGATGGCGACGGGGTCGGTGTCTCCGAAGACGCCCTTGCCCACGTGCAGCTCGGCGGGGGCGGCCCGGTCGTACGCGGCGAGGATGGTGTCGGCGGTGGTGCGGACCAGGGCCTCGAACCAGGTGGCATCGAAGCCGGGGTTGGTGAGGGTGTAGAAGAGGTCGTGGGTGTAGCCACCCGGCCCGGCGTGGGTGTGGTTGGCGCCAACGAGCAGGGTGTGCTCCGCGAAGCCGGCCTCGGGGCGGGCGTCTTGGAGGTGCGAGAGGACCGCTTCACGGACGGCCTGGGCCACCATGCAGAGCTCGTGGACCACCAGGACCACCGGGGCGGTGAGAGGACCCTGAAGGAGGACCAGGGCCCGCACCTCGAGGGCGGTGTGGACCGTGGTGCAGCGGCCCTCCGGCTGGCCCCAGCCCAGCATCTCGGCGCGGGGGTCGGGGGCGGGGAGGGGACGTCGGGCGGCGCCAGCGTGGATGGTGGGCATGGGAAGCTCGGTCCGGGGGGACAGCCCGGTATCCAGCAGGCCCGGCCGGGGAAGGTGTCGGGTTGGGAGCGATGGCCGGCAGCTCAGAACTGGAAGTAGATGAACTCTACGGGCTCGTGCACGCCGAACACCAGGATGCCCACCACACACGCCGTCACGAACAGAGCCCCCACCGGCATCGGCCCCCGCCGCATCACCAGCAGGTCGCCCGAGAAGTGCTGCACCAGCTGCACC
>Ga0213833_1000144_pt1 | contig 125223 bp, 92 predicted proteins | sample SWATP21_FD_160575 | JGI IMG/M metagenome (GOLD analysis project Ga0213833, IMG submission 160575) | Coastal seawater microbial communities from Marineland, Florida, United States - SWA TP2 #1 | ecosystem: Environmental > Aquatic > Marine > Coastal | place: USA: Florida | collected 2016-08-14
CAGGCACCTCCCCCTGAAGGGGGAGGACTGTGAGAACGACGATGTCCTCCCCCTTCAGAGCCCTTCAGGGGCAGCCGGGGCCCCCTCCGCCTGCTCCGCAGGCACCTCCCCCTGAAGGGGGAGGACTGTGAGAACGACGATGTCCTCCCCCTTCAGGGGGAGGTGGCCGCGAAGCGGTCGGAGGGGGCCCACTCGGAGTCTTCCCCCTTCAGACCCCGCCTCCCGCCGCCTGACCCGTGGTACACCTGCAGACGGAGGCCCGACCGAATGCGCGCGTACCCGTCCGCCATCCTGTGGTGCCTGACCATGTGGGCCTGCAGCGGATCCACCCACAAGCCTGCTGACGAAGACACCAGCGACTCTGCAACCACCGACTCATCCGCAACCCAAGACACCGACTCGGCTGCAGACACCTCGTCCGACACCGCCACCGACACCGCAGACCCCGACTGCGCCGATGCGCCCGCGGTCACCTGGAACACCTGGGGCCAGGGCTTTCTGCTCGGTCACTGCCAGGGCTGCCACGCCACTTCCGCCGCCGAGCGGTACGGTGCTCCGCCCGAGGTCGCATTCGACACCGTCGACATGGCCTGGACCCACGCCCCAGCCATCCTTCGAACGGTCGCCACCGACCCCACCACCATGCCTCCCGCAGGTGGTGTAGACGACGTCGACAAGGCCTTCTTGGTGGCTTGGCTCCACTGCGGCACGCCGGGCACCTGAGGCCCGCGGGACCACCGACCGTTCGGGCAAACGGTTTCCAACACATCTCCTCGGGTTCGGGCGACCGTTCTGGTATCTTGCGCCCATGAAGCGCACGCCCATCCTCCTCTCGCTCGCTCTGTTCGGCTGTGGCTCCGATGTGAGCGTCGGCACCACCAAGGTGGTGCACCACTATGTCGAGGTTCCGGCAGAGTCCGAGGCTCCCGAACCCACCGACACGGACGACACACCGCAGGACGTCCAGGACGACGACGAGGAACCCGACGACCTCCCCTACGTGGTCGACGACCCGGCCGACGACGCCGATCCCCTCGCGTCGCCCGAAGACATCACCCTGGCGGTGGAAGAGGCCCTCGCGCTGGTCATCGACACCGACCCCGAGCTGGCCTTCCCCGCCATCCAAGACGCCCTCACCCACGGCGATGCCTACTGTCCGTACTACAACACAAGCTATGCAGAGACGTACGGCTACGACTACTGGTACGGCGGCTGTACCTCCGAAGCGGGCGACCACCACGAAGGCACCATCTACGGCAAAGACGACCTGCCCTACGCCAGCAGCTACTACGAGATGAACCGCTACGGCTGGTGGCAGTCCGACTACGGCATCCAGATGGCCGATGGTCAGCGCTTCGACGTCACCGGATACCTCTACACCTGGGATGCCATCTACATCCCCACCGGCGAGCGCATCGTCTCCATCACCACCCGCGGCTTTGGCGTGCACTGGCAGGGCGGGGCGTGGTCGGACACCTGGCTGGGCGACCAACGCAACCTCGACTTCGTCGCCTACATGCGCAACACGGTCGACGGGGAGGTCTACCTCGACATCGACGGCTCGCTGTCCACCGGGGGCGGCCCGGTCGAGGCCGTGCTGTTCGACGACGTCTTCCTGCACTCTGCTGGCTACGGCGCCGACTGTGAGCTGGAGCCCTCCGGTCGCATCTCGGTGCGCCTCGACGACGGCCGCTGGTACGACGTCCACTTCGATGGGGCGGCCTACCAGGGGGCATCCGTGTTCCCGCCCGACTGCGACGGCTGCGGCGAGGTGTGGAGTCGTGGCGAGCTGCTGGGCACGGCGTGTCCCGACCTCTCTGCACTGTCCGAGTGGGAGGGACGGCCATGGGAATGAACCGACTGCTGCCGGTGCTCGGCCTGCTCGTGGCCTGTGACACCGGCTCGGGCAAGGCCACGATGGTGCACATCGACGGCGACACCACGCCCATCGACGACACCGAGCAACCCACCACCACCCCACACCCCACCGACGACACCACCCCCGCCGCCCCGGTCATTCCCACCGAAGCCACCCTCCGGCGGGCCAGCCTCGACCTGCGGGGTGTGCTGCCGTCGGTCGAAGAGCTCGATGCCCTCGCGGCCGACCCCGACCAATATGCCGCCATGGTCGACCTCTGGATGGAAGACCCCCGCTTCGGTCCCCGCATCCGCGACCTCTTCTCCCAGATCTTCCTCACGCGTCAGGACTACTACTATGTCTTCGCGTCGGAGTACGGGCTGGAGAACGAGGTGTCGTTCGTCGCCAGCGTGGGGGACGAGCCGCTGCGTGTGGTGTCACACATCATCGAAGCAGGCCTCCCGTGGACCGAGGTGGTCACGGGCGACTGGACCATGGCCGACAACAACCTCGCTGTGGCCTTTCCCGTCGACTACCCCGAAGACGGCGTGGGCTGGCTGCCGGTCTCCTACACCGACGGCCGACCCGCCGCCGGTGTGCTCGCCACCAATGGTCTGTGGTGGCGCTACGGCACCAACGCATCCAACCTGAACCGCGGACGGGCCAACGCCGTCAGCCGCATCTTCATGTGCGAAGACTACCTGGCCAAGCCCATCACCTTCGACCGCGACGTCGACCTCCTCGACGAAGACAGCCTGCGCGACGCCTTGCAGAGCAACCCGGGTTGTGTGGCCTGCCACGCCACCCTCGACCCACTCGCCAGCTATCTGTTCGGCTTCGACTACTACCAATACAACTCACTGCTCGACACCACCACCTACCACCCCGAGCGCGAACAAGGCTGGGAAGACACCACCGGCATTGCGCCTGGCTACTATGGCGAGCCCGGCTACTCGCTGTCCGACCTGGGCCATCAGATCGCGGCCGACCCACGCTTCCCGCGCTGTCTCGCCGAGCACATGTTCAAGCTGTACCTGGCACGCGACCCCGGCGTCGACGACTTCCAGCAGGTCACCGACTTCCGCGACGCCCTCCTCGCGGCCGACATGCGCGTGAAGCCCCTCATCTCCACCGTGCTCACCAGCGAGGAGTACGTGCTCGGGGGCCCCGCTACAGACGGCACGCATCGGCGCATGGTGTCGGCCGACCTCCTGTCGAGCCTGGTGGCCGACCTCACCGGCTTCCGCTTCACCAACGACGGCTACGACATCCTCGAGAGCGATGCCTACGGCGTGCGCACCGCAGCGGGCGGGGTCGACGGGGTGTTCGCCCTCGAGCCCGCCACCGAGCCCAACACCACCATCCTGCTCGTGCACGAGCGCGTGGCCCAGGCTGCTGCCGACCACGTCGTCGACGCCGACCTCGACGACCCCGATGGCGGCCGCTTGCTCACCATCATCGACGGCTCCGAGTCGCCCGAGACCCACCGCGACACCATGGCCCTGCAGATCCAGCAGCTCCACCGGCGGGTCTTCGGCACCACCATCGCGCTGGACGGACCCGAGGTGGACGCCACCCTCGACCTCTGGTCCGACCTCTACGGCCTGAGCGGCGACCGCCGTGTGGCTTGGAAGGGCGTGGTCACCGCGCTCCTCCGCGACCCCGACTTCCTGTTCTACTGAGCCTCGGAGCGACCATGTCCTTCCCGCGCCGCGGCCTCAGTCGCCGTCACGTTCTCGCTTCCTCCGCCGGAGCCATGGGGGCCGGCCTGCTGGGGCTGTCTCCCGGCGTCTCCCACGCCCTCGACGGCTCCGGCCTCAAGTTTCTGTTCGTCGTCAACTACGGCGGCTGGGACCCCACCCGCGTCTTCGCCACCGAGTTCGCCAACCCCTTCGTCGACATGGAGCGCCGCGCCGGCCTCATGACCATGGGCGACCTCTCGTTCGTCGACCACGACGACCGCCCCTCGGTCCACAACTTCTTCTCCACCTGGGGCAGCCGCTCGGTCATCTTCAACGGCGTGCTCGTGCAGTCCATCGCCCACGAGAACTGCCTGCGCATCATGATGACCGGCTCCACCGCCCAGGACCGCAGCGACTGGGGCGCCATCCTCGGCGGCTCCCAAGCCAGCCGCTTCGCCCTCCCCCAGGTTGTCGTGGGCGGCCCCAGCTTCCCCGGCGAGTTCGGCACCTTCGTCACCCGCACCGGAACCGGCGGTCAGCTCCAGAGCCTGCTCGACGGCACGCTGCTCGACTGGAGCGACGTGCCCGTCTCGTTGCCCGAAGACCGCGTGCAGGCCCGCATCGACGCCTTCCTCGCCTCCCGCATCGCCGCCGAACAGGCCGCAGCACCCGACGGTGGCAACCCCGCCGCCATGCTCGACGCCATGGCCCGCAGCCACGACCGTGCAGTCGACCTCGAAGAGCTCGCGCAGATCATCGACTGGGGCGACGTCGCCACCTTCTCGGGTCAGGCGGGGCTCGCCGCCGAGCTGTTGAGTCGGGGCTTGTCTCGGGTGGCTACGCTCGGCTTCTCCGGTGGCGGCTGGGACACCCACGCCAACAACGACCAAACCCAAAGCAGCAACTTCGAGTCGTTGTTCGCAGGCCTGGGCTCGCTCATGGAGACACTCTCCGACCTCCCCGGCGAGTCTACAGAACGCCTCGTCGACGAGACCGTGCTCGTGGTGATGTCGGAGATGGGCCGCACACCCCAGCTCAATGCCACCGATGGAAAGGACCACTGGCCCTACACCAGCACTCTGGTGGTGGGACCAGGGCTCACGGGTGGCCGGGTCATCGGCGGCTACGACAGCTTCTACTACGGCCGTCCCATCGACCCCATGTCGGGCGAGATGACCGAGTCTGGCGTGTTGCTCACGTCCGAGGTGGTGGGGGCCACGCTGCTGGCGTCGGCCGACATCGACCCCGAAGAGCATGCACCCGGCGTGGCCACGGTGGAGGCGGTGCTCGGGTAGGCCGACCTACTCCGCACACCGTGCTGCGGCCCATGTGTCGACCTCGGCGACCCGTGCGGGAATCCAGGTCCGGATGTAGGCCAGCTCGCCGGCAAAGTCGGTCCAGTCGTCGTCTTCGTCGCGGTCGTCGGCCCAACGGAAGAACGAACGGTACTCCGCTCCCCAGCGGGCCTCGTCCCGGCGTGCGGACGGCGCGATGATGGCCTCGTAGCTAGCGATCTGAGCGATGAGCCAGGCCGGGTCGAAGGGGCCTCCCGAAGCCCGCAGTGCCCGATATCGAGACACCAACGCCGCACAGGATGCAGAGTCGGACTCCTGGAGCAGGAACAGGCGGTTGTCTTCGGTGTGGTCCCACACACGGTCTGGGTTGCGACGAATCGTCTTCCACGTCTGGCCCCACGACGCATTGAAGTCCCACGGCATGGCGCTGTATTGGCCCGTGTCGTCGGCCTTGTACACGTAAGCGTTCTTCCCGGCCGAGTCTTCGGTCTGGCCCGACATCACCAGCAGCTGCCAGTCTCGAAACGAACCCGCCTGCACCCAGCGGTCGTGCTCCCGGTTGAAGCGCTCGGCATTGCCATTCCCGACCCAGTCGGTGAGCGCACGGATGCCCGAGAGGTCGGCTTCATCGTCCCCCTCCTTCTTCTCCCAGCCCATGGCCAGGTCGGCTTTGGGCAGGCCGTCGCTGTCGACGAGGTCGAAGTTGGCGTGGTGGTCGACCGACTTGTAGAGGTCGCCGTCGCCTGCCCAGCCCGACCGCTCGGCCAGCGCGTCGTCCACGCGGTCGCAAGCCACGTAAAGGCCCTCATAGACGCCATTTCGGTAGACCACAGCGAAGAAGGTCTGCGGGACCAGCCGCCGCTCGTCCGCGGAGTCGGCCATGGCCGCCCAGACGTCGAAGGTGAGCTTCTGGCGGATGTAGCTGTTGTCGTCGAAGGTGCTGGTCAGCACCATGTGGCCGCGGGGCTCGGGTCCCCATTCGTCGACCTGGAGGTCGGCGCTGTCGAAGTCGAGCGTGAAGCTGTTCTTCGGGTAGGCCAGGCTGGTCGCGCCGCGCAGCTTGACCTCGCCGTCGACGCTGTCCCCGCGCACCGTGACCGTGGCGGGGCGGTCGGCTTCGGTGAGAACACCCTCGTGCTGGATGTGTACAACGGGCAGGCCCCACTCTTCGTGGTAGGTGTCGGGGTCGGGGAGCGTGGCTTGGGGGGCGCTTGGACTGTCGGCCAGCCAGAGGTCCACCACCCGTGTCTCGGGGGGGCGGGCTCCGGATGGGTCGGTGGCCACGAGGGTGAGGGTGTGGTGGCCTCCGTCGCGCCCATCGGTGTGCCACGTGAAGAGGTGGTCGGGGTCGAGGCGTGCGCTGGGGGCGCCTGGATGCAGGACTTCGAGGTGGTGGGTGCTGGCGGAGGTGCCTGCACACCAGACCCGAAAGGTCACCGTGTCGCCCTCCCAGAGGTGCGGCGTGTCCAGGTCGTGCTGGAGGTCGCACGCCGGAGCCGGGGAGGCCGGGGTGTCCGCATCGCCAAGCTCCGGAACCTCCACCACCACGACCACTTCGGTCCGGCTCTCCACCGGGATGGGCGTGACGGCCGGCCTGCATGCGGTCGTGATCCCAGCGGCCATCCACACGCGCATCCATCCTCCAGCAGGGCACTCCGGTCTACAGACGGACAGGTCCCGACCACCTGGAGGCCGGATGGTGTCGCTCGTGCGGATTCTTTGGCGCTGTCCCACCACCGCTTCCGTAGGGGCGAGTGTTCGGGCACTACAGCCCGCCCAGCCCTGGAAAGACCCATGACCGCCCCTGCTTCGATCCGCCGCCTCGCCCTCCTCGGACTCCTCACCACCGGTGGGGTCGCTGCTGCCGGCCAGACCCTCACCGGCACCTACGTGTCCGTGCACTACGGCGACAACGGCATGTGGAACTGGGACTCCACCGAGATGGGGCTCGTCTACACCACCACCGCGGGCACCGCGTCCGACACCACCTACCCGGGCACGCCGTACGCCCACTTCGAGGTCCAGTACGACCAGGCCGGCACCACCGCCAGCTACTACGCGAACTCGTCCTACGGCGAGACCATCACCGTCGACTCGGAAGACGACCAGTCGGACACCTCGGTGCTCATCTCGGTCTACGAGTACACCGCTGGCGACCTCGAGATCACCAAGGTCGAGTACTGGGAGCTGGCCGGCACTGTGGTGTCCCAGCAGTTCATCCTCCACAACGCAGGCTCCACCGACCTCGAGAACCTCGCTTTCCAGTACGCCGCCGACCCCGACACCGACTTTGATGCCTACGACGACTACGACACCCTCAACGATGTCGACGACCTGGACGGCGATGGCGTGAGCGACTGGGCGGTCACCGTGGGGCCCACCTCCGGCGTGACCCTGGGCTTCGCACCCTGCGACCCGGCCAGCGCCAGCCTCGGCTTCAGCAGCTTCTGGGAAGAGGGCGTCGCCGCGGTCCTGACCGACGACGAAGGTGCGTCGGGCGACTCCACCGTCAACTGGATCCACACGGCGGGCACGCTCACCGCTGGCAGCACAGTGGTCGCCAGCCAGCTTGTGGTGTTGGGCGACACCGAAGCCATCGCCGAGGGCCTGGTGGGCTCGGAAGCCGACCTCTGCGACGTGTGTGATGCCGACGGTGACGGCGATCTGGCCCAGTGGTGCGGGGGCACGGACTGCGACGACGACGACGCCAGCATCTACACGGGTGCCGACGAATACTGCGACACCGTGGACAACGACTGTGACGGCGACATCGACGAAGACGACGCCGTGGACGCCACCACCTGGTACACCGACAGCGATGGCGACGGCTACGGCGATGCCACGCTGAGCACCACGGCGTGCACCCAGCCCTCCGACGGCGTGGAAGATGCCACCGACTGCAACGACGCTGACAGCGCGGTGAACCCCGACGCCGACGAGGTGTGCGACACCATCGACAACGACTGCGACGGCGACATCGATGATGCCGACAGCTCGGTGGACACCACGACGGGCTCCACCTGGTACACCGACAGCGATGGCGACGGCTTTGGCGACGCCGCCACGGGTGTGATGGCCTGCGCAGCCACCAGCACGCAGGTTGACGACGACACCGACTGCAACGACGCCGACAGCGCCATCCACCCCGACGCCCAAGAGGTGTGCGACGCCGACGACGTGGACGAAGACTGCGACGGTGTGGCCGACGACTTCGACGACAGCGTCGACGCCGCCACCTACAACACCTGGTACGCCGATGCCGACAGCGATGGCTATGGCGACGCCGCGTCCACGGGTGCTGCGTGTGACCCCGGCCCCGGCTGGTCGGGCGACGACACCGACTGCGATGACACCGACGCCGACACCAACCCGGGCGCCGAAGAGATCTGCGACGGCCTGGACAACGACTGTGACTCGGTGGTCCCGGCCCCCGAGCTGGACGACGACGGCGACGGCATGGCCGAGTGTGAAGGCGACTGCGACGACACCGACCCGTCGGCCTACACGGGCGCACCCGAGGTGGAAGACGACGGCATCGACCAGGACTGCGACGGCGAAGATGCCGTGTCAGGCGGCGATGACGGCGGCGGCTCCGACGACGGTGGCGGCTCCGATGATGGCGGTGGCTCCGACGACGGTGGCGGCTCCGACGATGGCGATGACACCGAAGAAGACGCCGACGGCCTGTCGGGCGATGGCAGTGGCTCCGACAAGGGCGGCTGCTCCACGGTGGACGCCCCCGATGGTCGGATGGGCTTGGGCTTCCTCGCGCTGCTGATGCCGCTGTTCATGCGCCGGCGTCGGTGAGGGTCAGAGGCCCCGGCCCGGCACGGCGAAGTAGTCGACCACGAACGAGGCGCCGGCGTACCATTGGGTGGTGACGACAAAGTCGTCGTGGCCGTCGAGGTCGAGGTCGCCGGTGCGGTAGACGCCGCTGATGGGGTCGTCGGCGGTGAAGGTGGCCGGGGCCTCTTCGGCAGACCAGGTGCCGGCGGGTGCGCCTCGGACGAGGTGGATGACCTCATCGTCGCTCTGGATGGTCCACTCGGGGATGCCGTCGCCGTCGAGGTCGCCCACGGCTGCGAGGGGGCCGCCGTCGATGTGGCGGGCCAGTCCATCCACCGTGGTGCGCACCTGGTCGACGAGTGGTCCGGGTGCTGGCGGGCCCGGGACCACCATGGCGCGGCCCACCCGTGTCTCGGAGGAATCGGGGGCGGGGGCGCCCACCAGGAGGTCGGTGTAGCCATCCTGGTCGAGGTCGCCGGCCGGGATGGCGTACACGAAGCGGTCGTCGCGGGAGTTGGTGATGCGGAAGGCGTCGTCGGCTGTCGTGGCGGCGTCGAGCGGGCCGTTGAAGAGGTGGACCGAGGCCTCGGGCTGTGAGGGCCTGCCGCTGTCGTGGTCGACCAGGATGAGGTCGTGGAGGCCATCTCCGTTGAAGTCGACAGGGTCGGGCGACCCGTTCTCCAGGCCTTCGAAGAAGAGCTCGGCGGGGTCGGTGGGGTCGGACCAGGCGTTCAGCACCACACGCGTGCTGATGGGGTCTGCGCCATCGCTGACGATGAGGTCGACGCTGCCGTCGTTGTCGAGGTCGGAGCGGGTGGAGGTGTGGGTGTGGCCGAGGAAGGTGCGGTTCTCGGTGCCGAGGATGGTGGCTGCTGCGTTGTCTTCGGGGACATGGCCGGAGAAGGGGCCGTAGAAGAGCACCACCGAGCCTGCGGAGGTGGCGCCGGCGCTGTCGAAGGGTGCAGATGATACGAGATCGGCGTAGCCATCGCTGTTTACGTCGGCGGAGTCGAGCTGGGCGCCGAACCCTGCCGGGCCCGAGATCCAGGTGTCGGTGCGGGAGCGGGTCCAGCCGTCGGCACCGAGCGCGATGGTGTCCAGCTGCACCTTGCCGTCGGAGCCATCCCCGTCTCCCACCCAGAGGTCGGCCTGCCCATCGCCATTTGCGTCGCCCGGGCTCATGACGTCGTAGGTGAACCAGCCGTCTCCCATGCCCACCGAGTCCAGCCACGCGATGTCGACCAGGGCCGTGGTCCCCGACCATCCGCACAGCGCCGCGGCCGCAGCCGGGTCGCCGTCACAGTCGTTGAGCATCCCGTCGTCGCAGATCTCCGGCGCACCGGGGAACACAGCGGGGTGGGTGTCGTCGCAGTCGTCGCCCCCGGCTGCTTCGGCGAGGTGGCCGTCCCCGTCGAGGTCGGTGGGTGGAGCGTCGCCCGAGTCGTGGGAGCCGTCGGTGAGACCGGTGTCTGTGGAGGTGTCGGAGACGGCGGGCAGGCCCTTGGTGTCGGACGGGGTGGACCGGGCTCGACAGCCGACCGACACGAGGACGACCAAGATGGGGAGTCGGCCGAACATGTGTGCGCCTCGCGCGGGGTGGGCTCCGACTCTGCCACAGGGATGCCCCCGAGGGCAGACCCATCTTCAGCGCTCGGTTCCTGCGCGCCGCCGCCCCACCACCACGAGTCCGGCGAGCCAGGCCCAGAGGGTCGATGACAGGCTCACTGTGGCGCACGCGCCGGGAGGGTCGGGTTGGTCGGGGGTGCTGGTCTTCAGCGGTGCGGGAGGGACCTCGGGGCCGTCCTCGTCGACCGTCTCGATGGCGTCTTCGGCAGGAGCAGGCGTCTCGTCGACTTCTTCGGGGCCGATGTGTTCGAGCACCCAGTCCATGTAGAGGTCGACGCGGGTGGCACCGTTGGCGGCGTCGGGGCCTTCGCAGGACGGCTCGCCACCTTCGATGGAAAACACGATGGCGTTGACGCCCACCAGCTCGAGCTCGCCGGTCTCGTCGTCGGGGCGGAAGGCGGCGCCGCCCGAGTCTCCGTTGCACACGTTCGTCTGGTGGTCCGGGTCCCACATGACTAGCATGTCCCCCAGGCCATCTTCGACGGGAATGTCGACGGTGCGCTTGATGCCGCTGCCCCGGCCGTCGTCTCCGGTGGCGCCGTAGCCCACGTGGGTGACGTACGAGTCGTTCCAGAAGTCTTCGTAGGGGTCTTCGTTGAGCCGCATCGTGGGCCAGTCTTCCAAGCCGCGGCCCGACAGCTCGACCAGGCCGATGTCGGCCCAGCGGGTGCCCCAGTCGGGATGGGCGATGGTGCGCTCCACCTCGACGTAGTCTTCGATGTCGGTGTCGCGGACGGAGCTGCCCACCACGAACACGACCCGTTCTCCACGCGCCCGAAGCTGGTCGGCGGAGTCCAGGCAGTGGGCGGCGGTCATGACCCACGTGGACCGCACGAGGGTGCCCGAGCAGAAGGACCGGAAGTCGGTGCCCATCTGCACAGCCAGCGAGCCAACTTCTGGGAAGTCGTCGGTGGTGCTGCCTCCCACAATGTCCTGTCCGGATGCGGTGCCTGCCACAAGCGCTGCAAGAACCCACATTGTACTCATCCAGTCTCCCCTTGGTGTCCGGGTCCCTGGAGTGTGACCCGTGCGTCCTGTTCGCCCCCGTCCTGTATGGGGCGACTTCCGAGATGTCCTGTGTGAGGGCGTTTCGGTTCGTTTCGGGTGGGGAATGGAGATCCGTCCGCCCGGCCTGTGGGCGGTTTACATGGCGGGGGTGGGGGCCACTCGATGGGCGCCTGCAACGTGGTGGAGGACCGATGCGCCGGTGGTGGATGCTCATGTCCGGAGCGGTAGCCTGTGCCGAGCCGTCCAAGTCGGACGGACCCCCTTCGGGTGCGGATACCGCAGAGGGGGTCGACACAGCCGAGCCCGCCGTACCGGACGACCCGTGCGACGCTGTGGGCGACACGCGCTGCGATGGCTTGTGGGTCGAGACCTGTGTGGAGACTGCAGACGGACCGGCGTGGTCGGAGGCCGAGGCCTGCCCGGGCGACCAGCGGTGTCGGGAAGACGCCTGTGCAGACCCTTCTGCTGCGCAGGTGGCCCAAGCGGATGCGGCGGCCGACTTCATCGACGATGTGGTGCGGCGCACCGGGTACCACGCGCCGTTGGACGCCCCGGCCATCACCGCCGACGCTCGGGGGGCCATCTTCGACGGCGACGGCTCCGATGGCGTGTACTACACGGCGATGTGGGGGGCGCTGAATGCCGTGCCCCAGGGGCATCAGGGGCTGTATGCCGCCGACTGTCGCAGCCCCGAGATGTATTCGCAGAACATCTCGCGGCTGGGTGTGTGTGCCCGGCCCCACGAAGATGGCCTGGTGGTGACGGTGGCCCATGCGGACAACCCGCTCGGCCTGGCGGTGGGCGACCGTGTGGTGCGTGCTGGAGACGACGTGGCCGAGGGCATCTTGGATGCAGCAGCGCTGCGGCCGGTGTGTGGGGTCACCGCCCCGGCTCCTTCGGGTCGGCACACATTCGCGGCGGCGTCGTTCTTCGGCACGGTGCCGCCGGGCATGGAGCTGGAGGTGGCCCCGGTGGTCGGCACGGCGTTCACGGTGGAGGTGCCGGCCGACCCCGACACACGGCCCATCAGCTGCCAGGACCCCCTCGGCCGCGACATCGACTTCAACGCCGACAGCTATGTGCGCGACGACGGCATCGCGGTGGTGCGCGTGCCCCGCTTCTACCCGATGGACGCCACGCTTCCCGCCGACCCCACCGAAGCCGAGCTGGCCGCCTTCATCGCCGACTTCCAGGCCGACATCGAGGTGGCCTTCCTCGCCGTGTCCGATGCCCCCGCCATCATCTGGGACGTCCGCAGCAACTACGGGGGCATGACCGTGGTGGGCCTCGCCATCGCCGGCGGCATGTCGGGCGCCCGCGACGAAGCCATCTCCTACTGTCAGGCCCGCGACCGTGGCTCCGACCCACCCGAGTTCAGCGCGTACCGCTACGCCGAGTACGCCGTCGAGCCGGGAGGCCCCTTCGAGACCGACGTGCCGGTGGCCATCCTCATCGACGGCCTCGACTACAGCGCCGCCGACTACTTTCCGCTGGCCGTCGACCGCGCCACCGATGCCCTCATCGTGGGGACCCCCACCGCCGGAGCGTTCGGGGGCACCGGGCCCTACGTCACCATCGACACACCGCCCCAGCTCACGTACGCCATCGACCCCAACCGGTGCGTCGACATCGACGGCAACCCGCTCGAAGGCACGTCCGTCACCCCCCACATCGCGGTGTCCTACGACCCCACCGACCTCTCCATGGGGGTGGACACCGTGATGGACGCCGCGGCTACGGCGTTGCGCACACCCTGAACCTGCGGCGGCTGGCCACCGCACACAGGCCGGCCACCCAGGTGAGCCCGACCGCGCCCGAAGCGACCGAACAGCCGCCCTTGTCGGGGGAGCTGGTGGTGCCGTCTACCGGGGCGTCGGGGGTGTCGGAGGCTGTGTCGTCGGGCTCGGGTTCGGGGTCGGCGGTGTCGGTGGGGGTGTCGTCGCCGCAGTCTTCGGCCACGGTGGCGTCGTGGTCGTCGCAGTCGTCGCCCAGCGCGAAGCCGTCGGCGTCGGCGTCGAAGTCGTCGGCGCCATCGCAATTGCTGTCCACGCCGTCGTACCAGGTGTCGGAGGCTCCGGGCTGGACGGTGGCGTCGTGGTCGTCGCAGTCCTGCCAGGCATCGACGCCGTCGCCGTCGGCATCGCCATTCCAGGTGGAGGGACCGCCCCGCGCGCCGATGTCGGCGGCCGAGCCGTCGGGGTCGAGGGTGGCGGGGTTGCCGGCGTCGATGAGGGGGCTGGTGCTGGCGAGGGTCCAGGCGTCATCGGAGAAGTCGCCGTCGAGGTGGGAGTGGGCGAACTCCGGCGGGGCCGTGATGTCGGTGGCCTGCGGGAAGGTGTCGTCGGGGAGGGTGCCGCCGACGTTGGCCGTGTTGGCGTACCAGGCGTTGTAGATGCCGGAGATGCGGTCGGTGGCATCGTCGAGGGTCTCGAAGGTGGGGGCGCCGGTGTTCCAGGCGAAGGCGCTGTTCTGGACGTCGAGCGACTGGTCGTACAAGCAGAGGGCGGCCCCGGACTCGGTGGCGGAGTTGCCGACGAAGGTGGCCTGTCTCAGGGTGGCGTCGACGCCTTCGACCACGCAGAGGCCGCCGCCATAGCGGGCGTCGTTTTGCTGGAGCAGGAGGTTGTGCAGGGCCAGGACGGGGTCGCTCGAGTCGGGGGGGACCACGCCCACCTCAGCCAGGTAGAGGCCGCCGCCGTACACCGCCTGGTTCCCGGCCGCCCAGACCCGTGTGGCCGACACTGCGCCCAGGTCGTCGAGGTGGAGGCCACCGCCCGCCCCGCCGGCCCGGTTCGACACCACACGGACATCTTCGACCACCGCTCCGGGGAGGCGGCCCACGGAGAGTCCGCCCCCATCTCCACCGGCGGTGTTGTCCGCGGCGTCGATGCGACGGAGGGTGACGGCCTTGCGGGTGGACCGGCTGTTGTCGATGCGGGCACCCCCGCCGGACTGGCCCGCCTGATTGTCGGTGAAGGTGAGGTCGGCGAGGTCGGCCACGAGGTCGTTGACGTACAAGGCGCCGCCGTGGGTGCCCGAGACGTTGCGGTCGAAGGTGAGGCCCTGCAAGGTGACGGTGTGGGTGCCGTAGTCGAGGTGGAGGGCCCCGCCGGGGTAGTACTGCGCGGTGTTGTCGGTGAACCGGGTGTTCTCGATGCGTGTGGGCCCGTAGAGGATGTAGCCGTAGACCGCGCCGCCCGAGGCATAGGCCTGCTGGCCTTCGAACACCGAGTCGGTGATGGTGAGGGCGGTGGGGTAGATGGTGTAGACGGCCGCGCCGTAGGTGTAGGTGGCCACGTTGTCGATGAACGTGGAGCTTGTGATGGAGAGGTCGCCGGGTGTGTTGGTGTAGATGCCGCCGCCCCCGCCCGACGTGTACACGCTGTTGTCGGTGAAGGTGGTGGCGTCGACGGTCACGCGGTCGGCGTCGTAGGCGTACAGGCCCCCGCCCTGGTAGTACGCGGCGTTGCCTTCGAAGCGGGCGCCGGAGATGTCGGTCCACACGGTGCCGTAGGACACCACCCCCCCGTAGTTGGCCACGCCGTCGACAAACGACCCCCCTCGGACCTCCAGCTTGCCGCCATTCCAGAGGGCCACGTGGGCGCCGTAGTGGCCGAGGTTGCCCTCGAACAGGCTGTCTTCGAGGTCGATGTCGGCGTACTGGCCATAGATGGCGCCGCCCCATGTGGCGCTGGCGGTGTAGTCGGGGTCGCCGTTGCCGGTGAACGTGCAGCGCCGGAAGGTGACCAGGCCGCTGTCGATGTAGACCGCGCCGCCGTACAGGCCGATGTTCTCGGTGAACACGACATCTTCGAATGTGGGGCGACCCGAGGCCCACACCGCACCGCCGGAGACGGTGGCCGAGCCGAAGCCCGAGATGTGGAGGTCGACGAGCGTGGGGGACGCGCCGTCGATCCACACGGCTCGGGTGCCGTCTTGCAGGGTGAAGCCCTCCACACGCGCCAGGTGACTCTCGCCGCCGTCGAACACGAGCACCGCAGCGGCGCCGGAGCCCGTGAGGATGGTCTCGGTGGCGCCGTCGACGCCCACCAGCTCGAGGTCTTTGCCGCTGAAGTCCACCGGGCCGGCCCATGTGCCCGCCGAGACCTCGATGCGGTCGCCCGATGCGGCTGCCGAGACCGCTGCCGGAACGGAGGTGAAGTTGCCGGTGCCGTCGCTGCGAACGGTCCAGGTGGCAGCAGAGACGGTGGTCGTGAGGAGCAGGAAGAGCGACATGCGGGGAGGGTACCGAAAGTGGGGCCGCCGAGGGGAATCATCCGCTTGGGGGGGGATTCCCTACGGGTGTCGGTTCTGTCGATTCCCCACCCGACAGATGGCACCTCGGAATCCCGTCCACCGGGGTGATTTCCCGCAAGTCGGCGCCGCCGGGTCCGAGGATGCGGGAGACACCGGGAGACGAGGGAGTGCGCGTGGCGTACATCGAGACAGTTGCGATCAACATCGCCGGGCGCATCTTGTCGCGCACGGTGACCGACATGTGGCGGGCCGACTCCGAGCACCTGACCCGCGCCGACCTCGACGCTCGTGTCGACAGCGAGGTGCGGGGCAAGGTGGGGGCGGCGCTACAGAGCACCGTGGAAGACCTCCGGGCGGCCATCTTGGTGGAGCTGCAGCACGTGGCGCGCATCTCGAAGATGGTGCGCATCGACGACCGGGGCATGTTCACCACCCCGCCGGTGGCGGAGGGGGATGAGCCCGTGGTGCGGGTGGTGGCCGACAAGAAGGAAATCCACCGGGTGCTGGTGAAGCTGTCGGCGGCCACGGCGGCTCGGCGTCAGGAGCTGCGTCGGGCTGCGTGAGGCGTGGCTACGACCCCACCGCCGCGTACTCGAGGGGCGCATCGACCGGCACGCCGTCGGGGAGCTCGATGCGGAAGCGGGCCGGGGTGGGCTTCACGGTCTCGAGGTGCAGGTGCCCGCCGTGGGTCTCGACGACGGCGCGAGAGATGGCGAGCCCCAGCCCGGAGCCCCCATCTGCGGTGCGGGTGCTGAAGAAGGGCTCGAAGATTCGTGTGGCGAGGTCGGCTGGGACGCCGGGGCCTTCGTCTTCGACCGTGAGCCAGGCGGTGCTGCCGTCGAGACCGCCGCAGAGCCGGATGGTGCCGCCGCGGGGCATGACCGAGCGGGCATTGACGAGCAGGTTGACCAGGACCTGGGTGAGCTGGACGGTGTCGCCCACCACCACGGCGTCTTGGGAGAGCTCGACCACCACTGTGCAGCGGGCCTTGCGGTTGGGGGTGCGGGTCATGGCCAGCGCCCGCTCGACCACGGTGGAGAGCGACACGGGCGACTGCTCGGGGCCTCGGCGGCGGCCGAACCACAACACACGCTCGGTGACGGCCTTGCAGGCTTGCGCGGCGGAGAGGATTTCGTCGGAGACGGTGGCCAGCTCGGGGTCGGTGGCGGCGAGCTCGTCGCGCATCACCTCGCTCGACATGAGCACGGTGGTGAGGGGGTTGTTGAGCTCGTGGGCCACCTCGGCGGCCACTTCGCCCAGCGATGCGAGCCGCCCGACGTGGACCAGCTGGCTGCGGGTCTCGCGGAGGCTCACCTGCATGCGGGCGAGGTCTTCGGCGCGTTGTCGGGCTTCGGCGAGGGCGCGCTGGAGGGCGGCTTCGCGGGCTGCGGCGCGGGCGTCGGACTGTTCGATGAAGCGGAGGGCCACGCCGCCGAGCACGGCGAGGATGGTGAGGAAGCCGCTCACGTAGAGGGCGCTGTGTCGGGGAATCTCGGGATTCTGGAGGGTGGCGACGGTCTCGAGGCCCACGATGACCGTGGCGACGCCGACGTAGACCCGCCAGGGCAGCACGAACGCCCCGAGGATGGTGCCGACGGTGAGCCACATGATCTCGGCGATGACCGAGGAGTCGACCACCGGGGTGAAGGCGCCCACGATGGACCCGGTGACGCAGCCGAGCACGAGCACGAGGCCGGCGGGACACTGAAAGCCCACGCGGTGCAGCGACCATGCGAGAACCGACGCCAGGATGGGGGCCATGCCCAGCAGTCCGGGATCGCCCGGTGCGGTGAGGGACGCCCCAATGCCGGCGATGCCCACTGCAGCCGCGGCCCAGTCGGTCATGACGACTCTGCGGTGGGTGGTTTCCCGCATTCGCGTCCCTGGATGTGATCGCCGGTGTTCGACACGGCATGGCTCGGAGAACCGTGCGAGTCGGTGACGCCGCCATTGTATCGGTCGTCGTCCACACAGAATTGTAGCCGGATGTCTCCATCTTTTCAGGAGCCGAAACGGGTCGCCACTTCGAGGCACCTTGCACTCGAATTGGTGGTGGCTCGAGCCGCCGACCGGTGTCGCGGGATGCTACGTTCGACAGCGTCCGCCGAGGAGACCCCATGCAAGCCTGCCCCTCCTGTCGCCGCTTCCTGATGGGGTCTCCCGACCGCTGCCCCTTCTGCGAAACCCTCGTGCCGCCCTCCAAGCTCGGTCGTGTGGCCCAGACGGTCGGCGCGAGCGCCACGGCGGTTGTGCTGGCTGCCTGCTACGGCGGCGCGGACAAGTGGACCGGCATGCCGGACTCGGGCGACTCGGCCGCCACCACCACCGACCCCTCCGGCGAGTTCGGCCCGGAAGACGTCGACGTCACCTTGTCCTCCACGGGCGTCACGCTCGAGATCCGCGACACCGAAGAGGTCTTCTTCTTTGGAATGGCGCCCAACTGCGACTCGTCGTCGTCGGACTGCTGGGTGGCCGAGAGCTGTGTCGAGGGCCAGGGCGGCTACGAGGTGTGCCACGGCGTGTCGGCCACCGGCGCCACCCTCACCAAAGTGGAAACCCCCGGCGAAGTGGTCTCGGGCGCCACCACCCTCATCGACAACAGCTTCGAAGGGCAGCTCGGGTACGTGCTCATGAACGAGTCCGCCTGCTACACCTGGGGCGACAACAAGCAGTACTACGTCGACGCCCTCGGCTGCACGGCCTGGTGAGCGCCGAGGCGGACCGGCGGCGCGTCGTCCTCGGGAGCGCCGACCACCCGCGGTATGTGGTCTGGGAGCTCACGCTTCGCTGCGACCTGGCCTGTCGCCACTGTGGCAGTCGGGCGGGTCGGCCACGTGCAGAAGAGCTGTCGCTCGAGGAAGCCCGGTCTCTGGTCGACCAGCTCGCCGAGCTGGGCACCGAGGCCATCACGTTCATCGGCGGCGAGGCCTACTTGCACCCCGACTGGCTGGGCGTGGTGCAGGCTGCGTCGCAGGCAGGCATCCGGTGCACCCTCACCACGGGCGGGCGGGCGTTTACGCGGTCGATGGCCCGAAAGGCGGCTGCGGCGGGTCTTGCGGGCGTGTCGGTCTCCATCGACGGCATCGGCCCCACCCACGACACCCTGCGCGCTGTGTCCGGGAGCTACGACGCCGCGCTGCGGGCGCTCAAGGCCACCCGCAAGGCCGGCATGCTCACCATGGCCAACACCCAGTTCAACCGGCTGAACATGGGCGAGATTGACCAACTAGCCGATGTCTTCGCGGCCCATGGGGTGGAGGCCTGGCAGGTCCAGCTCACCGGACCGATGGGGCGGGCGGCCGAGCGTCCCGAGTGGCTGCTCCAGCCCTACGACATCCTGGAGCTCATCGACCGACTGGCGGCCGCAGCGCGTCGGCTCAAGGCAGACCGCCCAGACTTCGTCATCAACGCCGGCAACAACCTGGGCTACTTCGGCCCGCCCGAAGAGGCGATTCGGGTGGCGCCGTACCCCGGCTGCCAGGCGGGCGTGTACCTGCTGGGCATCGAGTCCAACGGCGACATCAAGGGCTGTCCGTCGCTGCCGAGTGCACCCTATGTGGGGGGCAACGTGCGCGAGCGGCCGCTGCGAGACATCTGGAACGAGGCCGCCGAGCTGGCCTTTGTGCGTCGACGCCAGGGCCGCGACCACCTCTGGGGCTTCTGCGCAGGCTGCTACTACGCCGACCACTGTGGCGGCGGCTGCACCTGGACCGCCCACACACTGCTCGGGCGGCCCGGAAACATGCCGTACTGCTACCACCGCGCCGACCAGCTCCGCTCCGAGGGCCGGCGCGAGCGTGTCGAGCTGGTTGAAGCCGCGCCGGGCAGGCCCTTCGACTTTGGACGGTTTGCGCTCGTGGAAGAGGACTGGCCCGCGTGAAGCGGCGCAGCGCGCACACCACCCTCCGGTTCCCCCTTTGGATGTGGGTGAGCGCGTTTTCGCTGTTGTTTGTGGCCATGGCCGCCACGATGCTGCTGCTGCGCGCGCCCGGGCTGCTCGACCGTCCGCTCACCGACCCCGACCCTCTGCGCATCGCGCTGGTCCCCCGCGATGACGTGGAGCGAGAGCGGGTCATCGACGTCCTGGCGGTCGCCGGGCGTGCGCGTCTGGACGGTCCCCACTTCACCCAGCTGGTGCGCCCCTGGCATGACCGGCGGCTGGAAGGCCTGCGGGTGTCTGTGAGCGACCAGGGCTACGCCGTCTTCGACATCTCGATGCGCGAGGGTGCCAGCTGGATCAACCTCCACATCGTCTGCACGGAGGTGGAGGTGACGAACGGACGATTCTCCCGGTTGGTTGTCCGTGCGTTCACCTTGTCGGGCTGGGACCTGACGCCTGTGTGGGTGGACCGCGACCTGGCCGAGCGTGCCAATGCCGAGCTCGACCTGGCCCGGAGCCTGCACCCTGCCACCGGCCGCATGCTCGACGCCTTGGAGTCAGTACGGCTGGTGGATGGGCACTTCTGGGTGGAGGTGGACCCCGCCGAGGTGGTGGGGGCCTTCCACTCTCCGCGGTAGGTCAGGCCACCTTCGCGGCCTTCTCGAGGACTTCGCGGTCCATGAGCACCAGGCCTTCGCGCTGGGTCTCGACCACGCCCTGGCGCTGCCAGCGGGTCATGATGCGGATGGTGGTCTCGACGCGACAGCCCACGAGGTCGGCGAGGTCGCCGCGGGACAGGGCCACGGGCACGAAGGTGCCGCGGGAGTCGCGCAGGCCCACGTCGTCGCCGATGCGCAGGAGCACGCGGGCGAGGCGCTCTTCCACGGGGCCGAGCTGGGTCTCGTCGAGGCGGTGGGCGAAGGACTGCTGCGAACGCGCGAGCGAGCCGAGGAGGGCCTTGAGGGCCTTGGGGTCTTCCTGGGCCACCCGGCGGAGGGTGCCGATGCCGAGGCGCATGGCGCGACCGCTGGTGAGGGCGACGCAAGTGGAGAAGCGCCGCATTCCAGTGACCGATGCCTCGGCGCCCGCGAGGCCGCCACGGAAGACGAGGTCGAGAATCATCGACTTGTCGCCGCGCCACTCGCGGACGGTCTTCAGCGCGCCGGTGCAGACGGCCACGACACTGTCAGCGGGGTCATCCTGGCCCCAGAGACGGTCGCCGCGCTCGAACCGGAAGGACTCACCGTACTTCATGAGAGCGGAGTGGTTTTCTGCGCCCTGGCAAGGACGCGAACACGGGCAAGCAAGGGAAGAACGCATGGGTGCCTGGCGAGCAGAGGAGGAAAGGGGGCGATTCATGGCGTCTCCGGGGTTGACGACTGGTGACCCCGAAGGGCCATCCGACTGCGCTCCCTCAGAGCAAGACCCGTGCCCACCTGACATCGATCAACCGATGGTTGCTCAGAGCCCCGATGGTGCGGGGAATCCTCGACACCAAGGCTGGACCGGGTTTGGACGACGGGTGGAATCCCCCGAGCACTTGTGTGATCGTGCACACCCCCGAAAGGAGCCCCCAAACAATGGCGATGGGAAAAACGATCCTGGTGGTGGACGACGAAGAGCTGATTCGTTGGTCCCTGTCCGAGCACCTGCGGGGGTTGGGCTACACGGTCCATGAAGCCGAAGACGGGCAGGACTGCCTGGACAAGGTGGCCGACAACATCCCCGACCTGGTCCTCACCGACCTCAAGATGCCCCGCATGGACGGCATGGAGGCGCTGCGCCGGATCCGCGAGCGCGACGTGGACGTGCCGGTCATCGTGCTCACGGCCCACGGGGCGGTCGACTCGGCCGTGGAAGCCACCCGCCTGGGGGCCAAGGCCTACCTGAGCAAGCCCTTCGACCTCCGCGAAGTGGCGATGGCCATCGAGAAGGTGCTCGAGCAGCACCGCCTGGCCACCGAGGTGCGGTACCTCCGTGAAGAGCGGTCGGCGTCGTATGGGCGGCTGCTGGGCACGGCGCCGGCAATGCAGCGGCTGTTCGACACCCTCCGACGCCTCGAAGATGTCGATGCGCCCACGGTCCTCATCAACGGCGAGTCCGGCACGGGCAAAGACCTCATCGCCCACGCCATCCACGAAAAGGGGCCCCGTGGCTCGGGCCCGATGATGGAGGTCGACTGCGCCAGCCTCCCCGAGAACCTCATCGAGAGCGAGCTGTTCGGCCACGAACGAGGTGCCTTCACCGATGCCCGCACCATGAAGCGAGGCCTGTTCGAGGTCGCCCGCGGCGGCACCATCTTCCTCGACGAAATCGGCGAGATGAGCATGCCGATGCAGGCCAAGCTGCTTCGGGCGCTCGAGAACCGCCAGTTCAAGCGCGTGGGCGGCACGTCCAACATGCGGCTCGATGCCGGCATCATCGCCGCCACCAACCGCAACCTCGCCGAAGAAGTCCGGGCCAGCCGCTTCCGCGAAGACCTCTACTTCCGCCTCAACGTCATCCAGTTCAACGTGCCTTCGCTGCGAGAGCGCCGCGAAGACCTCCCCCAGCTGGTCGACCACTTCATCCAGAAGTTCAACAAGGACTTCCGGCGCGAAGTGCGGGGGGTGAGCGAAGAGGCCATGGCCCGGCTCACCGACTACCACTGGCCCGGCAACGTGCGTGAGCTGCGCAATGTCATCGAGCGCATCGTCATCCTCGAGGCGCGCGACATCATCCAGGCCCACCACCTGCCCGCCGAGATTCGGTTCGGCCGGGGCTCGGCGGGTGGCGCCTCGTTTGTGCTCCCCGAAGACGGCGTCGACCTCGAAGCGGTGGAACGCAGCTTCATCGAACAAGCGATGGCACGCACCGGGGGCAACCAGTCTGCTGCCGCCCGCTTGCTCTCCATCAGCCGGTACGCCCTGCGCTACCGCCTGGAGAAGTTCGGGCTGTCGTAGGGCTCAGTCCCCGCCCAGCGGCAAGCGCAAGCCGATGCGGAAGCACGCGCCGTGGTCGGTGGGAATCAGCTCGAGCTCGCCGCCCATGGAGCGGATGAGCTTGCGGCTGATGGCCAGGCCCAGCCCGGTGCCCTTGACCTTCGAGGTGACGAAGGGCTCGAAGAGGCGGTCGGCGACTTCTTGTGCGATGCCGGGGCCGTGGTCGTAGACATCCACCTGCGACGGACCCGACTGGCGGATGCCGATGGCGCCCTGGACGGTGATGCCGGCGCTTTCCATGGCGTCGCGGCTGTTCTGGACCAGGTTGACCACCACCTGCTGGAGGTACTGGGGGTCGGCGAGCACGGTGGAGTCGGCGGCGATGTCGAGGTCGACGGGCACGCCGGCCTGGGACACGGCCTCGCGGAGGATGGGCCCGAGGGTGACGGCACGGACCTCGGCGCGAGCGGGGCGTGCGTAGCCGAGGAGGTCGGTGACGAGGCGGTCGAGGCGGTGAACCTGTCCGCGCACCTTGTCGAGAATGGACTTGCGGCGGTCGTTCTCGGGAAGCGAGCCCACGATGACCTGCAGCGTGGCCGAGATGGCTGCGAGGGGGTTGCGGATTTCGTGGGCGAGGTGTGCAGCGAGGCTGCCGATGCGGGCCAGCGACTCGGCCTGCTGGAGGCGCTGTTCGGCCTGCACCACATCCGTGAGCTCTTCGATGTGGAGCAGGACCCGGGCCAGCTCGTGGTCGAGGGGCACGAGCGTGATGCGGAACTGGCGGGCCGACCCGGACTCGCCCACGCGGGCCCGTGGGATGGTGATTTCGTGCCCGGTGGCGAGCGCGCGGCCGAGGTGCGAGGGGAGGTCGCTGCGCTCGATGAGCTCGGGCGGTAGGAAGTCCTCGTAGTGACGGCCGTGGGCGGACGCCATGCCGAAGAGGCGGGTGGACGGGCGCGTGGCGGACGTGACCCGGCCGGAGTCGTCGAGACACAGCACCGTGACGGGCAGGTTCTGGACGATGAGGTCTTGCAGCGTGCGGAGCTGGTGGGCCTCGTGGGCCTCGAGGTACGTGGACGACATCACCGCCAGCTCGAGGTCGGTGATGCGGGCGACGGCTTCACTGACCCGGAAGGCCTGTTCGGGCGGGAATGCGCGAAAGCACACGCGGTTGATGTCGACGCGGATGCGGTTCATCGCCGTGAAGACGTAGTGTTCGGGCAGGCCCACCCGGACGTGCACCTGGCCGATGCGACGGCGCTTGGCGAAGTACGCCTGGTCGTACGGGCCCGTGAGCATCTCTTCGATGAAGGTGCGGAGCGTTTTCTTGAGACGCTCGACCTGTGCCGGTCCGCGCAGCACGTTGGCGGCGCCCGGGAACTGCTGCACCCGCTCGTAGAAGCGGTCGACGATGGGGGCAATCTCGCCCTGAACATGCGGGCGGAGGTCGTGAAGGTGCTTCACGCAGTCGTCGCTGAAGCCCACGTAGGACTTCATCTCCTCCCAGGTTGCGAAGGAGGTGGCGGGGGGCGGGAGCGGTCGGAGGCTCGACATGGTCGAAATCGCACACGTAGGTGGGGGCCATCGCACAGCCACCGAGACTGCGCAAACGGGCCCTAACGCTGTGTGGTTGACCTATCGCGCCACTGCCCACCATGTTGCGGGCTCGACGCTTTGCTGGTGTCGCCCTGTGCCGCGGGACACGATGAGCACGCTTCCCAGGGCGTCGCGGACCAGGCTCTCGCACCACTCGGGCCAGGCATCGGCGCCCTCCACAGAGACGATGGTGAGGGCGGTTTCGTCTTCCAACACCTCTGGCGGGAGGGTGCCCATGGCGCCGGACCAGGGGGTGGAGACCGACGGGCGATTCCACTGTGCCGCCAGCCCGCCGGCGATGTCCGCTGCGGTGGTGTGGGCGGGTGAGACGACGTGGATGGGACCATAGCCGGCGTCTTGGTTGGGAATGCTCGGGCGGACCGCGACCACGGGGATGGACGAGCAGAGGGACAGTCCCCGTGCGGTGCTCGTGGCGGGGTCGGTGGGACCGCGGGTGCCCGTGACGATGAAGGACGCCCGGTTCTCCCGCGCCCAGCGACAGAGGCGTCCGACGGGGTCGCCGGTGACCACCCGGATTCGCACGCGAACACCCCGGTCGCGGACCGGTTCGGCCAGCTCGTGGAGGGCGGCGAGGAGCTCCAGGCCGGCGGGCTCGGGACCCGGGTGGGCATGGACGAGCACCACGTCTTCGTGGCGGGCGCGTGCGAGCGTGGTGGCGACGTCGACCGCGGTCCGTGCTGGCGCAGAGACGTCGATGGGCACGAGGATGGGCATTGGGGCGGGTGGGTCCGGGCAGCCGTGGGACGCTCCCGGCATGCACGCGCCATGCCAGGGTCAGGGCGGGGGGGCGCCGGGGTTGGGGGCCGGGCCTGTGACCCCGGCCTCGGCGACCGCGAGGGCCTTGGCTGCTTCGAGTGCGCGCGGGAACTCTGGCTCCAGGAGCGCCATGAGCAACAGCACTTCGCGCCTGGCATCGAAGAAGGTGTGCCCGCCCGAGCCGTCGCCGTCCTGCCACAGTCCACCGATGTCGAGGGGGGTGCGGGAGGCGTCGTCGAGGCCCCGCTGGAGCACGGCGTACTGGCCGGGTTCGTAGGTGGTGCCCACCAGCGCGCGGAAGTCGCCCGGGTTGGCGATGGGGTCGAGGCGGTGCCGGAGGAAGAACAGGGCGTCGGCCATCAGGTGTTCTTGCCGGGGCGACAGCGTGCGCAGGAAGGCTTGTTCGGCGTCGAGGATGGCCTGGAGCGACGACAGGCGCACCGACACCAGCTCCCGCTCGCGTGCGCCACCGGCCCGGAGCTCCCGCAGCTCATCGACCAGGGCGTTCATCTCGGGGGCATCGACCGGGGCTCCTTCGGCCATGCGGGCCCACATCTGGGCGTACACCTTGGACTCTTGGTCTTGCCAGCGGCCCACCACCTCGGCTTCGCGCTGCTGCATCCGCGCCAGGCGGTCGGTGGCGACGGCATGGACCTCGGCGAGGCGGTCGAGCTGGGTGGGGGACAGCGCCATGTGCCGCAGCCACACCAGCTGGCGGACCCGGGCGGCCTCGGGGGCGTGCTCGGGCAGCACCGGGGCGTCGTAGAGCAGCTGGTAGAGGGGAGGGTCGGAAGTGCGGTCGCGCTCGGCCAGCTCGGCTTCGGTGGGCAGAGGGGTGGGCTCGGAGCCACAGGCGGTCGTCAGGAGCCACGCCCCGAGCGCCAGGACGGCCTTGGGGGGGGACGAGAGACGGGCTGTGGTGGAGGGCCTCGGCATGGCGCGCAGCCTACCCCGGGGCGGCCGACCGGACGACGCGTGGGCGCCAACCCGGCCTGCAGGGGTGCGCCCCGGGGTAGGCTCCCCCGCGATGTCCGAGGCCCCCCCGACCGTCGCGCCCGAATCTCCGGCCTGGCGCCCCGTCGTGCTGGCGGCGGTGGCCAGTGTGGTGCTGGCTGTCGTCCTCACCTGGCCGGCCGTGCTGCACCCCACCGAGCGCCTGGTGGGGCACCCCGGCAACGACAACTGGAACCACGCCTGGGGCTACTGGTGGGTGGGCGAAGAGCTCGCGGCAGGCCGCTTCCCGGCGCACACCGAGCTGCTGGCCTGGCCCAACGGCGGCACGCTGTACTTCATCGACACCGTGCAGGCGGTGCTGTCGTGGCCGGTCCAGCTGCTGTTCGGGGCGGCCGCGGCCTACAACCTCGTGGTGCTGGTGGGCTTTGCGGTGTCGGGCTTCGGCGCGTGGCTGCTGGCCTGGCGGGTGTCCGGGGATGCACGTGCGGCGGGTGTTGCGCTCGTGCTCTACGGCGCAGCGCCGCACCTGATGGGACAGGCCTACAACGGCATCTCCGAGACGGTCTGTGCGGGCTGGCTGCCCCTCACGTTGTGGGGGCTGGTGCGCCTCATCGACCGACCGGTGTGGACCCGCGCCCTCGCGCTGGGTGCGTTTGCCGCGCTGTGTGCCCTCACCAGCTGGTACTACGGCCTGATGGCGGCGATGGGGGGCGTGGTGCTGCTCGTGTGGCAGGCCGCGGTACAGCCCTATGCCACGCGCTGGCAGCGTCTCGGTCCGATGCTGCTGTTGGCCGGCGCGGTGGCGGGTGTCATCGTGTCGCCCATGCTGCTGGCGTTCCGGTCTTCTCTCGACGCCGCCGACGCCCTGGTCACCCGCGACCCCGAGTTCGTGCGCCGGTCGTTGATGGACCACAACATCACCGACCTCCTGGCCTTCTTCCGCCCCAGCCAGGTGCCCAGCCCCGACCTCTTCACGCTGTACGGCGAACAGCTCGTCATCGTCATCACCATCGGCTGGACCGGGCTGCTGCTCGCGGGCACCGCCTGGCTCGCCACCCGTCGCTCCCGAGAGCTGGCCCCGTGGGCGTGGATGGGGCTCGCGTTCTTCGTGTTCAGCTTGGGGCCCTACCTCAACGTGGGCGGCGAGTATGTGCACGTGGGCGGTGGAAAGGTGCCCCTGCCCTTCCTGGCGCTGTTCGAGGCCCTGCCGCTGTTCGACCGCATCAGCCACCCCTTCCGCTTCGTCACCGGGGTGTCGTTGGCGGTGGCGGTGTCGGCGTCGGTGGGCCTGCGGCACGCGTGGCGCCGGGTGAATGTGCCGGTGCAGGCCGGGCTGGTCGGCGCGCTCGTCGTGGTGTTCGGGGCGGAAATCGCCCTGGCCTCGCCTGCCACATTGCCCGTGCCCACGGCGTCGGCGCATATTCCCGTGGTCTACGAGGCGATGGCCGCCGACCCCATCGACGGCGCGGTGCTCGACCTCCCCATGACCGCCCCCAACCTCGAGCGCGCGGTCTACTCCTGGTACCAGACCGCCCACGGTCGACCCGCTCCGTGGGGCCTCAACGACCCCATGCCCCGCTCGCTGCTGGCCAACCGCCTCACGGCCACCCTCATCCGCATCGAAGCCACCCGCGCCCGGTCTCTCGCTCCTCGCCTGCCCGCGCTCGATGTGGTGGTGGGGGCCCGGCAGCTGATCCGAGAAGGCTACCGGTATGTCGTGCTCCACGAAGCGCTGTACCCCACGGCCAAGCGCGCCATGACAGAAGCCGTGCTCACGGGGGTTTACGGCGAGCCGGATCGGTATCCAGAAGACGGGCTGCTGGTGTGGACGCTCGCGCTTGCGGACGACGGGGCGGGTTCCGAGGCAGAAGCGGAGCCCGACGACCTGCGGTAGGCTCGCCGGCCGAGACGCCTCGATCCCCACTCCAGAGGCCCGGCGTCGAGCGAGACTCCACCGTGGCACACGCCCATCCCCACACCCGCACCCACCGCGCTGCCTGGCGCTTTGCGGCGTGCCTGTGGGCGTTCTTGCCAACCATGGCCGGAGCGGCGCCGGTCGAGGGGGTTCCCTCCGGTCCGGCGGAAGCGGGCAACCGGCTGTGTGTCTCGGGGCATCGGGTGAACCTCCGCAGCGCACCCTCCACCCGCGCCAAGGTGGCCGACCGGCTCGACCTGGGCACCACGGTGATGGTGCGGGCGGTGGTGCCGGGCGGCTCGGTGCGCATCGGTGCCCGCCACGACTGGTGGTACCAGGTGGCTGTGCTCGACGACACAGGCGTGGCGGTGGGCAAGGGCTACTTGTTCGGCGGCACGCTCACGCCAGCGTGCATCCTGGCCGACCTCGACGGCGACGGCGAGACCGAGCGGGCCACTGTATCGGTCAACCCGCAGGGCACCCCGCTCGTCCGCATCCTCGAGCCGAAAGGCACAGCCGAGGTCACGGCGTCCCTGCCGGTCACCAAGGCGGGCAACACCCCCCTGCTTCGGGCCGAGGTCGACCTCATCCCCCACAGCGAAGCCGGCTTTGCGATGGTGCGGGTGCGGGTGTCGGGCGACAGCACCGAAGCCAAGGCCGAAGGCCGCATCTTCTATGTGAGCTACCAGTCCGCCGGTCCCGGACGCACGGGCGCTGCCACCCTCGCCCTCACCCATCCGTCCGATGGCGTGCGCGGCGACACCGCGTGGACCACCCGGGTGCAGTTCAACGGCGGCACCGGCGAAGCGCAGGTCACCACCGTCACCACGCGGAGTGGAGGGGCCCCCGAAGAGGCCATTCGGTACTTCAAGGCCGCGAACGGCTCCTATGTGGACGTCACGGACCGCCGGTAGCCCGATCCGGGCCCCCATCGTGTCGTCTCCGACCGTTCATGACGCGCCCGACCCTTGACAACGGGGTGGGTGCGAGTGAAGTGCGCCCGCCCCACCGGCCAGGGCGGCACTCGGCGGACGCCACGCACGGGAAGCCTGCCCGGCCCGGGATGAAAGGAGAACACCATGGCGATGACTGCCGAGCGCAAGACTCAAATCATTCAGGACTTTGCGCGCGAAGAAGGCGACACCGGCTCCCCCGAAGTGCAGATCGCGCTCCTCACCGAGCGGATCACGTACCTCACCGAGCACTTCCGCACCCACCACAAGGACCACCACTCCCGTCGCGGGCTGCTCAAGCTCGTTGGTCGGCGTCGTCGGCTCCTGAAGTACCTTCGGGTGAACCACGAAGACCGCTACAAGACGGTCCTCAAGCGCCTCGGTCTGCGGCGCTGAGATCACAGGCGGCGGGTCTTCCCGCCGCCTTCGTGTTTGTCGGGGGCACGGGCTCCGGTCCGGCTCCCCGCACCATCGACCTCGGTCGACTGTTCTTTCCCAACTCCCTTCCTCCTCCGCTTGCTCGACATGCGCAGCGTCCGCCTGGACCGGTGTGTTTCGCAGGTCTCCGCGAGGGGGCATCCGGTCCACGGGTGTCCCTTCCCGCAGGTCTACGGGACGCCGAGGACCAGCCCGGATGATGGGCGTGAGTCCGTCGAGCGTGGTGCCTGCCCTTCGGGGCGGCCTCCAAGAGCGGAACAGGAAGCCGACAGCATCGTCGTCTTGGCGGCGCTGTCCCCTTGTTCATGCACAACCGGCGCAGACGACCCGACCCCGGACGGTCGAGCTGTCGGGCGCCTGGAGAATCACACGTGAAGACCCATTCCGTTTCCGTTGAAATCGGCGGCCGCAACATCACCTTCGAGACCGGCTGGCTCGCCAAGCAGGCTTCCGGTGCCGTGGTCGTCAAGCAAGACGACAGCTCGGTCCTCTGCACCTTCGTCGCAGACACCAAGCCCAGCCGCTTCGACTTCCTGCCCCTCACGGTCAACTACCAGGACCGCACCGCCGCCTCGGGCAAGATTCCCGGTGGCTTCCTCAAGCGCGAAGGCCGGCCCGGTGAGCGCGAGACGCTCATCTGCCGCGTCATCGACCGCCCCCTGCGTCCCCAGTTCGCCAAGCACGTGCGCGTGGAGATGCAGATCATCGCCACCGTGCTGAGCTTCGACTCCGCCAGCGACACCGACGTCCTCGCCCTCTGCGGCTCATCGGCCGCCATCGCCGTCTCCGACATGCCCACCGAAGGCACCGTCGCAGCCGTCCGCGTCTCGCGGGTGGGTGGCACGCTGAAGGTGAACCCCTCGCGCGCCGAGATGGAAGAAGCCGACATCAACCTCGTCGTGGCCGGCACCGCCGACGCCATCTGCATGGTCGAAGGTGGCGCCAAGGAGGCCTCCGAGGCCGACATGCTCGACGCCATGGACCTCGCCCACAGCGAGATCAAGAAGATCGTCGCCGCCATCGACGAGCTCGCCGAGAAGGTTGGCACTCCCAAGCGCGAGATTGGTGAGCCCGCCAAGCCCGACGCCGACGTCGCCGCCAAGGTGGCCGAGCTCGGCAAGGACGCCCTCGTGGAGGCCATGGCCGTGCGCGCCAAGCACGCCCGCGGCGCCGCCATCAAGGCTGCCCGCAACGCCACCATCGAGCAGCTGGTCGACGGTGTGGAAGACGCCGCTGAAGTCGAGCGCCTCACCACCGAAGCCAAGGGCGCCTGGGAAAAGCTCATCCGCAAGACCATGCGCACCAAGGTCATCTCCGAGCGCGTGCGTCTCGACGGCCGCGCCACCGACGAAGTCCGCGACATCACCGTCCAGGTCGGCGTCGGCGCCCGCACCCACGGCTCCGCTGTCTTCACCCGCGGCGAGACCCAGGCCTACGTGTCGGCCACCATCGGCATCGAAGAAGACGCCCAGCGCATCGACTTCGCCGGCGCCACCGACAACTTCCGTCGCTGGATGCTCCAGTACAGCTTCCCGCCCTTCTGCACCGGTGAGGCCCGCCCCCTCCGCGGTCCGAAGCGTCGCGAGATTGGCCACGGTGCCCTTGCTCACCGCGCCCTCGAAGCCGTGGTGCCCAGCCAGGACGACTTCCCCTACGTCCTCCGCTGCGTGGCCGACGTCCTCGAGTCCAACGGCTCCAGCTCGATGGCCACCGTGTGTGGTGCCAGCCTCTCGCTGATGGACGCCGGTGTGCCGCTGAAGGCCCCCGTGGCTGGCATCGCCATGGGCCTCATCAAGGAAGGCGACGACTACGCCGTCCTCTCCGACATCCTCGGCGACGAAGACCACCTCGGCGACATGGACTTCAAGGTCACGGGCACCCCGAACGGCATCACCGCCTTCCAGCTCGACACCAAGATCACGGGCCTCCCCCGTGAGGTGATGCTCCGCGCCATGAACCAGGCACGCGAGGGTCGCCAGTACATCCTCGACGAGATGGCCAAGGTCATCAGCGCCGGCCGCGAAGAGCTGTCCGAGTACGCACCCCGCATCTCGGTCATCAAGATCAACCCGGACAAGATCCGCGACATCATCGGCCCCGGTGGCAAGACCATCCGCTCCATCCAGGAGCGCACCGGCACCCGCCTCCGCGTCGACGACACCGGCACCGTCCAGATCGCCAGCTCCAGCCAGGCCGACGCCCAGAAGGCCGTCGACATCGTCCGCGAGCTCACCCAGGAAGCCGAGATCGGCAAGCTCTACCTGGGCGTGGTCAAGCGCACCGTCGACTTCGGCGCTTTCATCGAGATCTTCCCCGGCACCGAAGGCCTGGTCCACATCAGCCACCTCGCCGAAGGCCGCGTCGAGAAGACCACCGACGTCTGCCGCGAAGGCGACGAGGTGCTGGTGCGCGTGATCGACATCGACCGCTCCGGCAAGATTCGTCTGTCCCGCAAGGAAGCCCTCAGCGACGCCATCTGAGCATCGCCCACGGCATCCGCGGGGTGTGGCTTCGGCTGCACCCCGCGCCTTCGTCTTGCCCCCTCTTTTCCGGCCCTGTTCCGCCCGAGGTGCCCGTGCTGCCCCGTCCCACGCTCCGCATCCAGGTCCTGCCCCACGGCGAAGGCCTGCCCCTGCCCCGCTACGAGACCCCCGGCTCCGCTGGCCTCGACCTTCGCGCGGCCGTCGACCAGCCCCTCGTGCTGCAGCAATTCGACCGGGTGGCCGTGCCCACGGGCCTTGTGGTGGCGATTCCCGAAGGCTGGGAAGGCCAGGTCCGGCCGCGCTCGGGCAACGCACTGCGCCTGGGGCTGTCCATGCCCAACAGCCCCGGCACCATCGACAGCGACTACCGCGGTGAGCTCAAGGTGCTGCTCATCCACCTGGGCCTCGAGCCGCTCATCATCGAGCGCGGCATGCGCATCGCCCAGATGGTGATCTGTCCGGTGGGCCACGCCGAGCTGGTGGTGGTCGACGAAATCGCCGACGACACCGAGCGTGGGTCGGGTGGCTTCGGGTCGACCGGGCGCTGAGCCGGCGCACCACAACCCGCGCAGTCGGCGGGAGGTTCTGTGGTGCCCGGTTGAAGGGGCATGGAATTGGGCGGCGTCGATCCGCGCGATAGCGTCCGCCGTAGTCCCCCCGCACGTTCCAGATCCTTCGCTCGGAGGCCCCATGCTGGCCATCGCTCTCCTCGCCGCCCACGCCCACGCCGCAAGCGTGTCGCTGTGGACCAACCCGGCCTTCCCCGACAGCACCGAGCTCGACGGCGTCGACCGCTGGCGCACCGGCTACGCGAGCGACCCCTGGGTGGGGCTGTCCACCACCGACTACGGCACCCTCGCGCTGCCCTACACCGACGACAACGGCGGCACCTTCGGCTCCGGTGAGGCGGCGGACAACTGGCTGGTCAACGACGACGCCATCTCGGGCGAGGGCTGGCTGTCGGTGGTGGGGTACAGCGAAGACGACGATACCGTGGGGATTGTCATCAACGTGTCCGCCGACGACACCTACTATGGCCTGGCCGTGGTGGGCTCGGAAGACGGCCGAGGCGACGGCACCAACCATGGCTCCAACCCGTTCGGCTACAGCTCGGCGCCCTGGCTTGTGCTCTACAAGGTCGACGGCGGCACCCTCACCATCCTCGATGAAGTGAGCGGCGAGGGCTTTCCGCAGGGCGCGTTCTTCAAGCTGGCCATCGGGGTGAACGACCGCCAGGTGTGGGGCCGCTTCTGGACCGACGCCGACGACGACTGGGCCGACGCCACGGTGTTGGTCGCAGGAGACGGCAGCCCGCTTCCGCCTGGTGCTGCCGGGATGTACGCCTACGACGCCGGATACGCCGACGATGGGCTGGCGACGGCCTTCGGCTCGCTGGAACTGTTTGGCTACGACGACGACAGCGACGGTGTCCTCGACGACTACGACAACTGCGAGACCGTGGCCAACGCCGACCAGGCCGACGCAGACGGCGACGGCATCGGCACAGCCTGCGACGATGATGAAGGCTCCGGCGACGACGGCTCGGGTGACGATGGCGGCGATGATGGGTCGGGCGACGATGGCTCGGGCGACGACGGCTCCGGCGACGATGGCTCGGGCGACGATGGCTCGGGTGACGATGGGTCGGGCGACGACGGCTCGGGCGACGGTGGGACGGGCGACGACGGCTCGGGCGACGACGGCGGAGCCGACCCGGAAGAAGACGGCGGCGTGGCGTTCGAGTCCGAAGGGCTGACGGGCACCACCGACGACGGCGAGGGCAAGGTCACCGCGTGTTCGGCTGTGCCTGCGGGCGGCATGGTGGGCGGGCTGGTGCTGGCGCTCGGGCTCGTGGGCCTGCGCCGGCGGGAGTAGGTTGGAGCGCAGCCGGAGCCACCCACGGAGAGTGGGCGGCCCGTGCCACACCAGACGCTCCGCCGCGGTCCGTCAGGCCCCGAACCACGACGAGCAGAAGAGCACGTACTGGTCGTTGTAGTAGGCCAGCACCGGGCTGGTGCACTGGCCGTCGAACAGGTTTTCTTCGGGGACGAAGGCCACCTGTTCTTCGCACTGTTGGTCGGCGTCGCACCACCGCACCCGAGGCGGACCGTGGCCCCCGCCGTGCTGGGCGATGAGGCCCATGCGGTCGTTGCGTTCGTCGATGAAGCAGTAGGGCACCTGCACGCCGCCCCAGTCCACGCCGTCGAGGTAGTGCGGGGCCTCTTCGCGCCGGTATTGGTGGAAGAGGTCGTCGTAGCGGTTGGTGGCGAGGATGTGGTGCACACCGTTCCACCAGCAGCCGCTGGGGTCGACGATGTGGTTGCCCTGCACGATGGGCTCGAGGGTGTCGACCACGATGCGGTCGTAGCCCACGCGCCCGGTGTAGATGGAGTGGGGGTTGGGGTAGTCGTCGGGCATGGCCTCGGGGTCGACGTCGAAGCCGGCTGCGAAGAACAGCATCTGGTAGCCGTCACCGTCGGCGTGCACGCTGGGGTCGATGATCATGGGCAGCTCGTCGGCGCCTTCGACCGGGAAGAAGTGCGTGCCCCAGGTCTCGAGGTCGGTGGTGACCAGCGAAAACAGCGTGCTGAACGGCCCTTCGATGCCTTCGTCGGGATTGGGGATGAGCGACCCCGACAGGATGAGGCCTTCGTCGAGTGCGAGGAGGTCCATGCTCGAGAAGTTGTGGCCCAGGACGGTGGGCTCGCTCCAGGTCTCGAGGTCGGGCGACGTGATGTACCAGAAGCGCCAGTGGGGGGCTTCGTCGGACAGCTCGAGGTCGAAGAGGCCCTGCAGTGGGCCGGGCTCCACCCACCAGTCGGGGTCTTCCCAGGCGTAGTCGAGCGGGCCGGTGTCTTCGGGAATGGCTGGCGAGAGGGTGTCCACCACGTACGCACCGGGATTCGCAGGCTCGGGCTCGGTGGGGTGGTCGGTGTGGACCGTTGGCGAGCCTGCGCTCGACCAGTCGCCTGCGGTGGGCAGACGGGCCGACGGATCGGTGCACCCGGCCAGCGCGAACAGGCCGATGGTCGAGCGAATGTGCATGGGTGGAGGTCCGGAGGCTGGCGGGTTGCGCATGGTAGCGCGAGTCTTCGACTTTTTTGAAACCTGTCGCAGGTCAATTCTCGGGAACCCCATTGTCAGCGGAATGTCAGGGCGCTTTGGATTCTGTGTGTCCTGGAGGTCCTGTGGTCTTGCTGTCTGTTGTTGGTGCCCTGTCGCTGTCGCCCACCGCGGTTGCCCTCCCACCCCCCACCGGTGCCCCCTCTGTCGACCACTGGCAGCAGGAGCTCCTGCGGGTGGACGACCTGCGCCACAACCGTCGTCCGCTGGCAGCCAGTGCGGTGGCGGCCGACCTGCTCGACGCCCACCCGCCGCGGGAGGTGGCCCGCCAGGCTCGGTATGCCATGGGCATGGCGCTCTCCGACCTCGACCTGAATTGGTCGGCGCGACGCCTGTGGCTGGAGGTGGTCGCCGACGATGCCACCGATCCCGTGGGGCGGGCGGCCACCCGGGCGCTGCTCGCACCCCACACCGACGACCTCTCTGCGCAGCTGATTGTGCTCTCCGCGCTGCTGCCGGAAGGGGTGACCGCCGAGGCGCTGCCCCCCGGACCATCGGATGCGGCGCGCTACACCCGTGCTCTGGGCCGGCTGGATGCGGGTGAGCTGGCCGAGGCACGCCGGCAGCTGGGCATGGTGACCGGGGTGCTGGAGGGGCGCGCACGGGCCCTGGAGGCCGGCATCGCGGTGCAGCAAGGCGACCTTGGTGGGGCGGCCCGGGCACTGGGACAGGCCCATCGGCTGGCCGGTGAGCGGGGAGACCAGGCGCTGCAGGACCACACCGCGCTGACGGCGGGTCGCTTGCAGTACGGACTGGAGTTCTACGAGGCTGCGGCGGACAGCTACGGACGGGTGGAGCCGGGGCGGCCCTTGTGGCCTGATGCCCGCGAGGAACAGGCCTGGGCCTACTTCCAGAACGGGCAGAGCGACCTCGCCCTGGGCAACGCGGTGTCGCTGGCGAGTCCGTGGGGGCGGATGGTGCCCACGCCCGAGGTAGACCTCATCAAGGGCATCGCGCGCTTGGAGACGTGTCGGTTCGACGAGGCCCGGCAGACCGCAGAAGACCTCCGAGACGAGCTGGCGACCACGGTGGCCGCGATGGACGGCTGGCTGAGCATCGCCACGCCCGAGACGGCCTGGGACGACAGCTTCGGTGCCCTCGATGGGGGTGTGGGGAGCCGACGGGCCGGGGCGGTCCCGGCGGGCGTGTGGCGGGTGGCTCTGCGTGACCGGACCCTCGCTGCACGCGCCGCGGAAGTGGCATCGCTGGAGGCCGAGCTGGACCGCATCGCCCAGCAGAAGCCCGTGTGGGTGGACGCGGTCGGCACGGCGCTGATGAACGACCTGCACCGCGATCTGGCCCGGGCACGAGAAGCGGCCGGAGCGCGGGTGGTGGCCTCGCTGCAGCGCCAGAGAGCGCACCTGGTGGATGTTCAAGCGCAGGCGGACGTGCTGGCCTTCGAGGCGGTGGACGGCCAGCGACGCATGCTCCAGGAGCTCGCCCGGAGCCCCGAGCCGGCGGTCACCGGTGCAGGTGCCCCCATCGACTTCGCGGTGGACACCCAGCTTGTGTACTGGCCCTTCAACGGCGAGTTCTGGGCCGACGAGCTCGACAGCTACCGGGTGGTGATGCCCAGCGTGTGCCACGAGCTGGCGGCCGGGAGCCAGGAAACCCGGGTGGTTCGCCGCCTGTGACCGCCCCGATGTGGGAGACTCCGCGCTCGCGGCCGCACCCCCCGGCCGACCAGTCTCGGAGTCCCCATGTCGAAGCAGCTCACCATCGCCGAGCCCAACTCCGTCCGCCGGAAGCTCGCCATCGCGAGCTGGAGCGCGCCGAAAGAGGGCAACATCTACGGCAAGCTCACGGTCGACGTCACCGAAGCGCAGAAGTACCTCGCCTGGCTGCGCAAAAAGACCGGCCTGAAGGTCACCATCACCCACCTGGTGGGCAAGGCGGTGGCGGTGGCTCTGTCGCGGGCACCGGGGCTCAACGGCGTCATTCGCTTTGGCAAGTTCGTGCGCCACGAGCGGGTCGACATCTCGTTCCTCGTGGCGCTGGAGGAGGGCCGGAACCTGGCCAAGGCCAAGATTGACGGCCTCGACCAGAAGTCGGTCACGGAGCTCGGGCAGGAGCTGCGCGCGCTCGCCCAGAAGCTGCACTCGGGCAAGGACGAGTCGTTCAACAAGTCCATGCAGCCGCTCAAGATGCTGCCGTCGTGGCTGATCCGGCCGCTGGTGCACACCATGGGCTACCTCACGGGCGTGTGGGGCCTGAATGTGCCGTCGCTGGGGCTCGAAGCCCATCCCTTCGGCGCCTGCATCATCACCAACGTGGGCGTGTTCGGCCTGGATGAAGGCTTCGCACCGCCCACCCCCTTCGCACACACGCCGGTGCTCGTGCTGGTGGGGGCGATGCGAGAGACGCCTGTGGTCCGCGACGGCGAAGTGGTGGTGCGGCCGCTCATGACGCTGTGCGCCACCATCGACCACCGCTACATCGATGGCGCCCAGGGCGGTGTTCTCGCCAAGGTGGCCCGCGATGTGCTGGAGAACCCCTGGCAGCTGGAAGGCATGGACGGCCCACCCGACGACGAGGAGTAGGTCGCTCTACCGTCCTCCCGACGGCCCCCACTGCCCCCGTCGGGGCCACCTCTCCGAGCTCCACTGATTGTGGGGCCGCCCCCGCACAGCGGGGTCGGGCTCCGCGTACACGGTACGCTCCGCAAGGTTCCGGCCTTCGGCCAGCCCGCTCCGCCGGTGGCTGGCGTTGCCCGACCGTCCTCCCCTGGCTCCGCCGGGGGAGGTGGCGAGCGGAGCGAGTCGGAGGGGGCCGGCTGCAAGCCGGAACGAGATCAGCCCTCGGGCACCCAGGTCTCGCCGTCGGTGGTGTCTTCGTCGAACGAGACCGGGTCTTCCGACGGCCCTGGCCCCTCGATGCGGATGGTGCGCGTGAGGAACAGCCGGCGGTCGGTCGACACCTTGCCGTCGGTGCGGCGGGCGCGGACCTCCATGTACACGCCCATGTCTTCGAAGCCGAGGCTCATGAACATGTCGTAGGCGCCGTCGCGGCTGGCGCTCGTGCGCAGCACCACGTGGTCGTAGCGGGTGGTGTCCATGAGCGACAGGCGCAGCTGGACGAGCTCACGGCCAAGACCGGTGTGTCGGTAGCGGCCCAGCACGCCCAGCTCCGACAGGTACATCGAGTGGCGCACCGGCAGCAGACCGCGCAGCTCGCGGGTGACGTCGGCGCGGGTGAGCACGGGCACCGCGAGGCCGAAGCCCACCACCTGGGAGAAGCCCCGGACCGCGAGGAGCACGATGGCGCCGGGCGTCTCGAGGTGCTTGCGCAGGACCGCTTCGGCCTCGGAGGGGTAGAACCGCTCGTTGTAGGGCGGCTCGGCGAAGATGGTCTGGTAGGCGCCGGCGAATGCGGCCCGGTAGGCCAGAGCGTCTTCGGAGCGACGGAGGCGCAGGACACGCACTCCGTCGTCGCGCTCGAGTAAGACCTCGGGTTCGGCAGTGGTCATCGTCAGGCTCCTCCCGACCGGCTCAGCCTGCGCTGCGTCTCGTCTGCCGCAAGTCTACACCTTGCGTCTGCTTGACATCACAGCGCACGGTGGCGCCTACCACCACCAGGTCGTCCACCACCGACCACGTACAGACCAGCGCGGTCCCGCCAAGAAGGGCGAAGCGGTCGGCGGCATCGCCCGTGAGCGTGATGTGGAGGCGACGTCCGACCACGTGTGTCACCTCGACATTGCGGGGGTGGACGCGCAGGCCGGTGCCCAGGGCCTTGAGGACGGCTTCCTTTGCACACCAGGCGCGGGTGACGGCGAGGGCGCTGGCGGCGTCGCGCTGTTGTTCGGCGGGGGTGAGCCAGGCGCGGGTGAAGGCGGGGGACCGGAGCACGATGCGCTCGGCGTCGACACCGACCCGACCAGGGCCTTGGCCCGCGACAGCGAGTGCGCCACCGTCGGCGTGGGTGAGGCTCACGGCCATGTGGGTGTGGTCGGGGCCGAGGGCGTACGGTGCGCCGTCGTCGTCGCGCAGGACCGAGAATTCTGTCGAGTCCCAGCCCGATGCAGCCCGGACCGCGGCGCGTGCGGCAGCCTGGCCGGCCAACCGGTCGGTGATGCGCCGGTCGCGACCCCGGGCCGACAGCCACTCGCGCTCGTGGGCGGGGATGGCCTCGCCGCGGGCCTCGCCCCACACGCGTGCCGCGGCGGCGTAGGGATGCTCGGCGCTCGGTCCGGTGGACTTCACGGGCGTGACCGCAGCACCTTTGAGCACGACCGGCCAGCCATCCTCGGGGACCTCGAAGCGGTCGCCGTCGGGCAGCGGCCCCGTGACCACCATCCGGAAGCCCCGCACCCGCAGGACCGCACCGGACGTGCCGTCGATGTCGATGTCGTAGGCGCCGTCGTCGCGCACCTGGACCATGACCCCGAGGCGGTCGCCGTCGCTGGCCTCGCCCATCCAGCGCACACCTTCCACGCTCTCGGGCAGCGCCATCTGGGCCTCGACGGCCATCCGGTGCAGGCCGGCAGCCTGGAAGGCGGTCTCGAGGAGCAGCGGGCGGGTGAGCAGGCCCTCGCCCAGCGCGCTGTGGTCGACCACCGCGTCGGCGATGAGGCCGTTTGCAGCGATGGCGCCCACCTCGTCCATCACCTGGAAGCCCGGGCCGTGGAAGAAGCGGCGGTAGATGGCGGCCTTGTCGACAGGGTCTTCGGCGAAGAAGAACGCCGGCGGCAGCGGCTCGACATCCGGGGCGTGTTCCAGCTGGATGGTGGCCGAGAAGTGCTCGGCCTCGATGATGCGCCCACCGCGGGCTTCGCGACGGCTGGTGAGCGTGCAGGCCACCGAGTGGGGACCGGTGCGCTCGGCCCGCACCACGGCCACGGACTCGGCGTCGCCGTAGAGCTTGAAGGGCGTGGAGAAGGCCACGCTGTCGGCACCCACCAGGGCCAGGCCCGGTGCGGCACGGGAGGCGGCGGCGGCCATGAGCTCCAGGCCCACCACGCCGGGCAGCACGGGCGTGCCGTCGATGGCGTGGTCGAGGATCCAGGGCGAGCGTTCCTTCGAGATGCGGGCTTCGCACACCACGGCGTCGCCGTCGTAGAACATGCGCTCGAGGATGGGGTGGGCCACCTGTTCGTCGAAGTTGCCCAGCCCACCGGCCACCACCAGCTCGCCGGAGGTGCCGGCGGCGATGAGGTCGACGAGCAGCGAGGCACCGGCGTCGGCGGGCAGGAGGTCGACGCCGCGCGACTCGAGGAGGTGCTGCATGCCACCGCGGACGGCCATGCCGGTGTCGGCCCAGGCGGTCCAGTCCACCTGCAGCGACCGCGGCCGGGACAGGCAGACCCGTGCGAGGGCCTCGTTGGCGGCCGAGTAGTCGATCTGACCGGCGTTGCCGAAGCGGCCGGCGACCGAGCCCATGTGGACGAACCACGCCACCCGGCCGAGCGCGCGGGCGAGGGCCATGCCGCCTGTGGCCTTGGCTTCGAAGATGCGCTTGAAGTCGGCGACGGACTTGTCGGGGAGCTGGCGGCTCTCTTCGATGCCGGCGCCGTGCACCACGCCATCGATGAAGCCGAACTTGGCGCGGGCTTCTTCGAGGGCGGCCACCACGCTGGACTCGTCGCGCATGTCGGCGGCCACGAAGTGCACCTCGGAGCCGAGCTCGCGGAGGCGCTCGACGGTCTGGCGGGCTTCTTCGGCCTTGCGCAGCGGCTTGAGGCGCTTCTCGACCTTGGCGGGGGTGGCGCGCTCGCCCTTGCCCTTGAGCTCGGCCTTGATGGCGGCCTTGGTGGCGGCTTCATCCAGGGGCTCGGTGCCGGGGGCGGTGCGGGCGACGAGGACCATGCGGGCGGGACCGCGGGAGGCCATCTCGAGGGCCACGCGGGCCGTCACGCCGCGGGTGCCGCCGGTGAGCACGACCACGGGGTTGTCGCGGAGCGGCGCGCCCATCGGGGGCACATCTTCGACGACGAGGCGGACGGCCTGCCGGGTGCGACCGTCGAGGAAGACCTCGGTGGTGGGGTCGGGGCAGGCGGCTTCGTCGACCAGGATGCGGGCGGCTTCTTCGTCGTCGAGCATGGGGTCGACGTCGATGACACGTGCGGTGGTGGAGGCCCACTCGCGGCCGAGCGACTTGGCGGCACCGGCGCGGGCACCGTGCTGCAGGCCCACTTCGGGGTCGACCCAGCTGGGGTCGGCGCCGAGGCGGGTGGCACACACCCACATCGCCGGGGGCAGGCCGTGGGTGGCCTTGGCGGCCTCGAAGGTGTCGAGGACGGCCTGGCCGGCGTCGAAGTAGGCGGCCACGGGGGCATCGCCGATGGCGCCGAGGTCGGGGTCGACGTGGCAGCCGCGGCGGGTGAGCTCGGCGCGGATGGCGTCTGCGAAGGGACCCTCACCGAGCACCACCACGATGTCACCGGCGAGGTCGCGGGGGCTGCCCACCACCGCGGTGGGCGCGATGACCGGGCGCCGCAGCCGGAAGGTGGGCGGCAGAGCTTTGGTCTCGGGTTCGTCGACGGGCACGCCTTCGGGCACCAGGGTGTCTTCGGGCTTGAGGGCTTCGTCGGACGCGGCCGGGTCGTCGAGGGTGGGGGTGGGTGCGCCCATGTTGTCGACGAGCGACTTCATGGCGTCGGCGAGACCGCCCACCGTGGGGCTGCCGTCGGTGGGCGGAGCGGCGTCGGCGGGGAGGCCGAGGCGCTCGCGGAGGTCGGCGAGGACCTCGGCCTGCTTGACGGTGTCGATGCCGAGGTCGGCCTCGAGCTCGTCTTCTTCCTCGAATTCGTCGGGGTGGTAGCCGGTCTTGTCGGCCAGCGCGGTGCGCACGAGGTCGAGGATGTCGGCGCGCGACGGACCGTCTGCGGCGGGTGCCGGTGCGGGCTCGGGGGTCGGCTCGGGCTCGGGTGCGGCGGGAGCCTCCGGAGCAGGGGCTTCGGAGGGACCAGCGGCCAGGGCGGCGGCGATGGATGTGACGAGCGAGCCGAGGGTGAGCGGGCCGTCGGCTTGCACCTGTGTGTCGGCGGGGATGCCGAGGCGCTCGCGGAGGTCGGCGAGGACCTCGGCCTGCTTGACAGTGTCGATGCCGAGGTCGGCCTCGAGCTCGTCTTCTTCTTCGAACTCTTCGGCGTCGTAGCCGGTCTTGTCGGCCAGGACTTCCCGCACGAGGGCGTTCAGCTCGTCGTCGGAGGGGATGTCGGCAGCGGGGGCGGCCGGTTCCGGAGCCGGGGCCGGTGGCGCTTCGGGGCCAGTGGGCTCGGCGGGAGCTGCGGGAGCGGTGCCGCCCGAGGCGAGGGCTGCGGCGATGGCGTCGGTGAGGCTGCCGAGCGTGAGCGGACCGTCGGCGCCCACCTGTGTGTCGGCGTCGATGCCGAGGCGCTCGCGGAGGTCGGCGAGGACCTCGGCCTGCTTGACGGTGTCGATGCCGAGGTCGGCCTCGAGCTCGTCTTCTTCTTCGAATTCGTCGGGGTCGTAGCCGGTCTTGTCCGCGAGGACTGCGCGGACCATGGCCAGCAGGCGGTCCCGGTCGACCTCGGCAGCGGGTGTGGCAGGTGCTTCGGGGGCTTCCGGTGCGGCCGGGGTGGCATCACCAGCTGCTCCGCCCTTCGCGGCGGCGATGGCGTCGATGAGGCGGCGGATGGTGAGCGGGCCGTCGGCGGCGACTTCTTGTTCGGCGGGGATGCCGAGGCGCTCGCGGAGGTCGGCGAGGACCTCGGCCTGCTTGACGGTGTCGATGCCGAGATCGGCCTCCAGCTCGTCGTCGTCCTCGAATTCGGAGGCGTCGTAGCCGGTCTTGTCGGCCAGGACCTCGCGCACCAGGGCGGCGATGCTGGCGGTGTCGACCGATGGGGTGGAGGGGGCCTCGACGGTGGCCTTCGGGGTCGCTTTGGCAGCCACCTTGGGTGCGGCGGCGGGCTGGGCCTCGACCACGCGGAGGGTACGGTTCTCGACCGTGAGCGACGGCGCGCCGTAGCCGGTGAGCGACTGGAGCCAGGCGCTCTGGGCCCGGGCATCGGTGCGCTGTTCGCCGCGACCGACGGCTTCCCAGACGGCCAGTGCGAGCTGCGAGCCGAAGCCTGCAGCCAGCCGGACGGCGAAGCGCACGGACTTGGGGCCGCCCGACGACAGCGTGAGGTCGCCGAGGTCGGGGTCGGGGACCTTCAGGTTGGGCACGGGCGGGATGATTTCGTGCTGTAGCGCCTTGATGGCGATGGCGTCTTCGATGCCGGCGCCCATGGGGTGGCCGGTGAAGCCCTTGGTGTTGGTGACCACCACATGGCGCGCTTCGTCGCCGAAGGCTGCGCGCAGGCCGAAGATCTCGGCGGCTGCGGAGCCTCCGCGGGCCGGTGTGTAGGTCTCGTGGCTCATGAAGAGGGCGTCGCGGGCCATCTGGGTGGGCGACACGCCAGCGGCTTCGCAGGCAGCCGTGACCACGCCGCGGACCTGGGCGGAGATGTGGTCGGCGTCGAGGCGGGTGCCGTGGAAGGCGCTGTTGGCGATGCGGGTGGCGAGCAGGCGCGCGATGGGGGTGGTGCCACGGCGCTTGGCGTCGGCTTCGCGCTCGAGCACCAGGCCCACGGCACCCATGCCGAGGATCATGCCGTTGCGGCGGGCATCGAAGGGCAGCGCGCCCTCTTCCACCTTCTCGGCGGTGGTGGCGGCACCGGCGGCAAGGAAGCCGGCGCCGATCCAGGAGAGCATCTGGTCGTTGGTGACGTCGTCGGCACCCACGATGACCACGCGCTCGGCCCGGCCCATCTGGATCCAGTCCTCGGCGAGCGCCACGGCTTGGGTGGTGCTGGCGCAGGCGGCGTTGATGCAGGTGTTGGGGCCCCGCGCGCCGATGAACTGGGCGAACTGGCTGTGGCCCATGCCCAGCACCTGGAACAGGAAGCGGCGGTCGAAGCGGCCTTCGCCGTCGTTGCCGTTGGACTGGAGGTGCTTGGCGAAGTTCGAGTAGCCGGGGAACGCACTGGCGAAGATGACGCCGGTGGTGTCGCGCAGGGCTTCGGGCAGCTTCCAGCCCACGGTGACCTTGCGGCCCGAGCCCGTGGTGCGGGTGACCTCGACCAGCGGGATGCCGGCGTCGCGGAGGGCTTCGAGGCCGGCGCCGATGGCGAGCACGGACGTGATGTCGAGGGCGGCGGCCAGGCGGCTGTCGATGCCGTAGTCGGCGGGGTTCACGCCGCGGCCGATGCCGGCGAGGTGGATGAGCTGGTCGCGCGTGTTGACCGGCTCGAAGGTGCCCTGGCCGGTCTTGGGGTCTTTCTTCAGGCGCACGATGTTGCGCGAGAGGAGATCGGTCTCGTCGTCGCCGGTGAGGCGCTCGATGCGGTTTTCGCCCGACAGGATGCGCGCGACGTTGTCGGCGCCGAAGATCTCGTCACCGCCCGGAAGACCGAGGCTGGCACCGGTGGCGACGACCGACACCTTGGCCGGCTGGGCGGCAGCGACGGGGGCGGGTGTCGGCGCGGGTGCGGGCGGCGCGACCGGGGCGGGCATCGCGGCGGCGAGGGCCGTCTGGAGGGATGCGATGAGGTCGGAGAAGGCGGGCAGGATGGCGTGTGCGACGGCATCTGCGGTGCCTTCGGCAAGGCCGGCGCGCACAGCACCTTCGGCCAGAGCCTGGAGGGCGCTCGCGGGGACGAGGCTGGTGGCGGCGGCGGTGGTGACCGGAGCCTGGCGGACGACCGGTGCAGCGGGGCGCGGAGCCGCGACCGGCGCGGAGGGCAGGTGCAGTGGAGCGTGGCTGACCGTGCGGGCCGGCGGCAGCTGGGCGGGACGCGTGGCGCCGAGGCGCTGGCCTGCGTAGTCCGCGAGGTCGCGCAGGCTCTTGAGCTGGCTGAGGCGGAAGTTGGGGTCGTGTTCGAGCTGGAAGCGGTCGCGGAGGCGGGCGACGACCTCGGCCTGCTTGACGGTGTCGACGCCGAGGTCGGCTTCGAGCTCGTCGTCGGCGTTGAGCTCTTCGGGGGCGTAGCCGGTGAGGTCGCCCACCAGCTTGAGCACTTCGTCGAGCACGTAGCCCGTGGCGGACTCGCCCGTGGCCGGAGCGGGCTCGGCCGACCGGGACGCGAGGCGCTGCTGGATGGCCTGCGTGGAGGCCAGGCGGGCCTCGGGCATGGCGAAGATGTCGGTGGAGACGGGCTCGCTGCGCACGGGCAGGCCCAGGGCCACGAGGGCGGCGAGGGCGTTGTCGAAGGACTCGAGCTCGCCCACCTTGGGGTGGTTGGTGAAGATGGCGCGGTGCGGGCGACGCTTGAGGGTGCTGGCCACGAAGCCGGTGAGCGCGCGCTTGGGACCACACTCCACGAACACGCGGGCGCCGTCGGCGTACATGCGCTCCAGCTGGGCAATCCACTCGACCGGGGCGGCGACCTGTTCCGAGAGGAGGTCGAGGATCTCGCCGCGGGTCTCGGGGTACCAGCTGCTCGTGACGTTGGTGGTGATGGGGCGACGCGGGGGCCGGATGTCGAGGCGCTCGAGCACCTTGCGCAGCGGCTTGCTGGCCGGAGCCACCACGCGGGTGTGGAAGGCGTGGCTCACGGGCAGGGGGTGCACGGTGATGCCGCGCGACCGGAAGGCTTCCATGGCCGCTTCGACGGCAGGGGTCTCGCCGGCGATGACGGTCTGGGTGGGGCAGTTCTTGTTGGCTGCGACCACGTACCCGGGAATCTCGGCGAGCACTTCGATGACGACGTCTTCGGCGGCGGCGATGCCCGCCATGCGGCCGGGGTCGTCGATCTTGACGGCAGCCATCTCGCGACCACGGGCGCTGACGGCCACGAGGGCGTCTTCGAAGGACATGATGCCCGAGGCCACGACGGCGGCGTACTCACCGAGGGAGTGGCCGGCGACCATGTCGGGGAACACACCGAAGCCGGCGAGCAGGCGCAGGATGCCGATGTCGACGGCGAGGGTGGCCGGCTGCGAGATGGCGGTGTCTTGCAGGCGGGCGAACTGCTCGGCCTGAGAGAGGCCGGGGTCGGGGCGGATGAACGACGTGAGCGGACGACCGAGCTCGGGCAGCATCACCCGGTCGGCCTCGGCGAAGGTCTTGGCCACGATGGGGTAGCGCTGGGCGAGCTTGAGGCCCATGCCGATGTACTGGCTGCCCTGGCCCGTGAACAGGAAGGCCACCTTGCCGTCGAAGGCCTCTTCTTCGAGGGCGATGCCGCGCGAGCGGAGCATGGCGCCGTCGGAGCCGCGCTGGAGCGACTTGCGCAGGCGGTTGAGCTGGCCTTGGCGGGTCTCGGCGTCGGCGGCTGCGGCCACGACGCGGATGGGGGCGCTGGGCTCGAACGGAGCGGGCTCGGCTTCTCCGGCGCGGGCGACCAGCTGGGCGCGGTCTTCGGCGGACAGGGCCCACAGACCCGGCGGAACCGGGGTGGCTTCGACGGGCGGGGCGGCAGGCGTGGCGGTGGGTTCCGCAGATGCGCCGGCCTGTTCGAGGACGACGTGGAAGTTGGTGCCGCCGAAGCCGAAGGCGCTGACGCCGGCACGCCGGGGACCCTGGCTGTCCCACTTCTCGGGGCGGGTCTGGACCTGCAGCGGGATGACGTCGAAGGCGACGTCGGGGCGACCGGACTCGAAGCCGGCCGACGGGGGCAGGATGCCGTGGTGGATGGCGAGGGAGGTCTTGATGAGGCTGGCGGCGCCGGCGGCACTCTTGAGGTGGCCGATGTTGGACTTCACGCTGCCGATGCGCATGGGACCGCGCCCACCGCGGCGACCGGGGCCCACAAACGACGACAGGGAGTCGACCTCGACCTTGTCGCCCACCACGGTGCTGGTGCCGTGGGCTTCGATGAGGTCGACCTCGCCGGGGTCGATGCCGGCGGACTCGTAGGCGCGCGACAGGGCGTACTTCTGGCCGCGGGGGTTGGGGGCGGTGATGCCCTTGCCCTTGCCGTCGGAGGAGCCGCCGATGCCCTTGATGACGGCGTAGATGCGGTCGCCGTCGCGCTCGGCATCGGAGACGCGCTTGAGGATGAGGATGCCGGCACCCTCGCCCATGACGAAGCCGTCGGCGCGGGCGTCGAAGGGCACGCTGTGCTGGGGCGACAGGGCGCCGATCTTGCAGAACTTGGTGTAGGTGGCCACGCCCATGGAGCGGTCGGCACCGCCGGTGACGGCCATGTCGAAGTCACCCTGCTGCAGGCCCTTCACGGCGGCCTGGACGGCGGCCATGGAGCTGGCGCAGGCGGCGTCGACGGTGAAGTTGGGACCGGAGAGGTCGAAGGCGTTGGCCACGCGGCCGGCGATGACGTTGGCCAGCTCGCCGGGCATGGCGTCTTCGTTGATGGGCGGCAGGCCTTCGACGACGTTCTCGCCGAAGGCGGCGAGGATGGTCTGTTGGGTGGCGGCGGGCAGCTGCTGGAAGTCGGGGATGGCCGCCAGGGCCTGCTGGAAGGCGGGAACGCGCGCGCGGACGGTGTAGTCGTCGGTGTACTCGCCGCCCATGGAGTTGCCGAGGATGACGGCGCAGGCGGTGCGGTCGAAGTCCTTGCCCGACTTGTCGCGCGGACCGGCCTTGAGCCCGGCGTCTTCGAGGGCGTCGGCCACGGCTTCGAGCGTGATCTGCTGGACTGGGTCGATGGACCGGGCCATCCGCGGCGGGATGCGGAAGCGGCGGGGGTTGAAGGCGAAGTCGCGGAGGAAGCCGCCGATCTTGGCGTAGGTGCGGTCGGGGACGGTCTTGTCGGTGTCCCAGAACAGAGCCGGGTCCCAGCGTTCGGTGGGAACCTCGATGATGGCGTTGCGGCTCTCGAGAATCATCTGCCAGAAGTCGTCGACCGAGTGGGCGCCGGGCAGGCGGCAGCCGAGGCCGACCACAGCGATGGGCTCGGGGGTGTCGGCGGACAGGATGGTGGTGGAGACGGGGGCGGGGCGGCTGCTGGCGACTTCGGCGGTGAGCGCTTCGAGGAGGCTCTCGAGGTCGGCGAAGCGGTCGGCGACCTCGCGGGCACGACTCAGGCCGAGGCCCGCGGGGAAGGCGACCTCGGCGGGGTTGTCGGTGCGCATCCAGCCCTTGGACTCGGTCCAGAAGCTGGAGCCGGACAGCAGGCGCCGGAGGACGGGCGCGAGCGGTGCGGCCTGGATGCGGAAGCCGTTGACGAGGTGGGAGGTGGTGGCGTCGGCGCGGTCGAGGCGGGCCTTCAGGCCGGGGGGGAGGTCGAGGGCGGGCAGGCCGAGCAGCACATCGGAGAGCACGACCCCTTGCGCGCCGGCGAGCCGGACCTCGGCGATGTCGCCGGGACCCACGCCGGCATCGAGCACGACCGGCACGTTCTTGGGCATGGCGCGCAGCATCTCGAGGCCCGGACGGGCACCACACGGACCACCTGCTTCGCTGCCCCGCAGGATGACACCGGCGAAGGCGGAGGAGACGGGTTCGTCTTCGGTGAGCTCGAGCCAGGTGGGCCGGCCCGGAACGGGCGTGGGGTTGGGCGTTCCAGCGGCCAAGACGACGGGACCGGAGCCGGTGAGGCCTTCGGTGGTGCGGACGCGAATCCAGGCGCCTTCGGGCACATCGGCGGCTTCTGGCGCACACGTGAGGTCCACCATGGGGATGCCCCCGGCGGCGAGAACGCGTTCTGCAAGATGGGCGCGAGCAGCCGGTAGTGCGCAGATGAGGCGGAATTGGGTGGCCATGGTCCGGTCTCCGAAAATGGTCGGGGCGTGTAACCGGACGGGGTGGGGGTGGAAGTGACCCCGGCGCAACGGTGGATGGGTTTGAGGGCCCCCTCCGCCTGCTTCGCAGGCACCTCCCCCTGGGAGGGGGAGGACTCTGGGGCCCTGCTGCGCATTGACTACCGCGGCGCCTCCGATGCGCTTCGCGCTCGGCGCCTTGCTCCCCCCGGGAGGGGGAGGACTCTTGGGGCCCCCTCCGCCTGCTTCGCAGGCACCTCCCCCTGGGAGGGGGAGGACTCTTGGGGCCCCCTCCGCCTGCTTCGCAGGCACCTCCCCCTGAGAGGGGGAGGACTCTTGGGGCCCCCTCCGCCTGCTTCGCAGGCACCTCCCCCTGGGAGGGGGAGGACTCTTGGGGCCCCCTCCGCCTGCTTCGCAGGCACCTCCCCCTGAGAGGGGGAGGACTCTGGGGCCCCCTCCGTCGCCCTGCTGCGCAGTGACTACCGTGGCGGCATCGCCGTCCTCCCCCTTCAGGGGGAGGTGCCCGCGGAGCGGGCGGAGGGGGCCCTCGAAGAGGGCTGACCAGGCCACGCGCCGACCCAAACGAAAAGCGGGCGAAGACCTTGGCTTCGCCCGCCCCGGAGGCGCTGTGCGCCGGAGGGCCGGCCCCGCTGTGCGGGGACGGTTCCAGAGTCAGCTGATGCGGTTGGCCAGCTTGACCTTTTCGGGGGGCTCGCGGAGGTCCCAGACGAGGCCCAGTTTTTCGAGGCCCTTGAGCACCAGGTACGTGATGTCGAGCTGCCACCACTCGAAGCCCTGGCGCGTGGACCGCATGTAGTGGTGGTGGTTGTTGTGCCAGCCTTCGCCGAAGGTGATGAGGGCGAGGATGAAGTTGTTGCGGCTGGTGTCGGAGGTGTCGTAGGTGCGGGTGCCCCAGACGTGGGTGAGGCTGTTGATGGTGAAGGTGCCGTGGTGCAGCAACACCATCGCAAAGAAGAACCCGGTGAACAGGGCTTCCCAGCCGCCGATGAGCCAGTAGGTGAAGCCCCACAGCACGGGCGGGACCAGCCAGTTCTTGTCGAGCCAGGCGAGCTCGGGGACGCGCTCGAGGTCGGCGACGGTGTTGTTGGTGGGGTGGTCGTCGGTGTCGAAGAGCCAGCCCACGTGGGCGTAGAAGAAGCCCTTCTGCACGGGCGAGTGGAGGTCTTTTTCGGTGTCGGAGTACCGGTGGTGGTGCCGGTGGTTGCGGGCCCACCAGATGATGCCCTTCTGGGCGGTCATCTGTGCCATGACGGCGAGCGCGACGGCGAAGGGGCGGCTGGTCTTGTACGACCGGTGGCTGAAGTAGCGGTGGTAGCCGGCGGTGACGCCGAACATGCCGATGGCGTAGGTGACGGCGGCCAGGGCGAGCGACCAGCCGGAGATGCCGACGAACCACGGGACCACGAGGCCCAGGGCCTGGATGGTGAGGTACCGGGCCACGTAGGAGAGGTGGCGGCGTCGGGCGGCGGGGTCTGTGGCGGGCTGCGCGGGGGCTTCGGTGGCCAGGGGCTCTTCTGGCAGGTGGTCTTCGTTGAGCGGGTGCACCGTGGTCTCCTCGAACGGCCCTCGGTGTAGCCGGTGGGGGACGGGGCACCATCACATTCTCGTAGCGGCGGGTCATGGTTCCGTCATGGCGGTCGGGACGTGCGGTCTGGCGCAGGAAAAGTGCAGAAAGGGGTAGACTCCGGGCATGTCTGTACTCCTGCTTCTGTCGGTGGCCCATGCGGCCTGTCCCACGTTCGCCGAGCCCAAAGGGGACTGGGGCGACGGCACCTCGAAAGCTGCGGAGGCGGGGGATGCGCTGGCGGCGCTGGATGCCTACGCCTTTCCGGCGGTGATGGACGAAGAGAACCGCACGGGTGTCCGCACCGATGGGCTCGTGATTGTGCGTGAAGGCGAGGTTCTCTACGAGCGGTACGGGCGGGACTGGACGGCCGACCAGACGCACCTGTTGTGGTCGGCGTCGAAGTCGGTGGCGGCCACGCTGGTGGGCTTTGCGGTGCACGATGGGCTGCTCGACATCGATGCGTCCATCTGCGACACCATCGAGGTGGGCAACCCGGATGCATGTCAGATCACCACCCGCAACCTGATGGAACACGCGAGTGGGTTTGCCTGGCGGGAGACCTACGAGGGGTCGTCGCCCACGGCGTCGTCGGTGGTGGGGATGCTCTACGGGGCGGGTCAGGACGACATGGCGGCGTTCGTGACGAGCCATGCGCTGCGCGACACGCCCGGCACGTCGTACAGCTACTCGAGCGGCGACACGGTCACCCAGACGGCCGTGGCCCACACGCTCTTGAAGAAGAAGTACGGCGACGACTACCTGCAGGACACGCTGTACGGGCCGCTGGGCATCACGTCGGCGCAGTTCGAGACCGACCGCCCGGGCCTGCCGGTGGGGAGCTCCACGCTGTACCTCACGCCTCGCGACATGGCCCGGTATGGCGTGTTCTTGCTGCAGGACGGCTGCTGGGGCGGCGAGCGGATGCTGCCGGAGGGCTGGATGGCACGGGCCACCACGCCGGCGTCGTCGCTGGATGGAAAGCACATGAAGCCCGTGGATGGGGCGCTACCGGGCTGGAATGTGTGGCTGAACAAGACGCACCCGAAGGCGCTGGACGGGAAGCTGCCGTGGCCGGATGTGGCGGAAGGGGTGTTTGCGCCGCTGGGGCACTGGCGGCAGTCGATCTATGTGATGCCCGAGCTGGGCGTGGTTGTGGCGCGCACCGGTGACGACCGGGACGGCACATTCACCCACAACGACTTCTTGATGCTGGTGGAAGACTTCGTGGAGGCGGTGCCGGAGCCGGAAGAAGCGCCGCCTGTCGAGGTGGAGGCAGCGGAAGGGCCCTCCACCAAGCAGCCTGAAGAGGAAGCGACGTCGGACTCGGGCATCCTGGCGGTCATGTCGGGCTCCATGACGCCCAGCGCCGAGTTTGTGGCGGCGCTCTCCGACGTGGTCGACCCCCGCGGCTTCACCCCGGCCGCCTTCCCGCCCCCGCCCCTGAAGCCGGTGGGTGAGAGCGTGGCCGAGCCGCCCGAGAAGTACGACGTGGGGCTGCTGTCCATCGGGACGTCCTATGCGGCGCTGCAGGCGTGTGCGTGCCGGTACATCTCGAAGCGGTCGGAAGAGGCGTGTGTCAGCTACATCCGCATCTCGCCCGACATCGCGCGCGCGAAGTTCGACGACGAGACGCAAACGGTCACGGCGAAAGCCTTGGGCTTTGCGAAGAAGCGGGCGCAGCCGGGTCCGCCGGGGACGGGGTGTCGGCTGGTGGACTGAGCTCGCAAGCGGGCGGCCAGCGGCCAGCTCTGTCGTGCTCGCTCATTGGGTGGTGGCAGTCGAGTGTGCGCGGCTGCGGCTCGATGCGATCTGGGCGGTGAGCATGGATGTGATGCCACCGCGCTGGCGGCTGGCAGCTGGTCGCTGGTAGCCGAAGTGACGGGCCTCCACGTCGGCCGACCGTCAGAGCTCGATGCCCAGCGACCGCAGCTTGCGCTTGAGGGTGTTGCGGTCGATCTCGAGGGCCCGGGCGGCACCCCGGATGCTGCCGGTGGTGGCCAGAGCGTGCGTGATGGCGGTGCGTTCGACGCGGGCGACCTGTGTAGCGAGGGGCTCGACGGTGCTGTGGGTGGGTGGGGCGGCCGGGGCGGGTCGGGCCTGAAGCTCGGGGGAGAGGTCTGCGGGAGTGACCGTGTGGTCGCAGAAGACGGCCCAGCGCACCACCTCGGCCCGCAGCTCGCGCACATTGCCGGGCCAGCGGTGGTTGGCCAGGGCCCGCCAGACAGCGGGTTCGACGGAAAGGGTGGGGTGGCCGGCTTCTTGGAGGAAGCGGGCGACGAGGGCGGGGAGGTCGGAAGGGCGCTCGCGGAGTGGGGGGACGTGGAGGGTGGCGCCCCGAAGGCGGAACCAGAGGTCTTCGCGGAAGGTGCCGGCGGCGACCATGGCGGGGAGGTCGCGGTGGGTGGCGGCGACGACGCGAACATCCACTGGCAGGGTGTCTTCGCTGCCGACCGGTCGGACTCGGCCCTCTTGGAGCACCCGCAACAAGCGGACCTGCACACGCGGGGACAGCTCCCCCACCTCGTCGAGGAAGAGGGTGCCACCATGGGCGCGGGCGAAGAGGCCCCGGCGCGTGGAGAGGGCGCCGGTGAATGCGCCGGCCACGTGCCCGAACAGCTCGCTCTCGAGCACACTCTCGGCCAGGGCCCCGCAGCTCTCGGCGACGAAGGGGCCGGCCGCGCGGTCGGAGAGCTGGTGCACGGCGCGGGCCACGAGCTCCTTGCCGGTGCCGGTCTCGCCGAGGACCAGGACGGGCAGAGGGGTGGGGGCCACGCGGGCGGTGCGGCGGGCGAGGGCCTGCATGGGGGGACTGTCGCCGACCATGTGGGGGAGCGTGCGGGTGAGCTCGGCCCGGAGGGAGGCCACCTCGGCGGCCAGGGAGCGAATCTCGGGGAAGCCGGCGATGTCGAGGGTGACCTCGCGGACCGGATGGGGGTGGGGGTGGGGCACGAACTGGGGCGGAATCACCTGCAGCATGCGCACCCGGGCGTGGGGGCCGCGCTGGAAGAGGCCGGCCTGGGCCATCACCACCCAGATGGTCTGGGCCTGGGGGGTGCCGGCGGACAGGAGCAGGTCGACGTGTGCGCCGGCAGGAAGGGCGTCGCGCACTCGGAGGGCGGCGTCGAAGAGGGCGGCGTGGTCGGAGGGGTCGGTGATGTGGGTAGAGACCAGCTCGCCTCGGGTGCCGAGCTGGTCGACCAGCTGACCTGCGCGGCGGCGGCCGGCGGGTGTGGTGAGCACGAAGATGAGGTCGTAGGCGGGGGTGCCTTCGGCCGAGAGCAGGCGGGCGACCGGGCCGGTGTCGTCGGGGCGCCGGCGGACATGATGGGCAGGGGGGCGGTCGACACCGCGGTCGGACCATGTGAGCAGCACGTGCATGTGGTCTCCGTACTCCGCTCGACCCGGACGCGGCTGGTACGGTGCCATGGGTTCCCACCCCGGATGGTCCTCTGCTGCCCCCCTTGCCCGATCCCGACGCCCCTGTGGTGCACGTGCACACCCGCGCTGCCGGCAGCCTGGGCACGATCTCTCGTCGCGACCTCGATGGCCGCATCCACCGCGGTGAGGTGGCCCCCGACGATGTGTTCTGGTTTCCCGGCATGGGCGAGTGGGGCGAGGTCCGGCACCACCCCGAGCTCTTCACCGATCTGGCGCCGGTGGGTCCCCCGGCCTCGGTGCTGTCCGATGTGATGGTGGCGCTGCCAGGTTCATCCGAGGTGGTGGGGTCCACGGTCGCGAGTGTGGGCCACCATCCGTCCGAGGCGTCCGAGCCTCCAGAGCCCCAGCCGGTCGAAGTGCAGAGCAGCGCCACGTGGATTGCCGACGACACCAGCGAAGTGGCGCGGCCGTCCTGGGAGACCCTCCCCCCCGAGCCGGGCGACCTGGCCCTCGACGCCGATGCGCTGGTGCCCACCGACACCGAGATGAGCTACGCCGCGTCGGAGTCGGGGGAGTCGCTGGAGTCGGAGGCCGAGCCGGTCACCTATGCGCCCAAGACCGATGAAGATGTGCGCATGGACGCCATCTTCGACGACCTGATGCAGGCCACGCACGACTACCGAGAGGCCCACGAGTTCGCGAGCTGCATCGACGAGGTGTTCCTGGGCGCGGTCATCACCGCAGGCCTCGACGCCGGACGCGCCCTCACCGACCTCACGTCTGATGGCACCCACCACTTCCTGCGCTTTGTGTCGCCCGACGACGGCAGCCGTGTGTTGCTGCGGGTCACGCACCTCACCGGCAACCTCACCACCAGCCGGGTGCAGGGCCACATGGCCAGCGTGGTGGTGGGCTATGGCGAGCGGATGGCGCGATTTGCGGAGATCTGGGCGTCGCTGGGAGAAGCGGGTCGGTCGGGCATCGTGCCCCGCGACACGCCGGGCGCTCTGGTCATCGATGGCGACGTGGCCAGCCAGTACGTGTACGTGCAGGTGCGGCTGTACCTGCGCATCGACGACTACGTGCAGCGCGACTGGTCCATCGACTACGACCGCCTGAGCGAACACATCTCGGCCTGTGTGCGTGCGCTGCGCATCCACTTGCACGGGCGCTTCGGGGGAGGGGCGACCGATGCGTGACCTCGTGAAGCAGTTCAACCCCCGCTCCGAGCTGCGCGACAGCCGCAACGAAATCGTGGTGGGCGAGGTGATCCGCGCGATGGCCCGCCTCGGCTACCCGTCGGTGATGTTTCGCATCCACGAAGAGCGGCAGCAGCTGCGCTTTCGGGCCGTGGGCCGCACCGACCTCACCTCCATCATGGTCACGGTGGAGCGTCCGGCGGGCTCGGGAGTGCTGTCAGAAGCCATGTTTGGCAACCAGGTGCGCCTGCGGATGGTGGCCGAGCTGCGTCAGCCGCTGAGCGGACCGGCCGAGCTGTTGGCCGCCGCCCGCCATCGCCCCGACCGCGACAACCGCTCCGACGGCGTGCGCGTGGAGCGAGAGCTGTCGAGCCTCCTGGCGCACATCGAGCGCGACATCGACCTCGATGCGTGGCTGGACGGCCCACAGGGGGCTTCGGCACCGCTGGAACCGCTCGTGCGCGACACCCTCGACATCCTCGTGAAGGCCCTGACCGAGCACGTGTAGGCTATCGCAGCGGCACGATGCCGTGGGTGCGGCGGATCTGGGAGAGCGGTGTGTCGAGGTGGTCCGCGTAGCGGTCGAAGGCCCAGGGTGTGGTGACCTTCCGGCCCCGCCACCAGGCCTTGAAGGATGCCGGGATGGCGGCGAGGGTGCCCACCACCCAGTCGCGGGCGGTGAGGCCCTCGAAGATGCCCGCTACGGCGGGATGGCGGGCGTACACGAGGTACCGCCGGAAGGTCATGGTGGTGGCGGTGAGGGTCCAGGTGTCCACCGCAGCTTCGTCGGGGAAGTCGGTGCCGCAGCCGAAGACGGCGTGGCAGGCGTCGTGGGCCTCGAACATCTCCGCCACCTCGGGGTCGTCGGGAAGCACCAGTGCGTCGCCCAGGGATGCGCGGTGGGCAGCGATGGCCTCGCGAAGGGTGAGGTGGTCGGCGAAGACGGGGTGCGTGGCGGGCATGCCGGGCTCCGGGTTGGTGGGGTTGGACCGTTGCTCAGACCGGTGGTCTGATTCATGGTCTGAGCGTAGCCGCGCCTTCGGCGAGCGACAAGACCTCAGAGCGGAATTCGGGATGGGCGCTACAGCAGGGCGGCCACCACGCGGTCGAGCTCGCCGGGCACGAGGGGCTTGGCGAGGAAGTCGTCCATGCCCGCCTGCAGGCAGCGTTCCTTGTGCGACGGCATGGCGTTGGCGGTCATGGCCACGATGGGCAGCTGGTCGCCGCAGCTGGCCCGGATCTGTCGAGTGGCTTCGTAGCCGTCCATGTCGGGCATCTGGATGTCCATGAACACGACATCGTAGGTGGTCTGGGCGGCCATGCGGACGCTGTCGAGCCCGTTCGATGCCACATCCACGGTCCAGCCCCGCGCTTCGAAGGTGAGGCGGCCCACCTGCTGGTTGACCTCGTTGTCTTCGACCAGCAGCACGCGCAGGGGGCCCGAGGGCCTGGTGCGGGGAACCTGGAGAGGGGCCCGGACGGGGGTGGGCACGGGCTCGGTGAGGGGGGCCATGGGCAGCGCGAGAAAGAAGGTGGTGCCCTGGCCGAGGGTGCTCTCGAGGCGGATGGTTCCGCCCATGGCGTCGACGATGCGCTGGCAGATGCCGAGCCCCAGTCCGGTGCCTCCATAGCGACGGGCGGTGCTCGCGTCGGCTTGGATGAAGGGCTGGAAGATGTGCGCTCGAGCGTCGGGCGCGATGCCGATGCCGGTGTCCTCGACCGCGCAGTGCAGGTGGTCGTCGGTGCGATGCAGGCGGATGGCGACGTGGCCCACCGACGTGAATTTGAGGGCGTTGCCGACCAGGTTGAGCAGGAGCTGCTGGAAGCGGTGGGGGTCGCCGAGGGTGGGGCGATGGGCCTCGGGACCGATGTGGACACGCAGCTCCAGGCCCTTGTCGCGGGCCGTGACGTCGAGGAGGTCGCGGACCTGGTGCACGGCCTCCACGGGCGAGAACACGGTGGCGTCGAGCACAACCTGACCGCTCTCCAGGCGAGAGAAGTCGAGCACGTCGTCGATGATGGCCTGGAGGGTGCCGCCCGACCGCTGGAGGGTGGTGAGGAGCTGCCGCTGGGTGCTGTCGAGGAGGGTGCGGTCGAGCAGTCGAGCCATGCCGAGCACCCCGTGCAGCGGTGTTCGGATCTCGTGGGACATGGCGGCGAGGAACAGAAAGCGCGCCTCGGCGGCTTCTTCGGCCCGTGCCCGTGCTTGCTCGGCGACCCGCTTGGCTTCGGACAGCTCTCTGCGGCGCTTGCGGAGGCGGTGGGTGAGCTCGCGGGCATCGGCCAGAGCGGTGGTGAGCGACTGGAGGTAGACGAGGAGGTCGGCGGTGGGGTCGTGGATGGCGAGGTCGGTCAGGCCCAGGCCCATGCGTGCGAGGTCGTGTGGGGTCCGGACCGCAGGCGTGAGCAGGAAGATGAAGCCTTCCGGTCGGACGAGCAGCTGTCCGCGAAAGTCGTGGAGGTGGCCACTGAGACGGATGTGGAAGGGGTCGGTGGCGCGCGCTGCGAACGTGGCGGGGAGGGTGTCGGGGAGGTGGGGCCGCATCACCGTGAAGAGGCTTGCCCAGGGGTGTCCGACGGGCGCGATGCCGAGACGCGCCCACGCGGGGCCTGCGTGGGTGATGGTGAGGGTGCGGTCGGTCGCTAGAAAGAGCGGAAAGACCGCTCGGACCTCCTGCGGAGTGAGTGCCGTCATGTCCTCGGGCCGGTCTCGACGACCCGGAAGATGTCGTGGTCGGCGCCGGGCCCCTTCTTCTCGAGCCAGGTGACGTCGCCCGTGAGCCCCTTGAGCTCCAGGAGTCCTTCCAGCAGGCCCACCACCATGGGGCCCAGGCCCTGGCGCTCGGAGTGGTAGTGCACGATGTGGATGTGGGGCTCGGGATGCTCGACCGTGAAGCTGGGGGGCCGCAGCTGGGGCATCTGGATGGCGAGACGGGTGTGCAGGGCGTCGAGCTGCGACAGGAATTGGCCCAGGCTCTGGTTGTCGAGCGACATCATGGGGCCGTAGCCCTGCTGGCCGACGTAGCAGGTCCAGTACGTGCCGAATGCGCGCAGGAGGACCTCGGCCGGTGTGTCGAGCACCTTCGACGCAGCTCCCACGAGGTCGTAGGTGATGTGGTCGGGGTATTGGTCGAGGCTGACGAAGCCATCTTCCTCGACGTTGGCTTCGTCGAGGATCTGCTCCCAGGTGTCGTCGCCGAAGCGGTCGCGGATGAGGCCTTCGATGGCTCGGTTGACCAGTCCGTACATGATGTTCCTCGCGGGTGGATTCAAGGATTCGACTAGCCAGCGACCCGAGACACCGCACCGACCTGGATCAGGCCGCTACGGACGGGTCTTCCAGCCCTCTCGACACTGCGTGTCGTCCTTTTCGCAGTGGAATGGCACCCCCACCGTGAGCTCGTAGTGGTGCATGGCCAGGCAGATGGCAGGGGGATGGTGGGCCAGCTCGGGCGGGCACGCGCTCTGCTCCAGCCACTCTTGTCGACCCTGTTGGTGCTTCCACTCGGTCCAGACGTACAGGCCGGCCCGATGGACGAATGCACCGAGCAGGACGGCCAGCAGCGAGGACAGGCAGCCCCACGCCCGGGAGGTGGGACGGTCAGTAGACATGGCGAGGGGTCAGCGCTTGGGCGGAGGTGGTCCTGGATGCGAAGTAGACGGCGGGGAAGTCGTCGTCGTCGGTGTCGAGCACGCCCACCACCAGGAAGTCGGAGCCGTCTTCGCGCACCAGCACGGTGTACGCCCCACGGAGCTCGCCATCGGGCTGCCACCGGAGGGTGTCGAGGCCTTCGTTGGGCTCGACGGCGTGTCTGGAGAAGTCGAGCGCGGCGTGGGGACGGGGGAAGGTGGTGAGGGGGACCAGGCGGTCGAACGAGGCGTCGTGGGCGAGCTGGGTGCCCCGGAGGCTGCTGACGATCGACGGTGCTTCGGCACGCACCGAGGTGTAGCCCATCGAGAGAAAGTCCACGAAGCCCACCAGCGCGACACTCAGGGCGAAGCCGAGCACGAAGCCCCGCACGCGCCACGCGTTCCAGTCCGGTTCTCGCCAGGGTCGGTCCACTACGCCTCCGGTCCGAGGGAGTGTCGCACAGAGGCGCCGAGATGGGAGGGGGGGGGGAGGCGTCCACGATGGTCGCGTGGTCTACTGCCGCTCCTCCCCTCTGCTCTCGGATGTTCCGATGTCTGCTCGAACCCCATCCCTCCGCACGCGCGCCGAGTCCAGTGGCTTTCGCGAGACCTCCCTGCACGCCGATGTGATGGCCTTCATCGAGGCGCTCTCTGGCCGCAACGACCCCCGCCTGCACGTGGGGTCGTTCGGCCACAGCCCCCAAGGGCGCGCGCTTCCGCTGCTGGTGCTGTCGACCGATGGGGTGCGGTCCCCCGAAGATGCGCGTCGCGTGGGCAAGCCCGTGGTGCTCGTGGTCGACGGGATCCATCCGGGTGAGGTGGAGGGCAAGGAAGCGAGCCTCGCCTTGGTGCGGGACGTGCTCGATGGTCGGTACCCGGGCCTGATCGACGACCTCACGGTGGTCTTCGTGCCCCTGTTCAACCCCGACGGCAACGACGCCCTCGACCCCCGCAACCGGGCCCTCGACGTCGCCCGACTCGCCGGTCAGCCCGGACCTGTGGTGGGCACCCGCACGCAGTCGCACGGCATCAACCTCAACCGGGACTACATGCGCATGGAAACGCCCGAGATGCGGCTGTTCCAGCGCCACGTGTGCCAGGCCTGGACCCCCCACCTCACCCTCGACAACCACGCCACCAACGGCTCCGTGCACCGCATGGACATGACGGTCGACATCCCCCACACCGAGGCCTCGGGGCGTGCGGAGCCCATCGCCTTCATGCGCGAGCGCCTGGTGCCCGAGGTCATCGCGGCGGTGCGGGCGCGTGGCTTCGAGTCGGGCTGGTATGGCAACTTCGTCGAAGACGAGCGGGCCATGGATGCGGATGTGTTGCCGGACCCCGCGGCAGCCGTCGCCGAAGGTTGGATGACCTACCCCCACCACCCTCGATTCGGCAGCAACTACCGCGGACTGACGAATCGGCTCGACCTTCTGTTGGAGTGCTACTCCTACCTACCGTTCGAACGTCGTGTGCAGACGGCCTCGGCGTGGCAGGTCGAGACGCTCGCGTGGGCGGGTCGGCATGCCGACGACATCCAGCAGGTGGTGGCCGCGAGCCAGACGCCGCCGTCGCAGGTGGCCGTGCGGTACCGCCTCGAGGTGCGCGACACGCCGGTCACCATTCCCACCTGTACGCCGAGAACGCTGTCTGGAACGCCCACCACGGTCACCCTCCCCCACCTCGCACGCTTCGTGGGCGATGTGGTGGTGGACCGACCCGGGGCGTACCTCGTGCCGCCGCAGCTGGCCGCCCACCTGGAGCTCCACGGCCTGACGGTGGAGCCGGCCGACGGCACCTACGCGGTCGAGGTGGCCACGGTGGAGGGCAGCGGCAGCGAGACCGGTCGGCGTATCTTGGAAGCCAACGAATTTGGCGACCTGCGCGTGTCTTGGAAGACGCAGACCCGGGAGGCACCTGCTGGCTGGCAAAGGGTGTCGACCGACCAGCCGCTCGGCGCGGTGGCGGTGTACCTGTGCGAGCCCGAAAGTGACGACGGTGCGGCCGAGAACGGGGTGGTGGACGTGGCGGTGGGTACGGACTTCCCGGCGTTTCGTGTGCGGGGCTGACCGGGCGCGGCTGTGTCCCACGAGACGGTCCAAGCTGTCCCGACTTGTCCCGGGTCCGGGTCCGTTTTCCGAGGTGTGACCGGCGCAGGCCGGCACTTCATCCCACCTCGGAGAGGACTCATGTGGACTGCACTCTTGATCTCGATGACCCCTACCTTTGCCGGTGAGCTCGTGGTGACCGCACCCGACCTGGACGGCGGGATGCACCTTGTGCTGGTGTCTGCGGACAAGGCACCGGACAAGCTGCCGGACGGCGCCTCGCGGGTGGCGGCCAAGGTCACGCTCGATGGAGAGCCGGTGTTCGCCAACACGGTGGCGGTCGACGTGGGCTCGGCGGAGGTGGCCGATGTGGTGGACGCCCTGGGCCTGACCGCCTTCGACGACACCATCACGATGGGCATCCCCAAGGGCATCGCGTCCTTCGACGACACCATCACGATGGGCATCCCCGACGACATCACGGCGTTTGACGACACCATCACGATGGGCGTCCCCAAAGGCGTCGCGGCCTTCGACGACACCATCACCATGGGTATTCCCGACGACTACACCGCCTTCGACGACACCATCACGATGGGCGTGCCGAAGACCCTCGACGGCCTCTCGGGCGGCGCGGCGATGCGGCTGTGGCTGGACGACGACGGCAACCCGCTGGGAGGGCAGCTCGACCCTGCTCTGCCCGGGCTCACCCCCGATGCGCTCGCGGAAGGCGCGCCCGCCAAGGCCACGGTGGTGGTGGCGGTGGGACGGGGTGTCTTCAGCCTCGAGTGAGGGCGTCTTGAAGCGCGGCCACGGCGCGGACGGCGGGGGCTGCGTCGTGGCGGATGGGCAGGGTGCGGAGGCGCCTGCGGGCCTGACGGAGGAGGGCGCGGGCGCGGGCGGTGTCCCCGGCGGCCTGCCAGGCGTCGCCCAGGCGACAGATGGCCTCGACCCGGATGGTGGTGTCTCCGAGGGAGGGGAGGGCATCTTCGGCGTGAGTACGCAGCTGGAGGGCGTCTTCCGGGTTGGGGGTGAGCGTGGAGAGCGGACTCGCGAAGAACGCCTGCACGAGGGGAGACGCCACCTCGAGGGCCTGGCGCCAGGCGGTCCGGGCGCCGTCCGGGTCGTCGAGGGCGGCCAGCGCGTCTCCCAGTGAGCCGTGACAGATGGCCCGCTGGGCAGGGGCCTCGATGGTGGCGTGGACGGCCAGCGCGGCGCGGACGCAGGCGAGGGCGGAGGTGGGGTCGTCGAGGTGGAGGAAGACCCGGCCGAGGTTGCCCAACACCACCGCCTCGCCGAGGGGATGGTCGAGGGTGCGGAGGTGCTCGCGGGCCCCCTCCAAGAGGCTTCGGGCCGCGGCGAGGTCGCCCAGGGCCCCCTTGTGTGAGGCGAGGTCGATGGCCAGGTCCACCCGGGCGCGGGTGAAGTCCTGGGCGTCGGCGAGGTGGATGGCCTGCTGCAGCCACTTGTCGGAGCGACCCACCTCGCCGCACTCCCACGCCACTCTGGCCGCAACGCGAAGGGCGGACATGGCACGCCGCCGGTCGTCGTCCGCGAGCAAGAGCTGGCTGGCGCCTTCGAGGTGGTGCATGGCGGTGGTGCGGTCGCCCAGCTTGCGGTCGAGGCCGGCCCGGTTGAACAGCACCGAGGCTTCGAGGTGTGCGCTGCCGGCCAGGCGTGCGGACGCCAGGGCGTGGGCGTAGTGGTGGGCGGCTTCGGCCAGTCGGTCCGTGTCGCGGAAGAGGTTGGCCAGGTTGGTGTGCGCGGCCGTGGCATCGCGGGGGGTGGTGCTGTGCCGGGCGTGGTCGAGGGCCTGGCGCAGAGCGGCCTCGGCGGCGTCGGTCTGGCGGGTGCGGTGGAGGAGCACCCCGTGGCAGCACCAGGCGAAGACGAGGTCGGACACGGTGTTGTCGTCGGTCAGGCTCCCCACGGCGGCGGCTGCGCGCGCGGTCGCGTCGGGTCGACCGGCGTACCAGGCGGCCCACGCGCTGCAGGTCCGGACGAACGCAGCGTGGGGGTGATGGGTGGGAATGACGTCGAGGAGGGTGTTCACGGGGGCTTCGAGCGCGGGCATCTGGCCCAGCCGACCGGCGACTCGGTGGGCGCTGCGGAGGGCCGAGACCGCCGCTTCGATGGGGCCGCTGTCGGTCAGAGTGACCACGGCGTCGATGTGATCGAGGAGTCGATGTCGGGCCACCGACCAGGGGGCCGACAACCGGTCGGGATGTGCGAAGTAGGCGGCGTGTCGGGCATGGGCCTCGGTGGACCGACCGGCCTGTGCGAGGAGGACCGCGCGCACGAGCGGGTGGATGGACCAGCACCCGCGGTCCACGGCATCGAGCAGGCCCGCTTCGGTGGCGACGCGCAGCAGGCGGAGGCGCTCACCGGAAGGGAGCTCGGGCACGAGGGCGTCGAGCAGGTGGGTGTCGATGCGGCCGCGCACCCCCGACAGGTGCCACAGGAATGTGTGGGCGTCGGGGGCGAGGTGGTCCAGCCGGGCGCGTAGCCGGGGGCCGATGGCGGCCAGGGCCAGGTCACGGGCCAGCTCGGGGGAGTCGGAGGTGAGGGCGTGGGTGCCGAGGCCGGTCGCTACGGCTTCGAGGGCTGCGGGCAAGCCACCGACGGCTTCGCTGACGGCTCGCAGACCGTGGGTGGCCAGCGGACCCTGCTGGACTGCGGCCATGCGCTGGCGAAGCAGCTCGATGCCCTCGCTCGGGGGAAGCCCGCCGACGCGTACCCGTACCTCGCCGGGCAGGCCGAGCGGAGGTGGACCGACCTGCACCACCCGGAGGTTGGGATGGCTGCCGAGGAGGTGGCGGATGGTGTCGGCGAGGTCGGTGACCGGTGGGCCATCGAGGAGGAGCAGGCGGGTGCCCGGGGGCACGTGGAGCGAACCGCCCGCGGACGCGTGGTGCACGGGTGTCGGGGCGTGACCGCGGCGCACCAGCTCGGCCATCGTGCGGCCGAGGCCCACGCCCGGGAGTCCGACGAGGGTGACGAGTCGGTCGGGTCCGGCCAGGAGGGCCCGCAGGCGGTCGAGGAGGTGCTCGCGGCCCACGAACCGGCCGAGAAAGCCCGGCAGGACGGTGGACGGGCTGGTGGATGCAGGGCGTGGCGTGCGGCCGGGCAGGAACACCACGCCTCGGCCGAACACGGTGATGAGGTGGTCGGGGGCACCCGAGTCGCGCTCTACCTTCTTCCGAAGCCGGGACAGAGTGCGGTCGACGGCGCGTCCCACGAGCGGGCCGTGGTTGCCCCACACATCGCGGTGGAGGGCCTCTCGGGTCACTTCTTCGCCGGGGCGGGCGGCCAGGTAGCGCAGCAGCGACAGCTCGAGGGTGGACAGGTGCGCGGTGGTGCCGCCGTCGAAGTGGGCGACGACCCCGCGTTGCAGGTCGACAGTGCAGGTCTGCAGCTGGAGCGCGTCCATCTCGGCCTCGTCATGCGCCGGGGCGCCCGTGGTCCCGGTCGGGGTGGTGCCGGATGGTACATGGTGGCTGGTGGCGTGTTGAGGCAACAGTCGCATGACTCACGCCAACCCCGCCCATTGTATGACGGAAGTGTGCGTGGCGACGCCCTCTGCATCCCACGCGACCGGTCTGTGTCCACCCCTTGCACCGGAGCCTTCCATGTGGCTCGCCCTTCCCCTCGTCCTCCAGTCCTCGGCCTTTGCGGGCGACATGAAGCTGCTGGACCCTGCCTACACCAGCGCGTTGTGTTCGGCTTGGAACACCAGCTCGCTGCCCGCACGCCTGGGGCGCGATGGGTCGGGCTGGATCGACTCTGCAGACAGCACAGGCTCGCAGATCATCGTCATCAACCGCCGCGACTGCACCGACTGGAAGGCCGTCCAGCTGCACATCCAAGCCGACGACTCGGGGGCTGCGAAGTGCGCCGCGGGCAAGGCCTTCGCCGGTGGTCCCTTTCAGTGGCGCTTCCAACCCACCACCGAACAATGGGCCGACTTCACCGATGGGTTCGGTGTGATGCAGATGCCCGGCATCATGAGTGGGTTTGTGGGGCCCTACGGCACGGCCTCGGCCAACATCGGCAACTTCGAGGTGTTCTTCGCCATGGCCGGCAAGGTGGCCATCGACCAGAAGGTGGACTGGGCCTGCACCGGAGCCGATGCCTCGGCGGTGGAGTCCGAGCGCGCCGACATCAACACCAGCGCGATGAACAAGATCCTGGGTCGGTGATACGACCGGGGCATTCCACCGGAGTCTGCCCCTGTCTCCCCCTCCCCGCCGTTCCGTGGGCACGCTCCGCGAGAGCCCGCTGCACGCTGCGCTGAAAGACTGGCTCACCCGACCCGGCGACCGCCAGGAAGAGCCGGTGGACGGCTATGTGGTGGACGTCTTCCGCGACGGCCTGCTGCTCGAGGTGCAGACCGGCAGCTTCTCGTCGATTCGACGCAAGCTGACCCACCTCCTCGCACACCACCCCATCCGCCTGGTGCACCCGGTGCCCGTGGCCAAGTGGATTGTGAGGGTAGACAGCGAGGGCGTCCAGGTCTCCCGTCGCAAGTCTCCCCGCCGTGGGTGCTCCGCCGATGCCTTCAGCGAGCTGGTGCACCTGGTGCCGGTTCTCACGCATCCATCGCTCAAGGTGGAGCTGGTGCTCACCCACGAAGACGAGGTGCGGCGGCTGGGCGTGCATCGGCGTCGACGTCGGCTCGCGGTCGACCACCGGCGGCTGGTGGATGTGGTGGGCTCGGTGGCGCTGAGCGGCCCGGACTCGTGGCTGGGACTGCTCCCCGACGGCCTGGCCGATGGCTTCACCACCGCCGACCTCGCGGGGGCGCTGCGTCGACCACGGCGGCTGGCCCAGCAGATGGTGTACACGCTGCACGGAGTCGGGGTGCTCGACAAGGTGGGCAAGCAGGGCAATGCGGTGGTCTACGCGCGGTCGTCGGCCACCCGGTAGACCGAGAAGCCACCGCCGCCCTTCCAGCCGGTGAGGTCGGTGATGCCCCCGGGGTCGGTGCCGTCCACCACGGCCTTGAGGCGCGGCACGACGTGGGTGAGGCAGTGGTCGCCCTGTTCGATGGTGATCCAGCGGCGTCGCATCTTGTGGGCCACGGCGGCGGTGCTGCCCGAGCCGGCGAAGGCATCCAACACAAGGTCGCCCTCACGGGTGCAGAGGGTGAGGATGCGCTGGAGGAGGGCCTCGGGCTTCTTGCTGAATCGGAACCGGACCCCGCCTTCCTTGTTGAGGTTGATGGTGCTGATGTCGGTCCAGAGGTCGCCCAGATACTCCTCGCAGTGGTCGGCCAGGAACAGCATCTGCTTGCCTTCCCACCACACGTACGCCTTGCCGGTGGGCGAGGTGACGGCGGCGGTGGGGGTGTCGAAGGACAACGAGGCGAGCAGGCGGTTGTTGGTGCGGTAGACCACCCGCGCGCGTTCCTTCAGCTGGAAGGCCTTCACCTGCTCGCGGCTGGTGCCCATGCCCCGTGTCTGCATGAACGTCTTGATGGGCACGATGCGCCAGGACTCGACCGGGTCGTCGGGGTTCTCGATGATCTTGGAGTAGTACTTGAGGTACCTGGCGAGCTTGTGTGGGTCTTTGTCGACTCGGATGGGTTGGATCGAGACGTCGGGGCGCTTGCCGTAGATGAGGATGTATTCCTTGAGCTTGGGCAGGCGCTTGTGGACGTGGCTCATCTTCACGCCCGACACCTCGCTCATCTTCACCACCACCAGGCTCAGACGGTTGGCCCGGCCCATCACCTCGTCGAGCAACACCTGGAGATAGGCCAGCTCGCGGTCGTCGATCTGAACGCACAGCAGGCCATCGTCGTGCAGCAGCGTGCGCAGGAGCACCAGCCGGTCGTGCATGAAGGCGAGCCAGGCGGCATGGGAGGTGTCGTCGTCGTAGTGGGTGTGGGTGGAGCGGGTGTTGTATGGGGGGTCGATGTAGATGCAGCGCACCTGACCGGCGTGCGACTCGGCCAATGCAGCCAGCGCGGGCAGGTTGTCACCGTGCACGATGAGGTTGTTCTCGGGCTCGGTGCCGTGGTGGAGGCTGGGGACCGCGACGAGGGTGCCGGGCGCGATGTGGGGGGCGGGTGCACGGCCAGGCCAATGCAACGTGATGGGCGCGGGCATCGTCAGGCTCCGGCGGGGGGACGGCGGGCGGCGGGCGTCGGGTGGGGGAGGTCGGACGCCTGCAGTAGCGGGCCATCGACCACCCGAGCCAGCCAGGCGGCGCGGTCGGGGGCGGTCTCGAGGGTCCACTCGAGCACGGCGAGCAGCTGCAACAGCTCGGTGGTCAGGGCATCGGTCCACCGCTCGGGCCGGATGTGGTCGAGGGGCGACGAGGTGCGACCTGCCCCCCGTCCCACCCGGTGGTCGAGCCAGCTGCGCACGACGCGCAGGCCGCTCACGGTGAAGTGCATGACGGCGGTGGGCACAGAGGCCAGGGTGCCGTCGCCCACGTGGAGGAGCCCGAGGTGGGGGTCGTGTGACCAGGACAGCGGAGGCTCGGGCGGAATGGGCCGGGTGACGCGGGCCGACCCGCTGGGCAAGCGGGTGTCGGGGGTGGGAGCCAGGCGCTCGCCGAAGGTGTGGTGGAACGTGAGCGCGCGGCCGTGTGCGATGCCTTGGTCGAAGAGGGCCGCATCGGCGGTGAGAGGGACGGGCAGGCCGGGCTGTCGGAGCGATGCGGCGAACCTCTGCTGGAAGGCAGGCTGGGTGAGGACGGCCACCACATAGGCCCAGAGGTCTTCGGCGGTGCGAGGGGTGCCATGGACCGCGCCGAGACGGTCGAGGAGACCTGCGGTGAGGTTGGGCCGGGTGCCGGCTGCGTTGCGCCACAGGGGGACCACATCCTTGCCGCCATACGACCCCCGGAAGTGGTGGAGGTCGGGCACGCTCGCGGCGATGGTGGCTGCGGGACCGTCGCCGATGATGCCGGTGAGCAGGCTGGTCAGGTAGAGCTGGCCAGGACCGTGCGCGCGCCAGAGGGCGGGCCGGATGCGGTCGCAGAGCCGGGGGTCGACCAGCGCCCAGCGACGGTCGAAGGAGCGGTGGGCCACCTGCAGAATGGGTGGGGGCGGAGCGCTCGGCGGCAGGGTTGCGAGCGCGGGTGGCTTGGGGCCCCCGAACACGGGCTTGGGGGTGCAGTCGATGGGTCGAGCGCGGGTGGTGCGCAGGGCGGTGGCGCGGTCGGGGTGGTGCAGCAGGGCGGTCCAGCGGGCTTGAAGCACATCGGGAGACACGCCGATGGGCCACGTGCGCTTGTATTGGAGACCGGAGTGCTGCCACGGAAACAGGTCGACGAGCCGGGGCCAGGCGTCGGGAGTGGTGGGACCCGGGGCCACCAGAGGTGCGGGTCCTTCGGCGGGGACTGCGGCCCAGTCGAGGGAGTCGTGACGGGCGAGCGCTGCACACGCGGCCAGCTTGTCGGAGCGGGAGCCGGTGAGTCGGGCGTACCGCACGCGGGTGGGGGCTCCGGGGGCGCGCCAGGCGGTGGTCAGGCAGACCGGGACCGTGATGCCGAAGACGTTGTCGGTGGGGCGCGGGGCGCGCTGGTCGCCTTCGAGGTCGACGATGTCGATGCTGTCCACGCAGCCGCGGAGGTGCTGGCGGAGCCCTCCGAAGCCGGCCCCCCGCAGGAACGAGGCGGCGGTCACCAGCGCGACGATGCCTGTGCCAGCGTTGTTCTCGAAGACACGCCAGGTGCACCAGCGCCAGAAGTACGCGTAGAGGTTGTAGACGCTCTTGAGGTGGCGTCCCTCGCCGCGGTGCCGGACCGGAGCGGTGTAGTCGTCGAGGGGCGGCGTGCCGTCTCGCCAGGCGGGGTGGCCGGTGCGGATCCAGCCGCCTGTGGGGGCATCCGCGGCGGTGCGGGCGTAGGGCGGGTTGCCCACCACCACGGTGACGGGGGTGGACCAGAGCACCTTGTGTTGGGAGTCTCGGGGTGGCGCCAGCGTGTCTGCACATTCGAGCTGCCAGGGCAGGCGGCGCAGCAGGGCGGGGTCGAGGCCGGTGTCTTCGAGGGCCAGGCCCAGGCACAGGCGGGCCAGCAGGCAGGCCACCGGGTCGCGCTCGATGCCGATCATCCGGGGTACGAGGGTGTTCTCGACCACGTGGGCCCAGTCCCGGTCCGCGGCGAGTTGGCGGGCGCGACGGACGATGCCCAGCAGGAAGGCGCCTGTGCCCATGGCGGGGTCGAGGATGCACACGAACGGACGACGGGGGGATGCGCCCGGAGTGTTGGGGTGGACCTCTGCCCAGGGGGTGGGGTCGAGCAGGCCACCGGACAGCCCGAAGGTGGTGCGCAGCTGGCGGTCCAGCTGTCCCACCAGGGCGTCCACCACGGGGGCCGGGGTGTAGACGACACCATCCGTGGCGCGGCGGGCGGGCTCCAGGGCCGAGATGAAAGGCGCGTAGAGGTGGAGAACCGGCTCCACGAGGGTGGGGTCGGCGGGTGGCAGCGCGACCGGGAGGGCTTCGAGGTGGTCGAGCAGGGGTGCGAAGCGGTTGTGGAGCGGAAGGGCGTCTCGCCATGTTGTGTCGGTGCGGCCCAGCCAACGCACGACGAACGCGAGATAGGTGGCCAGCCGGGCGGTGACGTCGAGCGGGTGCTCCCCTTCTGCGATGGGAACCAGAGCTTCCACAGGCTCGGGGAGCGGGTCGACCTCGGCGCGCAGGCGACGGGTGGTGCGGGCCAGGCTGCGGGCGAAGCGGGCCCGTGCGACGGACGGGGAAGCGGGCGCGTCGGCGGTCAGGGAAACGCTCCGGAGGCCGGGACGAGGCGGAGGTCCGTACTCCAGCATCCCACCCACGTCGACGGCGGACCGGTCCCGAGTGGAGTAGGTTGCCGGCGCCACCGGGGACGTCGGTGGTGGCCCGAGGACCCTGTGAAGCGCCAACCCACGTCACACGCCCACTTCACGCTCCCTGAAGCGCACTTCGAAGAAGTGGTGTCCATGGCTTCGGCCTGGACCCGCGGTGTGCCGCCATTCCAGAAGTACCGCGGCAACAGACGGCGCGCGGGTGTGCCCGAAGACCTCGACCACGACGAGCTCCGCGACGAGACCTGGATCGAGGAGGGAGCGCTGTTGCTGCGGTCGTTCGGCGACGACGAGATCTGGGCCGTCCAGTTCCGCCATCCCCAGCGCAACCGGCCCGGAGTGGTCTGGGAGACCGTGGTGCTGGTCGACCGCAGCGAAGGCGAGACCGAGTTCCTCCAGCTCACCACCCGGTCGTCCAAGCGGGGCAGCTACACGGCGTCGCGCGCGGCCCTGGTCACCACCCTCGTGGAGCGCTTCGGCACGCACCTCCACAGCCAGCTGCTGGCCGGTGAGCCCGACATCCTCTGGCAGCCGGGCGCGGTGAGTCGGTATGTCCGAACCGTGCTCGCAGCCCCCGACCGCGACGTACCCATCGTGGTGGTGAGTCGGCGGAACGGATCGGGCCCCACTGCGGTCGAAGCAGCCGAGCTGGCGCGCTGCATGGTGGGATCGGCCCTCGTGGTGGAGCTGGCCAACGCGAAAGTGGCCTTCGCATGGAGCAACACGCTCGAGTCGCTGGGCTTCGATCCCCGCCTGGGGTGCTTCCACGGCGCAGTTCGCCAATACCTCCCCGACCTCCCCCGCTACGCCAACCAGAGGCGGGGTGGGCATCGGCTCTTTCGGTACGACCGCCTCATGGACATCGCCCCTGCTCACCGGGTGGAGACGGTCGCCGGTGCATTTCTCCACGATGCCGTCGGACCGAAGGTTTCCGACATCCTCGACCGGGTCGACACCCTGCTCGACGACGAGGAGTGAGCGGCTCGCGCTTCAGCGCCCCCCCGGGTATGCGGGCGGCCTGGAGGTGAGATGCCCGAAGCCCGCCTGTTCCGTCCCGGCCGGCGCGACCGCACAGTGGTCGACGAAGATGGCGTGGTCCACGATGTTCCCGATGGGTGGGAGTGCCTGCCGCCCGGAGATGCGGGGGTCACGCGCAAGCTCAAGTCGCTGGGACCCACCTGGACCGTGAAGGAAAAGCGGGGCCGCAAGATGTTCAGCCGTGGGGTGTGGGCGCCGGCTGCCAACATCGAAGAGGCGCGCACCTTGATGGACGAGCAGCGGTCGTCGCCCGAGCACCAGCGCAAGCTCGAGGCCGGTCGGCGTCGGCGGGCCAAGGAACAGGCCGCCTACGTGGTGGAGTTCGAGGCCCATGTGCGCACCTTCCTGGCCTTCCACGCCACCCACAAGAAGCTCGAGCGCACCATGGCGCGGGCCATCGCCACCCACTCCACCCCCGTGGGAAGCGGCACGGTCGCCCGCACCAAGCGCATCCCGGTCGAACGACGCGCGCAGGCGGCCACCATCGCCTGGATGCGCCACCAGACCACCGCCTACGACCACATGCACATCCCCCGCGTGAAAGGAAAGCGCCGCGAGGTGCGGCGGATGCTGGCCGAGCGGTCGCGGGCGCTGCTCAAGAAGTACCGGGCCGGTGAAGATGGCGGCCCGGACTGTCCGCTGCGTGCGGCGCTCGAGCAGGTGGAGGCCCCGCCGCCCAAGGTGCCGGTGAAGCGGGCGAAAGCATCGGCTGCGTCGGTCGACCCCACCTCCGACCACGAGCGCATCCAACGCGAGAAGTACGAAGCGGTGCGGGCTCGGATGCGGGCGCGGTCGTCACAGCGACGGCGGTAGGCCGTCATCCAGGTCGCGGGCGTCGATGGCTTCTTTCAGCGCGGCCACCTTCTGGCACTCGATCGAGCCCGGCCCCACCGCTTCGATGGAGTCGAGCTCGGCGGGGGCGTCGTCGCGGTTCTCGAGCTTGTCGATGAGCCGACGGGTGCCGCGCCGGATCTCGCTGCCGGCCTCGCACTTGCTGAGGCGGGCGGTCCACCGGAGGTCTTCGCGGGAGTCGAGGCGGGCGAAGTAGACGGCCATGTCGAGGTGGGCGAGCACCAGGCCGGCGTCTTCGAGGCAGGCCCAGCCGTCGATGGGCGGGGCCTCGTAGACGATGCGCTGGATGACCCGCTTGTGGACCTCGGCCTCCATGAGCGCGCGGATGTCGGTGCACTCGAGGGCCCGGGCCGAAGCGGGGACGACGAGGGCGGCACCCAGGATGGGCAGAGCGGCGAGGGTGCGGAGCATCGGGCCTCCAGGTGGCGACGCCTGACCGTAGTCGCTGAGAGGGGCTTTGACAGGTCAAGGGAACCATCGGGCGATCCACGGACTTTCAATTTCGGGGTCGCTCGGGGTCTGATGGGCCTGTATCGGTGGCTCCCATGCGCGTGAATGTGTTCCTTGTAGGGGTGTGTGCGGCGTGCACACCCGCTTCGTCCTCCAAGCTCGACCGGGTCGAGGGTTGGCAAGACTCTGCCGTCGACTCTGCGGTCGACTCCGGTGGGGTGGTCGACTCTGGTGAGCCCGCAGATGTTCTCACCGAGCCGCCGTGCAACACCCACCTCTCCCTCGACGCCGGAGCGGTCCGAACGTCCACAGCGGTGATGCAGGGCGTGCGCCACGACGGAGGCACCCGTGTCCTCGGCATTCCGTTCGCCGAAGCACCGGTCGATGCGCGCCGGTTCGCTGCGCCAGAGCCGTATGCGTGCCGCCCCGATGAGGCGCTGGATGGCGCGGACTGGCCGTCCAAGTGCCTCCAGCGCGACCCCGACACCGACCGCTCCATCGGGGCCGAGGACTGCCTCTTTCTGAACGTCTTCACGCCCGAGGCGCTGCCCCTCGACGCTCCGTCTGCCCACCGCCCGGTGCTCGTGTTCATCCATGGCGGCGGCCATGTGGCCGGGTCGACCTCCGAGGAGCTGGTGGTCCGCGAACATCTGTACGACGGTGCCGAGCTGGCAGCTGCGACCGGCGCGGTGGTGGTGACTCTGCAGTACCGCCTGGGCGCCCTCGGCTTCCTCACCCACCCCGACCTCCTCGATGCAGCGGGCCACACGGGCAACTGGGGCCTGCTCGACCAGCAGCTCGCCCTCCAGTGGGTGCAGGAGAATGCCCCGAGCTTCGGCGGAAACCCCGACCAGGTCATGCTCTTTGGCGAGTCGGCCGGTGCGGTGGACACCTGCATGCAGCTGGTCTCGCCAGGCGCTGCCGGGCTGTTCGGTGCGGCGGCGGTTCAGAGTGGCTCCTGTCCCACCCGCACACTCGCTGAAGCCCGCGACGAAGCGGAAGCGGCCTTCGAGACCGTGGGCTGCACCCACACCGAGTCCCGCCTGGACTGCCTGCGCTCAGAAGTGGACCCTGAGGCCTTCTCTGCCCTGTCTCAGGCCATCCTCAGCGGCATTGGCATCCCCGGTGGCGGCGGCTGGGGCCCGGTCGTCGACGGCGTGGTGCTGCCCGACGCTCCGCGCGCCCTCATCGAAGCCGGTGCCCACAACGCGGTGCCCACCATCCTGGGCACCAACGCCCACGAGACCGCCCAGTGGGTGCCCGAGCTCACCGAGCGCCAGGTCGAGACCCTCCTGCGCGGCTACTTCGACGACCTCGCCCCCGACATCCAGGCTCTGTACCCGGTGTCTGCATACGACTCGGCCCGCTGGGCCTGGGTGGACCTCACCACCGACTCCGTGTTCACGTGCCGCTCGCGGGGCTTTGCAGACCTCCTGGCCGCCCACCAGGCGCCCCCGGTGTACCGGTACTTCTTCTCCAAGCGGCCAGTCGGTGCGAGCGGTGAACAGGATGGCGCCTGGCATGGAGTGGAGCTGCTGTACCTCTTCCAGACCACCCAGCGGCTGGTCGACCTGGGGGTGTACGCTCCCGATGATGCCGACTGGCGGGTGCAAGAGGTGATGGCACGGGCGTGGAGCAACCTGGCATCCACCGGCGTCCCCGACGACGGACCGCTCGACCTCGGGCTCGACTGGCCTGCTGTGGGTGCGGCCGACCACGATGTGCTGGAGCTCGGTGCCACAACCGGAGTGGTCGCCGCCCCCCGGTCCGCCTACTGTGCGTTCTGGGAGCCCCACATCGAGGTGCCGTGAGGCCGACATGGATGTCGTGGAAGTGGACGATGGTGGGGGGACACCCACCCGAGACACCGTGGCCATCGGGGTGGCACGCCACTTGCTACCCGAGTGTTCACCTGGAGGTTCCCATGCGCATCCGCTGCTCGCTCGCCTTGATTCCGCTCGTCTGGACCGCCTGCAGCAAAGACGACGGCACAGAGGATGAAGCGCGTGAGACCGTCGGCCATGTGACCGTCTGCACCGACATCCCCCCCGACGATGGGACCGCACACCGGGTGTCGGGCACGGTGGTGGCCATCGACGACGGAGCGACCGACTGTTCGCACTCGGTGACCGTCGAAGACGCCGAAGGGGCGCAGCATGTGGTGGGGTGGAGCCTCACGGGCGAAGACGGAACCGACCACACGCCGCCGCTCGACCTGGCCGAGGGGGATGGGGTGGATGTGTTGGTGCGTTCGGTGCTTGTGTGGGGTGACGTGCAGGGGCTGGTCATCGAAGACGACGGCGGGCTCGTGGTCGCGGCCGAGGAGGGCACGTGGGGAGGTGCGCTCGAGGCGGACGACGTGGCCTTCGAGGTGTTGGTGGGGGCGTGGCGGTTCACCGAAGAGTCCGACTGCGAGACCATCGAGTACTACAGCTTCTTCTTCGAAGGCGACGCCCGGTCCGAGGGCGTGTCGCTCGAAGCGGTGGAGCTGACCGTGGACGGAGCGGAGCTGCAGGCGGTCGGTGGGACGGCGCTGCTGCGAGGGCCCGGGACGAACTGCGAGATCACCGACCAGACCGATGAGCTCTCTTGGATTGTGTGGCGGTAGGCATCTGGGTCACTGTCGCTCGGTTCCGTCCTGGTCGGGAATGTGCCCATCCAGCCACGCATCCAGAGCGTCGCGCCGCGGCAGCTTGGGCTCGACCACCAGCCGTCGACGGGTGGCGGTGGTGGGCTCGCCGGTGAGCGGATGGGCGGTCTGCACGTCGACCATGGCCCAGTGGACCGCCATGCCCTGCTTCTGCCAGTCGGGTGCGCCATCGAAGTCCTGGCCGAGGCGGTGCAGCAGGTCGTGCTTCTCGCGGCGGCTCATGCCATTGAGGCGGGCCGTGGTGTCGGCGGCTGTGGCCCCGGTGCCCCGCAGCGCCCAGTAGGCCATGCCGTTGAGGCCGTTGCGGACGGCGTCTGCGATGCGCCAGCGAAAGTAGTCGCGCACCAGGGGGCGGGTGGGCAGCAGCGACAGCCGGCAGTCGAGAACGGCCGGAAAGCCCAGCTCGAGGGACAACACGGCGCTGCCTTCTCCGGCCAGGATGGACAGCAGCTTGGCCGACCGACGACCGAAGGCGGTGCACGCCGGGTGGATGAGCAGTGAGATCTCGTCGGACTGGACGTAGCCGAGAACAGCGCGTGGGCCGGTGTCCATGAGGTGTCTCGTGGTGGCGACCATGGCGTCGCGGAAGCGGACGTCGAAGGGTTTTTCGAAGCCGCGGTCTCGGATGAGGTTCGAGAACCCCCGGCCGTCCAGCCGTGCCACGATGTAGAGCTGGGGCAGGATGGCGGTGTCTACGGCACGTTCGAACTTCTTCAGGCGCTTGGCGGCGGACAGCGGGCTAGGCAAGTGACCACTCCGTGAGGGTCCAGGTGTTGGTGTCAGACAGGCGCGCCACCTCGATGCTGTCCCAACCCACGGTGGGGTCGGGAGGCTGGAGCTTGGCCGCGGTGCCCCGAATGGCGACATCGGGGACCCGTGCGCGACCGGTGCGCTGGGCATTGCGCTCGAGAGCGCGCGCGACCGGGACGTCGAACCACACCAGGCGCGTGCGAAACCCTGCGGCGTGTGCGAGTGCGTGGTACCGCGCTCTTCGGGCACGAAGCGGACTTGTGCGGTCGATGACGAAGGACTGTCCCACGGCCAGACAGGCGTGCAGGAGCACCTGCTCGCGGTGGTCGGTGCGCAGGGTGTCGAGGTTGATGCGGACATGGGAGTCGAAGAGGTGGTGGCGTACCCAGTGGCTCTTGCCCGAGCCCTGGAGTCCCATGAGCACGACAGCTTCGGGGGTCATTCCCACGCCTCCTGTGCGGTGGTTGCGGGAAGCCCCGGGACGGTGGGTAGACCGGTGCAGGTCATCGTCGTAGCCTCAGCCACAGTCGACATCCTCTTCGGAAATCGCCACCAGCTCGGCTCCTTCGAGCCAATCAGCAGAGGCTCCTTCGAAGGCGATGGGCATGCAGACCGCCTCGCCGTCCTCGCAGGGCTCGCAGGCCGCACCGAAGCCGAGCATCAGGTCACACAGCTCGTGTGGGTCGGAGATGCCGATGAGGTCGCGCCACAGGTCGGTGCCGTCGCGCAGGTCGACCATCGCCGAAAAGCTGACGTCGAGCATCTCCTCGCCCGAATCGGAGAAGGTGCCGGCCAGCGAGATGTCGCGGGTGGGCATGTAGCCCGTGCCCCAGTACGGAAAGCCCATGTGGCCGCTGGCTGCTGCGACCGAAAAGGCGGGTGCCGAGGCGAATGACCCCGTGAGGGAGTCGGTGGGGATGCACGGATGCTGTGCCGTGGTGCCGGGGTCGGCGATGGCGGCACGGACGTTGATCGTGCTCGACGAGGAGCCGGTCACCATCAGCAGAGGCTCGATGCCGAACTCGGACACCAGGAGGGAAAACAGCTCGGGGGGCTCGGCGTCGAGGGCCGAGTAGAGGTCGAGGCGGTAGGTGCGGCCGTCGACACGGTCCGAGAATGGCGAGGGGGTGGAGGTGCCCGGGTCGTCGTCGTCGTCGAGGTTGGAGCCGGGGGTGAAGCTGCTGGTGAGATCGATGTCGCCGTCGTCGTCGGTTGTGTCGCTCTTGTCGGAACATCCCGCCAAGACCGCGCCAACACCGAGCCCTACGAGAAGAATGCGCTGCATGTGGCCTCCGTTGCCCCAACGCGGGCAACCTACGGGACAGGATTGGCACCCGCCAGTCCAGCGGACCCCTGAACGGTGTGCCACACTCGCGCCGCGGGTTCGTTACGCCGTCGGGCACAGCAGCACGGACCGGGTGCAGAGCTGGAAATTCAGGTCTCCGCGGGGGGGCCTGAGCAGGGAGCGCGAATGTGGTGGTTGTGGACGGCGACAGCGCTGGCGGGGGACCCGGCCACGGAGGTGCGCTCGGCGCTCGCCGCCGGTGATGTGCGCGCAGCACGCGATGCCATCGAAGCCTTCGACAAGGCCCTGGGCTCGGCCCGAACCATCGTCTCCACCGAAGACCTGGCCATGCGGTACCAGGCCGAGGGCGCGGTGGCCGACCTCCGCTCGCGTGAAAAAGAGATGGTGGCGGCGTTTCAGGCGGCTTGGGTGGTGGCACCCACCGGGTCGGCCAACCCCGATGTCCTCACGCGCCCCGACCTCGTCGCGGCGTACAACCAGATTCAGTCCAGCGTCTTCCAGCGCACCCCCATCGACCTCCGCTGGGTCGACTTCCCCGATGCACCGGTCCTGGTCGATGGTCAGCCGCAAGGCCAGCAGCCGGTGCTGCGCGGGCGGCACCACGTCCAGGTCCAGTGTGCGGATGGTAGCTGGTCGTCGAAGTGGTCCACGCTCAACCGGTCGGAAGACTGGGGCCATGCGTGTCCCGATGGTGCGCTCGCGCCGGTCGGGGCCGTGGTGCCGGTCGACGGTCAGCCCCACACCGTGGTCGCCACCATCGACCCCCCCATCGATGGCAGCACGCCCTCCGAAGGCACCCCACCCACGGGCAGCACCCCCCCTCCGTCCAAGCCTGCCGAACCCAAGCCCCGTCCGGCCGACCAGAACTGGTACGAACGCAGCATCCAGTGGGTGAAAGACTTCGAGCTGCCGCGGTCGCCCAAGGGCCGGCTGTTGCTCGGCGGTCCCGTCGTGGGCTTGGGCACCGGTGGGGAGCTCCAGTTCGTCCCGGGTGGCGACAGTGGCGGTGTCTTCACCACCCTCGGCGTGTCGCACATGCCGTTCCACGTGGGCTCGGATGGCGTGGGTGTGGTGCGCCTCACCGCCGGAGAATTGGGCGTGGGCTACCAGCCGTCTCGCAAGGGTGCGGTGGGCGTCCAGGTGATGGGAGGTGCGTCCATCTACCACGACCACCTGCTGTACACCGACGGCTACCTCTACGTGAACGCCGCGGCCGGCGCACGCTGGGACAACCCCGGCACGGGCCGCATCGCATTTGTTGGCCTGGCCGCGGTGGGCAACTTCGAGCGGGTCTTCGTGGCGCCGCGGGCCTCCATCGGCTGGCAGTTCTGACCACCCCGGTGGGGTCGAGTCAGCCGCGGATGTTGCGCAGGCGGTACTTGAGGCGCTTCACGCCCTGGCCGCGGATCTGGCAGGCGCGGGACTCGGTCACGCCCAGGGCGTCGCCAATCTCACGAAGGGTCATGCGCTCGACGTAGTACATGGTCACCACCTGGCGCTCGCGCTCGGGCAGCAGCTCCACGGCACGGGCCACGGCCATGCGGATTTCCTTGTCGCTGAAGCTGTCTTCGGCCGTGTCGCCGCCGAGAGAGAGGTTCTCGACCAGGGGGGTGGTGGAGTCTTCGGTGGTGGGCGCGTCGAGGCTGCTCACCTTGGCGATGTGGGAGTCCCGCACGTACGCTTCGAAGGCCTTGGGGGCGAGGTCGAGCTGGTTGCGCATCTCTTCCATGCTCGGGGTGCGGCCGAGGCGTACGGTGAGCTCGGAGCGTTCCCGGGTGAGGCGCGTGTGCTTGCGGCGGACGGAGCGGGGCACGATGTCGTCGGAGCGCAGCGAGTCGATCATCTGACCCTTGATGCGCATCTCGGCGTAGGACTTGAAGGGCACGCCCTTGGTGGTGTCGAAGCGTTCCCATGCGTCCATCAGGCCCAGCACACCGATGTTGACCAGCTCTTCCACCTCGACCGATGGGGGCAGGCGCTTGACCAGGCGCTTGGCGATGGTGTGGATGAGGGGAAGGTGCTGGAGGACGAGCTGCTCGGTGCTCTGGACGTCGTTGGACCGCTGGGACGAGACGAGTGCGAGATGAGCAGTCATGGGGAACTCCGGCGTGGGGACCTGTGCGTGGAACGTTCAGGTGTTCTGCAGGGGTCGTGCCAGGTTTTTGCAGCCGCTTGATTGCCGAGAATGCCGTGTCCATCGTCGCAGGTCGATACGGATACCGTATCTTTCTTGATACACGTACCGCTGACGATTGCGTGGATCAGTCTCTGCCGGTTCGTTCCTGACACCCCTGTGCCCACCCTCCCCCCCGACGCGATAGCCCCGGTTCTCGCCTCGACCCCTCCCCGAGGCGACGGAATCCACGTGTCGTCCGTCTCCGACTCCATCCGCCGTGCGCGGTTCGCCCGCTTCGCCTTCTTCAACGTGCTCTACAACATCGGCGTCATCCTCTGGGGTGCCTTCGTGCGGGCCACGGGCTCGGGTGCGGGGTGTGGCGACCACTGGCCCATGTGCAACGGCGAGGTGGTCCCGCGGGCCCCCGAGCTCGAGACCCTCATCGAGTTCACCCACCGCCTCACCAGCGGCGGGGCGCTCATCTTTGCGGTCGTGTTGGTGGTGGGGGCCGTGCGCGTGTGGCCGAAGGGCTCGGGTGTGCGGAAGGCGGCGTGGGCCACGATGGGCTTCATGGTGGTCGAGTCGCTCGTGGGAGCGGCCATCGTCTTGCTGCGCATGACCGCCGACAACGACACCATCGGCCGTGCCGTGGTCATGGGCGTCCATCTGGTCAACACCCTCTTGCTGCTGGGGGCGATGGTGATGGCGGCCTGGCTCGCCCGAGGTCGACCGATGCCCCGCTTGTCCACCGACCGCGCAGCTGGCTTCATGCTCGGCGGTGCGATTGTGGGGATGTTGGTGCTCGGAGCCAGCGGCGGCGTGACCGCATTGGGGGACACCCTCTTCCCAGCGGGCTCCCTCGCCGAGGGCCTCCGACAGGACCTCTCTCCCACCGCCCACATCCTGGTGCGGCTGCGGGTGCTGCATCCGGTCATCGCAGTGGTGGTGGGTGGCTACACCGTGGTGGCGGCCATGTTCACAGGGCTGTCCCGCACCGATCACGGGCGCACGTGGGCGCTTGCGCTGGTGGGACTGGTGGTGGGACAGGTGGTGGTGGGTGGGGTGAACGTCATCCTGCTCGCGCCGGTCTGGATGCAGCTGGTCCACCTGTTCATGGCCGATCTGGTGTGGATTGCTCTGGTGCTCCTGACCGCCAGTGTCCTCGCTCCCCCGAGCGCTGCCCAGGCTCCTTCGAGCGCCCCGGCCGCCTGACCCGTCCAGGCCCCTCCGCCGGCTGCACAGTTGAAGCGGCGTCCGCGCACCTCTACAATCGCGCGTCACCCCGCTGGCAGCGGCGATGAGGGTCTGATGTCCACCGAGCTTCCCCCACCAATCGGCACCTCGATTCCGGTCGAGGTCATGCGCCGGTGGGATGAACGCGCAGAGACGCGGTACACGCTCACCGGAGAATCGCCACAGGTGGGCGCTCTGGGGGTAGAGCATCCCGGCACCGCCGTCGACCCCGGTGGCGTGGTGCGCGATGTGCGCATCTTGGTGCTGCCCGGCTCCGACGCCGACACTCTGCGGGGCCGCATCCACGACAACCTCGTGGCCCTGGGAGCGCTCCGGAACCCGAACATCGGTGCGGTGGAAGCCACGGTGGTGATGGACCAGGGCTACGGCCTGGTGTTGGCCCAGCACGATGGCAAGTCGCTCGAAGGCCTCCTCGAAGGCGGACCGCTTCCTGCGCGAGCCTCGGCCGAGGTGGCCCTCGAGGTGGCGTGGGGCCTGGCGGCGGCCCATGCTGCCGTCCTCCCCGACCAGATCCGTCCCACCGCCATTCCACACGGCCAGATCGACGTGTCGAATGTGTCTGTGAGCGGCCTCGCCGAGGTTGTTCTCGACGACTACAACGTGCACGCCGCCCGCAGCTCGGGGGCCAGTCCCGCCGACGACGTGTACGCGCTGGGGCTGTTGTTCGTCCAGCTGGTGGATGGCGAGCCGATGCCCGCCCTCCCGGCCGACCCCGATGCGGCCCGTCGCGCCATCGAGGACGACCTCGCCAACCTGACCGGTCTCTCCGACGACCTGCGCAACCTCGTGCAGCAGATGCTCGACTTCGAGCCCAGCAACCGCCCCGACATCCGGTCGGTGGCCCGACGCCTGCGGCGCCTCATCCCCCAACAAGAGGGGCTGTGGCTGTCGGCCTGGGCCGAGAGCACCATCGGCTTGCCCGAGCGGCAGCGGCCCAAGCTGGTGATGCCCACCCCCGCGCTGGTCCGCGAGGACTTCAACAGCGACGAGGCCGAAGCGCCCACGGAAGCACTGTCGCAGCCCGAGACCCCGGTCGACATGACCCCCCCGCTCATCCGGGCTGGCCGGAAGGGGGGCGCCGACGTCCAGATGCGCGTGGCACCGGGCTTCATCATCGGCATGGTCGTCCTCACGGTCGTGCTGGGCGGCGGGTTCTTGCTCAACCGCTTCTGGCTTCCCTACTTCGGCGACATGGACATGGCCGATGTCCCTACCGACGAAGCGGGGTCCGACAAAGAAGCGGCAGCCGGTCCGGCCAGCGGAGGCGGCAAAGAGCGGGGTCCCGACGACCCTCCGCCCGACCCCTCCGGAGACACCACCGTCACCGTCATCCAGGCGGAAGCCAACCTCCAGGTCGAAGAGTCGGAAAAAGACCGTCCCGACCGCGAACGGGTCGACACCGACAAGGCCATCGACACCGAGCGCGAGGCCACGTCTCCCATCGACGACGGCAGCGGAGGCACCCGCGACGCCAACTCCCCCGCGGTCGATGACGCCGGCGTGGCCGAGGTGGTCGAGGTCGGACCCCCGCCGTGGCCCCGGCCGGGTGGCACCCTCGGGGAGCTCGACCTCTACGTCGAGGTGCCGCTCGCCGAGAAGGTCGAGGTACGCTGCACCAACGGCCTGTCGATGTCCGGTCCCAGCGCGTTTCGGGCGGCCATCATGCAGACCACCCCCACCACCTGCGTGGTCTCTGCCAGCCTCCGAGGAGGGCGGGTCGCCCGCACCAGCCTCGACCTCGACCGCACACGCGACCTCGTCTGCCGCCACGGCTTCCACGAGTCGCTTCGGTGCGCCGACCGCCCCACCGGACGTCCCGTCGAGCCCCAGCTGCCATCCGACGCCGACCTCGCCGAGGTCAGGGTCGACATCCGCGTCAAGATTCCCCTCGCCCGCACCGCCGATGTGATCTGTGCCGAAGGCGCGCGAGAGAGTGGCATCGACGTCGAGTGGCTCGAGCTCACCAATGTGGCGATCGGTACCTGTACCGTCGAAGCCACCATGCCCGATGGAGCCTACACCGGGCGCTTCCTCGTCGACCAGAACGCCGAGGTCATGTGCCTGCGGGACTTCTCGGGCGCGCCGGATGACGCCGGGCGTCGACCGCTGCGGTGTGCCGCGGCCACTGCTCTCTGAGGGTGCTTGCTGGGTGGAATTGCTGAGTTTGTGCGGCGGGCTTGCGTGTCGATGGCCTCTCAGGACATGACCAGGGTCAGGAATCGTCGTCTCCGCTGCACCGGGGGGCGTTCTGGCCGACGAGTGGACACCGGGAGGGTCCATGTCCGTCACACAGGCCGAGCCTTGCGTTGGCGTTGCCATCGCCGATTCCAATCCAGTCGCCGGCGCCGAGCCGGTGGTCCTCTTCGAGCAGGCCGACCACCGCTGGGTGTGGCTCGGTGCGGATGAAGAAGGGGGCGACGAGGTAGCCGCCAACCAGTTCGTCGTGCAGAACAGTGGCCGGGCTGCGTTGCTCGACCCCGGGTCCGTGCTCGACTTTGCGCGTGCGGTGTCCAACCTGTCGCGCTTCAGCCGGTCGTCCGATGTCGAAACCATCTTCTACAGCCACCAGGACCCCGATGTCAGCTCGGCGGCTCCCATGTGGGCACGGGTCACGCCGGCGAAGCTGTGGATGTCGGCTCTGTGGACCCGGTTCGTGCCGCACTTTGGCGGCGTGCCGGCGGAGCGCATCCAGGCCATTCCGGATGAGGGCGAGATGATTCCGCTCGGGAACGCCCAACTGGAGGCCATTCCCGCGCACTTCCTCCACGCACCGGGGAACTTCGCGCTGTACGACCCCGTGGCCCGCATCCTGTTCACCGGCGACCTGGGCGCCAACCTGCCCCCCACAGGCAGTCCCCTCTACATCGACGACTTCGCCGCCCACCTCCCGCATCTCGACGGCTTCCACCGTCGGTACCTGGCCAGCAATGCGGCGTGCCGGGCCTTCGTGCGGCGGGTGGAGGGGCTTCCCATCGACCTCATCGCGCCACAGCACGGCAGCCTCTACCGGGGTGCTGCCGTGGGCGACCTCCTCGACTGGCTGCGCGAGCTTCGCTGCGGCATCGACCTGCTCGACTGAAGGAGGCCGACATGTCCGGCGCGGATGCTCGCAGGAGCTCAGAAGAGCAGTGGATTCGGGAGCTGTCGGCCAGCCTCGCGGAGGCCCAACACAACGACACCTTCCAGAGCCGGCTGTCCGGTCACATGGGCACTGTGCTCGCCGACCAGAGCCGGGGACTCAGCGCGTTGAGCACCCGGTTCACAGCGGCGGTCGCGGCCAATGACGCCGCCTCTCGGGACACCGAGCTGGTCGCCAAGGAACTGGTGGGCCTGCAGGACACCGCCCACGAGGTGCGGGCGCGGGCGGAGCAGGGCGTGGAGCGCCTTCGGGCGGCCACGGGTCAGGCCGGGGAGGCTCGCGTGAGCGTGGGCTCGTTGCTCGAACAGACGGCCCAGATCGGCGACATCCTGGGCACCATCACCGAGCTGTTGCGGCAGACCAACATCCTGGCGCTCAACGCGCGCATCGAGGCTGCGCGGGCGGGGGAGGCGGGGCGCGGCTTCCAGGTGGTTGCCGGGGAGGTGAAGGACCTCAGCACGCAGACGCGCGAGGCGGTGGCCCAGATCGAGGCCGCCATCCGAGGCTTGGAGTCGGTGGTGGGCGACGTCCACCAGGCCATCGAAGCGCTCGGGCAGACCACCGACGGTGTGGCGCTGGAGGTGGAGGGGCTGGCCGGCGAGATGGTGGAGATGCACGAGATGACCGTCGCGGCTGGCCAGGCCACGAGTCGCCTCGACGAGACCAGCCGGGCCTTTGGCGACATGTTCGTCGACCTCCAGCACACGGTCCAGGAGGTGAGCGCGGGCCTCGAAGCGAGCGTCACGATGCTCGAAGCTGGCGAACGTGCCACGCGGGACGCACGGCAGTAGACCTCACCAGGTGCCGGGGAGGCCCGGCAGGCGTTGGTTGCAGAGACGCGCCAGCTCCTTCTGGTCGAGGGTGCGCATCAGCGCTTCGTCGAACGACACCCGCCCGGACTTCACCAGGCGAGCCAGCTGGCTGTCGAGGGTCTGGTTGCCCAGCTGCCGCCCGGTCTGCATCACATTCATCAGCTGGGCGGTCTTCGCCTCGCGGATGAGGTTGGAGACGGCGGAGTTCACGATGAGCACCTCCACCGCGGCGACTCGACCCCCACCCTGACGTCGGCAGAGCGTCTGGGCCATCACCCCGCGGAGGGTCTCGGCCAGGCCCGTGCGCACCTGGGCCTGTTGGTCGGAGGGAAAGAGGTCGACGATGCGGTCGACCGTGGTGATGGCTGTGGCGGTGTGCATCGTGGCGAAGACGAGGTGGCCGGTGTTGGCCAGCTCGAGGGCGAGGGAGACGGTCTCGAGGGTGCGCAGCTCGCCGATGAGCACGATGTCGGGGTCTTGGCGCAGGGCCGCCTTGAGCGCGCGGGCGAACGACCCCGAGTGGGCGCCGATCTCGCGTTGGTTGACGAGGGACCGGCGGCTCATGTGGACGAACTCGATGGGGTCTTCGAGCGTGATGATGTGGGCGGCGCGGCGGCGGTTGATGTGGTCGACCATCGCGGCGAGGGTGGTGGACTTGCCGCTGCCGGTGGGGCCCGTGACGAGCACCAGCCCGTTGGCCAGGTCGCAGAAGCGCTCGGCGACCGGGGGCAGGCCCAGCTGGGAGATGGTGAGGATGGTCTCGGGGATCTGACGGAAGACGCCGCCCACACCGTTGTGGTCGCGAAAGAGGTTGGCTCGGAAGCGCGCGAGGCCGTGGATGGCGTAGGCGAAGTCGGTGTCGCTGGCGGTGTCGAACTCGCTGGCACAGCGGTGGGGCATGATGGGCCGGGCCAGCGCGTGCACCTCGTCGGGTCCGAGGATGGGTTGGTCGGTGAGCTCGACCATCTCGCCGTCCAGACGCCAGCGCGGGCGCTCTCCCGCGGACAGGTGCAGGTCGGAAGCCCCTTCCTCCACCATGCGTCGGAGCAGGGCGTCGAGACGGGGGCTGTGGACGGGGCCGGATGTGTTGGGGTCGGGCTCGGGTGCACGACCGGCTGCCTGGCGAAGTGCCGTGTCGAACACAGCAGCGGAGATGGCCACGGGCTGGAGGTTCATGCCGGGCAGGAGGCCCCGAATGCGGCGCAGCAGGCCGGGTGAGGGGTCGTCGACCAGGCCGATGCGGACGTTGTTTTCGTCGACGCCAAGCGGCAGCACGCGGTGGCGCTGGATGAAGCCCATCGGCAGGAGGGCGAGGACCTCGGGGGAAGGCAGGGTGTCGGTGTTGTGGTCGGAGAGCGGGACCCGTCGACTCGTGGCGACCAGGCGCTCGGCGAGGGCTCGACTGATGGCGCGACCGAAGCCCGGCACCTGGGCAAACATGGCCGTGAACACGCGCTTGTCGAAGCGGGCGACCACCAGCTCGGTCCGTGCGATGACGGTGGCGGTGCGGGGGTCGTCGAGGATGAGGCTCATCTCCCCGAAGGCCTGGGGCGCCGCCAGCTCGCCCACCTCGACGGCCTCTTCACCGGGCTGCGGTGCGACCGTGACCGCGACGGTTCCTTCGATCGACACGTAGAAGGCGTCGGGTGCGTCGCCCTGCCGGAGGATGGTGGTGCCGGGTGGATGGGTCTCGAGCACCCCGCGCCGGGCCACCTGGTCGAGCAGCTTGACGTCGTCTGCGCGAAACAAGCGCGACGTGGCCAGCGCGGTCCGGATTTGTTCGCGGGCTGTGTTGGGGTCGGTCACCATGGGCCTCATGCGGGTGGGAACCGTCAGTCTACACGGCTGGTCTGAACCCGGTCGATTCTCGTCCGCCGGTCGGTCGCCGGGTGGCGTTAGGGGCGCCCCATGGACCTCTCCGCCTTGAACCCGGCCCAGCGTGCCGCCGTCACCGCCGCGAATGGTGCCCACCGCGTCATCGCCGGCGCCGGAACGGGCAAGACGCGCACCCTCGTGCACCGAGTGGCCTGGCTCCTCGACCAGGGCGTCCCGCCGGCAGCGGTCGTCCTCCTCACCTTCACCCGCCGCGCCGCACGCGAGATGCTCCAGCGCGCGAGCCGGCAGGTGGGGGCCCGCGCCCACGGCGTCCGAGGCGGCACCTTCCACAGCTTCGCCCACCGCACCCTGCGCAAGCACGCCGAGCGCATCGGTCGCACGCCGCAGTTCACCGTGCTCGACCGCGGCGACGCCGAGGAGCTGGTGGGCCTGGTGCGCAGCCGGCTGGGCATGGGGGGGCGCGGCCGCCGACGCTTCCCGCAGGCCCGCGCGCTGCTCACCATGTTCTCCAGCGCCGTGAACACCGGCCGGTCGCTCGAAGAGGTGGTGGCCACCCACTACCCCCGCTTCCGCCGCGACCTCGACGACATCGAGGCCGTCCGGCTGGCCTACGATGCCCTCAAAGAACGCCAGGACGCCCTCGACTTCGACGACCTGCTCGTGTTCCTCGGCCGGCTGCTCGCCCGCGACCCCATCGCCCGCAAAGAAATCGCCGGGTCCTGCCAGCATGTGCTGGTCGACGAGTACCAAGACGTCAACCGCCTGCAGGCCCGCATCGCCTGCCTGCTGTCGGTGGTGCACGGCAACGTGATGGTGGTGGGCGACGAAGCCCAGTCCATCTACGCCTTCCGCGGTGCCTCGGTCGACCACATCCTCGACTTCGACACCCTGTTCCCCGCCTGCACCACCACCATCCTCACCGAGAACTACCGCAGCACCGAACCGGTCCTCGGGCTGGCCAACGGCGTGCTCCAGTCGTTCACCCGGGGCTTCGACAAGCAGCTCGACAGCCGGGTGGGCGACGGCCCCATGCCCACCCTCGTGGCGGTCGAAGACGTCGACAAGCAGGCCGACTACGTGGTGGAGCGGGTGCTGTCGCTGCGCGAAGATGGCGTCGAGCTCACCCAACAGGCCGTGCTCGCCCGCAGTGGCATGCAGCTGCACGCGGTCGAGCTGGCCCTCGGTCGGGCCAACATCCCCTTCCGCAAGTACGGCGGGCTCCGGCTCACCGAAGCGGCCCACGTCAAGGATGTTCTCGCCCTGCTCCGCGTGGCCACCAACCCCCGCGACACGATGGCCTGGCTCCGGGTGCTGCCCTGGTGCGAAAACGTCGGCAAGACCACCGCACAACGCATCGCCGACGCCCGCGGCAAAGGCGACACCAGCCCCCTGTCGTCCATGACCCGCCGCAAGGCTCCCGAGCTCGACCAGCTCGAGGCCCTCCTCGGTGAGCTCACCCCCCTGGTCCGCGACCCCGGCGCGGCCCTCGCCGCTGCCATCGACGGCCTGCGCCCCTTCCTCATCCGCAACTACGACGACCCCGACGACCGCCTCCGCGAGCTGGAGTCGCTGCTGTCGCTGTCCGACCGCTTCGACGATGTGCCCCGCATGGTGAGCGAGCTGGCCCTCGACCCTCCCCGCCGCGCCGAAGCCGAAAAGGTCGAAGACGAAGAGCTGCTCACCTTGTCCACGGTCCACAGCGCCAAGGGCCTCGAGTGGCGTTCGGTCATCCTCATCGGCCTGGGCGACGGCGCCTTCCCCAGCGGCTTCGCCCTCGACGACCCCGATGCCATCGAAGAAGAACGCCGCCTGCTCTATGTGGCGGTCACACGTGCCAAGCGCCACCTCGCGCTCGTCCAGCCCCGCTTCCTCAGCCGCCGCGGCGGGCCCGTCTTCTCGCCAGGCTGCACCCTCCTCGACGACATCCCCGACCTCTGGGACCGCGTCCAGGCGGGCTGGGCGGATCAATCGAACGACGAAGATGACCTGTCAGCGGGTGTTTCGGCAGATGTGGAAGACCGGTTGGCGCGCTTTGCCGACTACTTCGGCGACTGATCTGCCCGGAGCAATTGCCTGCAAGTGTGGGCTGGCCCGCCACGCGGCACCCTGATGGAGGACGGGCGCTCCGACAGGCCGCCTTCACAACCCCACTCACCTTGGTGTGTGCGTGCTGCTACGGGGTTGGATCCGCGACGTGGGGACCGACGCGGCAGGGTTGTCGGGGCGTCCGGGCTCGTCTTGTGGGGGTGGTGTCCACAAGGCCAGACGCTTCCGCGTGACCGCACTGGGTGAAGATGGGCGCCCGTGTGGGGTCTGGCGATACATGGGGGGGGGAGCCAGACCAGGAGGGGGCTACCACCGGGCGCCCCGCGAGCAGCTTACCGCACAAACGCGTACAAACCACCGACAATTTCAGTGGAATTCCGGATTCCCCCCCCCGATGCGGAATTGTGGCCGCATGTGGTTCAGCGCGGTAGCCAGCGTCGGTTTCCTGGAGACTTCATGAGCACCGACGACACCTCGGCTCCCGCCGAGACCCCCACGACCACCGAATCGAACGAACCCACCAGCACGCGCACGCCGCGGGTCGGCCTCCACTCCATGCTCACCCGCGACTCCGACATGGCGGGCCGTCCTGGCTTCCGCAACCCGTCGAACAAGCGCAGCAAGGCCCTGGCGAAGAAGTCGCAGCGGCCCAAGGTCAAGAAGAACCGGAAGAAGAAGCGCAAGTGAGCGCAGCTGGGATCACAATTCTGGTGGCGCCGAGCGTGGCTCGACCCTGACCTGCGTGGAGCCGAGCAAGGTCTCGTACAGGGCCATGCCCGGGTCGTCGGCCGAGGCTGTCGTGGGCCAGTCGGACAGGTCGACCGTGATGATGACTGCCGAGAACGGGGCGTCGTCTCCCACCAGGTGCTCCACCGTGATGTCCCTGTAGACGGGAAAGTCGGTCTGGACCGTGTGTTCGCCGTCCGACCAGCCTGCCGTCGTGGCGCCTTCGCCCGAGGTGGAGGCTGGGCGCAGCTCGACCGACAGGCCGCAGTAGAGGTCGCGGGTGGGTGAGAAGGTGTCGAGCAGGACCGTCTCTCCAGAGCTCAGGGCGGCGCTGCGGTCGACGTCGGTGCCGGTGGGGGGAGGTGGCCCGCCACCATGGGCATGGGCGGACGGCAGCACCAGGTCGATGGGGGACCACTGGGAATGGGGGCAGGGCTCGAAGTCCACCATGCCCACTGTGAGCCACGCCGACGTGAGCTCGGAAGGGACCTGCTCAGGCACCACTTCGACCGACACTCGGACGGGTTCTCGGGTGTTCAGGCCCTCGCATCCGACGAGGGCCACAAGCACGAAGGCGTAGGGGTGGTGGGGATTGTGCATCGCTCGACGATAGTCGACCGACGGCCCCGGGCGGTCTGTCGGGGGTGTGGGCATGGTGGCGTGTGCGGATGCACCACACCGAGGGATGCCGTGGGGGTGTCGTGATCGGAATCTATGCTCCGTTGAAGTCGTCTCGGTATCTACCTGCTTTGGGTCACCAGTAGTCCTCCGGAGGTGCATGCCGCGTGAAAATACTGGTCTCGGACGTACTGATTTGAGTCATTGGTCCGAGGGAGTTCGCACGCAATCGCTGGTCTGGGCAATGTCAAGGGCACTTGACTCGCTGCTCTGGGTGGGGGGATGGTCCGGAGGCGGCAGCGACGTGACCTTCGAGGGCCCGGCGTTGCGCAGTGCCCGAAACCCGGATCGATCGGCGACATGTCCACCCCAGTCCACCCCGGCGCGCCCGAGGACCTCCCCGACTCCCCGTTCACTCCGGTAGGGGGTACCGAGACGCTCGACAGTCCGAGTGATGGCTTCACGCCGATGCCGGCGTCGACAGGCGAGCCCGATGCCCTGGTGGGTGCGGTCATCGAAGGTCGGTACGAGCTGGTGGAGCTCATCGCTGCGAGCGCGATGAGCCGGGTCTACCGCGCGGTCCAGTCTCGGCTCAACCGGCAGATTGCCATCAAGCTGCTCACGGTCCGCGACCACATCGGCCACATCGAGATGTTTCGCAAGCGGTTCGAGCGTGAGGCGTCGGCCCTCGCCCGCCTCAACCACCCCAACATCGTTCGGGTGTTCGACCATGGCACCTACGAAGGCATGCCCTTTCTGGCGATGGAGTTCATCCCTGGCCAGACCCTGCGCACCTACTACCGCCACCACCCCATCACGCCGCGGGTGGCCATCGAGATTGTCGACCAGGTGGCGCGTGCGCTCGCGGAAGCCCACGACAACGGCATTGTCCACCGAGACGTGAAGCCTGCGAACATCTTCGTGGATGGCGCGGGCACCTCCGACCTCGTCGTGCGTCTGGTCGACTTTGGCATCGCCAAGGACACCGACGACAACTCCGAGCTCACCGGGGTGGACAACGTCCTGGGCACACCCTGGTACATGGCCCCCGAGCAGGCGATGGGGGAAGCCGTCGACGGTCGCACCGACCTCTACGCCCTTGGTGTGGTGCTCCATCGGCTGCTCGTTGGTCGGACGCCGTTTTCGCACCTGCGTGGGGCTGCAGTCCTGGTCGCACACATCAACGCCGAGGTTCCGCCCTTCGCCAGATTCCGTCCGGACCATGGCCTCCCCGAGGCTCTCGAGTGGACGGTCCGCCAGTCGCTCGCCAAGTCGCCTGGCGACCGCTTCCGGGATGCCCGCGAGCTCCGCAAGGCGCTCCAAGCCTGCCGTCTGGCGTTGGCACGGCCCGAGCTGGACCTTGGCCTCGGGCTGGTCGACGGTCAGGTCGAGACCTCCGAAGACGTGGCTGAGCTGATGAGCGGCACCCAGTTCGTCCTCACCCGGCGCCTCGCACCCGCGGAACGGTCGGGACGGAAGGCTGCGTGGTGGATGTGGGCGCTCCCGCTCCTCGCCGTGGCTGCGGTCCTGGCGTTGTGGCTGCGGTCCGGTCCCGCCGACACCCCCGCGGTACTGGTCGCTCCAGAGCCCGTGGCCCATGTCTCCGCCCCAGCTCCACCTCCGGTGGCGGTCGTGCCCGTGCCTGCTTCCGTGGAGGGCGCTGCCGAGCCGGAACCCGAACCTGCACCCGAGCCCGAGGTTGCGCCAGCAGCCGTTCCCGTGTCCCGCAAGCGGTCTTCACGGCAGGCGGCCTCCACCAAGGCCTCGAGTGGCCGCACCAGCCGAAGCCGCAGCGTCAGCCGCTCTGTTCCCGAGCCCACTCCGGAACCGCCGCCACCACCTCCCGTCGAGCTCGAGCCGGCTGCACAGGCCGAGCCTTCCGTCGAGTCGGCAGGAAGCAACGCACCTGAGCCAACCGAACCAGTGGGCTCAACGGCCGAGTCTGCACCATCGGCTGCACTGTCGGCGCTGTCGGTCGATGCGGTGGGCGGCAAGCTGCGGCTGGTGGGAACGGTATCTGGCGATGACGCCCGTCCGCTCGGCTATCTGCTCGATGGCGACGGCTCGACTCGGTATGTGGTCGAGCTGCCTGGCGCGGTGAACGGGACCGGGCTGCAGCGCGTACCGCTCGCGTCCGAGCTGGCCAAAGGTGTGCGCCTGTCCACTCGTGGCGACCGCCTCATCGTGACCATCGATGCCGGTTCTGCAGAGTGGGGAATGCCCGCTCTCCGACAGACAGCCGATGGTTTTTCCGTCGAGATCAACCCAAGTCATTGAGCCGGCTTGGCTGGCCCTTCCCGCTACCACCCACGGGAGCCCTGATGTTGTCCTACGTGTTGTTTCTTGCTGCTGCATCGGTGGCACATGCTGAAGACTCCGATGACGATGGTTCGGAAGAACAGACCGTACAGGAGCTTCGGGAGCGCCTCCGCGCCCTCGAACAGCAGATCGACGAGCTTCGGCAGGCACAAGCCTCGGTGGAAGAGGAAGAGGTTCCGCTCGACCTCGAGACGCAGGTCCACGGCTTCGCCGCCGTGAAGCTCGACAGCTACGATGCCCAGCCCGCTGGATTTGCTCTGGACGAGCTCGTGTTCACCTACAGCGCCAACCTCGACCGAAAGTACACCTTCTACACCGAGCTCGCGTTCGAGCCGGGCGAAGACACGGTCGTGGTCGACATCGAGCAGGTGCAGCTCACGCTCCAGTTCGACGACGCCTTTGGGCTGTTCGTGGGTCGGATGCACGCACCTCACTCGTGGTGGGCCATGAAGGCGTTCCACGGCTCCTACCGCTACCTGCCGGTGTCCACGCCCGAGGTTCTCGCCCTCGAAGACCACGGTGGTGGCTACATTCCCATGCACCAGACGGGGGTGTTCCTCAACGGTGCGGTGCCGCTTGGCTTGTCTCGGTTCCTGTACATCCTGGGCACGTCGAATGGCCGCAGTCCGCTGATTGGTGGCATTGCGCAGAGTGGAGACTGGGGCTGGGGCAAGGCGGTCACCGGTCGCTTCACGCTGGAGGCTCCTTCCGGCCTGATGGTGGGTGTGGGCGGCTACTACGACCTCGTCGACCCCGGCGCTGCGGTCGAGGAGCTGGGAGAGATCGGCTTGGTCATCCCAGACACCATGTCCGAGGCCATCGGCGGATACCACGTCATCTACGACAGCCGAGCGCTCTACTTTGCGAGCGAGGCCTACGCGATTGTCCAGAACCTGGAAGGCGACACCGGTGGCCTCAGCTACGGCGGGTACCTGCTGGTCGGCCCCCACATCAAGAAGACCACTCCCTACTTGAACGTGGACGTGCTCAATTTCGCGCCGGAGAGCGGGTTGGTGAAGTCGGGCTCCGCGCCCAGCGTCGAGCGGAAGGCCGGCATCGGTGTTCGGCACGACTTCGCGCTCCGGGCCGCCCTCAAGTTTCAGGTGGATGCCATCCAGAATCAGGAGTTCCACGAGGAGCTCGACACCGATGGCGCCGTTGTCTACACCGACCCCGAGGACGAGCTGGGCCTCGGGGTCCACATGCAGCTCGCGGCGGGGTTCTGATGCGCATGAATGCACGGTTCGGTCTGTCGCGGAGAGGGGTGCTGGGCTGCCTGGCGGCCGGGTTGCTGGGGTTGGCCGGCGGACCGGTTCACGCGGAAAGCAAGCGGGTGTTGGTGTTGTTGAGCGATGCGAGCGAACGCAGCATCGCCATCTCCAATGCATTCAAAGAACGCCTGCAAGGCGGCCTGGTCATGACCTACGACCTCGGGCAGCAGGCCGACGCCGGGGCGTTCATCGCCGACAACATCCGCGGCATGGGCATCAGCTTCGTGTTCGCGGTGGGCGACCTTGCAGCTCGGGCCGCCTCTCGAGAGTTCGCCACGATTCCCATCATCCACGCGGAGGTGGTCGATCCGGGTGTGCTGGTGTCTCGCCCCGGGGTGGAAGCCGTCGCGTCCTGGCCCGACCCCGCCGCCACGCTCCAGCGCTACGGCAAGGTGGTGCGGCCCCTCAACTCGGTGGGCCTGCTGCGAACCCCTCGGACCACCCGTCAGGTGGATGCCGTGCTGGCCGCCGGAAAGGCCACGGGTGTGAAGGTCGTCACCCGACCCGCGAGAAGTGCGGCCGACCTGGAAAATGCCGTGGCCGGGTTGCTCGAAGAGACGGATGTGGTCTGGCTCCTGCCCGACCCCGTGGTCATCACACCTTCCGGTCTCGCCCGGATCCTGCACAAGGCCCACATCGAACAGCGCATCGTCGCCACCTGGTCGCCCGTGCACTTCGAAGGTGCCCAGCCTGCAGCGCTGGCCGTCACCACCGGAGCCGATGGCGTGGGCATCGCAGCTGCCGGCCGTGTCTCCGAACTGTTGGCCGGAAACAAGGACTCCGAGCCCGTCTACGCCCCACCTCGGCTCCACGGTCACTTCGCCACACTGCGTCGGGCCCGCGTGACCGTGAACAAGCATGTGGCCGCCGAGTTCGACCAGCTGGTCCGGTAGCTCTGGAGCGGTCGTTCAGCGAAAGTCCAAGATGGGCTCCGACGGGTAGCGCTGCACACACTCGTCCCGCGACCGCTTCACCATCGACCGACCGAACGCCGCGTCGATGCGCAGCCAGCGAATGGCCCCGTCTCGCTGCACGCCCGTCTCCACGATGGCCTGCCGCAGCAGCTCGTGGCGTGTGTCGAAGAGCTCTTGGGTGATGTACATGTGCCGGTGGGCGTGCCGGGGCATCATGCCGGCGTAGCGGTCGGGGCCACCGAGGGCGGCGGTCATGAAGTCGTTCTGCTGCGACTCCAGGCGGTCCCGGTCCACCTGCTGAAAGAACTGTCGCAGCCACGGGTGTGCGAAGACCTTGTCGTAGAACCGCTTGTGGACGGCTTCGACGACGGGGCGTCCGCCGATCTGGTCGAATGTCGAGGTGCGCATGCACGGCCTCCTTGCACCCGGGACAACGGATCGAAGGCTGACGTGTATGAGTCAGTGGTGGGCAGTTGATGCGCGGACTCTCGTGGGAGCTCGGCTCCGCCGGGGTACGCTCGTGCTGTGTGGGCATCGCCCGTGAAGGAGCCCTCGATGCAGGATGTCGCATCCGCCGACCAATGGTTTGCCGACCGGGAGGAGTGGCACGACGAAGTCGCCGTGCTGCGCGAGATTGTTCGATCCACCGGCCTCACCGAGACCCTCAAGTGGAAGCAGCCCTGCTACACCGACCACGGCAAGAACATCGTCATCGTGAGCTGGCTCAAGCGGGGTGCGGTGGCGTCGTTCCTCAAGGGTGCGCTGCTCGACGACCCCCGCGGACGGCTCGAACAACCTGGCGAACACGCGCGAAGTGCCCGATTTGTGGTGTTTTCGTCCGTCGACGCCGTGCACGCCGACCGCGCGTACCTCGAGGCCCTCATCCAGTCGGCCATCCAGGTCGAGCGGGCTGGCTTGCGGGTGCCACCGCTGCCCGACGAGATCGACTACGTCGACGAGCTGCGCGAGCGAATGGCCGCAGATGCCGAGTTTCGCGAGGCGTTCGAGCGGCTCACCCCTGGCCGCCGGCGGGCCTACAACTTCCACTTCGCCAAGGCCAAGAGGTCGGCCACGCGGGTGTCTCGCATCGACAAGTGCACCGAGCGCATCCGCATGGGCAAGGGTCTGCTGGACTGCATCTGTGGGCGCAGCAAGCGCATGCCGCGGTGCGACGGCTCCCACAAGCACGATGGACGGCCTGCTGGATGAATCGTTCGATCGCACTTCGCCTGGCCCGCTGCGGATTGCGCCACCTCCACTCCCAAACCTCGGGTCCGTCGACCCACACAAGTAGCCGGCGGTCCAGGCTGGACCACCGGCCAAGGCTATCGGCGATGCGTACTACAGGGGGATAAGGACCTTATGGCCATCGTTTTCGCCGATGTAGGGGATGAGCTGTAGCTGTGCGCGGTCGGCGGTTTCCGTGCCTGCAAGCCGCGGGATGTAGGCCACGTGTTCGTTTCCATCCATCGCGGATCGCACTGCGACATGGGTGAGCACCTGATCATCGGCTGCGAAGGTGGCGCGCACGATGGAGCCGAGGTCGGTGTCCTGGAGGACTACACGGATGTAGTTGTCGGCCACAGTGGTGCCCGCCACATAGATGACGCCGCCGTCGCCTGTGTAGACCACCGACACAAGAGCCGACAGGTTGCGGGCGTTGCCGTCCACTGTGCCCTCGGCCTGCACTTCCACTGACATGCTGTCGCCAGTGAAGGTGAACTCTCCGCTGTAGATTCCGTCGCCTGCCTCCACATCGCCCGACTTGCCGTCGTCGGTGAGGCTGACTTTCTGTCCGGTGTCGCTCGTGGCAGTCATCGATACGGACTTGGGATTGTCTCGCGAGCCACGCCCTCGCAGTGTGGCTTCAACACGCACCGAGTCGCCGGGCACGGCATGGGCGGCGGTGACGGCAACAAGCTCGACGTCCGGCAGCTCTTGATCGATGCGAAGCATGGGGGCAATCGAAGTCTTCTGCTCGGGGACGCAGAAGGTGAGCTCCCCACCAGGGGCACCGACCACTGTCCATGGCACGGCTGAGTAGGCGGTGGAGCTACCGTAGATGGTGTCGACGGCGGAGCCAGAGCTGTCGGTGACCGTCAGGGCGTCGGTGGACAGGTCTTCCACGCCGAGCACAATGGCGCGCACGGCGTTGTACTTTGCAAAGCCGGTCGTGGTGCAGTAGCCCGACTTGCCCAATTCCATCTCGAGCAGAGCGGAGGTGCTGGTGGAGGTTGGACCTGGACCAGCGGCACGCGGGAGTGAGCTGGCTTTGGCGGGATCGCCCAGCCAGGGGAGCTTCGACCAGTCGTGGGACAGCTCCTTTACTGTGGTTTCGTTGCTGCGGTCGATGCCGACAGTGGACTCGGCCAGGGCCGAGGAGGACAGGACCAGGGCGGCGAAGAGAGACAGGGAGCGGGTGACTTTGGGCATGGTGATCTTCCAATAGACTTGATTTGTGGGTTTGTCTTGGTTGGGTGAGTTGGATTGGGTTGGGGCGGCCTAGTCGTCGAGGGGCCACACGGGCTGATCGGCGTACTCGTAGGTGTTGGGCTTGGACATTCCGAGCTCACCGGCCTTCTCGGCGGCCTCGAGCACCGCCTCGGACAGCAACGCACCAGGATGGGTGCGACCGGTGGGGCGCCGGCCTCCGATCACCGTGTCCGCACACAGGGCAGGGCTGACGAAATCGGCCGGGTCGACGAACTCATCCAGCTCCACGCGCACCACGCCATCCATCATCACGGGCTCGGAACATCCCAGCAGGTCACAGGCGGCCACCTGCACCTGGTAGTCGCCGAGGTAGCTTCCCCAGATTCCATCCGTGTCGGCGAGGTCAATCGCCAGGGTCACGTCGACCACGCCAGCTGCGGAAGGCTCAGCGACGGGCTGAACGTAGGACAGATCGGTATCGAGGGTGGGAGGGGTACCAGGCGTGACCACGACCTGCCCGGTGCCGACGCCCTCGACCTCGGGGGCCACCACGCGACCCGTCCCCAGGTGGTGCAGTGTGACAGCGTAGCGGGAGGGCCACTTTCTGAAGACCGCGTCGTTCGGCGTAAAGGCCTGCTCGAACTGGACCGTGAACTGCCCGGTGTGCGTGGTGTAGGCGTCGCCACTGGCCACCACCCCCTCGGTGTCGCAGTCCAACGCACGGTCGGCCAGCCAAGGCACGATGTTCTGGGGACGGTGGACCCAGCCCCCCGAGAGGTTGGCTTCCACTGGCTCCAGCAGCGGCTCCGACACGTTGGCTACCGGGGGGGCGTACTTGTCGAGCATGGCGACGAAGTAGGGGCTGGGATCACCGTCGGCGTGGGCGTAGTAGCGAATCAGGCTGATGAGGTCGAGCGTGTCTTCGGAGTGGGAGATGTCGCCGCGGCTGTTGTGTAGGTGGTTGCTGGTGGTGTACCCAACATTGACCCCCACTGCAGTCGCTGAGGGGACAGACACCATGCCGTCCCCCCCGGCTTCCGGAGCCATGTCTGACACACGCTGGAAGGCCCACAGTCCGGCCGACTCCGCGCAGCCTGTGACGTTGTGGTATGGGATGGAGATGGTGTCGCACGTGATTGTGCGGTCGCGCTTTCCGATCGCCACGTATTCATCGGTGTCGAGGAAGTTCCACGTGTCGGTACCAGCGATGTTGAACCAAGGCACATGGAGAGCGGGGGCGCCGTCGGTGCCGTTGAGTCGGTCTGTGTTGGCCACCGCCATTCGCGTGGTCCAGAGCGAGGCGGTGCCGGGGTGGTTTCGCTCCTCGATCTGGTTGAGGAGCGCTTCATTGGCGTCGGCCACCAGATCGACCACTCGTGCTGCCGATAGGCCTTGTGCACCGAACTGTTCCACGGCGATCTGGTAGAGTGCATGGTCGTGGCCGACGAGGCGCCCGTGGAGGTCGGCCACTTCGGAGCCCGTTTGGGGCGCGGCCAGCGTGATGACACGCGCGACATGGGCTGCGGCGCGCTGGATGTTGTAGTGTTCGTTGGTTCGCCAGTTCTCGCCAGCGGACCGGTCTTCGATGGAGGGGTAGGCTGCGGCTCGGGAGAAGAGGTCGCGGGTGACGACACCGCCCATCGAGTGGGTGACGACACTCACCCGGTCGAGGTCGTACTCGTCGATGAACATGTTGATCTGTCGGGCGACAGTGAAGGCTGGCGGGTCTGCGGTCGCGCTTCCGCCCCAAGCGTCGAGTCCGTTGTAGCCAACCACGAGCGTTGGTAGGCGGTCGCCGTTTAGCAGGTCGTCGATCGGACCTACGGTGGCCACCTGGGTGAGCATCCGACCGGACCAGTAGTTGGGGCCGTAGCAGGAGGGACCGGCAGACTGCGGGTACATGAACCAACGCGTGTCGGTGGCCGGGTACACGGTGCTCCCGGAGAGCTCGTAGCGAACAGCGTCGCTGTCGCGGAGTGTCCAGTGTGTCTGGTTGACTCCCTCGAGACGGGGGTCGTCATCCGGCAGAAAGAGGGGTTCGCCCGCTAGCTCTGGCGCCAGCGTGGGGGCGCAGTCGTCGCCCATTCCGTGAACGAACACGATGCCGAGTCGGTCGTCAAGAGTCTGGGAGCAGCCTTCGTCGGTGGTGTCGCAGTCTACCTGAACCGGGACGTGGTCGCCGGGGGTGAAGCCATCTGAGGTGTAGTCCCACCACGCTGCGTAGGCAGGGGTGGAGGCGAACAGCGCGAAGAGCGCGGACACGGAACGAGTTGCGTTGGACGACATGGTGGACTCCTTGAGTTTGTTGCGGGAGCGCCGTTTGGCACCCGCAATGTGCTCGGTAGAGTCCAGCCACAATGGTGCAGGACCGATGCAGCAGAGGGGCAGCGATTCGGAGGGGAGTCGGCCGCGTGGCAGTCGCCGGGTCCCCACCCAGCCGGACCAGGGCCGACTACCGGCTCTCGCACTCGCACACGCAGTCGAGCCAGAACCCGCTGTCGCTCGACCATCCGCGGTAGCCCTGGTCGCCGCCCACCACCGACAGCCCCCAGCCCACACCATCCACGGCTGCGGCCGACAGCGGTGCGTCGTCCAAGCGGTCCCCGAGCGCGCCCAGATCGTCCACCGTCAAGGCATCTTCGGAGAGGGGGTGCCCCAGTGCGCTGCCGTCGGGTTCCACCACCATCCGGCTCGGCTTGCGCTTCTTCCGCTTGGTCTCGCCATCGGGAATGGACACCTCGATGATGATGCGGCTCAGCGTGTCGCCGGCGAGGTCGGCCACTTCGGCTTGCGAGAAGGGGGGCAGCCACAAGGCCGGCGGTCGCACCAGAGACCTGCCGTCCCAGTGCAGCATCCACAGCGGCTGTGCCTCGGCTTCGGTGTCTACGAGGTCGGTCATGGCCACCGAACCTGCACCATCCCCAGCCAGGTCGACCGCCGCGAGGGGGACGGACAGGCCGGTGCAGTCAGCCGCATCGCTGGTGGAGAGCAGCACAGCGCTGGCGAGGTCGGTCCGGAGGTCAGTGGTGGTGTGGGGAATGAGCCACGTGGCGACGGGGCACGCGGTCTCGTCGTGGGGCAGCACGGCCACCAGCTCGGCGCCGGTGGAAGCGCTGGTGTGGGCGGCGAGCGCGTCCACGCCGTCGAGGGCATTGGTCTCGGTGAGGCCGGTGGGCAGCACCACCAGGGGAAGGTCCATCGACTCCCAGTTGCCGTCGAGCAGTCCGGTCCAGGCGGTGTCGGACACGGTCAGGCGGTCGCCGGTGAGGCCTTCGAGGGTGAGGCCGCGCGCGAACGACACCATGCGCTGGCCGTCAGAGCGCTCGAGGAGCAGCTGGAGCGTGACCGAGTCGTCGTGGGTGAAGGCCTGGACGTCCACCACGTGGTGGTCGGTGGTGTCGATGGGAAGTGGGGTGACGGTGCCGTCGGTGTCGACCCGGACCAGAGCCGCTTCGGGGCCGGCGGCGGTCCAGACCTCGCCCGTGAGGAGGAGGGTGTCGCCCGACGTGGTGGTCGCCACGCCAGCGTGTGCGCGCAGGGGCAGGGCGACCGGCTCTCCATCGTCCAAGATGGCCTGTAGCACGCCACCTTCAGCTGCCTGAACCACCCAGCCTCCGGCCACGCCCACCACGACCGGGCTGCAGGTTCCCGTGGACTCCACGAAGCGCTGTGCACCCGCCAAGGGGCCCACGAGCTGTCCTTCTGGACCACCGGCGGCGTGCACGGCGACCGGCTCGTCGATGCCGATGGGGCACACCTCGGGCGGGCCGGAGTCTGTGGGCGTGATGCGGTAGTGGGGACGGTTGCGTGTGCCGCGTCGGGTGAGGCGCAGGTAGGTCTGGGCGGTGTGGTCGGAGCCGAGCTCGGGCTGGGTGCCGGGAACCACCACGGTGTAGCCGACAGCCGCGGTCGACCGAATGAGCGAAGGACAGCGCTTGCCGCCGCTGCCGGGCTTGTGGGTGAGGCCGCGGTGGGGCGTGCACACCGTGGGACCGGAGTCGGTGCCGCCGCCCACGTTCAGGAACAGGTCGTCGCCGTCTTCGAACTCGAGCACCTCGGTCTCGGCGGACAGGCCATCCACGCCCTTGAACGACACCCGGGTGTGGGTGGCCGCTCCGTTCGCATCGACCGCACCCAGCACCACGTGCTCGTCGACCAGCAGTGTGGATAGGCCCCACGCATCCTCGCCGAGGTCGGTGAGCACCACGCTGCCGCGTTCCTTGTGTCCCCGGAGGTCGAGCACCTGCGCAGTGAGCTTGCCCGTTCCGTGGAAGAGCATCACGCCCGGGGTGCCCGCATCGGTGGTGGGGACGGCCTTGTAGGCGGCGAGCGCCACGTCGAGCACCGAGCTCTCCACCTCGAAGTCCGAGCTGCCCGACCGCCAGTACACCGTGGCCAGGCCCGGCTTTCCGTCGCGGCTGCGGGTGCCGCTCAGCATCAGGTTGAGCGAGGTGAGCCGGCCGTCGTCGTCGATGGAGGCTTCTGCCGCGAGCGGGAGGGGGTTGCCGGTGGCGTCGTCGGTGGGGTCGAAGGGGGACAGGCCCGCCCGCTCGAGCAGGATCTGGGCGTGGTCGTGGAGGATGATGTCGCCATCCACGATGTGGAGGTGGTGGATGGTGAGGCTGCGGCCGCTGCCGTCGGCGTCGAGGACGGGCAGGAGCCAGTGGTGGGCGTCGCCAACTTGCCAGTCGGCCAGAGGGATGCCATGGCCCCAGGCCAGGAAGTCCAGCGTGTCGGCGGCGGGCGGTGCCAGGTGGGGCAGGACCAGGACGTCGGCTTCCCCGGCCAGGGCGGCGGGTGTGGCCACGAGGATGTCGTCGCCGTCGTGGCCGAACAGGATGGGACCGGCGGCGGTGTGTGCGGCGTGGCCGATGTCCCAGCTCACCGGTGCGGATGTGCCCAGCTCGGGCAGGTCGTGGGTGGCTTGCCAGTCTTCGGGCGCCCGGTGGACGTGGAGGGGCCGTGGGAGCGCCAGAGAGTGCTCCCCATCGTTGTCTTGGAGGACGACCGATGCGGAGAAGGCGCCGGGGCCATCGAAAGGGGGAGCGGAGGTGGTGCCCGTGAGCGTGGTGTCGCCTGTGGACAGCTCCAGGGGCAGGGCCTCACCGGAGTCCAGCACGAGCTCGGCGCCGAGGACCGACGCGGGGACACTGCACGAGAGGGAGACGGTCAGGGGGACATCGCCGGCTTGCGGGAGGGTGCGCGGCAGGACGTCGACCACCGTGCAGTCGGCCGGCATGGGGGTGTCGGTGGTGCCCGAGTCGTCGCCCGGGTCGGTGGTGCCGGTGGCCGGGTCGCCCGAGTCGGTGGCCTTGGGGTCGTCGCAGCCGGACAGGGCGAACAGGAGCGTGAGCAGGCGGGTGGTGCGCATGGGGCCTCCAGGTCTTCCTCGTGTATGGAGGGGAACCGGGAGCCCACAGAAGATGTGAGACCGTGGAAGGTGGGGGAATCCCGTATCTCAACCCAAGTCGACGGCTCGCTCACCACGGAGGAGGGCCTCGTGGTCGCGGAACACCGACCGGATGGCTGTGCGCGTCTCGCGGATGCGGGCGTTGGCGCGTAGGTCGGGGTGGCAGAGCAGCCAGAGGTCGCCCATGTGCCGGAGGTCGGGCTTGTCGAGGCGCATCAGGGCGGGTTCGGCGTCGCCGACGTAGGTGGGGAGGGCGATGAGGCCCAGGCCGGCCGAGGCGGCCTGGATGGTGAGCTCGATGGTTGAGAACGCCCCCCACGAGGGTAGGTTGGGGTAGCTGCTCCCCGCCACGATGGCCTCGTGCATTCGGTCCGAGTCGCCGCCGAGCCAGCGGGGGTGGGTGCCGGGTCGGTCGGGGTCGAGGGTGGGGGCGTGGGCTCTGGCCATGTAGTTGCAGACCACCACGGGGCCGAGCTGGTGGGCGATGAGGAATGGTGGCGGGGCGGTGCCGCGGCCCAGGATGCGGATGGCGAGGTCGGCCTCGCGCTTTGCGAGGTCGAAGGGCCGGGCGTCGGTGGTCACGCTCAACCCGATGTCGGGGTGGGCGGTGAGGAATGGAACCAGGCCATGCAACACAAGGCGGGACACATGGTGGTCGCAGCACGTGAGGGAGACGGGGCCGGCCAGGCGGGTGTCCTGTCCCAGGAGGTCGCGCTCGATGCCGGCGACCTGGTCTTCGAGCTGCTCGACGGCCGCCACGATGCCCTTGCCGGCGTCGGTGAGCACGAAGCCGCCTCGGTGGCGGTCGAAGAGCTTGACCCCCACCTCTGCTTCCAGCGTGTCGATGCGCCGGCCGACGGTGGAGTGGCTCACGCCGAGGGCGGTGCCGGCACCCCGGACCGAGCCGGTGCGCGCGAGGGCGAGGAAGAAGCGGAGGTCGTTCCAATTCATGGGTGGAGCGTACTGCACTTCGTTTGGGTGGGGGGTCACGGAGCGTTCAGACGAGAGGTGACGTCCACACCCAGCTTGCCCACACTGCGGCGGCTCTCGATGCGGGCGTAGGCCGACGGAACCGACGCGAGGGTGAAGCGTTCATCGAGGTGGGTGCGCAGGTGGCCGTTGTCCACAAGGTCGACCAGATCGTGCAGGTAGCGCTGGTTCTCCTTCTGGACGAACCAGTGGCAGGTCCGGGTTCCGAGCTTCCACCGGGCCAGGCGGGAGACCAACCTCGGCAGGGGGCCAAGCCAGCCATCCCGGTCCTTGTCGCCCACCACCACCCAGCAGCCGTGGTCGGTGAGTGCCCGGCGGATGCTGTGCTCGTCGCGGTTGCCCACGCAGTCGATGATGACGTCCCACCGCTCGCGCGTGAAGTCGTGGGTGTCGTAGGCGATGACCTGGTCGGCACCCAAGCTGCGCACGAACGCAACATTGCGACTCGAACAGACCCCGGCCACGTGGTGGGCCCCGACCGCCTTGGCGATCTGGACGGCATAGTGGCCCACACCGCCCGACGCGCCGTTGATGAGGACCCGGCGTCCCGAGACGTCCCCCGCTTCGATGGCTTCGAGGGCGGTGGCGCCTGCGATGGGGAGGGCTGCACAGGCCTGCGCGGACATCTGCGTGGGTGCGCCGCAAAGGTAGGCAGCCGGGGCGATGGCGAACTCTGCGAAGCCACCGCGCACCCAACCGAAGACCGACTGGCCCACCTCGAGGTCGGTGACGCCTTCGCCGAGCATGTCGACCACGCCGGATGCCTCGCGACCGGGAACCTCTTGGCGGGGGCGCTGGAAGCCCTCGGCGAGGCGCACGATCTGCGGCATCCCGGTGGCCAGGTGCCAGTCCATCGGGTTGACCGTGCTGGCGGTGACCTGGATGCGCACTTCGCCGGGGCCGGGGACGGGCACGGGACGCTCGCCGATGGCCAAGGCGTCGAGTCCGTAGGCGTTCTGCACCACGGCGGTCATGGTTCGGGGGGCGTTCACAGGTGCCCCCGCTCGGTGTTGTCGCCCGCCATCGAGAGCGCGAGGTCGTTGATGATGAACAGGTCGTCGACCAGCCCGTCGCAGATGGCGCCGTAGATGGCCACGTTGAGCATGGTGCCCCCCATGTCGTGCACCGTGTCGACGGTGAACACGCTGCTGCCGGTGCCGGTGGGGGCGAGCGTCCAGGAGTTCTGGATGACCGGCGCCCGAACCACGCCGGGAGGGGGCTCGGTGCCGGGGTCGATGAGGGTGGCATCGACGCGGAACACGCCGGTGGTGGGGTCGTGGGTGAATTCCATCCGCTCCGTGGCTTCGCGGTCTCGCATGGGGAAGGGCAGCTCGACCAGGCCGTAGACCTCCACTTCCGACTCGGTGTTGGTCAGGATGCGTCTCTGCAGCATGTCGGGGACGTACTCCTCGGCGAGCAGTCGGTAGCGCAGAGCCTCCATGGCCACGGCGGGCTCGGCGTCGAGCACACCCACGATGCGGAACTCTTTGACGTCGGCCACCAGCGCATCGCGCTCGTACAGCACCCACCGCGGCGAGTCGGACGCCTCGGCCTCGCGGAACACCCACCCGGAGCTGTCGGGCATCCACGATGCCGACGGGGGCGCCTTCGGGCCGCCGCATCCTCCCAGTGCGATGGCGAGGCCCACCGCAGCCGGAGCGCTGGCTTGGGTGGGTGCACTCGGGAACAGGCGTTCAATCAAAGCGAACATGCAGACCTCCATGGTCGACGTTGTCATGTGCTTGGATTGATAAACCCTCCGGAGGGGGGGCGGCTGGACCGTTATCGGGCCCTGCCGTCCCGTCTGTGCACCATGCGAGAACGGTGACGGGGTGGTGTTTCCTGTCGGCGAGCGCTACTCTGCATCCACACCGAGTCCGATGGGACAGGACACCCCATTGAACCCATGGTTGCAGTAGCCACCCGGGTTTTTATGCAGGTATTGCTGGTGATAGTCCTCAGCATAATAAAAGGTGGGCACCGGCTCGATTTCGGTGGTGATGGTGCCGGCGCCTGCTGTCGACAATGCCGTCTGGTAGGTTGTCTTGGATGCTTCGGCGGCCGCGCGCTGGGCGTCGTCGGTGACGTAGATGCCGGAGCGGTATTGGGTGCCCACGTCGTTGCCCTGACGCATGCCCTGGGTGGGGTTGTGGTTCTCCCAGAAGGTCTTGAGCAGCGCCTCGAAGGACACCCGCTCGGGGTCGTAGACCACCACCACCACCTCGTTGTGGCCCGTCTGTCCGGTGCACACTTCCTTGTATGTGGGGTGCTTGGTGAAGCCGCCGGCGTATCCCACGGCCGTGGAGACCACGCCGTCGAGCTGCCAGAAGATGCGCTCGGCCCCCCAGAAGCAGCCCATTCCGAACATGGCGGTGCGCGTGCCCTCGGGGAACGGCGCCATGGTGCGGGTGCCGTGGACCGCGTGGGTGTCGGCGACGAAGAACGGGCGTGCGTCGCGGCCGGGCAGCGCCTTGGTTGCGTCCACCATGCGGGCCTTGGCACCGCGGTCGAAGACACCGAAGAACATCGAACCTCCAGGCGGACAGCGTCGGTCCGCTGCCGAGCGCTATCCCACCTGCAGAAAACCAGAAATGAGACTTTGTCGCGGCGGGTCTGGTCGCCGGCACCCCTGCTCACGCTGTAGGAGGCACTGGAGTCCCCATGCTGTCCACCGCACCCCGCTTGCGCCCCATGTCTCGTCCGTCCGACGCCCCCGACCTCGCCGCCGTCTACACCGAGCTGCGCCGCACCGCGCGCCGGATGCTTCGGCAGGAGCCGTACCTCCACACTCTGGAGAGCTGCGAGCTGGTGCACCAAGCCTGGGCGCGGCTGCTCAACGGCGACCTCGCCCCGCTCGCCACCGAGTCGCCCAAAGAGGTGCTCGCCCTGGCAGTGCTCAACATGCGGCGCGAGCTGGTCGACCACGCCCGCAAGCGCCGTGCGGCCAAGCGCCCCGACCCCACCGGCCGCATGCAGCTCGAAGACGCCAGCCTGATGCTCGAGCAAGACCCCGCCGGCCTCATCGAGATCGACCGCCTGCTCACCAGTCTCGCATCGGGAGAGGCGCGGGTCCGGGCCGGCGCACGCAAGGCCGAGGTCTGCCGCTACGCCTTCTACGCGGGGCTGTCGGGCGGCGAGATTGCCACGCTGCTCGGCCTTCCCAAGTCCACCGTCACCGCCGACATCCGGTTCGTGCGCGCCTGGCTGTCGGCCAGGCTCGGCACCCGTGTCTCCGAGGCCTGAGTCGCCATGGCCGATGCTCCCCACCTGAGGCTCGTCCCGAGAGGGGCCGGCGAGACCGTCGAGTTCGGCTCCGGTCGCACCCTCGATGGCACGGGAACGATGGGCAGCGGGCCCTACCTCGACGACCTCTTCCTGCAGGTGCTCGACCTCGAGCCCGCCGAGCGCTCTGGCGCCATCATCGAGCTGTGCGAAGGCGACGCAGACCTCGAGGCCGAGCTGCGTGCCCTGGTCGACGCCGACACCCCCGATGCACCGGTGGGCGAGCCCCGTGCGCTCACCGCCGGCCAGACCCTCGACCGCTACCGGCTCTTCAAGCAGCTGGGCAGTGGGGCGTCGGCGAGCGTGTGGCAGGCCTGGGACACCCACCTGCGCACCTGGACGGCCCTCAAGGTGCTGCGGCCTGCGCTCGTGGCTTCTCGCGATGATGCCCTCGACGTCGTGCTTCACGAGGCCCGCGCTGCATCTCAGATCATCTCCGACCACGTGGTGCGCGTGCGAGAGGCCGGTCGCCTCGACGACGGCACGTGCTTCGTCGACATGCAGCTGTGCGCCGAGTACCGGCCCGACCACGCTGGCGAAGAAGAGCTGGTGGTGGGCCATGCCCTGTCGCGCGAGGTAGGCGGGCTCGACGCATCGGAAGCCGCTCGACTCATCGCCGATGCTGCACGGGGGGTCGATGCTGCACACCGTGTAGGCGTGCTCCACCGCGACCTCAAGCCTGCCAACCTGCTGCTCCAGCCCGTCAGCCGGCGGGTTCTCGTGACCGACTTCGGCCTTGCAGTCGCCCAGTTCGCCCCGCCTGCCGGTCCCCTCACGCCTGCTACCGAGACCATCACGGTGGAGTGCGACGGACCGGCCGGTGCGGTGGTGGGCACGCCGGCGTGGATGGCGCCCGAGCAGGCCCGTGGAGAGGTGCCGGGTCGGGCCAGCGATGTGTACGGGCTGGGGGCCACGCTCTACACGCTGGTCTCGGGCCGCCCGCCCTACCGTCCCCACGAGCTGAAGGGCGTGGGTGGGGCGATGGATGTGTTGCTGCAAGTGCGGGGCGGTCCGCCGCCCAAGCTGGAGGGTCCGCCGCGGCTGGTACGCATCGTCGAGCGCGCGATGGCCCGGAATCCGTCGGACCGGTACCCCACCGCGGGGGCGCTGGCGGCCGACCTGGACCGCTTTGTCACCCACCACGCCACCTCCAACGATGGTGCGCGGCCGTTCCTGCGGCTGGTGCTGGCGGCGCGCCGAAACCGCGAGACTGCCGTGGCACTGGGTGTGTTGGCGGTTGCGTTGGCGGTGTTTGCCGGGCTGGTGCAGCAGCTGGAGACCCGTCGCCAGCTCCTGCTGACATCGGTGGATGCCGCGGAGGAACGACGGGTGGCTGCCGTGACTGCGGCCGAGTCGGCGGGGGCTGCCCAGCGGCGGGCCGAGGCGCTCAAGCTGGAGGCCGAAGCGGCACGGGCGGATGCCGAGGCCGAGGCCGACGTGGCGCGGAAGGTTCAGAAGGATGCCGAGCAGGAGCGCGAGGCCGCCGAGCAGGCACGGGATGCGGCCCAAGCGGGGCAGACCGCCGCGGAACGGCTGGCGGCCGAGGAGATTCGGGCCCGCCAGGATGCCGAGCAGGCGCAGGCTCTGTCCGATGCCGCCCGACAGGACACCCAGCACCGCCTGGAGTCGATGGCCACACGGATGGCCGAAGCGGAGGCCTCCCGGACCCGGTCGGAGGCCCGCCTGGCGGCGAGTGAAGCCGCTCGCGAGAAGCTGGAGAAGCTGCTTGCGGCCGAGGTGAGCTTGCGGATTGAAGCCGAGACGGCCCGTGATGTGGCCGAGAACGAGCGTGATGTGGCGCGCGCGGAGCTGGCAGCGCGGGCTGCGGCCGAGCTGGAGCCGGGAACGCCTGCGCCTGCCCCCTGAGCGGTGGCGACCACGGACAGCATCGCCGTCCAGCCTCTTGCTGCGTGACTCTCTGTTGAGTTACGGGCGCCGCAACCCCCGGAGGTCCCCATGGACACCCTGCTTCGCCACCAGATCGGGTCGCACGCTGGCATCGTCTACCGCGTGCTCGTCGACAACCCCGGCAGCACCGCATCCGCGGTCCGCAAGGTCACCGGCCTCAACAACCGCGAGGTCGACATGGCGCTTGGCTGGCTCGCCCACGAAGCCAAGCTCACGTGCGAGCGCGACGGCCGCATGACCCGCTACACGGTCACCTGACCGCCCAGCCCACGGACATCGGTGCGGAGTGGAGGGCGAGCCCACCGTGGGGTCTACCCGGTGAGCACCGCCACCGCGGTCATCATCAGGACCGACAGGGCGCCCAGGCCGATGACGGCGTCGGTGATGCGGTCGGCTGCAGAGTCGATGTCGGCAGAGACGCGGTCGTGATGCATGGTTCCTCCAGGGGATGGACGGTCTGTCCGAGGGAACGGATCGAGGCGTTGACCAGTCCAGTCTTGGCCTCGACGACGTCTCAACACCGGGGACATTCGAACGTGTCCCCGGGTTTTTTCGAGACGACAGATCAGTCCTCGGCGGGGTGCCCTTCGGTTTCCATCGGCAGGGGCTCACCGGGCTCACCGGGCTCGACGGGCAGGATGGAGACGTCGTCGTCGCCGAAGTCCGCGTCTTCGCCCAGGTAGGCGGCGTCCACGATGGCCTCGAAGGAGCACGCGGCCCAGCCATTCGACACGGTGACGATGAGGTCGCCTTGCATGGCCTCCGAGTGGCGAAGCTCCGCGTTCAACGACACGTAGATGCCGGCGTCGAGCTCGGGCTCGGGCTCGGGAAGCTCGCAGTACTCCTCTTCTTCGTCGCCCACGTAGATGGCGCAGGGCGGCTCCTCCACATCTTCGCCCGGGCTGCCGTCGATGCCTTCGTCCACGTCTTCATCGCCTTCGCAGATGACCGGGTCTTCCCAGCCGTAGCCCCACCAGGGCAGTGGAAGCTCGGCGTCGGCCCACACGAAGCCGTCGTTGTGGCCGCCGAACATGTCGAGACCGAGAACTCCTGCGACCAGCTCACCGCTGTCTTCGGCATCGATGTCGAGACGCACCACCCGGCCTTCGATGGCGGGTGCGAAGTCGGCGCACATGCCGTCTGCGTGCAGCTCGGCGATGTGGAGTCCCCAGACGCCAGATCGGGGGGCTGGCTGGACCGGCTCGGGCTCGATCGGCTCGACAGCGGGGCAGCCAACGAGCAGACCCGCGAGGGTGATGAGCGGAAGTGCGCGGGAGAGGGAGCGGCGGACGTTCGACATGGTGACCTCCAGGGTACGCCAGGTGGCATTGCAGGAGGTGTGCCAGGCACCAAGATGACGTATTCATGGGGTTCGGTTGAGTTGAGGTGCACACGAGGTGCCGATTTCGGCGACATCTCGGTCTGCTGGAGATCTGTTGTCGGATGTGCAGAACCGCAAGATGGTTGCACGTTGCTGTCGACCTGTCCCGGGTGACCCTTCTCGCAGGTAGACTGCAACCCAACGGCTCGCGAACCGAACCACACAATCGAACCGACGGCTGGAGCTTGGGATGTCCCCACGTGCGCGGATTGTGGCCCTGCTCTGGGCGGTGGGGTGTACACCCAAGTCCGAAGGGTCCCCCGCCGACGTGAACCAAAGCGGCGAGGTCATCGAGAACGACACGGGCGACACGGGTGAGCCGTCCGACGACGACGCCGATGGCGATGGTTGGCCTGCGGGCGAAGACTGCGACGACACGAACCCGGCGGTCCAAGGTCCCACCGAGTGGTTCGAAGACGCGGATGGCGACGGTCATGCGGGCGATGCGAGCAGTGAAGATGCGTGTCTGCAGCCCCTCGACCACTATGCAACGGTCACCGACTGTGACGACTCGGACGACGCGGTGCACCCCGACGCCCTGGAGGTGTGCAACGGCGTAGACGACGACTGCGATGAGCAGGTTGATCTCGACGACGACAGCCTCGACCTGTCCACCGTCGAGACCCGCTACCCCGACCGCGACCGAGACGGCTACGGCAACCCGGACGACGCCTACGAGGGCTGTCCCACCGACCCCGACACCGTCGACAACGGCGATGACTGCGACGACACGAACGACGCCCTGAACCCCGACACCGCCTGGTACGCCGACACCGACGACGATGGGTACGGCAACCCCGACGACGCTGTGTACCAGTGCGACCAACCCATGGGCCGAACACGCGACGACCACGACTGCGACGACCGAGACGCGGACGTGCACCCGGGTGTGGTGGAGGTCTGCGACGGCATCGACAACGACTGCGACGACCTGGTGGACGACGATGACGCCGGCTTGGACCGCACCACCACCACCGACTTCTACCCGGACGTAGACGGCGATGGATTTGGCGACTCGGACGCGCCGGAAGCCTGGTGTGCCCAGCCCACCGACCGGGTTGCAATGGGGGGCGACTGCGACGACCTCGACGACACGGTGCATCCCGACGCGGTGGATGAATGCGGCGATGGTGTCGACAACGACTGCGACACGCTGGAGCCTGTGGTGTGTGCCGGCGGGCAGCTGGATGCGTCGGAGCTGGATGCGCAGTGGACTGGAGAGTCGGGCAACGACCTCGCCGGACGCAGCGTGGCCTTTGCTGGCGACGTGGACGGAGACGGCCTCGGGGACGTTCTCGTGGGGGCGCCGAGCAACACCGATGGCGGGGTGAACGCCGGCAAGGTGTACCTGGTGACCGGTGCCGATGGCCTGAGCGGGGGCAGCCTGGGGTCGGTGGTGTCGTGGACCGGCGCGGACACGGGCGACACGATGGGCGAGAAGGTGGCGGGCGCAGGCGATGTCGACGGCGACGGCTTCGACGACCTGCTGTTTGGTGCCAAGGAAGTCGACGGAGACTCCACGGACGCCGGCCGGGCCTACCTGGTGTTCGGAGGCACCTCGCTCGGGTCCACCAGCCTGCTGGGCACCGCAGATGTGGAGTGGGACGGCGAAGACCGCAACGACAACCTGGGCCACGGCCTGGCGCCCGCCGGTGACCACGACGGAGATGGCCTCGCAGACCTGCTCTTGGGGGCGCCAGACAGCGACGACGGCGCCTCCAACGCCGGCACCGTGTACCTGGTGTATGGCAGCACCTCCTTGGCGTCGGGCGACCTGGCCAACGTGCCGTCCTTCGATGGGGCGGGCTCGGGCGACGCCCTGGGCCACTGGTATGGCCTCGGACACGTCGACTTCGACGGGGACGGCACCGACGACCTGGCGCTGGGGGCCTACAAGGTGGACGACACCGACGATGATGTGGGCGCGGTGTACCTGTTCGAGGGCGGCACACGTCGCTCGGGCACCACGTCGGTGGACGATGCCGACATGACTGTGCTGGGGACCTCCTACGCCGGCGGCAACTCGTACTTCGGGTACGCGGTCGCCGACCACGGTGGCGATGTAAACGGCGATGGCGTCGACGATCTGGTGGTGGGGGCCTACTACTGGGACCAGGCCGCCACCAACGCTGGGGCAGTGTTTGTGTTCTACGGCGCAAGCACGGGGTTCTCCGCCGACCTCACCGCCGACGATGCCGATGCACGCCTCGTGGGCCAGACCGCCTACGACTACTGTGGCAAGGACACTGCCGTGCTGCCCGACATGAACGGCGATGGGGCCGATGATCTCGTCGTGGGCTGCTACGGCGACGACACGGCTGGCTACACCGCGGGCTCGGCCCACCTGGTGCTTGGAGATGGTCTGTCGGGCGTGCTGTGGATGCCCTCAGATGCGGTGTTCTCGATGATGGGCGACAGCGCCGGCGACAGCTTCGGGCACTCGGTGGCCGGGGGCGATGTGGACGGCGATGGTCTCGGCGACTTGCTCATCGGAGCGAACGACGCGGGGGCCTCCGGAGAAGGGAGCCTCTACGTGTTGTACGGCGTGGAGGGGATTGGCGACGGCGGCTGAAGCGTCGGGAGGGCTCGGCGGCGTCAGACGGAATAGAGGGGCCGTCCGCAGGAGGCTCCGTGCTGCACACCGACCCTCGCTTCGTCGAGTCCGTCACCCGTGTGGTGGGCGAGATCGAGCAGTCCACTTCCGCCGAGGTCGTCGTGGTCGCGGCCAGCCGCTCGGCCCGCCACGCTTGGGTGGGCGCTGCCGCCGGAGCTGCCGCGGCATGGCTGCTGTTGATGTTCATGGTGGTGCTGCCATGGGACTTCTCGGCGGGATGGATGCTCCTCGAGCTGCCCCTCGTCGGCGGGCTCGTGGCCTACCTCGTGCCGCGGTCGCAGAAGGTGATGGACAAGCTGCTGCCGCCCGACCAGGGCCGGGCCATCGTCGCCCGCGCAGCCGCTGCCGCCTTCACCGAAGAGATGGTGCACGGCACCCGCGACCGCACCGGCCTCCTGGTCTACATCTCGGGCATCGAGGGGCGCGTGTCGGTCCTCGCGGATGGTGGCATCGAAGCACAGGTCCCACCGGGTGAGTGGGCCGCACTGCCGTGGTGTGGAGAGAAGGCGGCCCCCGGTCCCCGCGACCTCGACGCCTTCCTCAACGGGCTGCGCACCATCGGCCGCACCCTGGCCGTGCACCTGCCGGCCAACCCCGACGACAACCCCGACGAGCTCCCCGACGCCCCCCGGGTGCGCGCATGACCGCCCTCCACGCACGTCTGCTGCGGGTGATGGCCCGTGTGTCGGCCAACCCCGTCCTCCACGGCGCTCTGGTCGCTGTGCTGGTGGGCCTCGCCATCGGTGCCCTCGACGCCGATGCCCGTGTGGGTGGTGGGCAGTCCTACAGCAGTGGCTCCGGCCGGTCGTCCGGTAGCGGTGGCGGTGGTGGTGGTGGTGGCGACGCCGCGGGCCTCATCCTGTGGCTGCTGTTCGAGCACCCGATGATCGGCATTCCCGTGCTGCTCATCTTCATCGGCATCACCATCTACCGCACGCAGCAGGAGCAGAAGGCCCGGCGCACCACCGTCGACCACGGCTGGACCCCATCGCAGTCTCCGGCTCCGCGCCCGGTCCGTCCGGTCCGCGACCAGCTCACCGACCTCGACCCCGGCTTCTCCGAGACCCTCTTCATCGACTTCTTCCAGCGGCTCTACACCACCGCGCGGCAGCTGGCGCCCACCGGCACCACCGACAGCCTCCGCCCTTGGATGACGGAAGGTGCCGTGGCCAAGGTCTTGGCCACCAGCCCGGCCAAGGTCGACGACGTCATCTTCGGGGCCACCCGCCTGTCGGATGTGGCCATCCAAGGCAAGCGTACCAACGTGGAAGTGGTCTGCGAGGTCAACCTCGTGGGCACCGACGCCCACGGCAACGCCGTCCAGTGGCTCCGGCACGAGGTCTGGACGCTCGGCCGTCGCACCGGCGTGCACTCGCCGGGCCCCGACCGCATGCGCACCCTGTGCTGCTCGGCGTGTGGCGACCCCACCGAGCCCGGTCTCGACGGCACGTGTCCGTCCTGCGGCACGCTCCGCACCGGTGGCGAGACGCAATGGGAAGTCGAAGACCTCCGCGTGGTGCTCGACCGGCCGCTGCCTTCCGTCGAGCTGCACATGGGCGGTGGGGTCGAGCCCGGCACCCGTCGGTCCACCGTGCTGGCCCCCGACCTCGCCGTCGCCAAGCGCGCGTTCATCAACCGGCACCCCGACTTCTCGTGGTCCGACTTCGATGCGCGGGTGCGGCACGTCTTCCTGTCGATGCAGACCTCGTGGGCCGAGCGCAAGCTCGAAGACTCCCGCGCCTACCAGACCGACGCCCTGTTCCAGGTCCACCGCTTCTGGATGGCCCGGTACGTCCGCGGCGGCCTGTTCAACCGCATGACCGGCATCGGGGTCGACCGGGTCGACGTGGCCAAGGTCACCCGCGACGCCTGGTTCGAGACCATCACCGTGCGCGTGTTCGGTCGGATGTGCGACTGGACCGAGCGCGAAGACGGCACCGTGGTGGGCGGCAGCCAGACCGACCCCCGCATCTTCAGCGAGTACTGGACCTTCGTGCGCACCGTGGGGTCCACCCGGCGCACGGCCGAGCACGGTCTCGACGAGTGCCCCAGCTGCGGAGCCCCGCTCGACAAGGTGAGCATGACCGGCGTGTGTGGCTACTGCGACAGCAAGATCACCGGCGGCGACTTCGACTGGGTGCTCTCGCGCATCGAACAGGACGAAGCCTACCGAGGGTAGAGCTCGGACAGGCCTTCCCCTTCAGGGGAAGGTGCCCGAAGGGCGGATGGGGCCTCTCCCATGGACACAGTCCTTCCCCTTCAGGGGGAAGGTGCCCGAAGGGCGGATGGGGCCTCTCCCATGGACACAGTCCTTCCCCTTCAGGGGAAGGTGCCCGAAGGGCGGATGGGGCCCCTCCGAACTACGGATGCACCACACAGCCGCCCACAAACGCGCTGCGCCACTTCTCGCGCAGCGCCCGGTCGAAGTCCGTGAGCGGGAAGGCCGGGCCGACGTGCGGCTGGATGTGACCCGCCTCGACCTGCTCGAAGATCCAATTCAGGCGGCGGGGACGCAGGGTGGGGTCGAACTTCGTGGCGATGACCGCGGGGCAGCCGAGGATGTCGAGGCCCTTCATCTGGATGATGTTGGTGGGCAGCTGGTTGGCCCGCGGAGCGCCGCGCTTGCCCTTTCCACGGGCGACGAAGGGGGTGGCCGCCCAGCCCACGATGCACAGCTTGCCGCCGAAGCGCAGACAGCGGAGGCTCTCGACGGAGATGTCGCCGCCCACGCCGTCCCACACGATGTCGGCCCCGCGGCCGTTGGTCAGTGCCTTGATGTCGGTGCGGAAGCGCTTGAGTGCGCCCGAGTCGTCGACGGTGCGCACGGTGTGGTGGGCGCCGAGGGCCTTCACCTGCGCGAGCTTGTCGGGGTTGCGTCCGGTGGCGATGACCGTGGCGCCGTGTTGCCTGGCCACCTGCACCGCGGCGAGGCCGGTGGAGCCCGATGCGCCGTGGATGACCACCACGTCGCCTTCTTGGACACGCCCGCGGTCGACGAGCACGTGCACGGCGGTCTCGTAGTTGCCCAGCAGGTTGACGCACTGGTCGAGGGACAGAGCCTTGGGAGCGGGAATGGCGGCGTGTTCGGGGATGACAGCCCACGTGGAGAAGCCCCCGTACTTCTGGTGTGGGCCGGACGAGCGCGGACCCGCCGAGAAGCCGTCGGCCAGCACCCGGTCGCCCACGGACACCCGGGTGACGTCGGCACCCACCCATGCGACCTCACCGGCGAACTCCAGGCCCGGCGTGTAGGGCGGTGCGACCATGTGCTGGTACTGGCCGCTCATCATCAACAGGTCGACCCAGCCCACGGCGCAGGTGCGCACCCGGAGGACGACATCACCGGGGGAGAGCGCCTCGACGTCGGGGAACGACTGTGGCACGAGGTGAACGTGGTTCGCGAGGGCGTCGAGGGGCGTCTCGCCATACTCGGAAACGACGACCTTGTGGCCGTTCTCACTCGAAGACATCGGCACCTCGGGGACTGGAGTTCCACGTGAAACACATGGCGGGAATCACCGCCAGAACTGCCACCACTTCTTGTCCTTGCCACCGGTGATGTACGTCCAGACGTCTTCGCCGGAGGTGTCTTCGGCGGCCTCGGGCGTGGGCTCGGACGCGGCTTCCGGCGCTTCTGGCGCAGGTGGGGCCGGCGGCTTGGGCGGTGTCCACCCGTGCTGGGCACCGAGCGCCCTGACCTCGGCGAGCATGGCCTTCCCGCGCTTGGCATCGACCATGTGCACGAAGGATGCGAAGCCCATGAGGCCCGAGAACAGCGAGCTGGCCGAGCCCCACTGGAGGCCATCGGGGCCCTTGGTGCGGACCTTGTGCATGACGGCGCGGAAGCGTCGGAGCTGCTCGCGGGGCACACCCACGGCTTCGTTCACCACCAGCCCGGTGACTTCCTGGCGGCGCCCGCGACGCATCACCCGGGTCTTGTCGGGGTGGATGGTGAGGCGCTCATCCGCCACGACCTCGGGCACCAGCTGGAGCAGCGCTTGCGTCTGGGGCTTGTCGGCATCGGCTCGGGCCGAGAAGGTGAGGTCGTCGGCGTAGCGGGTGTAGTCGAAGCCCAGCGACGCTGCGAGCCCAGCCAGGCGTGCGTCGAGTCGGCGGCACAGCAGGTTGGTGAGCACCGGGCTGGCGGGCGAGCCTTGTGGGAGGTGGCGCTCGGAGGTGTGGACGAACCAGCGCTGGCCGTCGACTTCGAGCTCTTCGACGTCGGCTTCGGTGCACAGCAGGGCGAGCACGGTGGCGACCGGCTGGCTGTACCCGAGCGACTGGAAGATGCCGCGGACCCGGAGCCAGGAGATGCTGGGGAAGAAGTCTTTCAGGTCGAAGTTGACCACCACCGCGCGACCCACATGCGCCGACGCGTTGGACACGATGGACCGACCGGGCACGAAGCCGTGGGCGGCGTCGTGGAGCGGCACCGACGTGAGCCAGCTGGCGATGGTGCGCTGGACGGCCTTGAGACGCGGCCGAGGCGCCGAGATGAGCCGCACGCCGCCGGTTTTCTTCGGGATGGTGAACCGGACGTAGTGGTGGATGCTGCTGACCGGCCGGTGGTAGGCCAGCCAGCGCAGCCCGCCCACGGTCTCGGACAGGGCGGACGCGAGGGTGGGGATGTGGGTGAGCACCGGCAGGCCGAGCTGGTCGAGCTTGCCGGGATCGGCGCGGTGGTCGGTGTTCCAGAGGCCGCCGCTGACGTCGGGGCCGAGCCACAGGATTTCCCGTTCCTTGCGACGGGCCCACGCGGCGGCCTTGTCTTTGCGGGCCTGCTCGCGCTTGCGCTTCGTCTCCTTGCGGCGTTCCTTGGCAGCCTTCAGGCGCTCCTGGTGGGCGCGTTCTTTGAGGGCGTCGAGGTTGGAGACCTTCTGGAGGTCGGCCTCGACGGTGCGCAGCTGCCGACGGAGCGTGGCGGCCTTGCGGTTGAGGGCTTCGTAGGCTTCGTGGTTGGGGTGCGCCGGGTCCCAGAAGCCCAGGCGCTCCATCTCGGCTTTGATCCAGGCCTGACGGGACAGCCCAGACTCGCGAATCTCGGCGCGGACCTGCGCGTGGCTGCGGCCGCTCATGGGCGACCTCCTGCGGTGCGCTGGGAAGTGGAGGCGATGGGGACGGAGCGGCTGTGGCCGGGACTTCGAGGCAGTCCGAAGACCAGGGCGGTCCACTCGATGCGGGGCCCGCCCCATACGCGACCAGAGTCCGACGGACTCGAACCGCCTGGTCGCGTATGGGGCGAGGCCCCGCCCAGTGAAGACCGGACTGGTGAAGCAGGGAAGAGCGGGTCGCATGGACGGCGATAGCGCCGCCCGGGTTGCAAGGCGCACGGCCCCGCTCCGCCCCCATCGCGGAAGAGTGTACTGTGAATGGTGGGAAGAGTGTCGGACATTTTATGTCCGATACTGAAGGTTTTCCACGCGGCGGTCATGCGGACACCCCCGCCTGCTGGGCGCCGGCGGTCATGCGCAGCGCGAGGATGTGGGCGCAGGGGCCGTAGTGGAGCTTGTTGCGGACGTAGTGGCCGCAGGTGCACGTGGCGGCCACCATGCGGTCGTCGGCGTCGAGGGTGACGGTGGGGCGCCGAACCGAGGAGCGGTCCTGTACCTGTCCGGACAGCAGCCGCTTCGTGCCGCGGGCCTGCTGTTGGAAGCCGAGCACCTTGCGCTCTTGGACCAGCGTGTGTGCGCGGGCTTCGTGTTCGTTGGAGAAGCGGAGGTGGTCGAGGGGCAGAGGCCGGTTGAACAGCTCCCGCGCCCGCCAGACCTTGCGCACCACATCGAAGACCGTGCGCCCGGCCTGGCTCTCGCGGATGAGGGCCGCTTCGACGGTGGAGCGGGCGAGGTCGAGCTGAGACGCGAGGCGGTCGGGCTTGGCGAACCAGCTGGAGCGCAGCGCCTGGTACACGCGCTCGGAGGTGTGGGTGTCGACCTGCCCGCGGGGAGCCATGAGATCGAAGGCGCCGGCGCGCGACCAGTCGTTGGCGGTCCAGCCGGACAGGCCGAGGGTGAAGTCCATGCCGCCCATGCGCGTGACCCAGAAGCTGGGCATGCCAGAGCCGAGCAGCGTGACGTCGAGGTGTTTGGCCACCGGGATGAGGCGCTCGAGCACCAGGAGGCGGCGGCGGCCCCACAAGCGGACTTCAGTGATGGGCTGGCCGTCGTGGCCGCGGTTGGCCACCACCGTGCTGCGGCGCAGGTGCTGCACGATGCCGAACGGCTCGACCGTGACCGAGATGCCCCCTTGCGGCGAGAAGTGGAAGCGCAGCGACCGGGGGCCGTGGGTCTCCCGCTTTCGCTTGAGCACGAAGAGCAGGTTGTGGAGGTCGATGGGGTCGAGACGGAGCTGGACGCCCGGGAGCGTCATGGCGGCCGAGACCTGGAGGAAGCCGCGCACCCAGCCGTCGGGGAGGTCGATCTTCTTTTCGTGGTGGGCGTCGTCCTGGTCGGTCTGGACCGTGAAGCCGGCGGGGTCGACCGACAGCGTGGTGTCGCGGTAGGTGCGCACCTTCTCGAACTCGGCCGCCAGCTTCTTGCTGTAGTCGACGTTGGTGGTGCCGCACTCGAAGGCGTCGACCTTGCGGAAGGCGTCGTAGGCACAGCCGAAGCGGCCATAGGCGCTTTCGTCCTGGCTGAAGCACTCGAAGAAGATCTGGTCGGGGTGGACCGTGACGACGGGGTCGAGCACCACCCAGGCGCCGCGGTCGTTCTCCCACAGCCAGCTGAAGTAGCGCCCCCGTGCTCGGTAGAACGCGTTCGCCGACTTGCTGCGCTCCTGGACCACCTGGTGGAGGTCGGCGCGGAGGTGGGCGGCCCGAGCGGTGAGGTCGGCCTTGAGCTGCGGTGCTCCAGCGATGAGCTCGGCGAGCTCGAGGTCGTCTTGTTGGGCGCGCCACTCGAGGTAGGCGGTGCGGTCTTTCTGCTGTGGGCGGTGGTCGCTCACCACCACGGCGTGCAGCGCGGCCATCCCCTCGCGAAACGGCAGGCGCTTGTCGACCTTGCCCTGGAAGTGCGTGGGGGGCCGCAGGAGGTCGGGGGCAAAGGCCAGCGCCGACTGCAGCGGACCGGTCTCGGCCCGTGTGCGGCCGAAGTAGCGGTGCTCAAACTCCATCGCGCGCCTCCCCGCGGTGGGTGGGTGCGACGACCGTGACGACGCTGCTCTCGATGCCGTGGGCACGCCGGGCGGCCGAGAGGATGGCGATGGCCCGGGCGCGGTCTTGGATGGATGCGCTGCCCGATGCGCGCTCCAGCAGAGGCAGCGCCCAGGGCACCAGCTCGGGGTCGCGGGCCAGCTCTGTGCGCAGGAAGTCGAAGACCCTCGCCTTGGCAACCCCGCCGCGTGACACGCCGCCGAGGACCGATGCGAAGTAGGGTGCCAGGGCCCGAATGCGGTCGGAGTGGCCGGCAGCCTGGCTGTGCAGCAGTCCCGAGACGAACGCCTGCATGGCCACCGAGGGGTGCTCTGAGAGGCGCGCGAGCAACAATGGACCGAACTCCCGCTGGAACAGCTCGGGGATGAGCTGTCGACCCAGCCGCTGGACTTCGGCTCGGGGAGAGTCGCAGATGGCCACCAGCAGGGCGGGATCGAGGACGTCGGGTGGGCGGACCGTGCGCATCAGGCGGGCGCCCAGAGCGCGGGTGTCGGGCCAGGCGGCGTCGATGAGACGAAGCAGCTGGACGTCGTCGGCCAGGATGCGCTCGGGCTCGGCTTCCGTCCAGGCCTGGGCGGTGGCGCGCACCAGGCGCATGTCGTTGTCGGCCAGAGCCACCACTTGTGCCGGTGTGAGTGCGCCTGGCGTGAGTCGCCCGAGCATGGTGGCGCCGAGGGTCTGCGCGGCTGCACCGGGGGCATCGAGCAGGCGGAACACGGCGCGGTCGGTGAGGCGGTCGAGCTGTCCCGCGAGGTGTTCGCCGGCAAACTCGGCCAGCTCGACCTGCACCGGTTCATCGACATCGTCGCGGACGATGAGCGCCAAGAGGAGGTCCCACACCTCGAGGGCGACGGTGGGTTGCTTCGAGAGGCGAATGACGGTGGGAGCGATGGCCGCCCGAACCTGCGGCACCGGCGAGGACAGCATGGCCACCAGCACGGGCACCTTCTCCACCAACACGACATCCGGGAGGCGGCCGAAGGTGGTGATGCCGTGCTTGCGGACCTCGGGGTCGGGGTGGGCAGTCCAGCGGGCGAGCAGTGCGGCGGGGAGGTCTTCGGCAGGCACCGTGTGGGCGGCGAGCAGCTGTGCCCCGAGGCGGCAGACGTCGGTGCGGGTGGCGTCGAAGAGGGTGGCCAGGGTGTCGTAGGGCCACACCGCCATCACGCTGGCGAGGGGGCCGGTGAACAGGGTCAGGAGGTCGGCCACGACCGGTGTGTGGGCATCGCCGACGGGTAGCGCGCGCAGGCGGTCGAGCAGGGTGGTGATGAGGGCCGCTTCCACACCGGGGATGGTGCGGGCGCCGTCGAGCAGCTGAGCGGCCCGAGCACGGGTGTCGGCGCGTTCGCTCAGGAGCAGGGCGGCCAGGAAGGAGGGGTCGGCGAGCACGATGCCCGCGACATCTCGGATCCAGCCGAGCGCGAGGTTTCGAGCCACTTCGTCGGGGCTGTTGGCGAGGGCCAGGAGGAGGTCGCGGTTGGGCTGTTCGGGGTTCCAGTGGGCCCGTGCGCCTCGGAGGCCCAGCTCGCGTTGGTCGGAGCGGCTGGCGGACGCGAGCTGCACCACCTGTTCGATGGTGAGGTGCCGGTGGAGGTCGGCACAGTCGGCCAGAGCCTCGCAGCCCATGGCGATGCCGGAGTCGGTGTACCCGCCGAGGGCCAGCTTCACGAGGGCGTCGGGGCGGGCGTCCCACAGCTCGGGAAAGGCCTCGTGGCGGGTGCTTCGGCGGGAGCGGGGGGCGGGCTCCAGCGAGGTGGCGTGCAGGCCGTGCCGGTTTGCGCGGAGCACGAGCTGGACGGCGAGGCTGGCGTAGGGGCTGGGCTTGCCGTCGACCGCCGCCAGCAGACCCAGAGCCAGGTCGACATAGGCCGGGCTGGCGTCGAAGCCGCGACGGGCCAGGGTGCGGCGGGCGCGCTTGCGGAACCACTTGCGGGTGGCCACCGTGAAGCCGAAGCGGTCGCTGCCACTTCGGATTTCATCGACGATGTTCACCCGACCCCGCTCGCGGGTCCAGGTGTACATCCAGCCGGTGCCCGGTTGGGCGCGGTTGGACTCGATGGCGTGGATGAGCACCCCGAGGATGTCGCCGTCGTCGCGCAGCTCGGCGAGCTTGTAGATGCGCCGGACCGCGCGCCAGGTGGGTGGACCGAGCCGCAGAGTGGCCAGCGTGCGCAGCAGGACGGCACGGATGGCGGGGGTGTAGAGCTGGTAGAGCGAGACCAGCACCAGCGGACGCTCGGGTCCGGGGCGCTGCAGCCAGGACGCCAGGGCGATGTCGAGCTGGGACTCGGAGTCGATGGACCGGGCGATGCCGCCGGGAAGCTCATCGAGGAGGTGCTGGCGGATGGCGCTGGCTTCGCCGGGGATCTGCAGCAGGCCGAAGGTGGCGAAGCGGCGGACGGTCTCGTTGTCGTCCTTGGCCAGCACGTGGAGGGCGCCGGCACACTCGGCAGACGCGACGCGGGCGAGCGCACCGGCCAGGACGATGCGGTGGGTGCCCGTGGCGGTGGCCAGCTCCGAGACCAGCGCCGAAGTGGCCTCGTGAATCCGGAGGTCGCCCACCCGCTGCACGATGCGCGACCGACGCCGTCCGGCTGGGGCGTAGCCGGGGCGCTGGATGTACGACAGCAGGGTGCGTGCGCGGCCGCTCAGGGGGAGGTCGAGCGTGGGCTCTTGGGGGTCGAGCCCGCCGTCGGGGTCGCCCACTTCCACGTACCCGTCGTCGCGTCGTCGCTGCAGCTCACGTGCGAGGATGCGCTCGGCCCGTTCCATCGACACGGGCAGAGTGGTGCGGGTGCCTTCCTGGAGGGGCTGGCCCTCCCGTCCGGACCGATACGGGACGAGGTAGCCCTTGCCGGTGGCCGAGACCCCTTGGGCCTCCACCTCGACCAGGTCGACCTCGACGATGCGCCCACGCCCGGGCGGACCCTTGCGGAGGCGGTGCTGGCGGATGCGCTTCATGCCGACATTGGAACGGCTCCGCGCTCCGAATGCAAGGCCCGAAGCGGACAGCATTTGTCCGTTTCAGGACTTGACGGCTACTCGATCACGAGTGTGTAGTTGGCGCCGCCGTTGTTGTCCCAGTGGGTCCATCCGCCCACGGTGTAGTAGATGACGTATTCGACGGTGATGGGCTGCTGGACCTGCTCCGGACCGCCCTCGATGCCTTCGATGACGGGCAGCCGCACCAGGGTGCTGTGCGGGATGATGTCGACGCCCCACTGTTCGCGCCCGTCGGACAGCCCGCCTTCGTACCAGGCGTGGGCCAGGTGGCTCGTCGCCCAGCCGTCGTCGGTCCACAGGATGCCGATGTCCTTCTCGTAGGACAGGTTCCAGGCGGCGAAGTCCACCCAGATGGCGTGCTCCTCGATGGTCTCGCCGAAGTCGCCGGTCCAGCTGGCGGCCATCCAGGTGCCGTCGTCGAGCTGTTCGAGGACCGGGCTGGCCGCGGCCGGGGTGGCGAAGGTGAACGCGGAGATGAGAACGGGAACGGACCACCGCATGGAGCCTCCTTGGTGTCGGGCGTGACTCTATCGTGAGTCACGTGTTCCCGTCCAGGCCTACCCAGCCGTTGGTTCCGGTGCGGTCATCCCGTGGATCACTCGCTACTATGGTGACCGGCCTACCCCCGGTGACAGTGACACGGATGACTGCAGATGACCGAGTCGACGCTCCAGACCTTCGGGCTTCTCTTGGTAGCCATCCCGTCCGTAGGGTGCACCACGCCTCCGCAGTCGAGCAAACGCGCGTCTGACAGTCCAGAGTCCACGACGACAAGCCATCCCACAGACCTCGACGGTTCCGAAGACACCAGTCATGACTCCGGACCGGCTGATACCGGTGACGACGCCACGCCCAACCCTGGTGACTTGCTCGTCGATGAAGATGCTGACGGCTTTTCCAGCGTGGTGGACTGTGATGACACCGACCCTTCTCGGTACCCCGGCGCACCCGAGGTCTGCCATGACAGCGTGGTCAACGACTGCGCAGGTGATGTGTGGTTGGCTCGTGTTGAATGTGACTCGCTGTCAACTCGAACCGAGGCGCTGAGCACGTGGTCACTCTCCACATCTCAGCTCGATGCCTTTCGGGTGCGAAGCGTCGGTGACATCGATGGCGATGGCTACGACGACATCGCCGTCGGTGAACCCCTTTTCTCTCGCTCCGAGCAGTCTGTAGGTAGCATCCGCGTGTACAAGGGACCCTTTTCCGGAGTCTATTCCTTGGGGGATGAGGATGTTCTAATCGAGGGCGAGGAGCGCAAAGACGCCATCGGCTGGGACATTGCTCCGATGGGTGACCTGGACGATGACGGATATGATGACTTTGCGGTTGGGGGAGCGGACTCGCACCATAGCGGGGAATATGTGTCGGGCACCCCGTCGGTCTATGTGGTTCACGGACCGGGTTCGCTCACTCGCATTGGTGATGCGCTGATGCTTGTGGACGCCTCGTCCTCTCAGGAGTGTCTCGGGTCGGTGTTGGAGCCATTTCCGGATGCGGACGATGACGGCGTCGCAGACATTCTCGTAGGTGGACGCTGCGACAATGTGGTCCGACTGTTTTCTGGCAGCACTCCATCACAGATCCCCGGGGCAGACGACTTGGCCACATTCAGGGGGCCGGATGAGGAAGGTCGATTTGGCCATGCGATAGCCATTGGTGACTTGGACGGCGATGGTCAGGTCGATGTCGCAATCGGCAACCCCGACTACCATGGGGATACCAACGGATCTGTGTCCGTATTCTCCTCTCCACCTTTGGCGACAGCTCACGTTGAAGACGCCTCGGCGACCATACAGTCGACGGACGAGGACAGCACCAACGGGCACTTGCTCCTCGGGAGCGGTGTTGCCGTGGGTGACCTCAACGGGGACGGCCACGACGACCTGGCCGCTGGGGCTCCATTGTGGTCAGATTCCCCTACTTTTGGCTCGGTCGAGGGCTTGCTGGTTGTGTACTTTGGGCCGCTCAGCGGTACCTACACCATCTATGATGCTGGCTTTCGCATGAGCGGCGACGCGGACTACCAATCAATCGGCGGCGAGATGCGCTCAGGCCAGGATCTTGATGGCGATGGAGCGGACGACCTATTGGTGGCAAACGGGTATAACGAGATAAACGGCACCGGGGCCACCGGCTATATACGAGGAAATGCGGCATACGTCCTTCGTTCACCGCTGACTGCTGGGACGTGGACCGGAATAGACGCAGACCATGTGCTTGTGGACACTCCAACGACAGACCCCTTCGGCCAGCATGCCACGCTGGCTGGCGACTCTGATGGTGACGGAGTCGCTGAAGTCCTGGTTGGCAATTGGTTCGGAACGATTCACCTGTTCCACATCCCATAGGAGGCAACGGCACCGCGGTGGATGGTTGCTCTCAGCCAGTTTCGAGTAGTGTGGACGAAGGGTATCCCCAACACCTCAACTCCGTTTGTCTACCGAAGGTGGAAGCCAGATGCAGAAGACTCGACTGGTGGCTCGCAAACATCGGACCGAGATGGGCGTGACCTCTCGGTGCTGTCTGCTGTCCACCACGACACACTCTGCTATCCATCGGCATTGGCCGACCGTTCTCCTTGTCGTTGGAGTGGGGTGCCGAACAAGCCCCAAGGTGGATGAGTCCTTGGCCCCGGGCACAGAAGGTGTCGTCGACCCAGACACTGGTACTGCCGACACCACCGTTCCTTTCGACACAGGGCCCTTCGACCATGACGGTGACGGGGTGGACGGGCTCGAAGACTGTGACGATGCCAATCCCACCGTGTACCCGGGAGCCTTGGAGCTTTGCGGAGACGGTCTCGTCAACGATTGCGACGGAACCGCGGAGCTGGCACAGGACTACTGCGATTCCAGGGCGTCTCCGCACGACGCCTTTGCCACATGGGCGGTCGGACAGTCTGCCTCAGATTCCGTTCGCATCGGCCGAGTCGGGGACGTGAATGGGGATGGCCTCGACGATGTGGTTCTTGGAGCTCCACTCATGCGCGGCAGCACGGAGGGAGGCGATACAGCGCCTTCCGCGGGAGGAATTCACGTCTTCTACGGGCCTCTATTGGGAGAGTACGCTCGGGGCGATGAGAGCCAGCTGGTGGAGGGCAATCGGCCCTACGATGCGTTGGGTTGGGACATCGTTGGGTTGGGGGATGTAGATGGCGACGGGCTAGCTGACTTCGCGGTCGGCGCCTCAGATTCCGGCGGAGCGCGTTGGTCGGGCACTCCGGCCGTCTACCGAGTCGAGGGACCCGCTGACATTGCCAGTATTGGACACGCTGTTGCGTTGGTCCAAGACTCGACCCACTATGGATGCCTGGGGTCTTCGATGGCGAGCTCGCCAGACCGAGATGGAGACGGCGCGGCAGAGCTGCTTGTTGCCGACCGCTGCATCGGGCAGGTTCATCTGCTCTCAGGGGGGAGCGATGACGTCCAGTCCGCAGGAACGGACGACCTGGCCACGTTTGTCGACCCGACAGGAGAACGTCGCTTCGGTCATGACCTGGCAGTCGGTGACTTCGACGGGGATGGGCGAGCCGACACGGCTGTCGGCGGACCGGACTACGATATCGCGACGGAGCTTGTGTACGACCTCACGGGGCTTGGCTACGTAGCCATGTTTGCTGACCCGGTAGGTGGACTCGTCGTCGATTCGGACGCGGACACGGTGGCGCAAGCAACCGAGTCTGACACTCTGCCGTCGCATATCTCAGGCAAGGCCCAACTCTTCTTCGGTGCATCGGTCGCCGCCGGTGACTTGAACGGAGACGGGTACGACGACTTGGTTGTGGGAGCCACCGAGCGCAACGACGCGACCGCGGACGAGGAAATTGAAGGGGCGACCTTTGTGTTCTTCGGCCCGCTTCCCTCCACTCTGCGAGTCACTGACGCGGACTATGCGCTGACAGGTGGTTCTCGCGACCATCATGTCGGTGGCGAGACTTCTGCAGACACCGACTTGAACGGCGACGGTCAGAGCGATCTGTTGGTGGGCTCGGGGTTTCTTCGAGTCGACGCGGGACTCATCAGCGAACGGGGCGGCTACAACGCTTCATGGTTGGTGTTTGGTCCGCTGGAAACCGGGGCCCACTTTGCGAGCGACGCCGATGTGCGTGTTGGAGACTCGGAAGAGGGGTTGGTCTCGGACTGGCGATGGG